>VYMA01000047.1_pt2 | contig 36569 bp, 35 predicted proteins | sample 5109851 | NCBI WGS metagenome assembly VYMA01 (sample SAMN12291814, study PRJNA351875) | freshwater metagenome | isolation source: freshwater lake | place: USA: Michigan, Wintergreen Lake | collected 2011-08-02
GATCCAATAAACGCTTGGGGAGAGAATACCTCTACTTTTTCAGAAGCAATTCTGTCTAAGCAAGTAATCTCTGTGAACCAAGAATCCCCGTCTCTTTAGAGCGGGGAGTGTCAAATCGGTAAACGCTGAATATCTCGGTTAGAACCAATCACCACCATTGCTAACTCCTTGTACAATCTTTCTTGGGGATTGGGGTTAATCTTGAATTTTTCCGCATTACCGACAGCGACAATATTTAAGCCATAACGATTACGAATTTCTAACTCTGCTAGAGTTTTACCGTGAAAAGCTTCCGGGACTTTTAACTCGACAATACTATGTTCGGGATCGAGATCAAATCGTTCTAAAATTGATGGTCTAGTTAAACGGTGCGCTAACTCACAACCGGCATCGTATTCGGGAAAAACTACTAAATCTGCACCAACTTTTTTGAGTAATTTTCCATGGATTTCTGTGGAAGCTTTAGCGGCGACAAAATTAACCCCCGCTTCCTTACAATTGAGAGTAGTAATGATACTTTCTTCCACGTATTTACCAATAGCGACAATCACCGTATCGGTTTCAAAAATTCCCGCTTCTCGCAGGGCGTTAGGTTTGGTAGAATCAAGCTCGATCGCATTATCTACTATTCGATCAGATAATGCTTGCGCTACTAATCCTTCGTCAATATCTGTCCCTACCACTTGATAACCTTGTTTGCGTAAGGTTTCACAGACGGCGCGCCCAAATCTGCCTAATCCGATGACGGCAAATTGACGATTTTGGGGACGCATACTACTAAAAAATTTAATTGATTGCATAAGAAGTTCAACTGTTACGCATTTAAAATGCTAGTGTCAATGAGTGAGGAGACGGGAGAAACTGATAACTGATAACTGAATATTAATTATCCCACTAAAAGGTTTTCTTCGGGGTAATTAATAACTGTTGGTTTCGGATCGCCGATAATAGCCGCTATTAAAAGTATAACTCCCACCCGTCCCAGATACATCATAAAAACAATAATTAACTTAGAAATCGGCGATAAAGCGGCGGTTATCCCCATAGATAAGCCGACAGTTCCAAAGGCAGAAACCACCTCAAAAAACAGTTGAATCATTTGAAAATCTGTCTCCACAAATGAGATAGCTAGGGTGGAGATAATAATCGCTATAACCGAACCAAAAACCACCGCCATTGACTTTAAAATTAAGGGCATAGGAATGCGTCTTTGATAGAGAGTAACTTCTTCATGTCCTCTTAAAACCGAGCGGGTACAGTTATATAAAATCCTAAAAGTTGTGGTTTTAATACCTCCCCCTGTACCGCTAGGACTGGCTCCTATAAACATCAAAGCCATGGTAATTAATAAACCTTCTACGGAAATTTTCCCGATATCAATGGTATTAAATCCTGCTGTTCTCGATGTTACCGATTGGAACCAAGCGGCCAGCAATTTATCTTTAATTGATAAATTAGCCAAAGTGTCACCATTTCCCTGTTCAGTAAGTAAAAAAGCCAATGTTCCCATCACTAATAAAAATATAGTTGTACTGATAGCAACTTTATAGTTAAGAGAAAAAACAAAGCCTTTTCGTTTATATTGAAAGCGGTGAATAAACCAAGTGTAAAACTCGATAATTACCTGATAACCGATACCTCCAAAAATGATCAATCCTGTGATAGATAAGTTAATAATAATTGAAGACTGATAGGACATCAAGTTATCTTTAAACAAGCCAAAACCCGCATTATTCCAAGCACTAATACTATGAAATAAAGATAACCACACCGCATACCTAAAATCATACTTTTGGGCGAAGACAGTTAACATAACCAAAGTTGCTGTTAACTCAAAAACTAGAGTAGTAGCAATCACTGATTTCATTAAACTTTGACTACCTTGTAGGAAAGGTCTATCAAAGGATTCCTGAATCGCTAACTTCTGTCTCAGGTCAAATTTTCGCCCAATTAATAACATTAAAAAAGTGGTAGTGGTCATATAACCCAGTCCACCCACTTGCACTAATAAAGCAATAAATAATTGACCCCAAAAAGAAAAATAAGTACCCGTATCTACCACTGCTAAACCGGTTACACAGACGGCAGAAGTGGAGGTAAAGAGGGCAACAATTGGGTCATTCCAAGTGCCGCTGGTGGTAGAAACAGGCAACATCAACAGGGAAGTTCCCGCTAAAATTACCGCAATAAATCCCAAGCAAATTGTCCGGGCAATCGTCATATAAATTCCTTAGTGAAAGTAGCTAAGAGAAGATTGTTTTTTGGCTAACACTTCTTGATAAACTAACTGTAAGTGATCGATATTTTTGCTGAGAGTGTAAGAGTCTAAAACTCTTTGACGGGCTTTTTGTCCTAAAATTGTTGTTAATTCGGGATGATCCCGTAATACGGGCAAGAGAGTTTTTAATTGGGTAATTAGTCCTTTAGTATCTAGAACTATTCCCGCACCTTTTAACACTTCCCCATCGGCCCCCACATCCGTAGCCATACAAGCAACACCGCAGGCCATCGCTTCCAAGAGGGAAATCGATAAACCTTCCACTAATGAGGGTAAAATAAAGCAGTCAACCCCGCGCAAAATTTCAATTCGTTTATTTTCATCGCCGATAAAACCTAACCAGATAATACCATCTTCTTCTCCATAAAAAGGTTTGAGGGAAGGAGTCAACGGACCATCACCAACAATGAGCAGTTTGCATCTACCCCCTAAATTGGTTTTTTTCCAAGCTTTCAATAAAGATTCTACATTTTTCTCCGGCATGATCCGACCGAGATAAATAAATAAACAATCGGCATTGTATTGAGCTTTAATATGCGAGGTGCCGGGACAATACTTATTAACATCAACCCCATTGGGAATAATTGCTAATTTTTCTTCGGGAACTCCCAATTTAACCAAAAAATCCCGTTGAGAGGTGGAAAAAATAATTACTTTATCGTAATTAGCTAAAAAAGGGGCGTGTAGTTGGTAGGTTAATAATTGGGTACTGGAGATGATATTGCGAATTTTACTATCAAAAGCCGGGTGAAAAGTCGCCACCAGAGGCAAATCTAAAGACTCACAAATTTCCGGTAGCAGAAAATCGAGGGGAGACAGGGGTAAGGACGCATGAACTAGATCGGGTTTCAGTTCCCTGAGTTTATCCTGTAGAACCCGACTCGATTTCAGGGTGGGAATAGTATAGACTTGGGAACTATAGAGACGTGGCAGGGTGATTTCGTCGTAAAAGTCAGGCCAATCGCTTACAGTGGGTTTTTCGGAAGAAAAATGCAGAAAACTGACTTGATAATCTCGATCGAGCAGGGAATTAGTCACTTCTCGCCCATAGGTAACGTTACCGCAAAAAGGAGATTTTTTTCCTAACCAGGCAATGTGCATTGAGATTCTCTTAAGAAAAAGTTAATTTAGCCAAATATCAGCTTACTAAATTAGCCGTAAAATTAAAAGCTAATAGAATACCCAAGCAAAATTAATTACCCATCTAAGTCCTCAGCTAAAAATTGCCCTTTGCAAGAGTGCCTATTTGATAGTTAAAATTCTCGGCTTTTTACTGATTCGCCGAGGACTTGCGACGACGACAACGTTCTGAACAGTATTTGACCTCATGCCAACAGTTTTGCCACTTTTTGCGCCAAGTAAAGGATAAACCGCAAACGGGACAAATTTTACTGGGAAGATCGGACTTCGAGGGCTGACGTGCCATGATTAGAATTAAAAAGTCAAAAACTGCGCCTTATCTATGAGTGTAGATGAAAATAATCAGAGTTCCCCACTCGATCGCCTGAGAATTATTTTAGTTGAACCAGCTGGAGCCTTAAATGTGGGTTCTACTGCCAGAATTATGCGGAATATGGGCTTAAGTCGCTTAATTATCGTCAATCCCGCCTGTGATATCCTTGCAGAAGAAGCGCGACGCATGGCAGTACACGGGATTGAAGTCCTAGAAAACTGTTCACGGGTAGCCACCCTTGCGGAAGCTTTGCGGGGTTGTCATCGCATCATTGCCACCACCTCGAAACCCCGTCACCTGAATACTCCCCTCGAAACACCCCGGACTGCCTTACCCTGGTTACTCACCCCTAACCTGGAATCGGCCCTAATTTTCGGGCCAGAAGACCGGGGTTTAAGTAACAGCGAACTTAACCATGCCCAGCGTTTTGTCGGTATTCCCGCTAATCCTCAATATTCCTCCCTCAATCTCGCCCAAGCGGTGGCAGTTTGCTCCTACGAACTGTACCAAATGGCGACGGAAAATAGGCTCGAACCCCCGTTAGAAATGCTCCCTAATGCCACTTTTGAGGCTCTAGAAGGCTATTATCAGCACTTGGAGAGCTTTTTGCTCAAAATTGGCTATCTTTACCCCCACACCGCCGCCGCTAGGATGGAGAAATTCCGGCAATTTTATCATCGGGCCCGTCCCACGGTGGAGGAATTAGCCCTGCTGCGGGGCATTATCGGTCATATTGAAAGTATCGGGCAACTTTTTCTCGGTCTTGATAGTCTCAAGGGCAAGAAAAAAAATTCTCCTAGCGATCGATAATAAATCTGGATACCCTTGAGGAAAACCGTGACTCGTCAAGTAACTCGTCGTCCCACTAAAGTACCATCAGACCCTAAGTCCCCTAGGTCCATGGACTCAAATAATAAAAAAAGGCCTGTACCGGTTAAAAAGTCGAAAAAACAACGTAAACCTAACCTAATCGCTTCTTTTCTCCTTCAGGTTCTTCGCTTCTCTATTCTTGGTGTCGGTTTAGGCGCGATCGCTGGTACGGTTTTAACCGTGGTGGATCCGAGTAAATTGCCTCTACACCCAAAACCCACCGCTACTAATTCCCCGACTCCCAAACCCGTCACCCCAAAACCTACCACCTTAGTTTTAAACGAAAATCTGAGCAGCCTCAATCAGAAATTACAGGCTTTAGCGGTCAAATATCCGAAATTACAGGCGGGAGCTTTATTTATTGACCTCGATAACGGTGCTTACGCTAATTTTCGCGGAGATACTATTTTTGCCGCCGCTAGTACGATTAAAATCCCGATTCTGGTGGCCTTTTTTGAGGATGTGGACGCGGGGAAAATTCGTCTCGATGAAACCCTTGTGGCCACTAAGGATGTCCTGGCCAGTGGGTCCGGGGATATGCAGTATCTGGGAGTGAATAAAACCTATACTGCCCTAGAAACCGCCACTAAAATGAACGTAATTAGCGATAATACCGCTACTAATATGTTAATTAAGCGCATGGGCGGCAAAGAGGCTCTTAATCAGCGTTTTCAAGCTTGGGGTTTGACCAGTACGGTAATTAATAACCCTTTACCGGACTTGGAAGGAACTAATACCACAAGTCCGAGAGATTTGGTGACAATCTTAGGAAAAGTTAATCAAGGGGAATTACTCAGTTTACGTTCCCGCGATCGTCTATTGAATATTATGCAGGAAACGCGCACTCGCACCCTGCTGCCGCAAGGTATCGAGAAAGCCGCCGATATTGCCCATAAAACCGGTGATATTGGCTCGATGTTAGGGGATGCGGGGATTATTGATATGCCCAACGGGAAACGCTATCTGGGAGCAGTGATGGTGAAACGTCCCCACAATGATAGTAACGCTAGGACTCTGATTCAACAAATATCGCGCACGGCCTACCAACACTTTAAATGGTATCAAACTCAACCCGCAGCCAAACCGCAACCGGTCGCCCAGTCTTCTCCCTCTCCTAGTCCGGTCGTTATTCCTAGTCCGGGTAATTAGCCCCTAGGTTAAATTATTGGCTAAAAGACGGGCTAATTGTTCGGCATTTGCCCGGGGGGAAAGACGAGGGAGGATTTTTTCCCCCGTGGCTAGTTTTTGACAGAGGACGGGGATTTCGTACTGATAAGCGTTAAACCAATCCTCTCGACTGGTAATGTCCCTAATTTCTAACTGCCACTCCGGTTGACGGATTTTTTCTAGTTTCTCTAGCAACCCTTCGCAAAGATGACAGTCCGGTTTACTGTATAGAATTAGTTCTATGGTAGTCATAAATATTTAAGTAGGTAGGTGTTAAAAGTTGTCAGATCCCCCCACCTATCGGCACCCCCCTTATTAAGGGGGGCAGGGGGGATCAGAGGCAAAATCTATCTTCAATTATAACTAATTACTTATGTTCATTACCCCCACGATTAGTCTCTCATCAACAATTCTACAAACTCCCACACCCACACCGACTTTAAATAATAATTTAGTTAATTCAGGTTCTCAAAATCTAGTCTATATCGGTGTGTTTCTTCTGGCAATTACCCTAGTCATTGTTATTGGTATTATCAATCAAAAAATTGAATATGCTCTCATTTTTGCCGCCACTCTCACTGTTATTTTAATTGCTTTCTTCTGGTTTTTATAAGTCCTTCAACGAAGGAAATTGAGGTCATGGTATTCTGACTTCTCCAACCGACTCCTAACCCCACCAACAAACTTTTTCAGCACACCCTATATACAAGCAAAACGATCGGACTTATAATATAATTGTATTGATTGTGGCTTGTTGCTAGAATCACCCCAAATTGACTCAATGGGTTTATAAACGATGACAACCCTAGATATTGCTACCGATATTGTCTGTCCTCCCACCGATTTATGGAGTGATGAACCACCCGTGGAAAGTGATCTGCATTTACAACAAATTATTTTATTATTATCTTGTCTTGATTGGCTCTGGCAAGATAGAAACGATTACTATGCCTCGGGCAATTTGACCATATATTATAACGAAAGGCAACTGAAACAGCGAGATTTTTGTGGACCAGATTTTTTCTTGGTTTTAGATACGGAAAAACGTCCTAGAAAAAGTTGGGTTGTCTGGGGAGAAGGGGGTAAATATCCCAATGTAATCATCGAAATTCTCTCCGATTCCACCGCTAATGTGGACAGAAAAGCCAAAAAGGAACTATATCAGCATACTTTCCGGACTCCTGAATATTTTTGGTTTGATCCCAATACTTTAGAATGGCAAGGATTCACTTTAATCGAGGGACAATACCAACCGATTACCCCCAATGAAAACGGTTATTTATGGAGTAAGCAACTAGGATTATATTTAGGAATTTTTGCCAATAAATTGCGCTATTTCACCGAATCGGGCGAATTGGTTCCCACCCCTCAAGAGTCGGCCCGACAGGAAAGATTAGCCAAAGAACGGGAAAGATTAGCCAAAGAAAGAGAACAACAAAGGGCGGAAAAATTAGCCCAAAAGCTGCGAGAATTGGGCATTAATCCCGATGAAATTGCTTAAATATCCGGTTGGGGGTGTTAGGGTTGCCCAAATCACCCCGGCAGTCCAGCCATAAATACTTATGATTTCTCAGGGAATTATAACAATTATTAAATAATGTGTAGTTTTGTATACTGATGTCAAGAACTTAGCTACAATATCAAGTGGCGTAAGATATATAGAGATTAGCTTGTGAGTCGGAATCAAGACAGTCAAACTGACGGGAAACGAGAAGAAGCACAGTTCACTCCTTACAGTGCAGAAGCGATCGCTCAACAATACCGTTACAAACCTTGGCAATTGTTCGGTCGCGCTTTCGTGATTACTTGGTCTTTAGGATTATTTCTCCTCAGTCTCCTCTGGGACAAATGGACAAAGCAAGAAGAAGCCAATAAATACAGGCGTGCCAGCGAACTTAGGCAAATTCTCACCCGTTTGGGTCCCACCTTCATCAAAGTCGGTCAAGCTCTCTCTACCCGCCCCGACCTCGTTCGCAAAGACTTTTTAGACGAATTAGTTAAACTGCAAGACCAACTTCCCCCCTTCGATAACGACATCGCTTTTGCCCTTATCGAGACAGAATTGGGAATGTCCGTAGAAAAAGCCTATCGAGAAATATCCCCCACGCCTGTGGCTGCCGCTAGTTTAGGACAGGTTTACAAAGCTATTCTACCCACCGGCGAAGAAGTAGCCGTTAAAGTGCAACGGCCCGGGCTGCGGTCGCTTTTAAGCCTCGATTTATACCTAATGCGCTGGGCTGCCCAAAAATTCGGTCGTTTATTACCTCTCAATCTTGGCCACGACCTCACCCTGATTGTTGATGAATTCGGCACCAAACTCTTTGAGGAAATCGACTATCAAAACGAAGGTCGCAACGCTGAAAAATTCGCCACCAACTTCCAAAATAACCCCGAAGTTAAAGTTCCCAGTATCTACTGGCGTTATAGTGGTCGCCGCGTCCTCACCCTGGAATGGATTGATGGCTATAAACTCACCGATACCGAGAATATCAAAGCTTTAGGATTAGACCCCAATAGTATCGTTAAAATCGGCGTAACCTCGGGATTACAGCAACTCCTCGAACACGGCTTTTTCCACGCTGATCCCCATCCGGGTAATCTTTTCGCCACCTTTGATGGTCGCATGGCCTATATCGATTTTGGCATGATGGACCAGTTAGAGGAGGAAACTAAAGAAACCCTCGCTAGTTGCGTCGTCGATTTAATTAACAAAGACTACGAAAACCTGGCCGCCAACTTTGTCAAACTGGGATTTTTAACCCCAGAAACGGATATAAAACCCATTATTCCAGCCCTAGAACGAGTTTTAGGCAACGCCATCGGTCAAAGGGTCGGTGACTTCAATTTCCGCACTATTACCGATGATTTCTCCGAATTGATGTACCAATATCCCTTCCGGATTCCCGCCAAATTCGCCCTGATTATTCGTTCCCTCGTCACCCAAGAAGGTTTGGCCCTCACCCTCGATCCTAACTTCAAAATTGTCCAAGTGGCCTATCCCTACGTCGCTAAACGTCTCCTGACCGGGGAATCGCCCCAACTGCGGCGGCGTTTACTGGATGTATTGTTCAAAGACGGTAAATTCCAGTGGCAACGCCTAGAAAACATGATTACAATGGCTCGATCGGAAAGTAACTTCGATTTACTGCCCACCGCGCAATTAGGCATCACTTTTCTTCTCTCGGAAGAAGGTCGTTATCTGCGTCGTCAATTACTATTAGCTTTAACGGAAGATGACCGTCTCCACACTGCCGAAGTGCAACGTCTCTGGGGTTTAATTCAAGGAGAATTGCAACCGCGGCGACTCTTGGATGTGGCCATGAGCGCTTTTCGGGAATTATCGTCCCAAGGTGTGGCCGCTGTCCTTCCGCGAGAAACCAGTTCGCGTTAAAGTGTTTAAGGTCATCATCGGTTAATCACTTTTTCTATGGATTATTATTTTCTGCCCCAACCGCCCTATTTTCTAGTTGTTGCCGGTTTATTTATCGGTATTACCTGCGGGGCCGCTTTTGAAGCTAGTCTCAAGCAAGTGGTTAACAATTGGTATAAAAATAAGGGTTCAGACGATCAAAATCTTTTAAAATCCAGTTCCTTACAAATTCCTTTTATTGGGATTTGTATCGGGATTTGTCTTTTCCTTGCCTCGGGATTAGATATATTTATTCTCAATGGTTGGGTTGCCTACGCTATCTCTCTCCCGATGACTATCTTTATTGGTGGTTTGGTTTGGAGTCAGTTAGGGGAATTATTAGGCCAATTACAGCGCGGCGGTTCTAAAGAAATTGACCTCGATTATCGGGGATAATTAGGAGGCAGCAAACATTTAGGACTAAGATAATAGGTGTTAGCAGATAGGAAAGATCAACTCCCCCACAACTAACACCAAAACCCTAGTTATAACCAATTTCCCAGCTATTTTGGCCCGCGATTTTAGATGCAAAAACCTCTAGCATGGCATTGGCGATCGCTTCCTCTGCATCAGCGCACTGGTTCCGAGGTTTTTGCCTGCTTATTCTCCCAAGATGCGATCGCTACTTTACTAGAAAGTCCCTATCCGGGTAATTCCCTCTCCCGTTACTCTCTTTGTGCTGGTTCCCCGCGTCAGCTTTGGACCCCCGCACTAGGGGAAATTTTACCCTTTTTAAGCAGTTTACTCCCCCAAACCCGATGTGATCATCTTCCCGATCATCTTCCCTTCCATGGCGGTTGGTTGGGGTGGTTAGGCTATGATTTAGCTTGGGAGATAGAAAAATTACCGGACAGGAAAGCTGATACTCTCCCTTTTCCCGTCGCTTATTGGTATGAACCGGATAGTTTTGCCCTTCTCGATCACCAAGCACAAATTCTCTGGTTAGCTGCCACTAAACCCGAAGATTTAGATAAATACGAACAATCTTTAACCAATCACCCCGATTTTGAGTTTATCGATCCTCATCCCTCTCCCTTAATCTTTTATACCTCTCAACTCGACTACGAAAAAGCTGTTAAAAAAGCCTTAGATTATATCAGAAAAGGCGATATTTTTCAAGCAAATTTATCCCTAAGATTTCAAAGCACAACTAGGGCAAAAGGATGGCAAATTTATCGCAGTTTACAACAGATTAACCCTTCTCCTTTTGCTAGTTATTGGCGCACCCCTTGGGGAGAAATGATTAGTTGTTCTCCCGAAAGATTGGTAAAATTAGAAAGGGGAATAGCCAGCACTAGACCGATCGCTGGAACCCGTCCCCGGGGTAAAACCGAGGCACGCGATCGACAATTGGCCGAGGAATTATTAACTAATAAAAAAGAGCAGGCCGAGCATATTATGCTAGTGGATCTAGAACGTAATGATCTCGGTAGAGTTTGTGAATGGGGATCGGTTGATGTGGATGAATTACTGACGATCGAGCGTTATAGTCACGTTATGCACTTGGTCAGTAATGTTCAAGGAAAATTAGATAAAAAGTATCATACTATTGATTTAATTAAAGCTCTTTTCCCCGGGGGAACAATTACCGGTTGTCCGAAAGTTCGTTGTCTAGAAATTATCGAAGAATTGGAACCGGTGCGACGCAATTTATTCTATGGTTCCTGTGGCTATATTGACCTACGGGGTCATTTAGATTTGAATATTCTCATCCGTACCCTATTAATGACCACTCAAGGGAATTTAAACACCGTTTGGGGACAAGTGGGAGCGGGAATAGTTGCCGATAGCGATCCCGAAAAAGAATGGTTAGAATCCCTTCATAAAGCTGAGGCACAATTAATCGCTTTACGTTCTTTTTAATTTTTGATTTCAACAAACTAACCTATTGTTGCATCTAAAACCGATCTTTTTACTTTTTACCTTATCTGCTATTTTGTAGGATAGCTTCCGATCTTGAACCCTATTCATGAATCAAATTTCTATCGCTGTTACTTTTTTTCTTAGTTTAGCCTTGACCTCGCTTCCCTTTTTACTTTTCGGGACAGCCGTTTCCAGTTTTTTGCTGGTTTTCGTCAATAAACAGCGATTAGCGGCGATATTTCCCCGTAATCGAGTCTTAGGAGCGATCGTTGGCAGTGCCATCGGATTAATCCTACCCGTCGGACAATACGGCACGATTCCCGTCGCTAGAAGATTCTTATTAGAGGGAGTACCCCCAGGGGTGGTGTTTAGCTTTCTCACCGCTGCACCTACCCTAAATATCGTCACTCTTTGGCTAACTTGGCAGACTTTCACCTATTCTAGTATTTTCTTCTATCGATCGCTTTCGGTGTGGTTAATGGCAATTCTTATCGGTACTCTCTTTAGTTTCTATCGGGAAAAACCCCGCACCGATAGCGAAATTCCCCTAGAATCGAGTTTAGTTCTTTCTGGTAGTTTTTTACCGGAGGAAGCAGCCAGTCAACCCCTGCAAAGAGTCGGCAGTCTTGTTTATGAGTATAAAACTAGAGATAGGCAAGCTTGGCCAATTTCTGTGCAGTTATTTCTCGATAACTTTATCGATGAAGTGCTGGAATTAGGGGGATTATTAATCATTGGCTGTGCGATCGCCAGTGTCTTTCAGCTATTATTACCTCAGAGTCAATTAATTGCCTGGGGGAATACTCCCGTTACTCAAATTCTTGTGCAGTTGTTCTTTGGTTTTACCCTCGCTGTTAATGCCAGTCTTAGCACTTTTGTCCCCGGTTCTTTAATTACTAATCTCTCTGTGGGTTCCACTCTCGCTTTTTTACTGGTCGCTTCCCTAATTGATATTAAAGCTTTTATCCTTCTCTTATCAGCTTTCCGTCCTAAAATCGTCCTTTATTTCGTAATTTTATGCCTGTTAATGACTTTTTTAGTGGCTCTGATCCTCAGTTTTTATCTAGGTTGAATTTCTTCCGGGTCAGAAAAATTTTCTCTTGACAAAAGCGACTTGACATGATATTATATTCATAATGGAAAATCCGTGCGCCTGCAAACCCCCTTTTCCCAAGCATTTAAACTCTATCTTGATTCTGCTTGCCGGAGTTGCGAGAACATAGTTTTAAATTCTCCATAACGTTGACCTGGAATAATCTTCTGATAAGATAACCAAAAGTCGGTATAATACCACATTCGGCGCTTTTTCTTGAAGTTATGTAAAGCGGGAAAAATCCCTTTTATGTAGTCTATGATACTGTTTTTGGGATTGAGATCGTCTAAGGTCAAAGAAATTGCTTCTAGGGTTCCGATTTAAGCGTCTTTAAATGTCAGGTCCGAGAGGAGCAAGCTAGTCTTAAATGATCGGATCAAAAATTTTTTCCATCTAAGCTGGCTACACGGCGGGATAAAAGCCCGGGAGACTTTAAGGATAACTGTTTTGAGGCAGTATCTTTGAAGACTCCTGGGTTATTGTATTTTGAGGTGAAATGATGTCCGAGGAATCTACTTTTCAACCCCCGCATTTAACCGAAGCTCAACAGGCCCTAGAAAAAGAACGCCATTTGCCCCTAACCGGTTGGCAACAGGAAGTTTCTCAGGGGTTAACCTACGGTTTAGAGGCGGCCGATAGTATCCGCGATCGCAGTATTCCCACCTTTTCCAGGGGTGAGTTACCCCACTATGCGGGAATTAACACCTTTATGAAGGCCCCCTATTTGGAAGATGTGCGGAATGTGGGCAATTATGACGTGGCAATCGTGGGTGTTCCCCATGATTCGGGGACAACTTACCGACCTGGAACTCGTTTTGGTCCCCAGGGAATTCGGCGGATTTCGGCTCTTTATACGCCCTACAATTTTGAATTAGGGGTAGATTTGCGCGAACAAATTACTCTCTGTGATCTGGGGGATATTTTCACCATTCCTGCTAATAATGAAAAGTCCTTTGATCAAATCTCTAAGGGGGTTGCCCATGTCTTTAGTTCCGGTGCCTTGCCGATTATTTTAGGGGGTGATCATTCCATTGGTTTTCCGACAGTGCGCGGTATTTGTCGGCATTTAGGGGATAAAAAAGTCGGTATTATTCACTTTGATCGCCATGTGGATACTCAGGAAACAGATTTAGATGAACGGATGCACACTTGCCCCTGGTTTCATGCCACCAATATGAAAAATGCTCCTGCTAAAAATCTCGTCCAATTAGGGATTGGTGGTTGGCAAGTTCCCCGTCAAGGTGTTAAAGTTTGCCGCGAGCGGGCTACTAATATTTTGACCGTCACCGACATTGTAGAACGAGGCATTGATGCTGCCGCCGAATTTGCCTTAGAACGAGCTTTAGATGGTACGGATTGCGTTTGGATTAGTTTTGATATTGATTGCATTGATGCCGGTTTTGTCCCCGGTACAGGTTGGCCGGAACCGGGAGGTTTATTACCCCGTGAAGCCTTAACTTTATTGGGCAAAATTATCCAAAAAGCTCCCATTTGTGGTATGGAAGTGGTGGAAGTTTCCCCTCCCTACGATATTAGTGATATGACCTCTTTGATGGCTACCCGTGTTATTTGTGATGCCATGGCCCATCTGGTTATTTCAGGTCAATTACCGCGTAAAGAAAAGCCTTATTATATTCATCCTGAAGCCAATCTGGCCGTTGACGAACCCTGGCAGTAATTTCCTATGCACGAAACTGATATGACCAAGGCGTTAATTATGACAGTTCGAGATTGGTATGATAGCCAACCTGAAAAGCTCAAAATTGAAAAAATTCATCTCATGGTTGGTGAATTTACCTGTGTCGAACCGGTCAGTTTACAATTTGCCTTTGAAGTTCAAACTGCCAATACTTTTCTTGCTGGCGTGGAATTAGCAATTAAAAATATTCCTCTAATTGCTTATTGTCATTGCTGCCAAAAGGATTATCAACCCCAAATTGGCCAGCAATATTCTTGCCCAACTTGTCGATCACCGATGGAGGATATTCGTTCAGGTCGAGAGTTAAAAATTGACCACATTGAATATTATTTAGTTTCTTAAACAAAGTTAGTTGATCTCCTCTACCAGCGTAATTATCAATTATTCATTCTCAATTAAAATGCACCAAACTTTTGACGCGGCCCTAGAAATTAATCTACTTCATGCCAATCAAACAGGAGCCGATCACAACCGGGAACATTTTGACGAGTGGGGCATTACCTGTTTAAACTTGATGAGTAGTCCCGGTGCGGGTAAAACTGTATTATTGGAAAAAACCCTCGCAGCCTTAAAAGATCAATTAAAAATGGCTGTTATTGAAGGTGATATGACTACAGAACTAGATGCAGAGCGCCTGAGACAATATGGAGTTCCTGTGATTGCCATTAATACAGGTCGCTCCTGTCACTTAGATTCCAAAATGGTAGCTGGAGGAATTCATCGTTTCAAAGAAGATTATAACCCCAAAGAGTTTGATTTATTGTTGGTAGAAAATGTGGGAAATTTAGTTTGTCCCGCCGAATTTGAGGTAGGGGAACACGCTAAAGTTGCTCTATTAAGTCTGACTGAAGGAGAAGATAAACCCCTCAAATATCCAATTATGTTTCAAGAGGCGGATTGTCTGATTATTACTAAATTAGATCTGGCTCCTTATTTAGAGATTGATTTAAACCGTTTAGAAGCAAATGTTCGCTCCATGAATCCCGATGTAAAGATTATCGCTCTTTCTGCTCAAACAGGAGAAGGTTTAGAAGAATGGTTAAATTGGGTAAAAAGCCAAGTCAATACCGCGAGGTTTTTGAATTGTTAATCAGTAACAGTTTTTGATATCTATTTCTGTTTTAATTAGGTAGGTGTTAAAAATTCTCAGATTCCCCCCTTATCAAGGGGGGATTAAGGCGGGATCAAAGGCAAAATCGGCTCTTCAATATGATTATAACTACTTACTTACTATCTGTCATCTCTAAAGGCGATTACCTATGAAACGGCGCAATTTTTTCTCCTTACCTCTCGTTTTTTTTAGTAGCTTACTCCTAACCATTAGTTGTAATCAAGCTCCTCAGCAAACCCCCAATGCCAGTACTTCTCTGAGTAATACTGTCCCCATTGTCATCGGTTATAGTAACTGGGCCGGTTGGTGGCCCTGGGCGATCGCTGAAGAAGAGGGATTATTTGCTAAAAATGGGGCTAATATTCAAATGAAATGGTTTGATGGTTATCTTGAATCCTTGCAAGCTTTAGCTGCCGGACAATTAGATGGAAATAGTCAAACTCTTAACGATACCATTGCTTTTGCAGGAGATGCAGTGAATGGTCAAGTTGCTGTTTTAGTCAATGATAACTCGTCAGGAAATGACAAAGTTATTGTCACAGAAGAGATTAAAACGATTAAGGATTTAAAAGGCAAAAAAGTTGCAGTCGAAGAAGGCGTTGTCGGTGATTTTCTCCTCAGTTTAGCCCTAGAAAAAGAAGGAATGAGCCGTAAAGATGTGCAAATTGTACCCATGGAAACAGGGGCGGCGGCAGCCGCTTTTGCATCGGGAAAAGTAGATGCAGTCGCTGCTTTTCCCCCTTTTTGGTCAACCGCCCTTAAACGAAAAGGTTCTAAAGAATTAATTAGTTCTAAAGCTTTTCCAGGTGCTATTCCTGATTTATTAGTTGTCAGTGCCAAATTAATCAAAGAAAAGCCAGAACAGGTTCAAGCTTTGGTAAAAACATGGTTTGATGTTCGAGAGTTTATGACTAAAAATCCCCAAAAAGCCGATGAGATTATGGCCAAGCGTGCGGGCATTAGCCCAGAAGAATTAGCCCTATATAAAGAGGGAACGAAGTTTTTTACCTTAGAAGAAAATCTAGAAGCGTTTAGTCCAGGGAAAACCATGAAAAATATGCCATTTGCCGCTCAAAAAATGGCTGATTTTATGATGGAAGTTGGCTTTATTAAAAAAGTCCCCGATCTAACAACTATTCTAGATTCCCAATTTGTCAAAGCCTTGGCAAATCAAGACAAAAACTCCTAATTATTCCCTCGATCATTGACTGCAAAAATTGTTTGATAACTGGGTGATATTGGCTGTCAAAATTATTCTTTTCTTTTAAAAATTCCATGACCACAACACCTAAAACGCTTCCTCAAAGCACTTTTTGGCGGATTACCGAGGATATTCCCGAATCTCTAAAGTGGATTTTAATGGTTTCCTCTATTATTGTCCCGCTTATTTTATGGTTACTAATCTCTAGTTTTGCGGGCATTGAATCCGTATTTTTGCCTTCTCCTTTAGCCGTTATTCAGGCATTAGGAAAATTAGCAGAACAGGGCTTTTTAATTCAAGATACTATTACCAGTTTTTTACGAGTAGTTGGGGGCTTTTTTTTGGGAGGATTGTTTGCTATTCCCCTGGGGATTTTAATGGGAACTTTTCCGAGTATTCGCAGTTTAATGGAACCGATTATTGGCGTTGTACGTTATATGCCCGCTCCTGCTTTTATTCCCCTATTGGTTATTTATTTAGGTATTGGAGAAACGTCAAAAATTATGCTGATTTTTATCGGGACAATTTTCTTTAATACCCTGATGATTATGGATGCGGTCAAGTTTATTCCTCGTGAATTGATCGAAGTAACTTATACTCTTGGAGGAACTCGAAAACAGGTTTTATTTAAAGTGATTACTCCCTATATTATTCCTAATATTATTGATACTTTTCGCGTTAATATGGCGGCGGCTTGGAATTTGGTAGTGGTGGCGGAATTGGTGGCGGCCGATAATGGCTTAGGCAAACGCATTTTATTGGCTCAAAAATTTCTGAGAACCGATGAAATTTTTGCCTGTTTAATTGTCCTAGGAATTATTGGCTTTGCTCTAGATTTAAGTTTTCGTTTGTTTTTGCAGTGGACTTGTAAATGGTCAATTACTCGTTAACCTAAAAACTCAAGCACAGAGTTTATTATGTCACCAGTAAAGTTATTTTAATGATAAGAGAAGAATCTTAATGCACTTAGAAATTACTCAACTCAATAAAATTTTCACCACTAAACGAGGTGCTGTGGTCGCTCTGAAAGATATTAATTTACACGTTGAAAGTTCTGAATTTGTCTGTGCGGTCGGGGCCTCTGGTTCGGGAAAATCAACTTTGTTGCGAATGATTGCGGGTTTAGAACTGCCTACTTCCGGCAAAATTACCGTTGATGGTGTTGAAGTGACAGGGCCAGGAGCCGATCGCGGCATGGTTTTTCAAAATTATACACTCTATCCCTGGATGACGATCCAAAAAAATGTTGAATTTGGCTTAAAACTACAGGGATTATCGACAAAAGAATGCTGGGAAGTGGCCTGTTATTATCTGGATATTGTCGGTTTAACCCAATTCGCTAATGCTTATCCTAGAGAACTATCGGGTGGGATGAAACAACGGGTGGCGATCGCACGCTCTCTTGCCTGTCATCCCAAAGTTTTATTAATGGACGAACCTTTTGCCGCTTTAGATGTACAAACCAAAGAAAGAATGCACGAATATTTAATTGAAATTTGGCAAAAAATTAGGTGTAGTATTTTAATGATTACCCATGATGTGGATGAAGCGGTTTTTTTGGCTCAACGTATTTATGTTTTGAGTGCTAGGCCAGGGACTATACAACGGGAATTAACAATTAATTTACCCGCAGATCGTAATTATAAAATTAAACGACAATCTCAGTTTTATGACTATACGGATGAAATTTACGGCCTACTACGGGGTGATAAATCCTAGAAAAAACTAGGGAGCATCAAGAGTAGTCACGGATTGAAAACGAGTTAGAGCAGCAAAAATCATCCTCAAACAGCGATCGCTGCTGCCACAAACCCCTAGATAAATGATGGAACAGTTGTTCAACCATTAAGATTTGGTGATAATACCGGGTAAGTGTGATCTAAAGTACAGCTTTTTTTGGGAAAGTTTCTCCATCGGTGCTGCCTTGGGGCGCAAATATGATAGAATGCCAGTAAATTGATACAAAACTTTACTTCAAGGTGAATCTATGCCGTTTACGATCGAATCAGCGCGGAGCATTTTCCCCAACACGCTATCAGCGGATGTGGTTCCCGCCACGATTGCGCGTTTCAATCAGCTGAATACCGAGGATCAACTAGCCTTGATTTGGTTTGCCTACCTAGAAATGGGCAAAACCATCACCGTTGCCGCCCCCGGCGCTGCTAGTATGGTATTTGCCGAAAACACCATGAATGAAATTCGGCAGATGTCACCCTTGCAACAGTCGCAGGTGATGTGCGACTTAGCCAACCATGCTGACACCCCGATTTGTCGTACCTACGGCACTTGGTCTGCTAATATCAAACTGGGATTCTGGTATCAATTAGGACAATGGATGGAAGATGGCAGTGTTGCCCCAATTCCCAAGGGTTATCAACTATCTGCTAATGCTACCGCCGTTTTAGACGGGATTAAAAAATTAGAGTCGGGACAACAAATCACCGTTCTGCGGAATTGTGTGGTCGATATGGGCTATGATCCCAAGAAACTGGGCGATTATAACCGTATTTCCGAACCCGTGGTTCCTCCCCAAAATATTGCCGAACGGACCAAAGTTAGCATTGAAGGCGTTACCAATGCCACCGTCCTCAACTATATGGACAACCTCAACGCTAATGACTTTGATGTATTAATTGAATTATTCACCCCTGACGGCGCTCTGCAACCACCTTTCCAACGTCCCATCGTCGGTAAAGAGGCAGTATATCGCTTTTTCCGGGAAGAATGCCAAAATTTGAAATTAATCCCCGAATGCGGCGTAGTGGAACCCGCCGATGACGGTTTTACTCAGATTAAAGTGACGGGAAAAGTACAAACCCCCTGGTTTGGTGCAGGTGTGGGTATGAATATGGCATGGCGCTTCCTCCTAACTCCTGATAATAAAATTTTCTTCGTAGCGATCGATTTATTAGCTTCTCCGAAAGAATTATTAAACTTTGCCCGTGGCTAAATAGCTACTGAGAAAAATCATTAAAAATTCTGATGAAATTTATTAGAGTTCCTTGTCAAGTGAACTCTTTTTTTTCTACAATTAAAAGGCTGACTTAAAAAAATTGGTAAATACACTGGTTTCTTCTCCGATCTAGGTAAAAATAACTAAACAATTATTCTTACAGATGTCGGCGAAAAGAGTCGAGGTAGTTCAAAAATCCAAAATTATCATCCCTAAAACTAAAATCATGCCTATGAGTGAAATAATTTGGTCAGATACCGAACAAGAAATTGCTCAAACTGCTTTCCAAAAAGCCTATCAGCGAGAAACTAGCACTTTAATAGAACATATTAAAGAACAGTCTGGTCAGATCACGGTTTTAGATGATATCTGGCAAATGCACGATTATCTAAGCGCCCGACGACATCAGATTGATGGTAAATATGACTATCGCTATACTTCCCTAATTTTTGTCTTTGCTCAACTGTTAAAGGAAGGATGGTTAAAGCTAGAAGATCTCAACGGTTTGGAAAAAGATAAACTAGCAAAAATCGCTGCTCTCTCGCGAATGTAAATTAATGATTAGCATTAAGCTATCAGCTTTCTGCCCCTAGTTGGGTGACTAAAAAATTCATCTCTAGATAATCATCACCGTCTTAAGTTTTTCCTAAGCGGCAACCAATTCCGCTAGAATGAGTCAATCATCCCGATCGCTTTTCGCTTGTTTTGTACCTTTGGTTTATGTTCAAAAATCTTTTACTTCCCCTAGGAATATCTATCTTTCTCGGTGTTTGTCAGTCTTTGTCAGCCGCCGAATCAGCTATCATCAAATACCACATCTTCCAAGGGTCCGTATCGGTATCAGAATTAAAGCAATTGAGCGAAACAGGCGAATTAGCCCCCGCTTTAGCGTCACAATTAAAGATGGCTAACCAAAAACCCGAAGAATTCCGCAAAATCCTTAATCGTCGGGTAGCGGTGGATGCCATCTTTCTTTCCAAATTTCTTAATAGTTTTTTTGGCGAAAATTTGCTAGATTATGCCGCCGAAATTGTCCACACCCCCAATCGGGCTGCTAGTCGGCAAGCTTTACGAGGTTCCCTAGTCACTTCTGCCCTCAACGATAACGAGATTCAAATCATCGAAGTCCTCGATAATTATCCCACCAGTGAGGTTCATGTGGATGGCAATCGTCTGCTCGATTTAATCAACCAAATTGAGTCAGTATTGAAAAAAATGCCCCGTTTACCTTTCTGATATCTAATAGATAAGTAGCTAGGTGTTAAAAATTGTCCGATACCCCCCTTATTAAGGGGGGCAGGGGGGATCAAACCCAAAATCTATCTTCAATTTAATTATAATCAGTTATTTATATTGGATATTCAGATGCGTTAGCCCAGCGTAACGCATTCTCTGATCAGGTTTTCTTGAATTGCGCTGTAAATTGAATAAATTAGGATAATCTGGTAGGAATAATGACCACTTCTTTGTCTGAAAGGAAAACAGTTAGCGGCAAACCTTTTTTAAAGTGGGCGGGAGGCAAAACTCAACTGGTTCCCAATATTCTATCTTTGATTAATTCCCAGATTTCTCAGGATTGTCAGTTTAACTACATTGAACCTTTTGTCGGAGGTGGGGCAGTTTTATTCTCAGTCTTAAATAATTTTTCTCCTGTCCAAAAAGTTATTATTAATGACATCAATCCTGATTTAATCATGGCTTATAATGTTATTAAAGATAATGTCAAAGAATTAATAGTCAAGCTTAAAAAAATTCAGCAGGATTTTTATGAACTTAAAAATCTAGAGGAACAACAAAAGTTTTTTTTAGATAAAAGAATAGAATTTAATTCTCGCAGCTGCGATGACGATCTAGAAAAAACAGTTTTGTTATTATTTCTCAATAAAACTTGTTTTAATGGACTTTATAGAGTCAATAGCAAAGGACTTTTTAATGTACCCTTTGGAAAATATGTCAAACCGTTGATCTGCAATGAAGAAAACCTATTAGCTGTCAATCATCATTTACAGAAAGTGACGATCCTACAAGGAGATTTTGTCCAAACCCTAAATTATGCCAATAACAAGACTTTATTTTATTTTGATCCTCCCTATAAACCGATTAAAAAAACATCAGCTTTTACCTCTTATACTAAAGAAGATTTTAACGATGAGGAGCAAATAAGATTAAAACAATTTATCGATCGAGTCGATCGGGCAGGTTATAAATTTATTTTAAGTAATTCCGACCTTAAAAACTTTGACTCTGACAATAATTTTTTTGATGATTTATATAAAGATTATAATATTCAAAGGGTAAAAGCCCGACGAAATATTAATTCTCAAGGCAATAATAGGGGAGAAATCTGGGAATTACTGATCAATAATTGACAAAAATTAAGCCTAAAAGAAAAGACGACATGAATAAAAATATTTGCTTAGAATTAATTTAGTCATTGTTTAATTCTGCGATAATATCATCAATGTTTCCCCGAAAGACTTTCCCTTGTTGGTAGTCTTGACGCGCTTGATGGATATTTTTGGCGATTTCTTCTCGTCTTTTTTCAATTTGTCTATGTCGAATAATACTGATTAAATCATCTTGTTCATAGGGAAATTGTTTCCTCGATCGCTTCTTTTGGTAGTCCTCGACGAATATCAGCTAAAGGTTTTAAGCTTTCTTTGACTTCTTCAATGGTTTCTCCTTGACCATTTGCACTTGGGATTTCAGGACAATGCGGGAGGCATTTTGGCGAGGGATTCATGGTTGAAAACCTCCCGATCCTTCTCTTAGTTTAGAGCAGCGGGTTGAACAGTTAGAGAAAACGGTAAAAACCTTAGTAGAAATTCTCCTCGATCAAACTTAAGTCCCACTGAACTTAATCTACAAGACTTTCTTTTTGGATTAATACCTCACCAGCGATCAAACGTTGGGCTGCCGACAGTAAAACATTCTCAATATAGGGCTTGACAAAAAAACCTTTTGCCCCTTTAGCAGCGGCGAGATGCTGCATTTTTTGCGCCCCTTCCGCGGTAACCATCGCTACTGGTATCCCCTGAAGTTGTTCATCCTCTTGCAGACGAGAGAGCAATTCTAACCCATTCAGGCGCGGCATTTCGATATCGCAGAGAATCAGATCACAAGCTAATCCGGCCCGTAATTTTTCCCATGCTTCTAAACCGTCCCGGGCCTGTTCAATGCGATAACCAGCTTTAACAAAAGAAATCGTTAACATTTCTCGCATTATTACCGAATCATCGACAATCAAGACCAGAGGAGAGGATAAAGGCTGATTACGAGCCGCTTTAATACTATCAGCTAGTAACACTTCCCCCGCAATCATTTTTTCAGCTGCCGAGAGTAAATCTCTGTCTGGGCAGGGCTTGGTAAAATAACCACTAGCTCCTAATTTCGCCGCCTCCTTGCGATGAAGGTCCGCTCCTCGGGAAGTCAAGAAAGCCACGGGAATCGCCGCTAATCGGGGGTCTTTTTGCAAATTAGACAGTAATTCCAGGCCATTCAGGCGGGGCATCTCGATATCGGAGAAAACGATATCACAGGGCAAACCGCCGCGTAATTTTTCCCAAGCTTCTTGACCATCCCGGGCCTGTTCCACACGATAACCAGCTTTACTAAAGGTTAAAGAGAGCAATTCCCGGACAGTAATCGAATCATCGACAATCAGCACCATAGTCTCCGATTTTTGGCCAGTTCCCACCTCTAAGGGGGAGGCTGGTTGGCGCCAAGGACTCCCCTTATCGGTACGCAGACGACCCTGGGCAATGTCGATTAACTCTAACACATCGCCGATGGGCATCACCGTACCATCGCCTAAAACCGTCGCCCCAGCAATCCCAACCGTTTTCGGAATCGGTCCTTCGATCTGTTTGATGACGATTTCCGGTAGCGAGCTTCGGAATCGGTCCTCTGACATGATCACTTGATCTACCTGCACTGCCAAGAGATTATTACCACCGCGCAGGATCACGATCGAAAAAGAGTCTTCCTCCTGTTTGCCGGTGTAAAAACTACCGCGACCGACCCGCCGATTGTAGGAAAGCAACTCGCTCAGGGGTTGGAAAGGTAGTAAAGTATTTTGCCAGAAAACGCAGCGCCGTCCATCCATATCCATTTGGATATCCCTGGGCTGGTAAAAGCTCATCTTCACCTCTTTCACCTCTTCCACCTTTCCCACCTTGACCTCCAGGCTTTTCGGGAGGAGGACTTCTTCCACTTCGTCCCTAGAGAAACCGATGCGCGCACGATTACTAACACAAAAGAGGGCCTTACAGATACTCAGGGTTAGGGGTAAACGGATGGTAAAAGTGCTTCCTTTGCCCAGTACCGAGTCAATAGTAACGGTCCCGCGCACATCGATTAAACTGGTCCGCACCACATCTAAACCCACCCCACGACCGGAAATATCATCGGCCTGATCTTTGGTACTAAAACCAGGGCGAAAGAGGAGTTCATAGACTTCTTGGGGACTGAGGTGTTGAGCTTCCCGATCGCTGATTAGGCCTTTTTTGATCGCCTTGCGTTTAACCCGATTCCCATCAATACCGGCCCCATCATCACTAACGGTGATCACGGTTTGATTTCCTTGTAGGAATGCCTGGACAGAGATCGTACCGAGGGCAGGTTTCCCCTTGGCCATGCGTTCTTGGGGTGATTCAATGCCGTGGGCGATCGCATTGTTGATCAGATGGGTCATGGGACTAAGGAGATGTTCAAGGATCATCTGATCGATGAGAACATCACCCCCTTCCACTTTTAATTTGGCTTGTTTATGCAGTTTCAGGGACATATCGTGAATTGCCCGGGGTAGGTGATCGGCAGTTTCACTAAAGGGAGCCATGCGCGATTTGGTCATCCCTTCCTGTAGTTGGGTGGTAACCTGTCGCAGACTACGCATCACCTGATCGGTTTCATCGACGACAAATTGAAGATCAGAGGCCGATTCTCGCACTCGCACGATCAATTCAATTATATTTTGCGCTTTTTTATGGAAATCATTATCAAACTGGTCGAGATCTAGGGCATCTCGTTTGCCAGTCATCGCCGAATCGCCCTGATTTTCTCCCTTAACTCTACCGTAACCGATGGCACCGCCGGAATTGCGACTAGCCTGCAAAGCCCCTTCTAGGAGGGTTCTTTCATAGAGATCCTGCAGCCAACTGCCCACATCGCTGAGTTTTTGGACTTGGTTAAGCAAATTATCCAAAAAGAGACCCAGGTCCTTCTGTTCCTGTTCAAGGCAATTGCGTTTAACCACCAGTTCCCCGATCAGATTGCTGAGGTTATCCAATTGTTTGATCGGCACCCGCATCGTCTGTTCAAAAGCTTTACTGACAAGGGGACGCCCGTTATTTAACCTTGCCGGTGGACTGAAACTGGAGGCTGGAGTCCCTCCCATCACCTGACTGCTTTCTTTGAGGAGTTTTTCTAAATCCTTGAATTTATTCTCTAGGTGGCTTTCCGGGGCAATTTCCAGTGATTCTAACCGTTGGAGATGTTCCGCCCCAGCCTCCCGTTCCACCGCTGGGGATTCCGAGAGGAGGGCTTCTAGGGATTCAAAGATGTCTGGCAGTGGCGATTGCGCTCCTGGAGTGGGTTTTTCCAGAAAAGCTTCTAAGTCTTCGAGGCTGTCGTAAAAATTGGGGTTGCTGATGGTTATAATTGCTTCTGAGTCCCAGACTGCTGCATTTTCTAACAGCAGCGATTCCAGATCATCCCCATCTTCTGGTTCTGACTTTGGCGCAGGCCTACGGGTAGAATAAAGATCATTAGTGGCGGCTTCTTCCCAATTGATGCTACCGCCAAAAAGTTCCCGTAATTCCCGTTCTGAGGGCAAGGAAGACGGGGTTTGGCCAAGAGAAGCCCCAGACCTGGCTGCCGGCTCAAATAAAAAGCTGAGTTCGTCTAGAGCCTCCTCACCGTCGCTGTCTTTGTCTTCTAAACTCTCTAACAACTGTTCGAGATCTTCGTTAAAGAGATGATCCGAGTCGGGTTTCATCATGATTTGCTTCCTGCCAAGTCTTCCTTTTTGGTCAACCAATAAATAAGCTCTCTCTAGCTTCAGGTTACCCAGAATTCTACCCGATAACTTCATCCACTAGCAATTTTTTTATGGCTAATCAAACTCTTGGACTCGATCGACAATTTTACTCCTATTATCAATCTATCTGTCGGCGAGAATCTCCTATTTTAGCTCAATTACGTCAAGAAACTGCCTCTCAACCCCTGGCAGTCATGCAGATTGCCCCCGAACAAGGTCAGTTTATGGCTTTTCTGGTACAGGCGATCGGAGCGAAAAAAACCCTAGAAATAGGGGTTTTTACCGGTTATAGTTCTCTAGTGGTGGCCTTAGCTTTACCCCCGCAAGGCAAGCTGATCGCCTGTGATCTAAGCGAAGAATATACCAGTATAGCCCGCCGTTATTGGCAGCAGGCCGGTGTCGCCGCTAAAATCGATTTAAGAATTGCCCCAGCCCTGGACACTTTAGATCAATTAATCGCCGCAGGAGAAAGTAATAGTTTTGATTTTGTCTTTATCGATGCCGATAAAAGTAATTATGATCGCTACTACGAAAGGGCATTACAATTGGTCAGAACGGGCGGAATTATCGCTATCGATAATGTCTTTTGGTCGGGACGGGTAGCAACGGACGATAACACTGATAATCGCACAAAAATTATCCGTTCCCTTAATGCCAAAATTCAGCAGGATGAACGGGTAAATATCAGTATTATTCCCATTGGTGATGGGTTGACCCTGGCCATGAAAAAGTGAAGAAGTTAAGGGGTATTAGAAAAGCTTTTGCTCTTCACAATTAGGGTTGATTTTTGTTGTCTCAATTTAGTCACCAGTCGGAAACCAGCCACGGCAACGCTAGATCTCTTAAAATCGTTAACGACAGCACTAAGTTATCAGTTCAACGGAGAGGGTGGGATTTGAACCCACGTTAGGTGTGACCCTAAAGCAGATTTCGAGTCTGCCGCATTCAACCACTCTGCCACCTCTCCACAAGGTTTGAGTCTGGATTATCATTTTAACAGATTACTTGCCCTAGGATTGATTTTTTTTATGAATCAAGCTCCTTTTCTTCCAGTTAACCATCCCCGGCCTAACTTTCTCCACTGGTTAGGGAGTCTCTGGAAATTTTCCCGTCCCCATACGATTATCGGCACTTCTTTAAGTGTTTTAAGTCTGTATTTAATTGCTTTGGGCAATATCAGCGATTTTTTTAGCCATTGGCCGGTTTTATTGCTCACTTGGGTCGCTTGTCTTGCGGGTAATGTCTATATCGTCGGTTTAAATCAGTTGGAAGACATCGACATCGATAAAATCAATAAACCCCAGCTTCCCCTAGCCAAGGGCGAATTTTCTCGGTTAACAGGAAGGTTAATCGTGGTTTTTACTGGTATTTTAGCAATTATAATGGCTTTTATCGGTGGTTTTTGGCTGTTAATCACCGTGGGGATTAGTTTACTTATCGGCACTGCCTATTCCTTGCCACCAGTGCGTTTAAAACGCTTTCCCCTCTGGTCCGCCTTCTGTATTTTTACCGTCCGGGGTGTCGTCGTCAATTTAGGTCTTTTTCGCCACTACAACACAGTTATTAATCAAAATCAGTCTATCTATCCCTCGCTCTGGGTTTTAACAGCTTTTGTTCTCGTTTTCACCGTTGCGATCGCTATTTTTAAGGATGTTCCTGACCTAGAAGGCGATCGCATTTATCAAATTACCACTTTTACCCTGCTGCTCGGCCCAGAAAAAATCTTAATAATTTCCCTCTTGACAATTTCGCTGTGTTATGCAGGGATGATTGCCGTCGGCCTCTTGGGGATAACAGGAATTAATTCTTCTCTGGCCATTGTCGCCCATCTGCTCCTACTTCTTCTTCTTTGGTGGCGTAGTCGCGGAGTAAATTTAGAAGATAAAAGCGAAATCAGCCGATTTTACCAATTTATTTGGAAATTATTCTTCCTAGAATACCTGATATTTCCCCTCGCTTGTTTAATATGAAAATATCTCCTTTTTTAGCGGCCATTCCCTTACTTTTGCTAGGTGGTACAAGCGCACCTAGTCAAGAAACCATCGATCCGCAATTATTAACCGGCAACCTTCGTTTAACCCTGAAACATGGTGTTTGGAAACTGTGGCAAGATAAACCCGTTTATCAATATATTACCCTAGATTTAACCTGCGATCGTGCCGTTTGTCAACCGTCGGTGTGGGGATACGCGCCCAAATTCAATAAAGAAGTGGATCACCAAGGTACGGTAAAAACGATTAAATTAGACAATGCTTGGCGATTACAGGTGAAAATGAACATTCAAACTCACCCTTGGCAAGCAGAAATCAGGGAAGCTATCTATAATATCGAAATTGTCCCCTACCAAGACCAACTTATCGGCAGTTATCAAGGCACGTTAGGGGGAAGAAGACTACAAAACACAGTTAATGGCACAATTTCCCCTTTTTGGCCTAATCCTGTTCCTAATCACCAACCCCTACAAGCGCGAGAACATCCCCGTTTAATCTTTCGCAAGTCAGAATTAACTAATCTCAGAGAAAAAGCGAAAACTCCCATCGGTCAAACTATTATCGCCCAATTAAACAACAGTTTACAGGAAAAAATTTATTACGATGGTTATGTGCCGAATGGGGGTTATCATGCCACAGGTCATTGTTTTTTAGCAATTTTAAATCAAGATAGAAAATCAGCAGAAACCGCCTGGGAAATTCTCGAAAAAACCCGTAAAAATCGGGGAAGGAGAGTCTTAGAACAATCGCCAATTGTCGCCGGAGTCGCTCTCGCCTACGATCTTTGTTATGATTTTTGGGGAGAAAAGCGCCAACAGGAAATTACTGACTGGTTATCCAGTGAAAGTAAAAAACTTCTCAAAGGTGATTCACCCAAAAATGGATGGAATGGAGACGCAGTTAGTAACTGGAATGCGCGGGCCAGAGGTGCGGCAGGATTAGCTAGTTTAGCGATTCTCAAGGAAGATTTACCCCCCGATTCTCTCTATTATCCCTCGGCACAGGTGGAAATGGCGAAACGTCACATCGAACGCTATTTTACCACAGCGATCGGCGAGCGAGGATTTGGCACAGAAGGAGATTTATACAGCACCGAACCGATGGTTCTCGCTGTTTTTCCTTTTTTGCAAGGGTATCGAAATAGTCTCGGATTAGACTTAGTAACTGGTTCCTCGGCAGCCCAATTGATCCCCCATTATTTAACCAGAATTGTCCCTAAAAATGGTCAATTATTGATTCCTGCTTATGGCAGACATCAGATGTTTGTAGGAGTGTCTTTATTAACTATCGGATTGGGAATTACCGATCAATCATTGATACCAGCAATAAAATGGCGATTACAAGGTCAAGAAAAACAACTTTTTCACCCCCATTATCCTCATATTGCCCCTTTTCTTCTCGCTGCTTATCCATCTAATCTTACTCCCGAAAATCCTGATCGCCAACTTGACCGGGTTTTAGTTGATCAACAAAAGGGATTTTATGCTTTTCGTAATCGCTGGCAAAATGAAGAGGATTTTGTCGCTAGTATCTATCTCAAACAGCAACCTTTTGTGGGGGGATGGTCTTTTCCCGATGTCGCTAGTGTGAGAATTTGGGGATTAGGAGGACATTGGGCGAGTTTTGAGGGATCAAAAGGCGACTGGAACTCAGAAAATACGGTTATTTTCCCGAAAACACCGCCTTGGCGACAGGCAAAACCGATGACTTTTCAATCTAGTCCCGATGGTTCGGGAGTAATTACGTTAAAAACTGATAAAATCAGGGTTAAAAGGGCTAATAAACCCGCAGAAGTTGCTCTAGTTCGCTCTTTCGCCGTCGATTACAGTCTCTCCTCCGGTTCCCCCGGATTATTCGTCTTGATGGATAAATTATTAGGTAAAGTCGATCAACCAGAATTTATTAATAAAACTTGGGTGATGAATACCCAGGGAAATGTCACTCTCGGAAAAAATAGTTTTACTATCACTCAAAATGGCGCAAATATGCAGGGAACTTTTATCACTCCCGTGACTTTAAGAGTCGAGAAAACTAATACAGGTGAGCGCATTTTAGCCACGGGTAGCGAGGAATTTTTTCTGGTGATGACCGTGCAGAAAAGTCGCCCCCCAGCAGTTAAAATTATTGGCAAGGGATTAGATGCGATCGTGCAAATTGGTTCCCAAGAAATCTCAATTATCGACGGTGCAGTTAGATTAAAAGAGATGAATTTTAAAGAGCCATAAAAATTGCCAATCGACCCAAAAAAGTCAATAGTTCTCAAGTAGAATTTGTCAAGATGATAACTATTTGAGCAATTATTGATGATATAATTGATACTGCTGACCAAAATAGCCCCTAAATTTAGAACTATCTAGAATTGCATCTATAATTTCAATTTCCGCCTAACTAAACTATGACTAAATATCATCAAATCACGGTTAACAATCGTCAGACGGGCGAAAAAATTACCACCACCGTTCCCGAGGATAACTATATACTCCACAGTCTGGAAAAACAGGGCTATCAATTACCCTTTTCCTGTCGCAATGGAGCTTGTACCAGCTGCGCGGTCAGGGTATTGTCGGGGGATATCCATCAACCAGAAGCGATCGGACTATCGCCGGAATTAAAAGCCAGAGGTTATGCTTTACTTTGTGTCAGTTATGCCCGGGGCGATATGGAAGTAGCCACCCAAGACGAAGATGAAGTCTATGAACTGCAATTCGGTCGCTTTTTTGCCCGTGGAAAAGTGCGTTTTGGTTTACCCTTAGATGAGGAATAGATTCAGGATTAATCGTGCCAGATACCAGCAGCCAATTAGAAAAATACCTAGACATTGCCAGCGAGGCCGCCCTGGCGGCGGGAACAATTATCCTCGATAATTGGGGTAAAATCGAGACAATAGAAGAAAAAGGGCGATCGGGCGATTTAGTGACGGAAATAGATCGTCGAGCGGAAACAGAAATTCTCAAAATTATTAGCCGTCACTTTCCCAAACATGGGATTTTAGCGGAAGAATCGGGAAAACTGCCAGGGACGGATAGCGACTATCTCTGGGCGATCGATCCTCTCGATGGAACCACCAACTATGCTCACGGTTATCCCGTATCCGTCGTCTCCATCGGACTACTGATCGCAGGGACAGCAGCAGTGGGAGTCATCTATAATCCCTTTAGAAAGGAACTATTTCGGGCAGCCCGGGGTTTAGGGTCGACCCTGAACCGTCGTCCCATCCATGTCTCCCGGACGAGTGAACTAGAAAAAAGTTTACTGGTGACGGGTTTTGCCTACGATCGCTGTCAAACCCAGGATAATAATTATGCCGAATTCTGTTATCTGACCCATCTGAGCCAAGGGGTACGCCGCAGCGGTTCCGCTGCCAAAGACTTAACCGATGTGGCCTGTGGGCGCTTAGATGGTTATTGGGAACGAGGGATTAATCCCTGGGATCTGGCCGCGGGAATTATTCTGATCGAAGAAGCTGGGGGTAAAATTAGCGCCTATGATGAGAGTCCTTTTAGGATGGAAACGGGGCGAATTCTGGCCACTAACGGACAGATTCACAGCCCCTTAAGCCAGGCTCTGCAAAAAGCTGCCTCTTGGAGGTTTCAGTTTGAATCCTTTTAATATTTAGGGTTGGCTGAATATCAGTATAAGCTTTGCTAGAAAAGGGTTTTGGGACTTTTTCCCCAAAAAAGTGCCAGAAACAAACGTTGAGAAATCGCTCCCAGGTACTCAAAACCCTGGCACTTTCTGGGGGCGAACGCAAAGCACTCGCTACGCGAGAACGCAAAGGGTGCCGCTTCTAGGCGCGCGAGGTCATTCTGTTATTCTGACTTCCCCCACCGACGACCGGCGGCCGACGACCGACTCCTAACCCCACCAACAAACTTTTTCAGCAAACTCTATTTATGGCGTTATCATTTTGATTAGAGACAGGAGCCGCTGTATGACTTTTCCAATTTCCCAGGGATTGTTTCAATTTGATTTAATCGATCACTTCGCTATTTTAGGAGTCTCGATCGATGCCGAGCATCAGGAGATTCGCGAGCGTTACTTAAAAATCGCCCATAAACTCCATCCCGATACCTGTCGCACTCACACCCCCGCCGAAAGGGAACAGGCTCATCATTTACTCTCAAAATTAGTTAACCCTGCCTACGAACATCTCGGCCGCAAACTATCTCGGGAAGAATTTCGCCTTGTTTTAACAGAAATGGGCAAGGCAATGGCGAGGGATTCGGGTAAAATCACCATCAGTAGCGAACCAGCTAGAAAACTAGGCCAGTCCACCGCTAACTATGAATTAGCCTATCAAAAAATCCTGCAATCTTTGGCGATCGATCAATATACCGCCCTAGAAAATGCCTATCAGAAAATCGCCCAACTCAGTGAACTCAATCTGGTTTATCTGATGTTAACCGAAGGTCAGGGCAACAAGAAAACCACCCGGAAAGTCTTTATCTCCCAAGGCAATCCTAACCAGTCCGAGTTAGTCGGGGCTACTGTCACCACGGCAGCCCCAGCTAAAGCCAAAGAATCGCCCCTAGAAGCCTGTATTCGCCGCGCTCAAGCCTCTCTTGACCAAAATAATCCCGCCCAAGCTTTGCGAGAATTGCGCGATGCCCTGCGGCAAGAACCGGATAATGGCATCTGTCACGGCCTGATCGGGTTAGCCTACCTGCGACAAAATCAACTCTCCATGGCCCGGGTTCATATCAATCGCGCCTCGCAAACCAGCCCCCAAGATGCGACGGTGATTAAGTGCAAACAGGAACTAGATAAAGTAGTTAATCCTAATATTGAAGTGCAACACCAGAAGGGACAAAAAGAGGAAGGAGATCGCAATGGCGGTTTTTGGTCTCGATTTGGTGGTAAAAAGAAATAGGACTGACCAGTGCCACCGATTTTGATTAGCAAACTCCCATGATTCATCAACCCCCGGCGGGGACAAGGGATTTATTACCCCTAGAAGTTACCCAAAAAGGCTGGATTAACGATCGCCTTCAGTCTGTCTTTCAGCGTTGGGGCTATCAAAGGATTGTCACCTCCACCATTGAATGGCTCGATACCCTCACCGCAGGCGGTGCGATCGATCCGGGCACCGTAATCCAACTCCACGGGGATAGCCAAGGACTATCGGGATTACGCCCTGAATTAACCGCTTCCATTGCCCGCAGTGCCGTCTCCCGCATGAGTGGGGAGTCCTATCCCCAACGTCTCTGTTATCGGGCCAACGTTTTTCGTCGCCCTAGCGCCGGTTATCACGGTCGTCAAGTGGAATTCTATCAAGCGGGGGTAGAACTGCTCTTTTCCGGCGGTTTACTAGCTGATGCCGAGATTTTACTGCTCCTGGCCGACTGTTTCGATAGTTTGGCCGTCCCTAACTGGCAGATTATTCTAGGAGAAGCGGGTTTGACTCGTTCCCTACTTTCCCCTTTTCCCGGTCCTTTGCGGGAACAGGTGAAACGCTGTTTAGCCCTCCTCGACTACGTTAGCCTCGAAAATCTTCCCTATCCCAACGAAACCCTCCGGCAGCAAGCCCGACAATTATTTCAGCTGCGCGGTAATCCTCACGATGTCCTCGCACAAGTGGCCGTATTAGCCCAGGAAGAATCGGCCCAAAAAGCCGTTAATAACCTTAAATCCCTAGTAGAGCTGCTTAATGCTGATCGCTCTGAACCCTTCCCCCTAATTCTCGATTTAAGTCTGATTCAAACCTTTGATTACTACACTGGCATCGTTTTTAAAGCGGTTAGTGATCACCAGCAAAATCTCAGCATTTTAGGCCAGGGCGGACGCTACGATCAATTATTGGGCGTTTTTCATCCCCAGGGTCAATCGGCTCCGGGTATCGGTTTTTCCCTGAATATCGAAGAACTCCACGAAAGTTTATTATCAGGGCAGACTTTACCCAGTCAAGCTCCTCCCCTCGACTGGTTGCTTATCCCTTTGGGTAATAACGCCCAGATAGCGACTTTTAGTAAAGCTCGCTCTCTTCGCACCGGTGATCCGAATCTGAGGGTGGCGATCGATTTAGGTGGTCGCAGCGAGGCACAAATTCGCACCTATGCCCGCGATCGAATGATTAAAAATCTCGCCTGGGTGCAGGAAGATGGTTCCGTGAGGGAAGAATCTCTCTAAAAGGGGGCAAAAGCAGCGAAAATCCTGCCTTCTGCCCGCTGCTATAGGACTCTATCTAGGGTTTGCTGAAAAAGTACGGGCGAAGCATTCGGGCAATAACCTATCGGTGAAACCGTAGATTTTTTATCCGAATGCTTCGCCCCTACAGGACGCGGGCCGATGAAGACGCAAGGTTTTGAAGCACGATTCTCTCAAAATCTTGCACCTGTTTCGCGAGAAAAGCCACAAAACCCTTACCTTGCCTACATTTCACCTTTATTCAGCAAACCCTATCTAAATTGGAGCAAGAGGACTCCCGTTACACCGCCCCCGCGGTTAGCGGGAGATGAATTGCGACCAGTAAAAAAGACTAACAGGATAGCGTTTCCTTAGACGGAGTAGCTTGATTCTCAACATATTTTTTGGCTCTTCTCGACTTTGTGTGGTAATTTTTGCTTATGGAATCGTGAAATACCTATCAAGCAAGACTTTTAGCTCTATTTTGACGTTCGGCGACGCTCAGTCGAGCGGCGGAAGAAACTAGAAAATATCAGTATAGACCTCGTTCCCACACATAAACCAGAAGAGCCGTTCAAAAAACTTTATAATAACCCCCATTAATACCCACTGAAACCATAATAAATCATAAGCAAAAATCAATGTTAATAATCGATTCTAATCTATACCAGAGATGAACGTGGGTTGGGTTAAAGCATGAAACCCAACGCTGACGGCGATGATTGAGCCGCTTCTTGGCATGGTAACGACTAGGACTGTCCCAAGTGCGGGAAACGGCGATTTTAAAATTTTCACCCTTTATTCAGGAAAAAATCATGTCAACTCCTTTTTTGGTCAAAGATATCCTTCCCGGTGCCTTTAACTCCTACCCCAAATATCTGACGGCATTATATAGTTTTACCAATAAATGTTAGAACAAAGATGTAGATGTAGGTTGCTCTAATGGGAAGTTTTGTGACGACAAGTAGCATTGATGATATTTATGGGGAATAATGAATCTAGAGGATCGCCTAACTTTCCAATTGGTAGCGACTCGCCATGAAACAACCAACCGCCAATTATGATGAACCCTGGAAAGAAGCATTAACCGAGTATTTTGAAGCGTTTTTATACTTTTTCTTTCCCGAAGTTCACCCAGAAAACGGGTTTCTTGAAGAAACCCGTTTTCTGGACTTGTGGCCATCGCCTTCTCGCCATGACCCGCTAAAATTGTCATTGTGAGGGAGTAATTGAGAGACAATCTTCAGAAACCCGTTTTCTGGACTTATGGCGAATCACCTGAATCAGTGAACAGTTGTTAGCCTTTTGGTAACTGATTCAGGTAATTGCATTTGCGTCTCTTGGTTATAATTCACAAACAGGCTATAATGTTAGTAAAACAACGTTAATCTCTAAGGTTTATCAATGACTCAAATATTGATCGAAATTCCCGACGAATTAATATCTCGTTTGCAAGAACAAAAATCCTCGGTTCAAGAGATTGTTATCAAAGCTTTGGAAAATTATGTTCAAGCTGAATTACCAGATATTACTAAGACTCGTACTTGGGAACTTTGTGGAAGTTTAGAAATTGTCCAACCTGAGCCTAAATACATTATCGGACAAGATAATCGGGGTCAAGTTGTAACTAACTACGCTGAAAACATCGATGAAATTATTTATTAAAAATTGTGGACAAAGAAATTATTGTTGATACTTCTGCTTTAATTGCCTTTTTTGTCAAATCTGAAACTCATCACGAAAGCGCTCAAAAATATTACTTGGAAAATCCTCATAATAATTGGATTATTCTGGAATCGGTATTCGATGAAACTGTTACTTGGATTCGGAGCAAGGTATCTAGTCGAGCCTCAATCCAAGTGGGTCAAATACTAAGAGAAGATCATCGTTATATCAATGTGTCAGATAGCGATGATCTGGCAACATGGGAAGCTTTCTGTAAGTACAATGATAAAAAATGGAGTTACACAGATTGTTCTATTTTAGTTATGGCTCATCGTTTACAAATATTTAAGGTATTCGCTTTTGATGATCATATTCGTCAAATGGCAGGATTAGGAATTGTTTGTGTCCCATAAACTAATAAAAATACAATTTATGAACTTCGTTCAGATTGCATATCTTGCAACAACCCACGAAACTGAGAAAATGGGGTTTTTCAAGAAACCATGAGAAAACGCCTATTTAGAAACCCGTTTTCTGTAAATTTTTGTTATATCCCCCTTGAAAAATTCGTGATTCTTTGCATAAAATAGCCGCAGTCATCCTTTGCGGTTAACGTCATGACTTCTACCCTTTTGCCGAGCTTTCCTGCTGTTGACGATGTTTTGTGCAATTTCGCTCAATCTGATGGCTTGAGTCAAGCTAATCAGGTGAATAGTGCGAGAAATCAGCGTTTAACCGCTACTGTAGTTTTCCTCGATGCTGGTGTTACCGATTATCAAAGTCTCCAAGCTGGAGTAATTCCAGAAGTCGCCACGGTTATTCTCTCTCCCAATCAAGACGGAATCGAACAAATCTCCGCTTTTTTACCACTGTTGAAACCTTAGATTTGTCGGAGTTGCAGACATCTGGGGTTTTTCAGCCAGATATACCCTTCTTTGCCAGCTTAAGTACCTAAGCAAAATTAATGACACAAATCTAACCACCCCTTGCCTCTTGCCTATCTCCACTAGGAAATTTATTCTGCACCACTACTTAATTGTTTAATTTTCACCCTTTATTCAGGAAAAAATCATGTCAACTCCTTTTTTAGTTAAGGATATCTTACCCGGTTTCTATGGCTCCTCCCCCAACTCTCTAACGGCGGTGGGCAACACCCTGTTCTTCTGGGCCAATGATGGCGTTAACGGTTATGGGTTATGGAAAAGCGACGGCACGACGGCCGGTACAGTTTTGGTCGCCGACATCAGCTTCGGTGACTCCTTTCCCGGCAATCTAACGGCAGTGGGTAACACCCTGTACTTCCAGGCCTATGACGGTGTGAACGGTGGGGAGTTGTGGAAAAGCGACGGCACGGCGGCCGGTACGGTTCTAGTCAAAGATATCCGCCCCGGTTTATCTACCTCCTACCCCGTCTCTCTAACGGCAGTGGGCAACACCCTGTTCTTCGCTGCCGATGACGGCGTGAACGGCTTTGAACTGTGGAAAAGCGACGGCACGGCAGCCGGCACGGTTCTGGTCAAAGATATCCGCCCCGGTTCCTATGGCTCCAGCCCCTACTATCTAACGGCGGTGGGCAACACCCTGTTCTTCCGGGCCAATGACGGCTTTAACGGTCAGGAATTATGGAAGAGCGACGGCACGGCGGCAGGTACGGTT
>VYMA01000049.1_pt1 | contig 35931 bp, 36 predicted proteins | sample 5109851 | NCBI WGS metagenome assembly VYMA01 (sample SAMN12291814, study PRJNA351875) | freshwater metagenome | isolation source: freshwater lake | place: USA: Michigan, Wintergreen Lake | collected 2011-08-02
TCCCTCCACGGGATACCAGAGTAAATCACCGGCAACGAAAACATCGGCATTATTGGCAAATAACCAGTCTAAATTCGCTTTAATCGTCGTAATCCAGCGAAATTGTCTTGTATTATCGGCCATCGGTTTACCATCGCTATCGGGATAGACTATCTGAGTTGGATTCGGTGATGTAACCATAGGTTCACCCCAGTTGTTTCTTTAAGACTAACAGCAAAAACCATTCCGGGATCATTAGCTATCCCGCTTTCGTCTTGACTACCCGATCACCTATCGCTAGAGCTTGTCCCAACCCTAGGTTAGATCATAGTTCAGTTCGATCGATCAGATTTTTTAATTAGTTTTACTGATGAATAAAAAAAAATAATAAACGGAACTTATAACTATTTGCCTCTACAACGGTGCTAGATTTTCTCACATCCAAGCCTGATTAATGGTTTTGGTGTCTCTAGGTGTATTTTTCTCCAGTATTCGCCTATTTATCAATCCTATCTATCCTGAACTAGATTTCGGGCGGATATTCCCTATCGACTCTGTACGATCATTTTCACACGAGGTAGATCATGGCTATCATCTATGTCAAAACGGGCGCGACAGGTAACGGTTTTTCTGGGAATAATGCTTTTGGCAGTCTAGCAAGTGCGATCGCTGCTGCCCAAGCAATTTTTTCTCTATTTTTGGGTGCTGCAAATGCCGCAACAATTACAAGTATTGCGGGAGATAAAGATTGCTTTGGAACGGGTTCTAATATTTGCAACACTATAGCTGTATCGGCTCTTCTCGACTTTGTGTGATAATTTTTGCTTATGGAATCGTAAAATGCTGACTGAGCAAGACTTTTAGGACTATTTTGCGGATATTCTATCAGTATAGACCTCGTTTCCCCACAGAAACCAGAAGAGCCAAAAATCCTCTCAGGAGTTGCATTATACCAGATATTTTCTCTCTGCATGGTTTATTTAATTTCCAGTTAACAAAATGTGCTAGTTTTTGGATCAATAACACTCGGCGTTGCTTTTCTGGGAGAAAATACTGTAGCTCAAGCAGTAAGACTGAATGTCAATGCTCAGTCAAATATAGAGCTTTTCTCACAAACATGAAGTATAATGTTATCGATAGCTAAATTGCACAAAAAATGAAATCCTATCCAGTAGAGTTCCGTCAAAAAATTCTAGACTGTTATTATAACGAGCCGATCTCCCAGCGTCAATTAGCGAAAAGATTCTGCGTAACCTTAAGTTTCGTCCAAAAGCTTTTGAAACAATCTCGGGAAACGGGAGATATTCGACCGAAAACTTATCGATGTGGACGTCATTTAAAACTCACGCCAGAACAAATGATCGCCCTCGGCGAGTTAATTGAAGCAAATAATGACGCGACTCTAGCCGAACTATCGGAACTATTCTGGCAAAGAACTGGTATAGTGTTAAGTGTAGCGACAGTGGCAAGAATGACTGAACGCTTGAAAATGACTCGCCCAAAAAACTCTACACCCTCCCGAAAAAGATACGGAAAGAGTACAAAAACTTAGACAAGAATACAAAGGATAAAATTCGGGACGTAGACGAGAAAAACCTGATCTCGCTTGAGGAAGCAGCTTCAAATCCAGCTATAAGGACAAAATTTGACATCTCCCCGTCTCTTTAGAACGGGGAGATGTCAATAAGCCCATGTTTTCGGTTGCACAAGTCAAAGCCCTACAGCGAGAAATGCAGAAGGTGGGGTTAGAATGGCAAGACCTACCCGATGATCTCTAACTGTTAAATTTTGTTACGCTATCGGGAAACCATGACCTAAAATCGTTGTTATCATTGTTGCGGTCAAAAAAAAGGTATGTCTTATCCTCAATGGTTCCCCCGTCCTAAATCGTGGCTACAATCCCTAGTATTAATGATCTCGATTGTGCCGATCGTGTTTGTTATGAAAACAACGATCGCTCCCTTCAATTTTTTCACCAGCCTATTTATAGAAGAACCTTCTCATCGAGCTTTTACATGGCTGGGTATCACTGGAGTATTAATCCCCATTTTTCTTTTATCCCATGTGCATCAATTTTTATGGGGAGAGCGTAACCTAAAATTTCCTAAATGGATTCCGAGTTTAAGAAGCTTAGGAGAAGGAGCGTATTCATGGCTGGTTCTTTTCCTTTGTTTTGCCATGTCCTTTTCTTACGCCGTGAACTTACAGCCGAACAGTTATCAGCAGGTTGAAGAACAAATAGAACAAGAAGCAAAAACCTTTTTTTTTAGCTTCATGCTGATTTCAGCCTACGCTTACCACCTAAAAAGCCTTATCGGTGCGAAGTTTCAAGCCAAGCGCAGCCCGTAAATTTGACCCAACAACTTCATCGCCCCTCTACAGGAGAGGGGCTTTTTTTAGGTTTTCCGATGCCAAGACGCGGATTTGAACCGCGGACACGAGGATTTTCAGTCCTCTGCTCTACCAACTGAGCTATCTCGGCGTTTTTCAGTCCTTTCTTAATGTAGCACGCTCTCGAAATAATTGCAAGGTTTTTTTCTAAAAATTTTTCTGCTCGACTAGGGCCTGTCATCAATTAAGCCAAATGACGCCAACCCTAGGGTTGGCTGAAAAAGTTTGTTGGTGGGGTTAGGAGTCAGTCCCGATGAAAAAATTTTCACCCCCACAGATGAAAGAGGTTTCCTTCCCTACACCCCACACCCCACACCCTACACCCTCTTTTAAGTCAGTCGGTCGTCGGTCGTCAGGATTGAGGAGGAGAAGTCAAAATAGGTTGAAGGACGATCTCATATCTATTTTCTGGCTGACCTTGTACCCTTGTCAGTAAATCGGGTTATTATGGCTAATTTTTGGCCGTTAGCAATTATAGCACTCAAAAGGGGGTGGGAATGATGAGATCAAGTTTAGTTTCGGTCTGAGGATGACGAAAAGATAATTGTTTAGCGTGTAGGTATAAACGGTCGGACTGCTTACCATTATACAAGCGATCGCCTAAAATTCCTATCCCTAATCCCGCTTGACTATGAACGCGAATTTGATGGGTTCTTCCCGTGTAGGGAATAAATTCTAGCCGAGAATAATTGCCTTCTTTACCGACAACTTTAAAATAGGTTTGACTAGCTTTTCCCTTTTGCCAGTCCACAGTTTGATAGGGTCGATTTTGCGGATTTCCCCAGAGAGGTAGGTCAATTATACCCGATTCTCGCCCAACAATTTCTGATAATATCGCTTCGTAGATTTTCTCCACTTCTCGCCGTTGAAATTGTTGGGATAAACAACGATAAATATCTAAACTTTTAGCTAGTAATAATATACCAGAAGTTTCTCGATCTAAACGATGAACGGGAATGAGATTTTTCCCTTGACGACGAAAACGATTAACCACAGCATCTTGACTATCTTGATAACGTCCTGTTACCGATAATAATCCTGGGGGTTTATTAATAGCAATTATTCCCTCGTCTTCGTAGATAATTTCTAGGGATGAACGTAAACCAGAGAGTAAAAAACCCATGAGAGGTTGACATCTTTCTTGACAAGCGCCATAAAATTCTCCCTGTTTTCTATCTCGATTCGATTCTCCCCACCAAAATTCGGCCATAGCGACCGGTTTTAATCCTTTCATGGCGGCATAATTTAATAATTTTGGGGCGCAACATTCCCCTGTTCCCGTCGGTAACAAATTACTGCCCATCAATTTAGCTAAGGAGAGAGATTGTCCAGAAAAGTTGTTTAAACAGTAGGATTGATACAGCAATTCCTGTAACTGTTTGGAGAGGTTCCTACGCTGTTGCTTAAGTTCAATAATTCTCTGATTGGCGAAGTTTATTTTCTCAATTAAGGGTTCTAAAACTTGTTTTTGTTCCTGTTTTAATTGCTTTCTTGCTCTTTTTTCCTGACGACTGATATTATTTAACTTTTCTAATTCTTCTGAGTTTAAATTTCCTAAATTTCTTAATCTATCTCGTTCCTGTTTATGGTTTTGATGTTGTTGCTGTAAAGCTTGGATTTTGCACTCAAAACTTGCTTGATTGAGTCGATATAAATTATGTTCGGGAATTGATTGTAGGGTAATAATTTCCTGTTTAATTGTTTCTAAAAGTTGCAAAACTCGCTTTTCTTCCCGAATAATTTTTTCTCTCCCCACTAGGGACGGAACCCAGCCAACAGCTTCTCCCTGTCCAGAAAAAGCTTTTAAAATTTCTATTTCGCCAGCAGCATTTTCTCCTAACAAAATTCCATACATTTTACCTTGAGGATTGGTGATAGTTGTCATCAAATCTTGGGCAATTTTTTCAGCCAAAAGAGTGCGGGGCAAGCGCAATAACTCGCCCGTTTCGGGACAAATTCCTTGATAATAATAAGTAACTTCCTTCACTCTTTAAGAACAGGAAAAGGGGCTAGAGATACCCCTAAGAAAAACAATTGGCAAAGAAATCAATAGTTTCCTGTAAAGCGACAATAAAGCTATCAATTTCTTCGCGGGTATTATAAAAATATAGACTTGCCCGTGCGCTGCCAGAAGCATCAAAAAGGCGGTGTAGAGGTTGGGTACAGTGATGACCAGAACGAATAGCGATTCCTTCGTGGTCTAATAAAGTAGCTAAATCACTAGCATGAATCCCTTCCACATTAAAGGCGGCTAAACTAGCCCGACCTTGGCCCGTTAAACCAGGTGGCGGCCCGTAAATTCTTAAACCCTCAATTTCTCCTAATTTTTTGAACAAATGGGCGGTTAATTCTTCTTCGTAGGCATGAATATTATCCATACCTAAACCCATTAAATATTCTACCGCAGCACCGAGAGCAATCGCTTCGCCGATAGCGGGGGTTCCCGCTTCAAATTTGTGGGGCAGTTCGGCACAGGTAAAATGGTCTAAATAGACTTCTGCAATCATTTCGCCACCACCAAAAAAGGGCGGCATTGCCTCTAAAATAGCCTCTTTGCCGTACAAAAATCCAATGCCGGTGGGGGCGCACATTTTATGACCACTAGCCACCAACCAATCACAATCTATGGACTGCACATCAATGGCTAAATGGGGAACACTTTGACAGGCATCAATTAATACTTTCGCACCGACTTGATGGGCAAGGCTGACTATTTCGGCAACGGGATTAATACAGCCTAATGTATTGGAAACATGAAGGACAGCAACTAATTTAGTTTTGTCAGATAACAAGGATTTATATTGTTCTAAATCAAAGCTTTCGTCGCTGGTTAACTGCACATATTTAATCACCGCCCCCGTCTTTTGGGAGACAATTTGCCAGGGGATTAAATTACTGTGGTGTTCCATCACCGAGAGAATAATTTCATCCCCTGCTTTCAGGGTATTTAATGCCCAACTGTAGGCGACTAAATTAATCGCTTCCGTGGCGTTGCGAGTATAGACAATTTCCTGACGAGAAGCGGCATTAATAAACCTAGCCACCTTATCTCTGGCCCCTTCGTAGGCTTCCGTTGCCCGAACACTTAAAGTATGCGCCCCCCGATGCACATTGGCGTTATCTTTCTCGTAATAGTTTCGCAGGGTTTCTAATACTTGAATCGGTTTTTGGGAAGTGGCGGCACTATCGAGATAGATAAGGGGTTTATCGTGTACGGTTTGATGGAGGATAGGGAAATCGGCGCGGACTTTTTGGGCGAGGGTTTTTTCTTGGATAATTGTCATTTTAGTCAGGAGTCAGAGGGGTACTTTGGGCAGGTTTGCACCCACCCCGGTAGAGTTATTCCACACTGCGACAGGCGACGCATTGCCCCAATCTTTGGCGCAGGGATTCTAGAGGAATTTTAGCTAAAATCTCGGCCGAGAAAGCATCAATTAACAAACTGCGGGCGGTATCGGCGCTTAAGCCCCGGCTTTGCAGATAGAATAAATCATCGGCTTCCAGTTGGCTAACGGTTGCCCCGTGGGAACATTTGACGTTATCGGCGGTAATTTGTAATTCGGGTTTGGTGTTGACTCGTGCCTTGTTAGAAATTAACAAATTCCGATTTAACTGGGAGGCGTTGGTTAATTGGGCAGCTTTGGGAACAAACACTTTACCATTAAAGATGGCGTGAGCGCTACCATCAACGATACATTTATGCAGTTGGTTGCTGATACCGTGGGGATGGTTGAGATAGATGGCGCTGTGGGTATCGGCGGTTTGTTGTCCGGTAATCATGGCTAATCCGTGCAGATTTGTCTCGGTTTGTTCTCCTTTTTGCAGGATATCGAGGTTATGACGGCAGAGTTTAGCGCCTAGATTTATCTCGTTAAGAGTGTAACGGCTATCGCGCCCTTGTTCAATTATCGTGCGTCCGATGTGAAAACCATCTCCCGATTCCCGTTGTACTCTGGTATGGATGACTTCGGCGTTGGCTTCGAGGTAAATTTCCGTGACAGCGTTGGTAAAATAAGAGTAATTTCGAGGTAAATCGGAGCAATATTCGGCTAAAGCTCCGTAATTCTCGATAATATTAACACTGGCTCCCGTTTCCGCCACGATTAGGCTATGGGGCTGATAAAAGCGGGGAATTTCCTCCACAACGGTGATAAATAAGAGATGTATGGGAGTTGTGACGACGGTGTTAGCGGTGACGTGAATTACTGCGACATCGCTTAAACCAGCTTGGTTGAGTGCGGTAAAAAATTCGGGGGTTTTTTCTTTCCCTAGATAGTTGACAAGAACATCTTTTTGTGCATTGGCGAGATTGCTGACGCTGACACCGGGGGGTAAAGCGGAGATATCGGACAATTCAGGCTGATAAATGCCGTTAACGAAGACTAAACGGCTGTTTTTGGCTTCGGGCAGTAAAAAAACAGCTAGGGCATTTTTATCGATTGTAACGGTTTGGGGAGCGCGAAAATCGATCGCCCATAGTTGACTTAAATCGGTGAATTGCCATTCTTCATCTTTTCTGCCCGGGATGGCTAATTCTTGAGCTTTACTGGCTCCCGATTCTCTTAATTCGAGAATTTTACCGTTATCGATAGTGGAAACCGTTTCGCGAGACAATTTTAACAATAATTCTCCTGATTGTTCAGGTTTCGTGATTATGGCTGTCATTGGTAGGAGGGAATGTGGGGTGTAGGGTGTGGGGTGTGGGGTGTGGGGTGTGGGGTGTAGGGTGTAGGGTGTGGGGTGTGGGGTTTAGGAAGAATAAATAAAAGCCATCTCCTGATAACTGATAACTGATAACTGATAACTGATAACTGATAACTGATAACTGATAACTGATAGCTAGATTACTTAACGGCTAATAATTGTTCGTCGAGGAAATCGTAGCCAGTTCTTTCTAATTCGAGAGCTAATTCTTTACCGCCACTGGTGACAATGCGCCCATCATACATAACATGAATAACATCGGGTTCAATGTAGTTGAGCAGACGCTGATAGTGAGTGATAAGTAAAAAAGCGTTATCGGGGGTAGCTAATTGATTGACTCCCTGGGCAACAATTCGCAAAGCATCGATGTCTAAACCGGAGTCAATTTCATCGAGAATTCCTAAAGTGGGTTCTAATAAAGCCATTTGGAGGATTTCATTACGTTTTTTCTCACCACCGGAGAAACCTTCGTTTAAACTTCTACCAAGAAAGCTAGGATTCATCTGGACAACTTCTAGTTTTTTCTCGACTAATTCCTCAAAGTCAAAACTATCTAATTCTTCCGAGCCTAAATATTTTTGTCTGGCATTATAGGCAACGCGCAGAAAATCGAGGTTACTAACGCCGGGGATTTCGAGGGGATATTGGAAAGCGAGAAAGATACCCATAAGCGCTCGTTCATCGGGTTCTTTGTCTAAAAGGTTTTCGCCTTTATAAATTATTTCTCCCCCAGTTACTTCATAATCGGGATGTCCAGCGATTACTTTGGAAAAGGTGCTTTTCCCTGAGCCATTGCGTCCCATAATTGCGTGGGTTTCCCCTGCTTTAATTTCGAGGTTAACTCCTTTAAGAATCTGGTTTCCATCAATACTAGCGGTCAGATTTTTTACCGATAAAATTACTTCACTCATGAGATGTTTTTCTAGAACAAAAATATTAGTTTTTGGGGTTGACGGCGAATCATCAATTGATGGATAAATTGTCTTAGCTTTTGGTGGGTTACGGCTATCGCCTAACTTAGCTTTTGGTGGGTTACGGCTATCGCCTAACTTAGCTTTTGGTGGGTTACGGCTATCGCCTAACCCACCCTACTTTACTGATTATCCGACGGTTCCTTCTAGCTTGAGACTGAGGAGTTTATCAGCTTCGGCGGCGAATTCCATCGGTAATTTACTGAGGACATCCTTACAGAAACCACTGACTAACATAGAGACGGCATCTTCTTCGGAAATGCCCCGTTGTGCGAAGTAGAATAATTGGTCTTCACCGATTTTAGAAGTAGAAGCTTCGTGTTCTACTTTAGCACTGTTGTTATCCACCTGAATATAGGGAAAAGTGTTAGCTTCCGCATTATCTCCAATCAGCATAGAATCACACTGGGAGTAATTTCTCGCTCCCTTGGCTTTCGGTCCCATTTTCACTAACCCGCGATAACTATTTTGGGAATTGCCCGCAGAAATTCCCTTAGAAATAATCGTACTTTTGGTGTTGCGGCCGATGTGAATCATTTTCGTACCTGTATCGGCCTGTTGTTTGTTATTAGTTAGGGCAATTGAGTAGAATTCCCCGACGGAATTATCGCCAACTAAGACACAACTGGGATACTTCCAAGTAATCGCTGAACCGGTTTCCACCTGCGTCCAAGAAATTTTAGAATTAACTCCTTTACACAGACCCCTTTTAGTGACGAAATTGTAGATACCTCCCTTACCATTGGCATCGCCAGCGTACCAATTTTGTACAGTCGAATATTTAATATCCGCATTATCGAGGGCGACTAATTCCACGACGGCGGCATGAAGTTGATTACTATCGTACATCGGAGCGGTGCAACCTTCTAAATAACTTACCGATGCCCCTTCTTCAGCGACAATTAAAGTTCTTTCAAATTGTCCCGTCTCACCGTTATTAATCCGAAAATAGGTGGACAATTCCATCGGACAGGCGACACCTTTGGGGATAAAAACAAAGGAACCATCGCTAAAAACAGCAGAATTAAGAGCGGCAAAATAATTATCACCCACGGGAACGACACTGCCGAGATATTTCTGCACTAAGTCGGGATGTTCCTGTAAAGCTTCCGAGATAGAACAGAAAATAACCCCCTGTTCTGCTAGTTTTTCTTTAAAAGTTGTGGCGATAGAAACGCTATCAAAGATAGCATCGACGGCGACGTTAGAAAGGCGTTTTTGTTCCGAAAGGGGAATGCCTAATTTTTCAAAGGTTTCGATTAAAGTGGGGTCAACTTCTTCAAGACTGTTGAGTTTTGCTTTTTTCTGTTTGGGTGCAGAGTAGTAGATAATATTTTGATAATCAATGGCAGGATAGGAAACGTGCGGCCAACTGGGTTCGGTCATCTTTTGCCATTGATGGTAGGCCCGGAGACGAAAATCGAGCATGAATTCCGGTTCCTTCTTTTTCGCTGAAATTAGCCGAATAATCTCCTCATTCAAACCGCGAGGGATGGTTTCCGATTCGATATCGGTGACGAAACCGTACTTGTAGGGTTGGTTAACGAGGTTTTTAACGGTGGTTGCACTCATGGGGGTTAGTGTTCTCTCTACGCGGTAGGCAGGGGAGGCAGTTAAACAACAAGAAAGTTGTTTAAATTGATTATATAATAGATTAACAACAAAGCTGTTGTCAAAGTCAGGGAAAATTTGAGAGGATGCTGATAAACCTCTGTTATTCAGGTTACTCTGTAGGGGTAATTGGCCGTTCCTTGACCCTCAGCAATTGTACGCTAAAGCCTCTGTTTTTGGTATCATGACCACGACTCAACCCGCCTCGACGAAAGACGATATTCTGCAATATTTGCTCAAAAACGGTCAATCTACCGCCCAAGACTTGGCTGAGGAGTTAAGTATTAGTCCACAAGCGACGCGCCGCCATCTTAAGGATTTGGAGGGGGAAGGACTGATAGAATATTTTGCGGTACAAAATAAGATAGGACGACCCCAGCACATTTATCGTCTCAGTCGTCAAGGTCGTGGCCGTTTTCCCCATAATTACGATAATTTTGCCGTTTCTTTCCTCAATACTCTCGTGGAGACCGTGGGAGAGCAACAGGTGGGGGAAATTCTCAAAAAACAGTGGCAACACAAAGCGGCAGAATATCAATTGCGGGTCGGGAAGGGGTCTTTAGGGGAAAGAATGAGAAAATTGCTGGAAATTCGCCAAGAGGAGGGTTATATGGCAGAATTAGTGGCACTGGAAGCAGAAAATAGTTATGTCCTGGCCGAGCATCATTGCGCTATTGCTGAGGTGGCTGGTTCCTATCCCAGTATCTGTGGCCATGAATTAGAAATGTTTGCGCTGCTGCTACCCGATTGTACGATCGAACGGACTCACTGGATCAACCAAGGTGAGCAACGATGTGGTTATCTAATTAAGTCCAAGAGATAACAGAAAAAGATTAGCTACCCCTAGACTAAGAGACTTTTTGCCTCACCTAACCCGCACTGCTGCCCAATAAAAATAAACTTAACAGGGTGCCACCATTCCAGAGACTATGAACCAACATCGAGGATAATAAATTTTTCGAGCGGGTGTAAACAAAGCCAAGAACACAACCTAGTACGGTTAAAGGCAGCACTTCTGACAAATTTTGGTGAGCCAGGGCAAAAATCAAACTACTAAGAGCAATCGCACCCCAGACGGGTAGATAACGAGTCAAAGAAGCTAGTAAAAAGCCGCGAAAGACAATTTCCTCGAAAAAAGGAGCGGCAAGGGAAGCAGTAAAGCCAAAACAGAGCAAAGCGAAGGTATTCTGGGATTCTAGGGCTAAAGTCAGCAGCGGGTTACTGCCACCTTGTCCTTGCCAAATTAGTTGATTGAGCAAAGAAACGATAATAACCAGGGGTAAAGCGACGAAATAGCCAGCCAATCCCCAGAGAAGCCAAGGACTAAAGAGGTTAAAACGAAACCAATCGGGAGGTAAAGGACGAAAAGGCTTGATCGCTAGGTATAAAACCGATAAACTGCTCACTGTTAAGGCTAAATAACTAACTACAACGTATATTGCTTTAGCTTCTAGGTTAAATTGTTCGGGATTGAGACTCAAGGAACTCGATAAAATCCCGAAAATTACTGGTAAAACAATTTGTCCGACGAAAAAGAAACCGATAATTATTCCCCACCAGAGGGTTTCTCCTCCCCACTTAGTTTGCCAAGCGAGACTATCATCTAAAAAGAGCAGCGATCGCCGTTTGCGGAGAAGCCACTGCACTAATAAAAAGATCAACAGCACAAAACCGATTAAACCGCCGCTAAGAGGCAACAAAGCCACTAAAATTAGTTTAATTAACGCATTAGCCGCCACTTCACTCTGTTCTTCCTCTAAAGCGAGTAAATCCTCTTGACGATTTTCGAGACTATATAATTTTTCCAGAATGGTATAACGGAACCATCCTTGAAAATTGCGCTCGATTCTCGCTTCAGCATCGGCAGCAATTTCGGGGGGTTCACTGTACAATCCCTCTAACAGCAGCGCATTTCCTAAAACAGCAGGTTTATAGTTCTCAAATGCTGATTTTTCCTTGATCTCTTGCCAGATTTTCCGTGCCGAATCCAAGTCACCTTGACTAGCTTGAATGAGACTTAATTTCAGTTCTAAATCCTTTAGGGAATTGATGTCGCGTTCAAGGGATTTTTTTTGTTCGGGATTAACTACTGATTTTTCTAGTTCGGTGATTGTTTTTTTGGCACTTTTCTGGGCGGATAAATACTGTTCCTCAGCAGTAGTATAAGGATCTTCACCGATCAGGGAAGTTTGAATTAATTTAAGATTAGCAAATTCCTCGCTATTAGGATCAGCATCGCTGCTTAGAGTCGTAGCTTGTAGATTGAGATTGGTTTGATACAGTTGAATATTCGATTGGATTTGAGGCTGATTAACACTAGAAATTAAAGCTGTAACCACTGGGGTTAAGGCAATAATTGTTAAGACAAAAGCGATCGCTTGTTTGAGACTTTGCCAGGGGAGTTTTTTTGAGAAATTATCAAACATGAAAATAGTTAAGTGGGAGTTAGGGGTTAGATGGTGGGGTTTTAGGGTTTTAGGGTTTTAGGGTTTTAGTTGAAATTCCCCTATCCCCCCATTTCCCTATTCCCTAATTATTAACTAACTACTTGAGAAAAAAGATTTTCGTATTGATCCAAAGTCTTTTCAAAAGCATAATTTTCTTCTGCGTATTGTCGTCCTTTTTCTCCTAGTGTAGTTGCTAAATCTGGGTTTTTGTATAGTTTTAAAATAGCTGTAGCTAATGCCTCCGGATCTTCAGGATTAACCACCAAACCACCACCACTACGCTCGATCGCCCTAGCAGCAGTTCCATCGGCGGGAACAGAAGCAATAATAGCACGACCACTAGCTAATAATACCTGAATTTTGGACGGCATATTAAAGGAAATAACGTTATGTTTTTGCATCACCATACCCACATCGGCGGCGGCTAACATTTCTGGTAATTTTTCCCGGGGTTGAAAGGGTAATAAAAGCACATTACTGGCCCCCTGTTGTTGGCGATACTTTTCTAGGCGATCAAGGGCCTCTTTTTTACCAACAATTACCACTTTAATCTCAGGAATATTAACTAAGTGAACTGCGGCATCGATCAGAGTTTCTAAGGGTTGAGTTAGGGCAATATTGCCAGAATATAAAACAACAAACTTGCCCTCAAGATGATTTTCTTGGCGAAAATAATTATGGTTTTTCGGCAGAGGTTTAATAAAGCTGACATCCACCCAATTAGGAATCTCAATAATTTTCTGACTCGGCACATTTTTAGTGAGGAGATTTTTGGTAAAACCATCGGCAATAACTGAGATTTTGCTGGCAGTTTTGTAGGCAAACTTTTCGAGACTGCTAAAAACCTTAATCATTTTCTGATTAGTTAATAATCCCACATGAACTGCCGCATCGGGCAGAATATCCTGTAAGTTTAGAATAATCGGCACCCCATATAATTTACTCAATAAAGCTGCGGGAACGCAAACGGGTAATCCGGGGACAGTTAAGAAAATTAGATCGGGTTTTTCGCCTTTGAGAGCCTGAAAGAAACTCAAAAAAACAAAGCTCAATTCAAAGAAAATTCGATTTTTTAAACTTCTTTGGGGGCGCGCCCAAACGTAGGAACGTTGAATTTTAACACCATTTCGTTCTTCTTCCAGATAGATTTTTCCTCGGTATTCGGGATCGATTTCACTATTAGGATACCAAGGAAAAGCCGTCAAAACCCTGACTTGATGACCTCTTTTAACCAATCCTTCCGCCAATTCTGTCATCAGGGGAGCGATGCCGATCGGTTCGGGGTAATAGTTATAAGAATAGAGCAAAATTCGCATGGGGATGGTAATTTGGTTGGGCGATTCAGTTTCATGATTTTATCAACAGTTACTGGTTTTTTGACCAATCAGATGCGCTTTTGTCAGGGATTACCCGAGAAAGAGGTGAGGATTAGCGGTGAGAGATGCGGAAAAAAGGGGAAATTGGCTGCTAAATTAATGCTCAAAATCCCTAACTATTCCCCCCTTACCCCTGCCTCAATACTGACCCTTATTTTTCCCGTACCCGGTGGCCGATATCGCGACGATAATAGATGCCCTGAAAGTGTATCCTGTTCACCGATTGATAGGCAAGTTCGATCGCCTGATTAAAATTGGCCCCCATAGCCGTGACACCCAAAACCCGGCCGCCATCGGTGAAGATATCGCCGTGTTTTAAAACCGTGCCGGCGTGGAAAACGATCGCTCCCGCGGTTTCAGCGGCCTTAATTCCCGTGATTAACTGGCCTTTTTCGTAGTGGTCGGGATAACCGGCAGACGCGGCCACCACACAAACGGCGCTACCGGAGCGCCATTGTAAAGAGGGGAAATCAGTTAATTTTTGTTGAGCGCAAGCCAGCAGCAGCGGTGCCAGGGGAGTTTCCAGTAGGGGTAAAACCGCTTGGGTTTCGGGATCGCCAAAACGACAGTTAAATTCGAGAACTTTTGGCTCTCCGGCGGGGGAAATCATTAAACCCGCGTAGAGGACTCCTCGATAGTCAATGCCGCGTTTTTGCAGGGTGGCGACGATGGGAGCGAGGATGTCTCGGTCCACCGCTTCGATAATGGCGGCGGTGGCTATGGGTGCGGGGGCATAAACTCCCATACCGCCGGTATTTTTGCCGGTATCGCCTTCACCGATGCGCTTGTGATCTTGGGCGGGTAGTAGGGAACGAAAACTGACCCCATCGGTGAGGGTGAGGATGGACACTTCTTCCCCTTCTAGGAATTCTTCCACCACGACTTTAGTGAAGCCACTGGTAAAAAGATCATCGATCGCTTCTAGGGCTGTATCTACGGTTTCGGCGACAATTACCCCTTTTCCTGCGGCTAATCCGTCGGCTTTCACCACAATTGGTGCTCCTTGCTCTCGGATATAAGTTTTTGCTAATTCTGCATCGGTAAAGGTTTCCGAGGCGGCGGTGATAACTCCGGCTTCGCTCATTAATTCTTTGGCCCAGGATTTGCTCGATTCAATTAGGGACCCGGTTTGTGTGGGGCCAAAAACGGCTATTTCTTGGGCGAGAAGATGATCGGTAATGCCGAGGGAGAGGGGATATTCTGGCCCGACAACCACCAAATCGACGCAATTTTCCCGGGCAAAGCGACTAATTTCGGCAAAATCCTCCATTGCTAGGGGTATATTTTCACATTGAGGTAAAATTGCCGTTCCCCCATTACCTGGAATACAGAACACTTGTTCAACTTCGGGTGATTGCAGCAGTTTCCAAGCCAGGGCGTGTTCTCGACCACCACTGCCGATAACGATAATTTTCACGGATAAACGCAGCCTAAATGACGATGGTTTAATTATCCCCTAGCTCCGGGGCGCCATTGGCTAGAAGTTGAGATTATTTAACTTTTTAAGGATTCAGGAGGCTCCGAGGCAGTCCCGATGAAAAAATTTTCACCCCCACAGATGAAAGAGGTTTCCTTCCCTACACCCTACACCCCACACCCCACACCCCATCTCCCCACCTCCCCACTTCCGCTCTCATAGACAGTTTTAACAAGTAATTTAGATAGGGAACATCTGATCACTGGATTTGACGGAGACAGGACAAATCAGCTTTACCGAAATGAATACTAAAAGCTACTTGCAGACTTTCTAGGGATTTAACCAACCAAGGCACCTGATCGCAAGAAAAACCCTCGTAATGGTTAAACAGAATCGAAAAACGTTTATCTAAGTGGGGTTTTACCTTGGGACAGACCAAAACCAACTTGAGCAATAACCCCACAGTCCGAGTTACCCCCATATTGGTGATCATATCGATAAAAATGTAATGATCGGGTTTTTGACTGCTTTCCACCACCAGATAATTGAACAATTGACTAGAAGTACGCAGGATGAGAAATTCACTCGGTTTTTGTTGATCCCACTGGGGTAGGGTATTTTGCAGGACATCGTAGAGTTTTTTGTTAAATTGCCCCTTGCCTTGATCTACGGAGGTAATCAGATAATCGTAGAGATCATTTTTAAAATCTTTATAGGTAGAGCTATAAACTGTATTCGCCAGAAAATTTTGCGAGAGAGCTTTATAAGTATAATTTCCTTCTATTGGACTCACATAATACTTGAGGGCGCGATTTAGTTCCTTATCATTGAGCAGGGTGGGATTTTTCACTGGTTGAATGATTCTCCCCGCTTCTTCGCTGGTTTTTGGGGTATGAGCAACCTGTCCCAAACGTACCTGATAGGTAACATAATGAGAGAGATTTACCTCGAAACAGCGCTCGGTTTTCACTTTAATACGTCTAACGGTTTGTCGCTGTTCTCGGGGACTTTCATCACTGAGTAAACAGTGATCATAGAGATAGGGATAACGATTAATCAGGGTTCCCACGCAAGTGGCGGTTTCTTCGCTGTATTGGCTGCTAATAATTCGCGCCAGACGCTGCAGCTTAACGTAGTCATCCGAGAGGGTAAATTTTTTGACCAGATGGCGCAAAGTATTGGCGGTGCTGTAATGTCCCGGACCTGGGGGGGGCAGATTTTCCAGCAGCGATACCAATTCGAGAATTGCTGGCTGACAAGTCGGCTGCATTTGCCATCGGTTCCCTAAAATGTGACAGCAGCGGTTAAAGAAATAATAAAAACGAATTTCGGCATCTTTAGCCTTGACAAGACGCTCTAGGGCTAAATAAATAGGAGCTTCTTGATAGCCCCGACCTTCGATAAACAGACGACGAAAATCCTCGATTAACTCCTCAGGGGAATCGGTCCGTGCGCGGTCGAGCCAATAATCGTACAGTACCTGTTCTTCATCTTTTGTTTCTATTTGTCGATCGTTTAGACTAGCCATCGTTATTTGAATCAGCCCTCCTCAATCAGTAAGCGGATGGATTTTCGGGCCATCACCATAAAGGGTTTAATTGTGATTAGATAGTAGATGCTCGCTTTTTAGGATGCCCCTATTTTGGGTCATTCCACTTATCGAGTTGAGCCATTTTAGCCTTGCCAGTTTGGGAAAATTCCTGTTGGCTTGCCCGGCCAAGCTTGCCGACCATGCCCAGATTACTAAAAATTTAGGCAGCTCCCCCTGCTAATTAGGTTAGCGAAAAAAACACCGCTTTGATGTGATCTAAGTCACAGCTTGTCGTTAATTTGTGTGGTAGGGAGTGCCTGGAAGTCTTGCTAGGCAAGGCTTTAAAGACTATATTTCCCGAAAATTATCCCTATTCTTCTTCCTTCCACACAAAAACCAGAAGAGCGGCGATACTGCCTATAGAGGGGATGTAAGACCAAAAGCTGGGCGTAAGTCTGTCTTGAGGAACCCTCCCCCAGGAAGTAGGAAGCTCTCAACGGAGTTGAGAGTAGTTCACATCTATCTTCTAGATGATTCGGAATTTACTCCTAAGTATTTTTATTGTCTATGCCCTGTCATTTATCCCTCAATCAACTAGCTCAATTATTGTCCTTACAAGATAAGGGTGACATAAGTTTGAGCCATGATAGTTTAGTATCTGGCATTAATACTGATAGCCGTAGTATTGAGTCAGGACAAGCATTTTTGGCCTTAAAAGGTGATAATTTTAATGGTCATGATTTTATCGATATGGCTATTGAAAAAGGAGCGGCGGCATTGATTGTCGAGCAGCCAGTTTCGGTAAATTCCTCTAGTAATATTCCTGTATTCCTAGTCCAGAATACCCTAGAAACCTATCAGCAATTAGCCCATTGGTGGCGGAATCAATTTACTATACCCGTGATTGCTATTACGGGCTCTGTCGGGAAAACCACGACTAAAGAATTAATCGCCTCGGTACTGGCAACCCAGGGAAAGGTACACAAAACATTGGCTAATTATAACAATGAGATCGGAGTGCCGAAAACTCTCCTCGAACTGGATGAAACTCACGATAGTGCCGTAATCGAGATGGGAATGCGGGGACGAGGAGAAATTGCCCTGCTCGCTCAAATCGCCCAACCAACGATCGCGGTGATTACTAATGTGGGAACCGCTCACATCGGTCGTTTAGGGTCGGAGTCGGCGATCGCCGATGCCAAGTGTGAGTTATTGTCCGAGTCTGCTTCTAGTAGTATAGCGGTTCTTAACCACGATCACCCTTTACTTACGGAAACAGCTAAACGGGTATGGCAGGGGGAAGCAATTACCTATGGCTTCTCTGGCGGCGATATAGTCGGAGAATTACTGGATTTAACTACTTTACGAGTAAATGGACTAGATTTTAACTTACCTTTATCCGGTCGTCATCATGCTTTAAATTTTATGGCGGCCTTGGCCGTAGCGAAAATTTTAGGCATCGATTGGACTTCTTTGCAACAGGGAATTAAGGTTAATTTACCAGGTGGTCGGGCTAAACGTTACCAATTAACACCCGATATCCTACTCCTCGATGAAACCTATAACGCAGGTCTAGAATCAATGTTAGCGGCCTTGGATTTACTGAAGGCTACCCCCGGTCAGCGTCATATTGCTGTTTTAGGCACGATGAAGGAGTTAGGGTCTTTTTCGGAGCAATTACATCGCCAAGTCGGTGAGAGGGTGCAAAAACTAGGCATAGATCGCTTGTTTGTCTTGGTGGATGACCCAGAAGCTAAGTTTATTGCTGATTCCGCTACTGGAGTCAATTGCGAATGTTTTCAAACTCACGCAGATTTAATTAATCGTTTAAAGGAAGTGATCGATTCAGGCGATCGCATTTTATGCAAGGCTTCCCATTCCGTCGGTTTAAATCGGGTGGTGGAGGAGTTAATCAGTGATAAGCTGTTCATAATTTAAATTGCTTGTTGAGACGAGGCAAGAGGCAACCCCCCCGACGTCGGGGGGGTGGGCTAATCTAAGAATAAGCGGTTTAAATAAGTCTTAGCTGATTGGGAGTTAGGGAATAGATGTTAGATAATAGAGCATTTTTTAGGAAGAATAGCCGATTAAAAACTGTTTTTTCGGTTATTTTAGCTATAGTTTTCTTTTTTTCGGTCGTTCAAGTCTCTTTTGCTCAACAATCGAGACAACTGGAGACTTATCTTCCGGATCTCAGTGGTTTAGCTTGGGTAGAAGCAGATATTTTTCTAGGGGTTCACGATGCCAAAAATAAGGGCAAAAAAAGTGATCCATCTCAACCAAGGCTGAGTCTTTTACAGCTGCCTACGCAGGAAAAACCCCTATTATGGCAGGTTTTAAGGGTAGATTGGCCAAATCCAGAGGGATTGAGTAACGATCTCGAAAGTATTACTAATATCCCTGGAACTAATTTATTTTTGTTGGCTGAAAGTGGCGACAAAAAACCTTTTCAAAGACTATTTTTAGTAGCATATAACCAGCAAAAAGTCAAGATAGTTGAGCAAATAAATTGGCCGATCGCAGTCGAAAATGTAGAGGCGATCGCTGTTAGTCGGCAAGGCGATGGTTATCTATTTATCTACGCAGAACGGGCCGATAGTCAAGAGAGTACAAAAATTCGCTGGACGGATATCTCCTTCAATCCCTTAAAATTCGGGGAATTTCAGTCGGTAACTTTTCGGAGTCCTTTTGGTAGTGGTAAAAATATTCGCCCCATCTCCGATTTAGCCGTAGATAAGCAAGGTAATATCTACATAGCTTCCACCTACGATCCAGATAATGCGGGAGTGTTTAGAAGTGCTGTTTACCGTATTGGACAAGTTACAGCCGATCATAGCCTAATTCTTGCCCCTAATCCCCCAAAAATTGCAGAAATCGACGCCGCCAAAGTAGAAGCGGTGACCACCAGAGAATCTCCTAGAGGTGAAGTAGAAGTCTTTATCGGTACAGATGACGAGAATTATGGCGGTTTTCTGCGACCTTTGCTGTTAGATAATTAGCTATCAGCCGTCAGGGGAGAAGGGAGCGCTGGAGCTTGACGGATGGCTGTTAAGTTAGGTTTTTTCCTTAGCGAGAATAAAGACGCTGCCCTCGCTGCCGCGGCCGATGCGGAGATCTTCATCGAGATAGGTGATATCGAGCCAACCTTTTTGTTCCCGATTATTGAAAGAAAAATCGAGGGGAGGAAATTTTTGGCCACTTTCGATCGCTTCAATAAATTCTTGGGGAGAATGATAATTGAGAAAACGTTGCAGACCGAGGATCGATCGCTCAAATTTTACCATTACCCGACGCTCGGATGTGGGTTCAAAGGTAGCGGAGACGATTACTGCCCCTTCTAGCCAAGGTACGCCGATAATTTCAGCGATATTATAGAGTTTGGCCTTGGTCAGGTCGAGATATTGATAAATTTGCCCTAATTGAAAAAAGGGTAGGCGATCTAGTCCCAGAATGCCGCGGCTGCTGGTGAATAGTAAACGCCAATTGCCCCCTAATAGTTGTTTAACTTCGAGGGGATGAGGATGGGGATTGTGATCCTCCAATTGTTCGATCGCCGCTAAAATCCGCACGCGGTCGCTTTCCGTGGCCAGGAGTCCGCGATTTCTACCAGCGATCAACTCCAGTAATTTCGCTTTGGCATCCATAGAATCTCCCTTATTTTATAAAGTACCTCGACTCCCTAGGCAATCGATCGAGGTTTTTGGTCGCCCCAAGGGTCTCACCTGCGCCGATGATTTCAGGGTTTCAACGGGGTTTTAACCTCGGTGAGCGGCATTTTTAACTGTTGGCCTCACTATTTTAACACAGATTAAATGCCCCGGTTTTAAAACTTTTTCATAACCGTAATTAAGTGATCGAAATAGGGAGCAATTGCGGTTTTTTCTGAGTCACTAAAATACTCTAAACTGTATTGTTTTAAGGCTTCTAACCCCGAAATCATTGCCCCTAATGGTACTGATTAGTATCTAAATCGCTGTCGCTGAGATAGCGAGTTTGATCATCCGCTTGTTGCCAAATAGCGATCGCTGCTTGCTGATAGGGCCAATCAGCGAAACTGATGATTCTCGCTTTTGGGATTAATTGCTGGGCGCGCTCACTCAAAGGCATCGATCGCTCTCCGTTGGGTCAGATTAGGCAGTTAAGATCACTTTTAGCATAAATGCTCGAAAAATTAGCGATAACTAAAGATTTTTTGAAATCTGTCTGGGAGGATCGCTTACAATAAACAAAAGCTAATTCATTATATTTTGATCATCATGTCAGTTTTAATAGCGATCGGTGTACTTGCCCTATTAATTGTCGTTCACGAATTAGGCCATTTTGCCGCTGCTCGTTGGCAATCTATCCATGTTAATCGCTTTTCTATCGGTTTTGGTCCAGCTTTAGCTAAATATCAAGGTAAAGAAACTGAATACGCCCTCCGCGCCATTCCTTTAGGGGGTTACGTTGGTTTTCCCGATGACGATCCCGATAGTCAAATTCCTAATAACGACCCTGATTTATTACGCAATCGTCCTGTTTTCGATCGAGCTATCGTCATTAGTGCGGGAGTAATTGCTAATTTAATTTTTGCCTATTTTTTGCTTGTTACCCAAGTCGCTACGGTGGGTTTTCCCCAAATTAACTATCAAGAAGGGGTAATTATTCCAGAGGTTTTCACCGCTGAAAATTCCGTCGCTAAACAAGCGGGAATACAAGCGGGGGATATCGTTCTCGCTATCAATGATCAGCCCCTTGGTGCTTCTCAAAATGCCATTATTGACTTCCGTGACATTATTCAATCTTCCCCCAATCAACCCCTAAAATTAACCATCAAACGCCCCACAGAAACTCTCGATTTAATCGTTACTCCCGAATTGGGAAGTGATGGTCAGGGTAAAATTGGTGTTAGATTAGCTCCTAACGGTGAAGAAACTCGCCTGAAAGCCGATAGTTTTAGTCAAGCTTTTAGCTTAGGTGCGGGTGAATTTCAACGATTAACCCTATTAACCGTGCAAGGTTTTGGGCAGTTAGTTAGTAACTTCAAAGACAGTGTTCAACAGGTAGCAGGACCGGTTAAAATTGTCGAATATGGAGCAGCAATCGCTCGTAATGATGCGGGTAATCTTTTTCAATTTGCCGCCCTCATTAGTATTAACTTAGCGGTGATTAATATTCTGCCTTTACCTGCTCTTGATGGTGGTCAGTTGGTATTTTTATTAATCGAGGCTTTAGTAGGTAAACCTCTCCCAACTAAACTGCAAGATAACATCATGCAAACAGGTCTAGTTTTACTCTTAGGATTAGGAGTTTTCTTAATCGTGCGCGACACGGCTAACCTCGCAGTTTTTCAGGATTTATTCCAGTGATGGCCTCTCGAAAAAAAACTAAGCTTCAACTGCGCGCCCTAGAGATTTTAAGCAACTTAAAGCAATTATATCCAGAGGCAACCTGTAGTTTAAATTATCAAACTCCCGTGCAGTTATTGGTGGCAGTGATTCTCTCGGCACAATGCACTGATGAGCGAGTAAATAAGGTGACTCCTGCTTTATTCGCTCGTTTTCCCGATGCTAAATCCTTAGCTTTTGCCGAGCGAGAGGAGTTAGAAACCCTGATTCGTTCCACGGGATTCTATCGCAATAAAGCTAAAAATATTCAGGGTGCTTGTCAAAAAATCCTCAAGGATTGTCAGGGGGAAGTACCCAAGACAATGGAGGAATTATTAACTTTACCCGGGGTAGCTAGAAAAACGGCTAATGTGGTACTAGCTCACGCTTACGGGATTATTGAGGGGGTGACAGTAGATACCCACGTTAAGCGCTTAAGTAATCGTTTGGGTTTAACTACTAATAACGATCCAGTGAAAATTGAACGGGATTTAATGGCTTTACTACCTCAACCGGATTGGGAAACTTTTTCTATTAGTATTATTTACCACGGCCGGGCGGTTTGTAAAGCAAGAAATCCCGCTTGTTTTTCCTGTCAATTAGCCTCTCTTTGTCCCGCAGCAAACAGTAAACTGTAAACTCACACCTGATAACTGGTAACTGAATCACTGATAACTGATAACTGATAACTGATAACTGATCTGGGGGCTATAATGGGAAAAAATAGCTCATCCATCAATCTTATGAGTCAAGGATCACGGCAAGAAATAAAAACCCAAGCAATAATCCTCGCTACCTTTGTGGCGATTTTTTGGCTGTTAGAGATTTTAGATCAATTTGTTTTTCGGGGCAGTTTAGACTATTTCGGGATTATTCCCCATCAAGTCATCGGATTGCGGGGTATTCTTTTCGCACCTTTCCTACACGGTGACTTTCCCCATCTTATCGCTAATACGGTTCCTTTCCTGATTCTCGGTTGGTTGGTGATGTTACAGGAAACCAGTGACTTTTTTATTGTGACTGGGTTAACTATGCTGGTGGGGGGGTTAGGAGTCTGGTTATTTGCTAGTCCCGGATCCATCCATATCGGAGCAAGTATCTTGATTTTTGGCTATTTAGGTTTTTTATTACTGCGGGGCTATTTCCAGAGAAATATTCCTTCTATACTCTTGTCAATTCTAGTCTTTTTACTCTACGGTGGCACAATTTGGGGCGTTTTGCCTTCCCGTCCGGGGATTTCTTGGCAAGGACATTTATTTGGCTTTCTGGGCGGGGTTTTAGCCGCCAAATTAATCGCCACCGAAAAGAAACATTATTCCTAAATGGGGGAACTTTCTATCTCGCTACATACTTCATAAAAATCGGTGACAGGAGGTTTCGCAAACAGGGGAGCCATGGATTTCAGCAATAATTCATGGGCTTCGCTTTTATTTGCCTCCATATCATCGATTTTATCCCAGATGATTACGGCAATTCCTTCGTCAGTTCCGGGTTTTTGCAACAGAAAAGCTCCCTGGAATCCGGTGGAATAGGTGGAAACGGCCTTTTCGTAGAGTTTTTGGGCTTCGGAAAAACACCCTGGTTTAAATTCACCAATAGCCACATAGGCGTATTTATGTTTGAGAAAATCGAGAAATTCTGGCATGGCAATCAGGGGAAATGGAATAAATCTTTCTTTCTACTCCCATTTAAACTTAGATCGATCGCCCCCTCCGCCCCATCGACATATTTTTTTAACTAAGCTTCCCCAATTGTCTCTTTTTTTGTTAGCTTATATGTAGTCGTTATGAGTTCGTATAAATTCTATGGTCAAAATCGTTGGTATTAATGGCAGTTTACGCCCCGGATCCTATAGTGCGATGGCGTTAGAAGTTGCTATCAGTCGAGTAGGGGCGTTAGGAGTAGAAACGGAGATAATTGACCTGAGAAAACTCTCTTTACCCTTCTGTAATGGGGGAGATGACTATTCTGACTATCCCGATGTGGCCAAAATGCAGCAAACGGTTAAATCGGCAGCGGGATTAATTTTGGCCACACCGGAGTATCATGGCAGTGTCAGTGGTGTGATGAAGAATGCCCTAGATTTAATGAGCTTTGAGGAGTTATCGGGAAAGGTTGCCGGATTAATCAGTGTTTTAGGCGGCCAATCCAATAGTAACGCCCTAAATGATTTAAGAATCATTCTCCGTTGGGTTCACGCTTGGGTAATTCCGGAACAAATTAGCTTAGGACAAGCGTGGAAAGTCTTCAACGAAGAAGGAGAAATCCTTGATGAGAAGCTTTCCCAACGTTTTGACGCTTTTGCTGCAAGTTTAGTCGATAATACCCGTAAACTCAACGGCATCTAGTAATATCGATGGTGATTTTACCGGTGAAATGGGGAATTGGGGCGGCGGGTTTCGATAATTGTACTCTTACCTGTCGCACTCGATCGAGTTGTAGGATATCCTCAGCGATAACGGTGGCCAATTTTTCCACTAGGGCAAATTTACTGGTTTCAATCTGGTGTTTGACAATTTCGATCGCCTGTCGATAATCTAGGGTATCTTCAATTGCGTCACTTTTGCCAGCAATGCTGATATCAACTGCTAGGGATAAATCCACCTCAAACCATTGACCTAAAACCTGTTCTTCGGCCAGATATCCTGTGTAACCGTAGGCACGAATTCCTGTAAAGTGAATAGTATCCATAGATAGTTAAGTTAAAAAACTGGCAGCGTTTCCCACTAAAGATAAAGTGTAACCTAATTTGGTATCGACGAACCACTCCCGAAAAGGAAAACTTCCTACCTGACCAGATAAGATAACTGCTAAGTAAGTGGTTCTAATTAAATAGAAGATAGATTTTGCCTTCGATCCCCCCTTAATCCCCCCTTGATAAGGGGGGTGTCTGACAATTTTTAACACCTACCTACTTATAAGTTATCGTTTATACGGCTCTCACCTGTTCGGCGTAATCTTTGGGGCGTAGTTGACGGAAACCTTCAAAGGCTAATTGTCTCAAGTTCAGAGGTAAATAGGAAAGCAGTAAACCCAGTCTAGCCCGGCGGGATTTTCCTGACAATTTTGAGGCTTTTTCTATTAAAACTCGCCCAGCTTCGGTTTCTCCATTTTCAATTAATTTTATTCCCAAAGATTCCTGTAAAAAAGCCGACTTTTTCACTCTTTCTTCCTCTAATTTTACATCATTAAATTGATAACTTTCTGTACAGAACAGTTTTGCTTGCAAAAAGTGAACCGCTTGTTTTAAGCTAGTTTGCCCCCCATGAAAACGATATTCCATTAATAATTCTGGCAGAAAATAAGCTTGTTTTCCTGCTAAAGCTAAACGCACTAATAAATCAAAATCTTCACAACCATCCGCTTGAGAGCGCATATAATCCACATCGGCCAAAGATTGATAACGAAAAAGAGTCGAACCCACCTGTAAACTTTGATAGGAAAAAGTTTGTCTTTCTAAATCAGGAATGATTCCTTGTTGTAATCTGTCTTTGCCCCATTTCGCTGAATTTTCTTGGGTTGCTGCTGTAACTTTTTGTCCAAATTTATCAATAATCCAGTGATCGGTACAGACAAAATCAACGTTTTTTTCTTGATCTAAAATAGGGACAGTTTTCGCTAAAAATTCAGGAGTTAGTCCATCATCATCATCGAATTTAATAAAATATTCTCCCCGAGCAGCCGTAAAACCCGATCGCATATTTAAACTTCTGCCGATATTTTGGGGATGACGCAGATAAATTATTCTCGAATCCTGAAATGCTGCCACCACTTCTGGGGTATTATCAGAAGAACCATCATCACAAACAATTAACTCAAAATCTTCATAAGTCTGCCGCAAGACACTATTAATCGAATAGGTGAGATAATCGGCGCGGTTATAGGTGGGAATGCAAACAGTTACTTTCGGCATAATATTTCATCAGTTATCAATTTGTAGGGTGGGTTAGGCGAGGAAAATTCAGGCAGTTTACTAATTATCTAGTATTCGCCGTAACCCACCAACTTTCTCTGAGCATTCAGCATTCAGGATTTATTTTTACATTAATTGGTCATTTTTCTAGTTATCATCACTATTATCTAGCTGACGGCTGACGGCTGACGGCTGACGGCTGACGGCTTTAAAAGTATTTTTACATTTTTGCAAAGGAATGTTAAGTTTTAGGGTATTGAATGAGTAACCTTGATAGCCATGGCTCCTAAAATAGCAGGGATTATCTGTACCCACAACCGCGATCACTACCTAGAAGGAGCGATCGATAGTCTTTTGGCGCAAACTTGCCCAGATTGTGAGATTTTAGTGGTTGATAACGCATCCACCGATAAAACCCGTCAAGTGGTAGAGTCGCGTCTGGGAGATGGGCGGCTAAAATACGTTTACGAACCTATTTTAGGGCTATCTACCGCCAGAAATCGCGGGGCGAAGGAAACTAGAGCACCGATTTTAGCTTATTTGGATGACGATGCGATCGCTAGTTCGCAATGGTTGCAAATTCTGTTAAATGCCTACGAAAATAACGAAAAACTGGCAGTAGCGGGGGGAAAAGTCACCTTAATTTGGCCGCAAGGCTACAGTCAACCCAATTGGTTATCCGATGAGTTAGCAGGGGGTTTAGGGGCTTTCGATTTGGGCGACAATGTGGTATATATCAGCCAGGCGAATTTAACTCCGCGAGGGGTTAATTACTCAATCCGGCGGGATTTCTGGGAGAAGATTGGCGGTTTTGACCCTAATTTGGGAAGAATTGGCAAAAAACTTCTCTCTAACGAGGAATTATACACTACAGAACTGGCACTCGCCCAGGGATGGCAAGTGGGCTATTTTCCCGAAGCATTGGTGGAACACAATGTGGCACCGGAAAGAATCAATCGTCAATGGTTTATGCGTCGCAGTTGGTGGCAAGGCATCAGCGAACACTACCGGGAAGAAGTGGCAGGAAAGACGGGATTGGCTCAATTTGGGCGAGGAGGTGAGCGTTTGGTGAGAGGATTGGTTAAATCTGTCAAATTTATCAATGATCCTGCTAAAAGCTTTGATAATCTTCTCTATGCCTATGGACAAATCGGTTATTTAAGCGAAGCCGCCAAGGCGATGTTAACCCCTCAAAAGTAAATTATTGTAAATAAATGGGTAAAAAAGCATTAATTTGTGGTATATCGGGGCAGGATGGAGCCTACCTAGCCGAATTACTGTTAAAAGCCGGCTATACAGTTTGTGGCACCTCCCGGGATGCTCAAATGTCCTCTTTTAGCAACCTGAAACGTTTGGGAATCAAGGAACAGGTAAAACTAGAATCAATGGCACTGAATGACTTTCGCAGTGTCCTACAGGTCTTAATTAAAATTCAGCCCGATGAGGTCTATAATTTGGCTGGACAAAGTTCTGTGGGTTTATCCTTCGAGCAGCCAGTGGAAACCTTAGAAAGTATTGCGACGGGAACCTTAAATCTCTTAGAAGCAATTCGATTTACCGGAGCAAAAATTAAATTATATAATGCCGGATCGAGTGAATGTTTCGGGGATATCGGCGATAATTCTGCCGATGAGAATACCCCTTTTCGTCCTCGCAGTCCCTACGCTGTCGCCAAATCGGCGGCTTTTTGGGAAGTAGCTAATTATCGAGAAGCCTACGGAATTTTTGCCTGTTCAGGCATACTTTTTAATCATGAGTCTCCCCTCCGTCCCGAGCGCTTTGTTACCCAAAAAATTATCGCTGCCGTGGCTAGAATTGTTCAGGGAAGTCCTGAAACTTTGCACTTAGGAAATATGGATATTCAAAGGGATTGGGGTTGGGCGCCGGAGTACGTTGAAGCGATGTATTTAATGCTGCAACAGGAGCAACCCGATGATTACGTCATTGCCACGGGAGAAAGTTCAAAACTGGAGGATTTTGTCGCCACAGCTTTTGCTACTGTTGGTTTAAATTGGCCAGATCATGTAATTTCTGATCGAAGTTTATTAAGACCAACAGATTTAGCTATTAGTCGCGGCAATCCCCGCAAAGCTAAGGAAAAATTAGGTTGGCAAGCACGATACAAAATGACTGATATTGTGCGTATGATGGTAGAAAATCGTTTAGAGAAATAGCTATGAATATCTTAATGATTAGTTCTACTTTTCCCTATCCCCCAACCAGAGGGGGAACTCAAGTTAGAACCTTCAATCTTTTAAAACACCTGAGTAAGAATCATGAAATCACGATCATGACTCGACCAAATTCGGATGTTAGTAGGACTGATATTGAAGCTTTGGAAAGATTTGTTAAGGAGGTAAAGGTATTTCCCTATTCCAATTCTCCCAACCCTAGTATTTTAGGCAAAATAAATCGTTTTTATGATTTTATAATGCAAGGTACTCCTCCCAACGTTCGACAAGTGTATAGTGCTGATATTCAGTTTTGGCTTGATCGTGCCATTGATAGTCAAAAATTTGATGTTATTACTTGTGAGCATAGCGTCAATGAGATCTTTGTCCGCCCCCATTGGCAAAAAAAGCTTAAAACTGTAGTAAATATACATAGTTTAGCCTATAGAACCTGCAAAAATCAATTAGAAATAGGAGTCAGCCCTCATCCTATTCGAGATACATTGTATCTGCCACTTCTCGAACGTTACGAACGGAGATTTTGTCAGAAATTCAACACTATAGTTGTCACCACTTCCGAAGACAAAGAACAGATGGAAGAGTTGAACATTAATCGCCCTGTTGTTGCAATTCCCAACGGTGTTGACTTGGAAATGTTCCCCTATCGAGAAACCGATCCCAGTAGTTATCAAATCATTATGACGGGAGGCCTAGATTACGGTTCTAACATAGACGCAGTACGCTTTTTCAGTTTAGAAGTTTTCCCTATTTTACAACAAAAATATCCTGAGGTTACTCTGATACTCGTTGGCTCCAATCCTGCTCCATCGGTGATAGAATTGACAAAAAATTCTAAAATCACTGTCACGGGTCGAGTTCCATCTATGGCCGAGTATCTTCATCATGCTACTGTTTGTGTTGTGGCAATGCGTTCGGGTTTTGGGATTAAAAATAAAACCCTAGAATCTATGGCTGCGGGGGTGCCAGTGGTGGCCAGCGATCGAGGTTTAGAAGGATTAACAGTGGAGGGAAATAATGTTCCTTTAGCAGCTTTAAGGGCTAATAGTATTGAGGAATATTGTACGGCGATTATTCGTCTTTTTGAATCGGCAGAATTGCGAGAAAAATTATCTAAAAATGCTCGCAAATTAATCGAAGATAATTATACTTGGCGGCAAGCAGCCGCTAAGTACGAACAAGTTTTGAATGCTGATATTTGTTAGACAATTTCTCTAATTTTTTGTAAATTAATATGCTATCAAATCAAATACCTGTGAAAATATCTGTTGTTGTCCCTCTGTATAACGAAGAAGAAAATATCGCTGCTCTCTTTAGGCGACTTTTAGCAGTTTTAGAGGCACTAAATACCAGTTATGAGATCGTTTGCGTCAATGATGGTAGTCGTGACAATACTCTCAAAAATCTCGTGGAATATCATCAACGTCACCCACAAATTAAAGTGGTTAATTTATCCCGTAATTTTGGTAAAGATATCGCCATGTCAGCAGGAATTGATTATAGTCAAGGGATGGCAGTCATTCCTATTGATGCTGATTTACAAGATCCCCCCGAATTAATTGCCGAGATGATCGAAAAATGGCACGAGGGTTATGATGTGGTTTATGCGTCCCGTCGGGTTAGAATTGGCGAAAGTTGGTTTAAACGTTTCACCGCTGGGGGTTTCTATCAAGTCATTAATAAATTAAGTCGGGTTCCTATTCCCCCTAATACGGGAGATTTTCGCTTAATCGATCGCCGAGTGGTAGAATCAATTAAAAAGATGCCCGAACGTCAAAGATTTATGAAAGGAATATTTGCTTGGGTGGGATATAAACAGACATCAATTTTATTTGATCGAGAACCCCGGTATCAAGGACAAACTAAATGGAATTACTGGAAATTATGGAATTTTGCCATCGATGGTATTACCTCTTTTAGTTTTTTACCTCTGAAGGTCTGGACTTATGTAGGATTTATCATTGCATTTATTAGTCTTGTTTATGCTAGTTTTTTAATGCTCAGGACTATTATTTTAGGAATCGATGTACCCGGATACGCTTCTCTGATGGTTGCTGTCTTATTTTTAGGAGGAATTCAATTACTCACCCTTGGTATTATTGGCGAATATATTGGTAGGGTTTATGAAGAAGTTAAGGGGAGGCCACTTTATCTGGTTCGAGATTGTTATGGTTTTGAAAATAGGGAACAAGTTACTGATAAAATAACTTAAAATTGAGATACTGACAAGAGGAGAATTAAATCTATGAATACCGAAGTTTTTCAGCAATTTTTTGCCTATTGTGTCGGTAGTTGGCAAACAGAAAGAACCTATCATTATCTAGCTGCTCAAGAAGTAGAACGTTCCCGTACTGAATTCCTCATTCACCCCCTAACTAGGGAGATTAAACAGAAAGTTCTGACAGATAATAACTATCCCGATATTGCGGATTTAGAAACTATCCCTGGTTTTAATTTAGGTTTCTATACCATCTCGGAAAAAGGGGAAGAAGTGCGACAAAATCTTAATCTTTTATTTGTAGTTAAAGCAGAAAATAACGGTTATTTAGAAGGAGATTATCTTCGTGATCGCGCCTACGAAGAAGCAAGACCAATTATCTCCGCTTTTCGCTTTGATTCCACCACCAGAGAGTTATTAATGACCACCAATTATACTCGCAGTGTTTCCGTGGATTCAATTACTTTAATCAATCCAGACCTGCGAATTCGCAAAATTATTAACTATCAACGTCCCCAGGAGGGGGAACCCTTAGAAAAAGTTCTCTTGGTCGGTTTTGGAGTTGAGTGTAAAGTCAGTTAAAAAAAATATTTCTTGTCTCCCCTTGATTCTCCAGTCAGGGGGAGATTTTATCATGGAGTAACGATAGAATTAAGGAGCAAAAATAATGCTCAAAATCGGTCAACTTTCCCTAGAAAGTGGCGTTTCAATTAAAACGATTCGTTATTACGAGGAATTAGGACTAATTCAGTCTCCTGAAAGGACAGAGGGAAAATTTCGCCTATTTACTCCCGATACTGTCCATCGCTTGCTATTTGTCAAAAGATTACAATCTTTGGGTTTAAGTCTGCAAGAGATCCGCGAATGTTTAGTAATTCATGACCATGGAGAATTACCCTGTGGAGATATTCAAGAAAAATTAATTAAACATATTGCTGAGATCGATCAACAAGTGGAACAATTGCTTTTATTGCGTCAACAATTAACCGAAACCCTGCAAGGATGGACGGATACACCAGCAAAAGACGATCAATTTATTTGCCCTAATCTCAAGGTTTAACTATCATGAAAAAGTTAATTTTATTGGCAATTGTAGCAATAATTTCTACTCCTGTCATTGCTCAACATTTACATACTGAGTCACCTCAAACTCATACTTTACAATCAATTCCAGACAATATACCAGCTTGGATGTATAACAAGCAACGTAATCATATTTATCCCCAAAGAGGGGTTTATAACAATGCAATTTATAAGGTCAGAGATTTAGCTTTAGACTTGAATGCGATCGCTGTTGGTCATGCCTTTGCCTACGAAGATATCGTAACAGGAAAAGCGAAAGATTTAGAAACTAAGACATACCAAAAAATTAATTGGGTTTTAAAAAATCCGCCTAAATTTATGCCCGATGAGGGTAATATTTCCCCAACTTTTGGCAGAAAATACGGTGTTTTAGAACAGGTTTTCGAGTGGGCGCATATTTTCCATGCTCAAACCGTTGATGTTTTAGCCAGCAGCAAATTAACCAACGAGGAAAAAGAAGCAGAAATTGAAAAATTATATCAATTTTACTTGACAAAAGTTCCCTATGCTATTACGGGATTACCGATGAATATGGGTTATCTGGATTCCCAGCCCTATTCTAAAGCCTTTCGGCAAAAATATCCGAAAGTTAATGGCTTATTTTGGGGCTACCATTGGTTACAAGGAACAATGTATGACTTGCTTTATGAGAAAACTTTAGAAGAACAAAAACAGGCTTATAAACAGGTGGGAAAACAATACCATACTAAGGAATTATATCGCACTGATCGATCTTTTATGCCCATGTTTGCCGAACTTAGTCCCAAGTTTGCCCGACGTTTTCCCGAAATATCTAACACCTTCGATAACCTGCATATGTTGCATGATATGGTCAATGATATTCTGGCATCAGATTGGCTAACTCCCCAACAAAAAGACGAACAAATTACCCGCGCTATTTGGTTAGTAATGACCGCTAATCATCGGGAAATGGAAGCAGGAAAAAATTATGGCGGTGAAGGACTACACGATCATCGTTTTCAGTCAGGAATTCCGGGGATGGGATTAATGCCAACAGATATTAGTCATGAGGATCATAATCACGAAAATTCTGATAATTCTGAGAAAAAACCTGATGATTCTCAGGGACATGAGGAAGAAGATCACCAACACCATAACCACGAAAATCACTCTCCGGAAAACCCTCCTAATACGGAGAAAAAACCTGGCAACAGCAATGAGCAACAGGAACCGATAAAATGAGAAGATTTTTATTAATTGTTGTGGGTTTAGTTGCCAGTTTTACTAATCCAGTTTTTGCCAACGATCATAATAATCTTGATTCTGGTCGTCCCCTTTCTTTTGATGATGCTGAAAGTCTCGGTTTTGCAGAACAATCTGTAGAATTTGGTACGGGTTTAGTTTTTCCTGAAAACAGTAATCTCGGTGGTGAATTTGATATTGAATACCTCAATGGTATTATTCGCAATGGTCATATTATTATCGGCATCGATCCGCAAGTGGGAGGACGAGTTAATAGTGATGACACGGATTTTGATGTGGGAAATTTATCTGTAGGTTTTTTCTATAATTTCAATCGTGAATACGATAATGTTCCCGCTTTTGCCATTCGTACCGATTTAGGATTACCGACGGGAAATAATGCTAGGGGATTAGATTTTCGTCTGCGGGGAATTGCTAGTAAAACTGTTGGTCAATTCCATCGCTTACATCTTAATCTCGATTTAAACATAAAAACTGACCCCGATAACGGCGATCGATCTTTTTTACCCGCTGCAATTCTCGGTTATTCGCGACCGATTGGTTATCCAAAACGCTTTGATCGCACTTTTTTAGCAGAATTGGGCGTAATTACCAGTGATAATAGTAATGGTGGGGCGTTGATTCGCACTGGAATGGGAATTCGTCAGCAAATTAATCGTCAAGGTGTGATCGATTTCGGTATTGAGGGAGATATTTCTACTAATAGCAATGATCAAAGTCAATTAAAGTTAAAAATCGGTTATTCTTTCGGATTTTAGATATTGAGTCTTGTGGTGGGCTAGGGACAAGATTAAATTTGTCGATATATCACCTAAGTTATTCTTGCCTAACTCACTCTGCTAAACCGAATCCGATCCTTTAACAAAGACAAAGAGACGATACCCCTTCAAAACCAGTTGATAGGATTATGGTAGTGACCGAAATCAATTTTTAAGAATCTAGAATGGGCTTTATTGTCTATTCTCGTCCAAATAACGGCTAAATAGCCTGTTATATGCACTTTTTCTCGGTATTATCATGGCCTATCCTCTCTACGTCGCTTTTATTTGGCATCAACACCAACCCCTTTACAAATCCTGTCAAACTCGCGCGGATGCTTCGGGACAATATCGCTTACCCTGGGTGCGACTGCATGGAGTGAAAGATTATCTCGATTTAATCTTAATTCTAGAACGTTACCCGAAATTACACCAAACTGTTAATCTTGTCCCCTCTTTAATCCTGCAATTAGAGGATTACGTCAACGGACTAGCTATAGACCCCTATCTTGCCCTCACCGTCACCCCAGAAGCGCAATTAACCCTAGCACAAAAACACTTTATCCTCGAACACTTTTTCGATGCTAACCATCGTACCCTGATCGATCCGCACCCCCGTTACGCCCAATTATACGCACAGCGTCAAGAAAACGGTCATAGTTGGTGTATTAACCATTGGCATCTACAGGATTATAGCGATCTCTTAGCTTGGCATAACCTCGCTTGGATCGATCCTATCTTTCACAGTGACCCAGAAATCGCTGCCTGGTTAGAACAGGGAAAAAACTTCACTTTAAGCGATCGCCAGCGAATTATCTCCAAACAGCGTCAAATTCTGCGTCGTATCTTGCCGCAACACCGGTTAATGCAGGAAACCGGACAACTAGAAATCATTACCAGTCCCTACACCCATCCAATTTTACCCCTGCTGGCCAACTCGGAAGCAGGCCGGGTAGCGGTGCCGAATATGACCCTTCCTCGTCAATATTTCCACTATCCTGAAGATATTTCGCGCCATCTCCGGAAAGCTTGGCAAATCTATATCGATCGCTTTGATAAACATCCTCGAGGACTTTGGCCCTCGGAACAATCCGTTAGTCCCGCGATTCTCCCCGCTGTCGCTAAACAGGGTTTTCAGTGGTTATGTTCCGATGAGGGGGTGTTAGGTTGGTCCCTGGGACATTACTTTCATCGCGACGAAAAGGGCAATATTAGCGAACCAGAATTGCTTTATCGTCCCTACCTTCTGGAAACTAGCAACGGCAATTTATCTATGGTTTTCCGCGATCATCGTCTCTCGGATCTGATCGGATTTAGCTATAGTGGCATGAAAGCGCAAGAGGCCGCTACAGACTTAGTTAAACACCTAGAAGCGATCGCCGAACAACTGAAAACCAATGGAGAAACCACGACGCTAGAAAAACCCTGGTTAGTTACCATTGCGCTAGATGGCGAAAACTGTTGGGAAAACTATCATCAAGACGGTTTACCCTTCCTAGAAAACCTTTATCAACTTTTAAGCGACCATAAAGAGATCGAATTAGTCACCGTCTCGGAATATCTCGATCGCTTTCCTGCTAATGTAAAAATCCCTGTCAATAAACTTCATAGCGGCTCTTGGATCGATGCCAATTTTACCACTTGGATCGGCGATCCCGCTAAAAATAAAGCTTGGGAATATCTAATTTTAGCCCGTCAAACCCTCGCTAATCACCCGGAAGCGACGGAAGATAATAACCCCGATGCGTGGGAAGCATTGTATGCAGCGGAAGGTTCCGATTGGTTTTGGTGGTTTGGTTATGGCCATTCCTCCAATCATGACGCAATTTTTGACCAACTTTTCCGCGAACACCTGATCGCTCTGTATCAAGCTTTAAATGAGCCAATTCCCTCCTATTTGCTCGAACCGGTGGAAGAACACGGGGATAAACAAAGTAATCGTCCGCTGGCTTTTATTCACCCCATTATCGACGGTTTTGGAGACGAACAGGATTGGGATAAAGCTGGACGGATCGAAATTGGTGGCGCCAGTGGTACAATGCACCGGGTCTCGTTAGTACAAAGAGTCTTTTTCGGTTGGGATCACCTCAATTTTTATCTGCGTTTCGATTGGAAACCGGGGGCAGAATTAGGCAAAGATATCCCGCCTGAAGTGCATTTATATTGGTATTATGACGAAGTGCATCGTCTGCAAAGTCCAATTCCCCTAACAGATATTCCCCCTCGATCGCCCCTCGATTACGGTTATCATCATCATCTAGGAGTTAATTTAATCACGGAATTTACTTGGTTAGAAGTCGCTCAAGAATATTTTACTTGGCAGCGAGTTCCTAGTAGTGCCAAAGCTTCTTTTAATCAATGTTTGGAAATTGCTGTCCCCTGGGAAGGATTACACATTGAACCCGATGATCGTCTCCATTTAATCGCAGTTTTAGCTAATCAAGGTCAATACTATGATTTCCTCCCCGTTGAAGAATTAATCTTCCTGCAAAGACCTTAAATCAGTAATCAGTAATCAGTAATCAGTTTTTTAGTTATCAGCTATCAGCTAGAATCATACTAAATCCGTTGAGTATAGGCTACATATCAGGATAGGCAAGAGGCAAGAGGCAACCCCCCCCTGCCCCCCCGACATCGGGTAGGGCTGTTTCATTCTCCCATCAGAATATCAAAAGTAAAAGCGATCACAGTCAGGTAAAATGAGAAGTGACCGCCAACTTTTTAAATATATGTTGAGCTTAATAGAAAAACTG
>VYMA01000055.1_pt1 | contig 33772 bp, 33 predicted proteins | sample 5109851 | NCBI WGS metagenome assembly VYMA01 (sample SAMN12291814, study PRJNA351875) | freshwater metagenome | isolation source: freshwater lake | place: USA: Michigan, Wintergreen Lake | collected 2011-08-02
AAAGGAGGAAGAATTGAAGAGTTGATTCAAAAAGCTGGCTGTTCTCTCTTATATTTGCCTCCCTATTCTCCCGCTCTTAATCGCATTGAAAAATGTTGGTCTTGGCTTAAGAGTTGCATCCGAAAACAAATTCAGCATTTTGATTGTCTGCGAGATGGGATGGAATTTGTTTGATCGTCTGCGTCCTAACCGCTTTGGCTATTGCTATAATTTGGTATATAGCGTTTCTGATTCACAAGAGGTACATTCCCGATCCTGAACAGCTTAATCAGCAAAGGTTTAAGTGTGCCGCACAGATGCGAGAACCGCTATAAACGCTTTTCAAATGAGCGAACCGTGAGTCCTGAAATTTTCTGGTTCTCATTAAGCCGAGATTTTGTGGCAACTTATTGAGAATGTAGTCTCTGAAACGCTCATAATTGCCTTCCATATTCTCAATAACTACGGCGGATTCAGGATTAGTCTGGTACATTCTCCACGCGGAAAAGCTTATCCAATAAGGAATTAGCTGTGCCAGACGAATAAAGCAACCGCCGTAATTTATTACGCTTCCAGGGCCGCTCAGATCAGGGAGAAATTGCTGCTGACCAGGTTGGGGAAGACCGCGTTGGCCGACGCCACATCCGAGGGGAAGGCCGGATTGAAGCGGTTCAGGTTGGCGATCTGCGTGGCCGCGACAACGCCGGTGCCGTCGGGATCAAAGAACAGATCACCGTTGGAGAGGTTGTAGATGAAGCGTTGGTTCGCCGTAGTGGCCACCGTCGCCCCAGCCTCCGCCCGCAGCTGGGCGGAGGTAAGGGTGGAGCCGCTCAGACCTGCGTAGACGTTTTTGTCGAAGACCAGTTTGTCCAGACTGGAGTTGAAGTCCCGCAGTTGATCCACCCCATTGAGACCTGGGGCCTCGTTGAAGGTGAAGAGATCGTTTCCTCCCCCCCCTGTGATGATGTCGTTCCCCTGGCCGCCGATGAGGGTGTCGTTACCAGCCTGTCCCTTCACCTGGTCGTTGCCGAGGCTGCCGCTGACAACGTCGTTGCCATTGCCGCCGTTGAGATCATCGACGCCATCCTCACCGAAGAGGCTGTCGTTGCCCTCTCCGCCATACATATCGTCGTTGCCAGTGCCGCCATAAATCTGATCTTTGCCGGCATCCCCACGCAACATGTCAAAGCCGTTTTCACCGTAGATGGTGTCATCTCCTTCACCGCCATCGGCAAAGTCATTGTCATCGCCGGCCCAGAAGGTGTCCGCGCCTCCATCGCCCCACATGCAATCATCTCCACCTAAGCCCTTGAATTGATCGGCACCGCTGGTGCCGCCAAAGAGCTCGCTGGCCTTGCCCTCCCCGTTGGGACTGAACACGCCGCGGGCATCAAGGTAGTTGCCACCATTGCCGACAAGCACGCCATTCACATAGCCAGCCCTGCCCACCAACCGTTGAGTTCCGGTGACATCTACCACCGTCTGAGTTGCCTCAAGCAATAAAGCTTCAGAAGAATAGGTGTTAAAGCTCTGCAAGGATCGCTCATAATCAGCATCATTCACCGCAAAGATCTTGTGGTAGAGATGCTTCACTCCCGTGGCAGCCATCACCATGTCGGCCACCGTCTTCCCCTTGATTTCCTCCACCAGATCCGTGGCAGCCAGCTTGCTCAGGTAGTAGGCCTCATCACCCCGCTGCAGTTGCTGCATCTGGTAGGCATAGATGAAATCATGGGTGGGGCCAAGCATACCGCCAGGGGTTTTGGCCTCTGCCAATCCACCCAGCCAGAGGGATATCTTTTGGAAGTCCTGGTTGCCGCTGGGCGTGTTCACGGGCGCTCCGGGATTCAGGGCGTCCGTGCTGCTGCCGCCGTAGAGCAGGCCCATGAAGGCCCCATCTCCCATGGCCAAATCCGCCGCAGCGGAGAGGGCGGCGGCGTAGGTGGCTGCCGCGCCGGGAGCCGGACTGGCTTGCAGTTGATTCCAATAGGAGAGATCGGCATTGCCCGAATAGCCGCTGAGGATGGCATCGCGGGCGTAGGCCATGATGAACGTCTTCAACGATTCCGGATGAAGCAGATGGGCTCCAAAATCCTTCCAGCTGATATAGGGCCGCAGGTTAGCCTCCAGGGCTGCCAGGTTGGCGTCAATGGCATTGTTGGCCTGCACCAACCCGGTGGTCCCATCTGGAGAGGTACGCACGCCACGAAGGTAGGTTTGAATCTGGCGACGGGCCTCATTGAGGGGCGTGATGCCGGTATCCAGGCCGCGGGCGATGTTGAGGGCGCCCAGATCCAAGGGCAGGCCCACCAGGGCGTTTTGAAGGGTGTTGGTGATGAATTCATCGGTGGCGTTGCCCACCTGCTGGCTCATCCCCGCGGCGATCTGCCCTGCCGTGTCGCGCGTGTAGAGCTGGGGGGCGAGAAAGGCCTGCAGCAGCGGGATGTCCATCTGCCCGCCGGGGTTGGCCAGCCCCGACTGCTGGTTCACCGAGGTGAGGGCCACGGTTTCGGTGAGCTGGGAATGGCCGAAGCGAAAGGCGCTGGAGGCGAATTCCGCCAAGATGCTGGCATTGAAGCCGGCGTTGTTGTTGTTGCCCGCATTGGGACCTGCGAATGCGCCTAGGTTGGGGGTAATGCGCCGCGCGTACTCCTGCAACACATGGTGTTGGTAGAAGTTTTCATTGGCCAGCTTGGCGATTTGAAACAGCTCTTCTCCGGAAAGGGCCTGGTTCTGGCCGTTGTTTCCGGCATTCTGGGCCAGATTGGCCTGAATCTGAGACAGGATATTGTTGTGGGTTGTGACAAAGATCTCATGCATTGCCGTGAGACCAATATTTTCATTCAGGCGCCCATCTCCGCCCACAGCGTGTTGATTCAGCCGAGAGGGATCCTTCAGATCACCGTTGGCGTTGAAGGGATCGCTGCCAGCAGGCTGAGGAGATCCTTTCCAGTCATCGGCCAGATCGATCAGAAAGGCTGAACCGGCCTTGGCCAGCACCTGATTGGAGGTGACGTCCGCCGTATCAAAGACGTAGCTCTTCTGCCCCGACACCTTGTCGAGTACCACAAAGGCATAGCGCCCCGCATTGGGCTGGCCCTGGGGGATGATCTCCACCAGGGGCACAGACAGCACATCGCGATCGCGCAAGGTCAGGCCAATGCGCTCGGCATTCTTTTTCAGGTCAAACCAGCGGGCGGTGGAGTTTTGCGGATCGGTGAGCAGCCGGCCCGTGAGTTCGCCATTGCCCTTGTATTCCCGCATGAAAATGCCATGGCTCTCCACCGAGCCATAGATCTGGTTGAGATCAAGAAAGGCGGAGGTCTGGTTGATGCTCTCGCCATTGCATGGGGTGAGCTTCAGCACGCTCTGGCCGCTGCCGTTGGTGGTGGTGGAGGCAACCACGCCGGTGAAGGCGGCCTTACTGTTGATGGTGGCCACCACATCGTTGAGGGTGGCGCCCGCATTGATCACGATCAGCTGCTCATTCAGTACCAAGGTCCCCCCACTGGTGCCAGTGAAGCTGGTGCCGATGGCGGCGTTCTCATTGTCCACATCCCATTGGCTGGGGCGGCTGTAGCCCGCCAGGCCTAGCTCCGCCACCAGGGCATCGCGGCTGCCCTCGCCGATCTCCACCTGCACCGTGTTGGTGCGGGAGAGAGCCATGAAGTTGGTGGGCGAGCCAGGGGTGTAAAGGCTGTCTCCGGGGAGCAGGGGGATCAGCAGGCTGCCATCCTTGCCCTTAGCGAGAAAATCCATGCCGTGGTCGTTGTATTGGCCAAACAGGGCGAAAAAGCCTGAATTCGGCAGGGGATTCCCGGTATTGGAGCCATTCACCCCATTGCCACCGGTGAGAATGGTTTCATGGCGGGTGTTGTTTTTCTGGCTCACCCGCTTGCCGGCCTGGGTGCCGGCCTGGGTCCACTCCCTGGCGTAGGGATCATCCAACACCTGCAGCGCTGTCTTGCCGCTTTGATTGGAAACCAGATTGCTGATCAGCCTGGGGCTGGCATCAAAGATGTAGGGATTGCTGGGATTGGTATAGCCACGAAGGCTGTAATCAAGGGTATAGTTTTGGTCGTAGATGACCGCTCCCGTCTGGAAGTTGATCGTGAAACCACCCGTGGCTGGCGTGAAGCTCTGGCTGGTGAGACGGCGAAACAGTGTGCCTGTCGCCCCAGCCATGAATTTCGGATCCGTGGTGGACAAGGGGTAGGGTGCCGAGATGGGGGTGATGCCACCACCCACCTGGTAACGCAATTGATCCGTGCCATCGACAAAGCGGATGCCGCTGGTGGCCTTGGCACCCGTCACACCTGGATTGAAGCCAGGCAGAACTGCGAGACGGGGATCGTTGTTCCATTCCTTGTAGACGCGATATTGATAACGGAGAAAAAACAGATCGTCGATTGTGAACGTATCAATCACTGAATCGAAATTGGGATTTGGCATGATTTGGTAATCTGCAATACTTTTCCTACATTCATTATGGCATAATGAGGTACAGCTGACATCAGGTAACCCCCATTCCGCACTCTCAACTGTCACGTTGGCTGTCCCCGTCTAGAGACTTGAGTAAAAAGACTTAGCTGGTGAGGATTTTCTCTGCGTCCGCTAGGGGGGTCTTGAGACCCCTAATTATGAAAAAATAGGAATTGTTGGAAAACTTAGGCGAGTGGGCTGTTCGACCATGAATGGCCAATTCAAGTCTGAAAGTGAGGATATTATCAAAAAATATAAAGGGCAACAAGCTCCGGAAAGAGGATTTTCTTTTCTCAAAGACCCCAGCTTTTTTGCCCACAGTGTCTTTCTCAAATCTCCCCAGAGAATTGAGGTCATGGCCATGCTCATGGGCTTGTGCCTGCTGGTTTATACTATTGGTCAAAGACAACTTCGTTTAGGTTTAAAACAGCAGGAGACGGGACTGAAAAATCCGTTGGGTAAGTTAACTGACCGACCGACATTACGCTGGATATTTCAGGGCTTTCAAGGGATTCATATCCGACCTATTCAAGACAATCAAAAGATTAGCAACTTAACGGACGAGAGGCGCAACATTTTGAGATTTTTCCCCAAACCTTGCCAGGAATATTATCTCTTATCTTGACGAGATGGATTGACTTCAAGGGGTGACAAAACAAAGGGAGCAACTGGAACATCTCGCACCTAGATGTTAAGTCTGATTGCTCGTTCATTCTCAATAATTAGTGCTTATTGAGAATGAACGGGTTAACCCTGAAAATTTCGGCTTAGTTGGCGGCAGCTTGCCGCCAACTAACTCCTCTAGATAAGTATTTTGATACTAAATCCGTTGAGTATAGGCTACATATCAGGACAGGCAAAAAGCAAAAGGCACTCATGCAAAGGGGAGAATAAATAATCAGTTTTTAATAACTGGATTTAGTATGACTCACGCCCCTTCCTCTTTTGAGACGTTGTGACACTTAGGGTGCGGAATGTGGGCTACAAGCTCGGCACAGTATTAGGCAGTGCCTTCGGTATTGCACTGAAAACGTCCAACTGATAACTGTTATTAGTCGGTTCACCCTCGGACACTGGACGAATCTATATCTACATACCACAAATTCTTAAGATATTTTCCCATCGCTCTAGAGTGTATCAGATTTATTTGAAATGACTATAATCTTTGAATACTGCTTAATTATCTCCTCCCGTGGCGACATTTTTAAATCTTTCTTGGGCAGCGGAAAAAGCCTCTTTCATCACCCTTTGAATCCTCTTAGGATCGGGTTTTTTACCCCCCATTAAATCGCCAAAATAGACACAAGCGGCCTCTCCTAGGGCCCAAGTATAGGCAGCGGACCAAGAAGCGGCGATAACACTGCCAAAACCGGGGATAAATTTCACTAATTCCCGACCGATGGCCTGGGCCAAAAAGCCGCCAGCGATCGCACTGACGACTCCACCGGCTTGAGATGGGGTTAAGACTTGACCGTATAATTTACCTAAAACCCCCACCATTGACACTTGTAGGGCGGTTAACACGGGCATAGTCGCTAAGGGTAAGGGAATCGCCGCCAAGGTCGCCGCTATGACGGAAAAGGCTAACATATAGCGTCGGGCCACGTCCCGATAGAGATGGCCTAATTTATTGCTGGTTTCCCGATCTAAAAGTTGGTGGATGGTGTTAGCCTCGGCTTTTGGCAATAAATCAGCTAAATTGTCTCTAAATGCCTCTAAACCGTAAAAAACAGGGTTGTAACCGTCTTCCTCTAGGGTAAAGTCTATTAGCACAGAATTGTCGTATAAATCCTTAAAAGTTTCTTTAATTTCTTGATAGGCGCGATTGATATCGTCGAAATCGGGAGGATAAGGGGGATGATCGACGGTATTAGGAGGATAAAGCTGATGAAGGCAGGTGACAGCCAGTAAACAGGGGATTTTAGGGTATTTTTGCCGCAGTTGTTTGGTAATTTCCAGAAGGCTATCGGTGGCAAAATCATCAATTTTTACCGTCACGATAAAAACCTGGGCCCGTCCCGTGTTTTCGGCTAAATCTGCTAATAATTCGGCGATTATCGTCTCTGTGTGTTGATAGGCATCCCCTAACCCCACCGTATCGGTAAAAATCAACAGGGGTAAGTCTTCCGCGGGGTAGGTGTAGCGCTGGGTGTTTTGGGTGTGGGGACGGAAACCTTGCCCGACGATTTCCGCCGAAACTCCCGTTATTCCCCGAATAATCGAACTTTTTCCCGTTTGGGGTTTGCCGATTAACAGCGCCTCGGTGGTGGGTAATTCTTGACGGACTTTTTCTAAAATTTCCGCCACTTGACTATCACTGACACTAAACCACTGGAGGACAGTATTAGTCAACTGGTCGATGGGGAGTCTTTTCATCACTTCCCCCGTGAGACTATTCCAAGTATTGACCAAAGAATCAATGGGCAGTTTATTAGTCATGGGGATTAGAAGGGTTTATGATAACTAAAATAGAGATTTTCAGCCATAGAATCAGACGATGACAAAAGCCGCAATTAGTCCGCAAGATTTATCATGGCCTTTTTGGCCAATTGTACCACTTTATCCCTACGGTCAAAGACGGACAATTCGCCAAGAAGTGGTGAAAGATACGCTCTGGACATTTGAGCAATTGCAGGGTATTTTTTATGTGGTTGTGCCGATTCGCATGACGGTAATTAAGTTAGCATCCGGGGGTTTATTTGTTTATGCACCTGTGGCCCCGACTCCGGAATGTATTCGCTTAATGCGTGAGTTGGAAAGTGAACACGGGGAAGTTAAATATATTATTTTGCCGACGATTTCTGGGATTGAACATAAGGTTTTTGTGGGTCCTTTTGCTCGTTATTTTCCTCAGGCTATAGTTTATGTTGCTCCTAATCAATGGAGTTTTCCTCTTAATTTACCTTTGAGTTGGTTGGGTTTACCAGCAAAACGAACGGAAATTTTACCTGCTGACTCTGCAACTACTCCTTTAGGAAAAGATTTTAGTTATGAAATTTTACCCGCAATCGATCTAAATGTGGGGTACTTCTCGGAGGTGGCTTTTTTTCATCACTACTCTCAAACTCTGCTGCTGACTGATGGCATTATTTCTATCCCAGAAAATCCTCCCGCTATTTTAGAATTAGACCCCTATCCGCTGCTGTTTCACGCTAAAAATACGGCTAAGGATCTGGTGGATGATACCCCAGAAAATCGCCGTCGGGGTTGGCAAAGAATTTGTCTTTTTGCTCTTTATTTTCAACCTACTGTTTTAGCTGTTCCCAATTGGATTAAGGTGTTTAGAGATGCTTTTACTGCTAAGGAAAGGAGTAAAAAAGCCTATTTTGGTTTATTCCCTTTTCAATGGGGGGATGATTGGCAAAGGACTTTTTTAAATTTGCGTCGAGAGGGGAGGTTAATAGTAGCCCCAATTTTGCAAACTTTGATTCTTAATCGCACTACTGACGAGGTTAGTCAATGGGTTGAGCTAATTTCCCAATGGCCGATTAAACAGGTTATTCCTTGTCATTTTGCTAGTCCGATTCAAGCTGATAGTCAAGAGTTTCAGCAGGCTTTTTCTTTCTTGTTAAAAGATTCTTATTTACCTAAAGATGACTTGGAATGTTTAGAAAGTATTGATAGTTTTTTGGTACGCTGGCGATTGACTCCTCCTCCTGATAAAAAATTGTAATTTATGGCTAAGAACTGCTATAATATAGGCGGTTGTTAGTTAATTGCTAATCAAGGTCATGCAAATTCCCGAAAATCCCAGTAATGATGATATCAGAGAAGCGTTGATTCAATTGCGAGAAGAACTTGGTCAAAAAGTTGACCGCTTAGAATATAAATTTGATGCCTATCAAAAAGGTACAGATGGTATGGTGAGAATGGCTACTACTATCATCATTGCCACCGCTTCTGTGGTGGTTTTATCTAGTCTTAGTCCTGCGGTGACAGCAATTATCACCGCTTTATATTCTGGTAATGCTCATTAATTAATTTATCGCTAAATTCTGGTGCGTTACGCTACCTTTTGGTGCGATTCAGTGCGTTACGCTACTTTTTGGTGCGATTCGGTGCGTTACGCGCTCGCTAACACACCCTACCTTTCCTGAATTTTTACCCGTTTGTTGAATTGATTCATAGCTAGGGAAATCCCCAGATTAAAGAATAAATAGGTGGCCATAACTACTATTAACATTTCTACAGCTTTTCCTGTCTGATTAGCGATGGTACTAGAGATAGCATAAATATCATTATAACCAATAGCGATCGCTAAACTAGAGTTTTTAACAAGGTTTAAACATTCATTAGTTAAAGGAGGAATAATCACTGGCAAAGCTTGGGGAAAAATTACTAATCTCATCACTAATAAAGGTTTTAATCCCAAGGCTTTAGCTGCTTCCCATTGTCCCCGATTAACCGATTGAATCCCCCCCCGTACTGTTTCCGCAATAAAGGCAGCTGTATAAACAGTTAAACCGATTAGGAGAGTAGCAAACTCGGAAGAAAGATGTAAACCGAAGTCAATATTTTGATTAAGAGGATTAACTTGGGGACTTTGCCATTGTAAACCCCAGATTAGAGGAAATATAACTAGGATTAGTAGGCTAGTTAGACATAAACTAAGTTTATTTTTTAGATATAAAAATACTGAGAAAATTATTCCTAAAATCATTATAGCTAAGGCTAACCATGTCCTGAAACTATTGGCGGGTAAAGGTAAATAGACTCCTGAGTTATTTAAAAATACCCTGCCAAAAAACTCTAGAGAGTCCTCAATCTTCGGCAGTTTGAGAAATACCGCAAAATACCAGAAAAATAATTGTAATAATAAAGGAGTATTGCGAATAGTTTCCACATAAATTGTTGCCAACTGACGAATTAACCAATTATCCGACAAACGACCTAACCCGATGACTATTCCCAGACTAATCGCCAAAAATATGCCAGTAATCATAATGCGGAGGGAATTAACTAATCCCACCAAAAGAGCGCGAAAATAGGTATCGGTAGGACTGTAGGCAATAGGAGAGTCACCAATAGCAAAAGAAGCTGGTCGGTCAGGATCAAAGAGAAAGCCAAAGCCAAAACTTAAGCGTAAGCGTTGGAAATTAATCACTAAATTGCGACCAAAAAACCAGAAAATTAGGCAGACAATTAGCAGGATAATTACCTGTAGAAAAATCTTCTGAAATCGCTCATCGTACCAAAAAGAGTTTTTTTGAGGTAAGGTCATATTTATTATATACTCCAGAATTTGTCACAAAAGAAATCGGTGACTTTTGGCCACCGATTGAGAAAATCAAAACATATTTAGATAACTCCGAGACGGGAGAGACCGAGGATAACACCGGCGCCGAGGACATGACCAAAACTGGTAGTACCCAGTAAAGCGCCTAATCCCATACCACCGAATAAAGCGGGGGAAGGTAAAGCAGGACCGACATTTTGTTGTTTAATAGTCGCTTTACCGAAAGCAATAGCGAGAATATTGCAGATAATCATGACAATCGCCACTTTGGGACTCCATTCGCTGGAACCTTGTACGGCGGTGGCGGCCATTAATAGGGTTGAGTACATTGAAATTCTCCTGAACAGGTCGTTTTAAGTTTTTAATCTTAAAGGTAGTTTTCACCCCACATCACGCCCTGTTGCAATACTTAATAATCAAAAGCAGAGGAGTCAACCATAGGGCCGATTCGTCTCCACTTCTGAACTATTCGTTTAGTACAAATTCAAGTTTAAGCCTACTTCTCTAGCGAAGACGGCTAATCCTTTCTTTTCAATGGTTTTGATAGCTTTGGTGGAGATGCGTAGTTTTACCCAACGGTTGCCTTCCGACCACCAGACTCTTTTCCATTGTAGGTTAGCTTCTTGTAATTTTTTGGTGCGACGGTGGGAGTGGGACACCGCATAGGCGTTATTGGCCTTTTTCCCCGTCATAGTACAGACTCTAGACATAATTTACTCCTGTGCGATCGATGTTTGTCAATAGTCAACCTTTCTAGTTTAACTCAAATCTCGCCAGAAGTCCCCCCTTCCCCCTGGGTGAAGTGAACGGAGATAAATTTAACAGCAAGTGGGGGGATTAAGAAGTTGATTAAACTGGTTCACTGCTCAGACAATTTCGACAATTGCATCAAAGGTAATGGTGAGAATATTGTCAACAAATTTAGTTGTAATTTGTTACTGAATAGAAACTATTTTAATAAGTTTTAAATAGTTTCTAGCATTCTGGTTAATTCATTTTTATTTTTCCACAATTTAACTTGACAATTTTGGTATATTTTTGCGATAAAAGGAGCTTGATTACCTTGGGTTATTCTCTCGATTTTATCGATTGTTTCCACAAAAATATTAACCATTGTTTGACGAGGTAAGTTACCAGAAACTAGAACAAATACTTGAGCCTGATAACGGGCTATCTGTTGAACTTCTAAAATATTTCTACCAATGTTTACATCTTTAGTTAATACTATCCATCCTCTTTGACTAACAATAGGTAGCCACTGCGTATCTGGTGCATCTGGGGCAAAATGAGCATGATGAAATTCAATTTTAACCCCTATTTTTTGCAAAGCTTCACCGATAGACTTTCCTAAAGCGCGGTCTATAAAATAGGTGTATTGATAGGTCATGCTGCTTGCCAATTGGACTCGAATAAAATCGCTTTTTCAATTTGCCAACGTTGACAATTATAATCATTGGCAATATCTTCTATAGAGTCCCCCGCATCATAAAGTTCTGTGACAATTTTAGTGGGAATTCCTGTTCCTTTGATAGTGGGTTTTCCGAAGGAAATATTCGGGTCTATCATGAGGACTTTATCAGTGAAGTCTTCCCCCTTTAGGTTGATAGTGGGAAAAAGCCTTGTGGCGATATCTTGTTCATCCCATTCAATACGAGTTAAGAGATTATTTAAGACTTGTTTCATCGCTAATTGTCCCGAACGGGAGGCATTAATTAAATGTTCAAATTGTTCGATAAAAAGGTCAATTCCATCGGTACTAAATTGTTTTTGAACTAGAGGATGATCGGTGTTAAATTGTTCACTAATATAGTCTAGGGTAAGTCTAACTTTATCGAGATGGATGTTATGAACGGTGCGAATGACTCTTAAAACGTGCGCTTCCACTAAGTTAGTAAAGGAAAGTTGGGGAATATTCGGATTAGGTCGTTGAATGAGGGGTAAAAACTCTTTTTGTCCTTTTTTGGTGGGGTAGGTGCGTCCCTTTACCCAGGTTCTCAGAGTGGGTAAAGGAATATGGAGATAGCGCGCAGTATCGGCTATAGTATAGGTGGGAACATGATAGAGATGCTCTAGAGATAAGGGAGATGACACTTTGACCATCGTTAATATTTTGGTGAAGTTGTTGGGATGAGATTATCGCCTATCTATTATCTCATTTTAGCTGATTTTGGTATCTTTGAGGATAGGGATAAAGCAGGGTACATCTCATTTTTGTAAATCTAGCAAGTTGGGATTTTTACGGGAAAACTCTCTGATAAAATCGGGCATTACTTCCGATTTTATTAGTCAATCCAAGCTTTTGGGGGGTTCTACCCCCCAAACCCCCCGTTGGGTGCGTGGCGCCGCCCCCAAACCCCGGAGCGCATTAGCTTTTCGGTGGGATGCTTACAGGCGGCTGCTGATATATCTGTGATAATTTAAGAATCACTGATAATTGCTGATTGTCGGTATTTCTGCAAATGTCAGATGCACCCATAAAGTAGCATGAGCGCATCTCAGGGGACATTGGGGCCAAATGAGGTTATATTTTATCTATAGAAGAACGTTTATAGGCTGCACCGATAATGACTAATTCACTGCCAAAATATCTAGAGGAAATCACTGGCATTTATCAACAGGGTAACGCCACAGAACACAGTTATCGTCCTGCTTTAAAAAAATTAATTGAATCCCTAAATAATAACCTACAAGCTCTCAATGAACCGAAAAGGATTGCTTGTGGCGCTCCGGATTTTGTGATTAATCAGGGTATGGTAGAAATTGGCCATCTGGAAGCAAAAGATATCGGAACTTCTCTCAAAAAGGTTGAAAATACTCCCCAAATAAAACGTTATTTACAGGCTTTGGGTAACTTAATTATCACCGATCATTTAGAATTTCGTTGGTATGTATCGGGAGAATTGCGTCTATCAGCTTCCGTGGCAACTCTTAATCAAAAAAAGCAAATTAAACCTGATTCCCAGGGTATTTCACAAGTAGAACAATTGTTCTGTCAATTTTTTCTCTCGAAAGTTATTCAGATAACAACACCGCGAGAATTAGCGAAAAAAATGGCCGCTTTAGCGCAGTTAATTCGGGATGCGATCGCACAAGCTTTAAAAGATCAAGATTGTGGGGGAATGCTGCGGCAACAATTGCAATCTTTTCAACGAGTTTTAATTAGTGATCTCAACGAAGCGCAGTTTGCCGATATGTATGCACAAACAATTTGTTATGGTTTATTCGCAGCACGCTGTAATACGGATCAAATCAGTTCTTTTTCCCGGGAAACGGCAGCATTTCGACTGCCAAAAACTAACCCTTTTTTGCGGGGAATTTTTCATCAAATTGCTGGTACAGAATTAGATGAGCGGATTACTTGGTCCGTGGATACTCTAGCGACTATTTTACAACAAACGGACATGGAGGGGATTCTGGGCAGCTTTGGAAAACGCACGCGCAAGCAGGATCCTGTGGTTCACTTTTATGAGACTTTTTTAGCAGAATACGATAGTAAAATGCGTGAGTCTAGGGGGGTTTATTATACCCCTGAACCCGTGGTTTCTTACATGGTTCGCAGTGTGGACTATATTCTAAAAAATAAGTTTCAGATTCCTAAAGGTTTGGCCGATGCCAAAAAAATTACGATTAAAAATCCTAATGATAGCCAAGAAACTCAGGAAGTTCACCAAGTTTTAATTCTGGATCCTGCTGTGGGAACCGGCACTTTTTTACACTCTGTTATCGATTATATCTATGAGAGTTTTCGTCAACAAAAAGGGATGTGGTCTAGTTATGTTAGTAAACATTTATTACCCCGTCTCTTTGGGTTTGAGTTACTGATGGCTCCCTACACCGTAGCACACATGAAGTTAGGTTTACAACTTCAGGAATTAGGCTATGATTTTAGTGCCGATGAACGCTTAGGAATCTATCTCACCAACACCCTACAGGAAGCTTTTCAAATTCCCCCTGCTGATGGTTTTTTAAATCGTATTCGCGATGAAGCAGAGTCAGCGCAAGGTGTTAAGCAAGAACATCCTGTTATGGTGATTATTGGTAATCCTCCCTACTCTGGACATTCGGTAAATACAGGAGAATGGATTAAGGAATTATTGAAGGGAAAAGATATTATTTCTGGAGGAAAAACTGCTAGTTATTTTGAGGTAGATGGTCAACCTTTAGGCGAAAAAAATCCCAAATGGTTAAATGATGATTATGTCAAATTTATTCGCTTTAGTCAATGGCGCATCGAGAAAACTGGTTACGGAATTTTAGCTTTTGTTACTAATCATGGTTATTTGGATAACCCAACTTTTCGGGGAATGCGTCAAAGTTTATTAAAAACTTTTGATGATATTTATGTTTTAGATTTACATGGAAATAGCAAGAAAAAAGAAATCTGTCCCGACGGTTCACCCGATCAAAATGTGTTTGATATTCAGCAAGGTGTAGCTATTGGTATTTTTATTAAGTATCAAGATAGTCAGCAAGATTTAGCGAAGGTTTATCATGCTGATTTATGGGGTAAAAGAGAGATGATTGAGAATCAAGTTATTATCGGTGGTAAGTATCACTGGTTAGATGAAAATGATATTAGTTCAACTGCTTGGCAAGAATTACAACCTGATTCTCCTTTTTATCTATTTAAACCTCAGAATATTAATCTGCGATCAGAATACGATCAATTCTGTAAAATTACTGAAATTATGCCAGTTAATAGTGTTGGTATCGTCACAGCTAGAGATAGTTTAACTATTCAATGGAGTGAACAAGAAATTTGGGATATAATCAATGATTTTGTCAATCTCAGTCCAGAACAAGCTAGGATTAAATATAATTTAGGTAAAGATTCTCAAGATTGGAAGATAGATTTAGCACAGAAAGATATTAAGCAATCAAATTTATCCACGGATAAATTAACTCCTATTTTATACAGACCTTTTGACAAAAGATATACATATTATACGGGTAATTCAAGAGGCTTTCACTGTAGAGCAAGAAGTAATGTTATGTATAACCTAAAATATCAACAAAATTATGCACTAATTACCTCTAGGATGACTAAAGGAGAAAGTTTTAATCATGTTCAAATATCAGAAAATATTGTTGAAGTGATTTGTCTCTCTCCCAAAACATCAAATAATGGCTTTGTTTTCCCCCTTTATCTTTACCCAACCAATACCCCAACTTTATTTGAAACAGAAGCAACCAACTCGCCAAATGGTCGCCGGCCCAATCTAGCGCCAGAATTTATTAAGGAACTTTCCGCAAAACTTGACTTAGAATTTATCAGTGATGGCAAAGGAGACGAAAAGAAAACCTTTGGACCAGAAGACATTTTTAACTATATTTATGCCGTCTTTCACTCTCCCCAATATCGCCAACGTTACGCCGAATTTTTAAAAATAGACTTTCCTCGTGTTCCTCTCACCAGTGATAAAGAATTATTCTGGGAATTAGTCAAAAAAGGTGACAGATTAGTGCAGTTACACCTGATGAAAGGGACAGGAAAAGAAATTAGTAGCTATCCCGTGGCGGGTTCTAATCTAGTTGAACAGGTGAAATATAACGAAAATAAACAACAAATTTCGATTAATTCTGACCAGTATTTTGCGGGGATTCCGCCGCAAATTTGGAACTTTTATATCGGCGGTTATCAAGTGTGTCAGAAGTGGCTAAAAGACCGCAAAGGTCGCCACCTTAGCTACGATGACTTAGAACATTATCAACAAATTATCTCCATTTTGGGAGAATCGATCGCAATTATGGAAACTATAGATATAATTATTAATAAATATGGTGGTTTCCCCTTTAGTTAAGGGGTGCATCTCATTTTTGTAAATCTACTAAGTTGGGATTTTTAAGGGGAAACTCTCTTTTAAAATCGGGCATTACTTTCGATTTTATCACTCAATCCCAGCTTTTGGGGGGTTCTACCCCCCAAACCCCCCGTTGGGGGCGTGGCGCCGCCCCCAAACCCCCCGCGCATTAGTTTTTCGGTGGGATGCTTACAGACAGCAGCTGATACATTTGTCATCATTTAAAAGTCACTGATAATTGCTGATTGTCGGTATTTCTGCAAATGTGAGATACACCCTTAGTTAAGCCACCGGTGAGAGAAGATTAACTTAATTTTTGCCCACTGGCAAGAGTCCCTGTTCACCGATAAATGATTCTCCACTCCCAAGGATGCTCTCTTATTCTTTGTGTCCTCTGTGTCTGGAGTGGTTCCTTCCACTCGCTCGCCAGCAGGACTGTATCAACGAAAATAAACAACAAATTTTGCTATCCTTGAGGGTAGGGATAAAGTAAGTTTCCCGTTTCTTTTCTTAATTGCCTAATTTCAGTTGTTAACGCTCCTCTGACTTGCTGCTCTGCTGATTCTCTGCTATAACCGAATATAAGTTTAAGATTAGTGTCACAATCTCTAAAGGGGTAAACTTTCTCTTGAATACAATTAAATCCATAAATTTCAATATCTTTTAAAATTAATTGTTCTAAACACCATATTTTACCTTCAAGGTAGCCAGTAATCTGATTAGTTTCAGGAACATTTAATTTTTTTAAGCAGCGTTTATCTCCTGTGAGTAAATAGCTTAAATTATTTTGTTTATTCAAGTAGCTAACATAACTGAGGAGAATAGCCTCACCTACGTCTATACCTTCGATTTTCTGTAATTGAATAAAATCCTCCTGATTGATATTATTGATTGATATTTTATCGCAGGTTTCAACGACAGATAAAGCGTCTTCTAGGTTATATTTAACGGGGTTTTTCTTCCTTTTTTGTTGCGGTTCCCTTTTAAATTTATATTGAAATGTCTCAAGAATTTTAACTTGATTAATCTCAACTCCAAAGGTATTGAGGGTTTTCTCAAATAAACCACAGGTGGCCAATTTTAGGATAATGTCATTATCCAAACAATAAACAGAACCTATCAAGATTAAACTCCTAACACCTTTTCTAGATACTCGTAGGTTTCGTCATCAAATTTATCCCAGTCTAACTGATTGGCCAAATATTCATTAATAATCTTGTTGCCATTTGGGTTAGGTTCTAATACTTTTAAAGTCTTCATGGCTAAAGCAAAGTAGTCCCTATTATGCCATCCATAGTTCAGAATAATTGCACCTATATCAATATCGGGATGATGAGAGATAAAATGTTCTTGAACATATTTACTCAATTTTTCAGCATTTTGGAATTTCCCATCCCCAAGGCAGTTATCACAATCACCTAAGAGTAATTCAGTAGCAAATTGATTAGCTTCTTTTTCTTCGCAATCATTATCAAATTTAATGTCTTCATCAACTAATACCCCATCTTTTAGATGTGCTAATGCTAAATGTCCTAATTCGTGCGCTAAGTCAAAAGCGAGTCTTGCCGACTGTTGATGTTTTGAACTAAGAATAATTACAGGACAAGTGGAATACCATTGAATTAATCCAGCAAATTTCTTAGTTTTGTTAGGAAAATGATCAAAGTATCCCACCGCTATTCCCTGAGACCAACAATAGTCTAAAAGAGAGGTCAAGTCAACCTTTGGCAAGTGACTTAAGATGTCTTTCCTGATGGTTTTAGCATCCTTAGATAAAGGAGTATAATTAACTTCAACCCGCAAGGAAATTAACTCAGCAAACCGACTCGCTAAAGCTTGCGCTAGATAGGGATGTTGGTTATTTTGGCTATTGTGCTGTTTAAATTTAGTATGGGGAGGTCTATTAAATTTGACCTCTTCTTGAGGGGTTAATAAAGATGAGAGGTCAAGATTGAGGTTTTTGGCGATATAACCGGCTCCTTCTAGAACCGCAACGGGTTTATCATTGAGTTCATCATCCCACCAACTGGGCAAGCCATTTTGTCGGACATAATTTTTTTTAAGTCCGATTTCTGAGAGTTTCCCGTAGAGGGCTGCCATGGTAAGGCTTTCTGTCATGGTTTCACCCTCCTTTGTCGGCAATACTAAGTTTTTTAAGGTTTTAGGGAATCAAAGTAGATCAGTATATTCTTAGCTCTAAGATACCATCTCTAACTTAATTTTTGCCCACTGGCAATAGTCCCTTTTCACCGATAAATGACTCTCCACTCCCAACGAGAGTGATACAATTGTTAACACCACAGACCAAGAGCCAATCGAAGCGAGAGAATCAAAACTGCTATGTTAAAAGCCCTACTGGGAGATCCCAACGCCCGCAAAATTAAAAAATTTCAGCCCCTCGTCACCGAAATCAACCTGCTGGAAGAAGATATTAAAAACCTATCCGATGACGAATTAAGGAGCAAAACCAGCGAATTTAAGGAAAGATTGGACAAAGCGAGAAATTATGAGCAAAGAGAGGAGATTCTCGAGGAAATCCTCCCCGAAGCTTTCGCCATTGTCCGGGAAGCGGGCATCCGAGTCTTAGGGATGCGTCACTTTGACGTGCAGTTATTGGGGGGAATGGTACTCCACAAAGGACAAATCGCCGAGATGAAAACCGGGGAAGGAAAAACCCTGGTTGCCACTCTCCCCGCTTATTTGAATGGATTAACCGGAAAAGGGGTTCACGTCGTCACCGTCAACGATTATCTCGCCCGTCGTGACGCGGAATGGATGGGGCAGGTACATCGCTTTTTAGGGTTAAGTGTGGGACTAATTCAAGCCGGTATGAGTCCAGAAGAAAGAAAGAAAAATTATGCCTGTGACATCACCTACACCACTAACAGCGAACTCGGCTTTGATTATCTGCGCGATAACATGGCTACAGTCATGGGGGAAGTTGTCCAAAGACCTTTTAACTACTGCGTTATCGACGAAGTGGACTCCATTCTTATCGATGAAGCGAGAACTCCATTAATTATATCAGGAGCGATCGATCGGCCCACAGAAAAATATATTCTCGCTGCCGAAATCGCCAAGCAATTAGTGCGCCAAGAAGTAGAAGACGGACCGGGAGACTACGAAGTTAACGAAAAAGACCGTAACGTTTTAATGACCGATGAAGGCTTTAAAAAAGCCGAAGAACTATTAGGAGTTACCGATTTATACGACCAAGAAAATCCCTGGGCGCACTATATTTCTAACGCTATTCGTGCCAAGGAAATCCAGAAAAAAGACGTTAACTATATCGTCCGCAGTGGTGAAATTGTTATCGTTGATGAGTTCACAGGACGGGTATTACCGGGGCGACGTTGGAGCGATGGTTTACATCAGGCAGTGGAAGCTAAGGAAGGGGTAGAAATTCAACAGGAAAACCAAACCTTAGCCACGATTACCTATCAAAACTTTTTCCTACTCTATCCGAAATTATCCGGCATGACCGGGACGGCCAAAACCGAAGAAACGGAACTAGAAAAAGTCTATAACCTGCAAGTAACAATTATCCCCACTAACCGCGTTTCTCGTCGGCAAGATTTAGCCGATGTGGTCTATAAAAATGAACAGGCAAAATGGAACGCCGTCGCCGAAGAATGTCAACAAATGCACGAAGAAGGTCGCCCAGTTTTAGTCGGTACCACCAGTGTGGAAAAATCGGAAGTGCTTTCGCTGTTATTACAGGAAAGAAAGATTCCCCATAACTTGCTTAATGCTCGCCCGGAAAACGTGGAAAGGGAATCGGAAATCGTCGCCCAAGCAGGCCGGGCCGGCGCTGTGACAATTGCCACTAACATGGCAGGACGGGGAACCGATATCATCCTCGGTGGTAACTCCGACTATATGGCCCGATTGAAAATTCGCGAGTATTTAATGCCCAAATTAGTTATGCCCGAGGATGACAATTTGGCCTTTAGTTTACCCAGTTTAGGAGAACGCAATCGCCCCCAAGGATTCGCCCCGGGTAAAAAGAAAAAAAACTGGCGCGCCTCGGCGGAAATTTTTCCTACCGAGTTACCGAAAGAGGTAGAAAATACCCTGAAAGAAGCGGTTAAATTTGCCGTTGATACCCACGGAACTCAAAGTTTACCGGAATTAGAAGTGGAAGAAAAAATCGCTATTGCGGCCGAAAAAGCTCCCACGGATGACCCAGTTATTCAAAAGTTACGGGAAGTCTATAAATTAATTCGCCAAAGTTATGAAGATTACACGGGGAAAGAACACGATGAGGTAGTAGAAAGGGGCGGACTGCACGTTATCGGGACGGAACGCCACGAATCCCGCCGTATTGACAACCAATTGCGAGGCCGGGCGGGCAGACAGGGCGACCCCGGTTCCACACGCTTCTTTTTAAGCCTAGAAGACAATTTATTGCGGATTTTTGGTGGCGACCGCGTGGCGGGTTTAATGGATGCCTTCCGGGTGGAAGAAGATATGCCCATTGAATCGGGAATGTTGACTCGTTCCCTGGAAGGAGCGCAAAGAAAAGTGGAAACCTTCTATTATGATGCCCGGAAACAGGTGTTTGAATACGATGAGGTGATGAATAATCAACGGCGCGCTATTTATGCCGAACGTCGTCGGGTTTTGGAGGGGATGGACCTAAAAGAACAGGTGCTGCAATACGCCGAAAAAACCATGGATGAAATCGTCATGGCTTATATTAATCCCGAACTGCCGGCGGAAGAATGGGATTTAGAAAAACTGATTAGTAAATCTCAGGAATTCGTCTATCTGTTGGCAGATATTACCGCTAAAGATGTCGAGGAGATGAGTGTTAATGATATCAAGATGTTCCTACACGAAGAAGTTCGCAAAGCCTACGAAATTAAAGAGCGTCAAGTGGATAATATTCGCGCCGGTTTAATGCGCGATGCCGAACGTTATTTTATCCTGCAACAAATCGATATGTTATGGCGCGAACACCTGCAAGCTATGGAAGCTTTGCGCGAGTCGATTGGTTTACGCGGTTACGGTCAAAAAGACCCCCTAATTGAGTATAAACAGGAAGGCTACGAGATGTTTTTAGAAATGATGATTGATATCCGTCGTAACGTGGTTTATTCCCTGTTCCAATTCCAACCGCAAGGACAACCCCAAGCAGTGGCCAGTGAACAGTAAAAATTAAAAGTTGACTTAAATTGGGGAGAATTGGCTAAGGCTAATTCTCTCATTTTTTTACCCCAAGAAATCAGTCACCCACAATCCACACTAGGACTAAAATTATCAGTCCAATCACTCCATAGGACAGCAACGACCCCAAAGAATTGAGGATTTGTACGGGAAAATGAATCAAAACTTGGTAAGTAAAATCGGCAGCTGCCAGCAAGGCAGCGAAAAACATAATCACAAGTGTTATCATACTTAATATCTTCTCAATCTGATAAAATAAATGGCTATCCTTTGCGGGAATCGGCAGCGGATAGTCAGAAGTTAGGAGATTATCCCCAAGAAAATTCTACCGCAATTTTAACAGCGATCGAGTTATAAGTAGGTGGGTGGAATTAAATATAAAATGAACGTAGGTTGGGTTGAAGCATGAAACCCAACTCTCCCGATTCTACCGCAATTTTAACAGCGATCGAGCTATACTAAATCTTATTTAACAAAAATGTAGGTTGGTGTGAAGCATGAAACCCAACGCTCTCCTGATTCTACCGCAATTTTAACAGCGATCGAGCTATACTAAATCTTATCTAACAAGTATAGAGTGGCAAGTGGGAAGTGGGTTTTTAAAGTTGGACTGGCAGTTAATGATACTATCAAAAATCAATTTAGTATAAGCTTTCATTGTATTGGGAAAAACTTCAGCAGAATAGTTCATCCTTCCTAGCTAATTAGCTAATAAGGACAAGTCAGGGAAAATATTTCCCCGTTTCCCGTTCCCTTTTGCGATAAGATAATTAATATAATTCCAAGAGGACTGCTCTATGAATATTCGTATTGGTAACGGCTACGATATCCACCGATTGGTGACAGGAAGACCTTTAATTTTAGGAGGAGTAGAAATTGCCCATACTGTCGGTTTATTGGGTCATAGTGATGCCGATGTCTTAACCCACGCTATTATGGATGCCATGCTGGGGGCGCTTAGTTTAGGCGATATCGGTCATTATTTTCCCCCCACAGACCCACAATGGCAAGGGGCGAATAGTTTAAAATTATTAGAACAAGTTAATCAATTAATTATCGATAAAGGTTGGCAGATTAATAATATTGATTCGGTAATTGTCGCCGAAAGACCGAAAATGAAATCCCACCTTAGTGCGATGCGAACCAAGTTAGCGGCTACCCTTAATATTAATCCAGAACAGGTGGGAATTAAAGCCACTACTAACGAACAGTTGGGACCGGTAGGACGAGAAGAAGGTATCGCAGTTTATGCCGTGGTTTTATTGGTTAAGGATTAGGTTAAATAGGATGTTTTCCCTGTTATTTTCCCAGCCATTCTTCTCTGGTAATACCCGCTTGATTGAGAATGCGTTTTAACAGTCCTACCCCTATTTCCCCTTGATGGGGATTGGGGATAATTATCGTTAAATTACCGCGACGCATTTGAGGGTGTTTACCCCCAGCGTAGGGACCGTCAAACCCAAGTTCTCGTAATCTTTGAACTAGATTAAGCCATGATACGGCGGTTAATTTAGGCATATCTTAAATTGAAGACATGGGTTGAGGAAGGAGATTAAGATCTATTCCTGCTAACACTGGAATCGGCAAACCTAAACACAGACGCAAAGCAATCCAATCGCTTAAAGCTTCGCGCAATTCTTGCCGGCAATCTTCTAGATTGGCGTGATTTGCCCAAACTCCCTGAAGGGGTGGAATTTCACCCCAATAAGTGCCATCTTCTTCGATGATTTCGTATCGAGCTAATGCCATCGCTTGATCAATATAACTGGCTAACATGGTTGTATTATTGGTAGAGCTTACTTACTATATTAAAGCAAATGTTTCCCAGCAGCCAGCTGCATTGGATTCGCCTTCAGATTATGATAAGGTAAGATGGTCAATAACCTAAGTTATCTGGAGTATTAATCTCGTTGGCTCGAAACAACAGATCATTTAAAAAGTCTTGAGAGAATACTCATCTTCAGTAGCTAATTCGACCCACAATCTGGTTACTGCTAGGAAGCTAAACGATTCCTTCTCAATTTTTATCTAATCCCTAATTGCTAAATTCTCTCTATGACTGCCATTATCCAACAAATAAAAGAGCGTTTTTCCCAATCCCTAGTTAAATCCTTTGGGAAAAAATTCGCCGCTACCGATCCTCTAATTGTCGCCGCTAGTAACCCCCGTTTTGGCGATTATCAATGTAATATTTCCCTCTCTTTAGCCAAAGAATTAAAACAAAAACCCCGGGAAGTGGCGACAACTTTACTAACAAATCTAGAGATAGATGATCTTTGTCAACCCCCCGAAATTGCCGGACCTGGTTTTATTAATCTTACCCTTAAACCCGGTTATCTAGAAACCCAATTAAAAGACCTAATTACCGACAACCGTTTAGGAGTTGCCGCTGCTAACCCCAGTCAAAAAATTATTGTCGATTTTTCCAGTCCCAATATTGCCAAAGAAATGCACGTTGGTCACTTGCGATCAACTATAATTGGTGATTGTATTGCTCGGATTTTGGAATTTCGTCATCATCAAGTAATTCGTCTTAATCACGTCGGGGATTGGGGTACTCAATTCGGGATGTTAATCACCTATCTACAAGAAGCTTATCCTAGCGCTTTAACCCAAGCAGATGCCCTAGATTTAGGGGATTTAGTTAGCTTTTATAAAAAGGCTAAAATTCGTTTTGATGAAGACGAAAACTTTAAAGAAACTGCCCGCCAAGCTGTAGTAAAATTACAGTCGGGTGATCCTCAAAGTCGTCAAGCATGGCAGTTACTTTGTCAACAATCACGACGAGAATTTCAGAAAATCTATGATATTCTCGATATAAAACTGACGGAAAGGGGGGAATCTTTTTATAATCCCTACCTGGAAGCGGTAATCAGAGAATTAGATCACCAGGGATTGCTAATAGAAGACAATGGTGCTTTATGTGTCTTTCTCGATGGTTTTACCAACAAAGAGGGGGAGCCTCTGCCCCTAATTGTCAAGAAATCCGACGGCGGTTATAATTACGCTACCACCGATCTAGCGGCAATTTGTTATCGAGTGCGTCAAGATAAAGCCGAAAGAATAATTTATGTTACCGATGCTGGACAAGCTAACCATTTTGCCCAAGTATTTCAGGTGGCTAAAAAATCGGGATTTTTACCCGATAATGTGGCAGTGGTTCACGTCGCTTTTGGATTAGTTTTAGGGGAAGATGGGAAAAAATTAAAAACTCGTTCCGGGGAGACGGTAAAATTACAAGAATTACTTGATCAAGCGATCGCCTTTTCCCTAGCTGACTTAGAAAAAAGACTAGCAAACGAGGAAAGAAAAGAAACTGGCGATTTTATCGCTAAGACTGCCGAAACTGTCGGTTTAAGTGCCGTTAAATACGCCGATCTCAGCCAAAATCGCAATAGTAACTACGTTTTTAGTTACGACAAAATGCTCAATCTGCAAGGCAACACCGCCCCCTATATGCTGTACGCTTACGCTAGAGTCCAGAGTATCAGTCGCGAAGGTGGTATTAATTTTCAGGATTTAAGTGCCAATTCACCGCTAATTCTCAAGGATGAAAGCGAATTAATTCTGGCTAAACAATTACTGCAACTTCCGGAAGTAATTAGTGCCGTGGAAGAGGATTTATTACCCAATCGTCTCTGTGATTATCTTTATGAACTCAGTAAAAAGTATAATCGTTTCTACGAGAATTGTCCCGTTCTGAAAGCAGCAGAACCGATTAAAACCTCTCGTTTAGTTTTGTGTGATTTAACGGCAAGAACCCTAAAATTAGGCTTATCTCTCTTGGGTATCCCCGTTTTGGAAAGAATGTAAATCAGTTATCAGTTATCAGTTATCAGTTCACTGTTTACTGTTCACTGAAAAATTCATAATTCCCACACCCTACACCCCACACCCTACACCCCACCCCTTAGATTGCGTATCTTTGACAAAAGCGGGTGATATTTTATACCCAGAAAAAGTGTACTATGCTGACGTGAAAAAACCTGAGTTTTTGCTAACCTAGAAATAGCTCTAATCAGAGCCAATATCTTTGGGCTAAGCTTAGAGATTAATCTAGTTAAACTCACTCGTGACGTTATCTTATTGTCGTCTGTTGCCTATTAGCTTTCAGGTGATAACTCGGAGGCAGTAATTTAGTACAAAAGTTCTAACTTCCTCATCTGCATCCCCAGCGTTCCCGTGCAGTCTTAACGAGTAATTTTATCCCAGAGATGTTATCTTTAAAGCGGTCAAATGTCCGAACGTCCTAGAGGATTTTCGGGAAAGATTGTTCGTCCTCTCGTAATCTCAGATAGAACCTTATGAGTCAATCAATTGAAGATAAAGCTATGGCCGATGCTGATGTATCAGATTATACCACAAATAAAATAATTGTCTCTAATTGGATCGCCCCTTGGTCGAAAGGCAATCGGAAAAACCCGTCACCGCAACCAAAATGGGATTTATGGCAACCCCTGCGGCAACGAATTGACCGACTAGAGATTAATACGCCTGCACTAGCTCACAGGATTTGTCGTCTAATTCCGGCTCAATGTCCCTTTGCACGGAAAATTACTCTATTTAGCTGGACAATTCTAGAGATTCCGCCCCTTTGCAAGCTAAATCCCCTCTACGAAAACCTGATGATGTTAAGATTTCGCGCTCTTTCTTACCTGGCCGATGAATGTGGAGAGGATATCGGTGCTTACTGCTAAAATGGGAGAGTGTCTTTAATCGCCACACCTATGGCCATCATCGCTCTGAAAGCTTGGTATCTGGACAAATACGAACCTATCCGCGAGGTTGTCAAACGTCCCCACGACTTGCGCTTAAGTCGCAATAGTCTCTTAAAATCGGGTTTAAGAGCCGATTTTCTCGATGATAGTCTGACGATACAGGGTTCTGTCTGGTTCCAACGCTATCTAGAAGGGGAAAGGGTGGAATTTTACCTCGAAGGTAGTGGCGGTTACGTCATCTCCAATATTGACCTGATTTCCCAAGAAATTTACTTTACTAAACAAGACCTCAGTGCTTGGTTGGATCCCGTCATTTATTTTAGCTCCCAAAGCCAATTTAAGGACTCTAGCACCGCTTTAAAAACAGTTTTGACCGAAACCGTCGAAAATCTCAATAAACGCTCCCGTTTGCCCTTAACTATGGCAGAAACGCCTCGAACTGAGGGTAATGTCACCCGATTGAGTGATAGTCAATTACGCCAAATTCGCAAAAGTTTATTATTTATTGCCGATGCTACGGCGATTAGCCAAAAGGAAACGGAATTACTGCCCAGTCCCCTAGTGGGTGTAGAATTAGGTTATGCGATCGCTTGTAAACAGGGCGGACAAATTCTGTTAACCTATCAAAATCGAGCGGAATTAAAGGGTAAACTAGCTTTTGACCTGCCAAGCTACCAAAAATTAATTTTCTCGGACCTGAGCGAATTGCGTCTCACTTTTCCGCCTTTAATGGCAACTTTATTACAAAAATTCAATCTGATTAGTTAAAAAAAATGAGTAGAAAAGCCGACGAGTACGCCGTACATTTGTTCTTAAGCAGTGGACATCGCGAGGAGGTCCGTTTTTTGACTATCCAAGAATTCCAAAAGTGGTACAGTAACGAATTAGTTCCGAAAGCCGATTCCCAGGATTTTATCAATGTTCCGATCAGAAATATCCAAGGGGAATATATGGTTTTACGTCCGGCTAGTATCGTCGCTATTCGCGTGGAACCCGTCTTTTTTGGCAGTGTGGAAAGAATGTAATTTGTCGTTATCGCTAAAAAAGATGGTTAGATGGAGAGAATTTCAGAGATTATTGATAATTCTCTCAATATCAGCTTGAATTTGATTGCTGACTTTGCCTTGCCAGCGTTCTTTTAATTCCCTTAATCCCACTTCTGCGTATTGACAGATCTTATCTAAAACTTCTTTGCCGTCGCTAGGTTGAGGATAGGAATTCTTTTTACAGATAATATAAATTCCTGCGGTTAAAGCTAAAATAACTTCTGGATCGATTTGGCTAACGGTAATTAAATCTTGTCGATTACTCAGATTGATTCCGTAGATACTGAAGTCTTGTTTAATGGCAAAAGCAGCCGCGAATAAATAAGCATCTACCATGCGCTCAAAAGTTTTATTATCTTTTAGTACCTGTAGATAATTTCTGGAAGTTTCTGAGGCATAAATCTTCAAACTGGGATCGATTCTCTGCATTAGTAACCCTCCATTACTTCAATCGTGGAAGCATCTTCATCGGCAGCTAAACGGTTGATTTTTAAAATATCGGCAGTGTGGGGACGTAAGAGATTTAACAGATTTTCATTCAAGTCGCGATCGGTGGCTAAAATAATTACTTGGGAGTTTAAATTAGGGAGAGATTTAATAATATTTTTTTGATGTTTTTCATCTAAATGTCCGAAAGGTGTATCCATAATCAGAGGAACACAAGTATCAGTTATTTGATTTAAACCGGTGATAAAAGCAAAAGCTAAAGCTTCCTTTTCTCCTGCACTCAAGACATCGGGATTTAATAATTTTCCTGTGATGGTACGGATTCCTAAAGTGTATTCTTCAGTAACTTCTACTCTTACATATTCATCGGGTTTATTGGTTACTTGTAAATAGCGATCGCTAGTTACTTGGTTAATCCTTTTTCGGGAATTATCGATATGCCATTCGATTAATTCGTTAGTGGCATTTTTTAAACCTCTGGCCATTTTAACCTGATTAGATAACATCAATGTGGTTTGATTTTCACTAGCTAAAATTTCCACTTCTTTGCGTAAATTTTCTAATTGCTTTTCTTTGATTTCAATTTCCTTTTGTAAGCGTTCGATCTTTTCTTCAATCTCCTTAACTTTTCGTTCCGATTCGCCAACTTTTCGCCAAATCTCCCTCACCGAGTCTTGATTTATTCCCGTGGTTTCCTGTTTTAGCTGTTTAATATGTTGATTAATTTCTTCGATTTCTTCTTCTAAAAGATCTCTTTGTAAAAGCAATTGACTATAATTGCTAAATTTGGCATTATCTCGGATAATTCCCTGTAAATTAATTCTAAGTTGGTCTTTTTCTATTCTGGTGGCGTTGTCCACTTCTAAGGACTCTAGTTCGGCAATTTGTTGCAGGATAAAGTCACGAGAATTTTTATCTAAACAACGACCACATAGACAGCTTTCGTCGTCAAGTATTGCTTTTAAAACTGCTGTAGAATTAGTTTTATAGGTGCTTTTTAAGCTAGTAACTTGCAAATCGTCAGCCATTTCCTGCACAAAGTTAATCAGCAAAGGTATCGAAGCTTTTTTTAACCAAGAATCAATAGACTTTTGCAGGTTATTTAACTCAGTTTGTAAACGGATACGCTTTTTCTCTAAGTCATGAATTTCCTCTAATTTTTCTCGTAAACTTTCAATCTGAGCGGCTTTTTCTTGAGCATCCTGATGAATAATTATAGCATTTTTTTCCTCATCTTTAGCATTTTTACGCTGACCTTGTTGCAGATAAATTTCTTCTTCTAATTCTCGCAATTGTTGCAGCTTATCTGTAAATTTTTGACTGGTTCCCTCTGCTTTATTTAAACGTTTTTCTAATTCTTGTAAGGCTTTTTCTGTATCATCGCGCAGATTTCTTAATTCCGGGATACCCAAAACTTTTTCAATTGCTTCTTTTGCTTCTTTAGTTTGAGTTATCTGGGCATATTGTTCAATTTTTAAGCCATCAAAACAGAAAAAATCTCGAATAGATTTAGGAAGCAATGCTTCGATATATTCCCGAGAGTTACTTCCTTTCATGGTTCCATCTTCATAAAATAATGCTTCCTCTACGCTGGGATAAAAAGTGCTACCGTTAACGTTTAATTTCGCCGTGCGACTGATAGAGTAATTTTTCTCATTTTTAGTAAAATTTAAGTGTACCCGCATTTCTGATGCTGACGAAGAATCATCCTTACCTCGATAAAAATAGGTTTTCAGACTCTCTTTAGATACAATATCTCCCCCATAGAGACACCATAAAATCCCTTCCATCAGAGAAGTTTTACCATAGCCATTATTCCCGAAGATAATCTGAATTTTTCTGTCGGGATGCAGGTTAAAAGTAATATTTTGACTAGGATAACATTTCCAATTAGTTAAGCGAATTTGTTTCAGTCTCAGAGTCATAGATGGGGTGAGGGTGAGGAGTCGGTATATTTTTCGATAAGTTGGACAATTTTAGGTGATAGCTGCCGATTTTTTAGAGTAGTTTTTTCTGCTTCTAAAGCCATGGCATCCTCCAGCAATTGGGGAGGTATCTCATATTTTTGTGCCAGTTCTTTAATTTTAGCATTGATGTCCATGAATTTTCTGGGGGTTGGGGAGTGGAGATTGTCAAGTCTTAATTCTTATTTGCCAACAGATACCTTGATGAGGAGAAATTTTATAACAGATGTGAGTAGGTAAGGCCATAGTAACTTAATTCTTGGACTAATCTGTTGATAACTGTAGCTTGATTGCTGGCTGCCCGGGCAAAATCAATAACTCTTTTGATCTCCGATGCCATTAATTTTACCTCACCATCGCCCCAAGGGGGAAGCATCAAGACATCGATTAAAGTCGCTTTTTTCTTTGCCACTGCTGCCGGGAGAATTCTGCCGCGACGTTGAATAAATTGACGGGGAGAAGTGTGGGCAGCGAGGATAATTCCCTGACTGACTTGTGGGATATCAACTCCCTCATCGAGACATTTTACTGCCACTAATGCGTCAATATTTCCCGAAGATAACCGTGATAATAACATAACTCGATCGCTGTCTAAGTAACTATAGCGGGCGACTCTTTTTCCCTGACGCACTAATCGGGTACTAATCTAAACAAGGTAGATAAAATTTGTCAAGGACATTATGGTAATCGCTGTGATATTATTCTAATAAGTCTAATTGTTGTAGTGGCAATTTAAATTCCTCCTCGATCTCGTTTTAAATCATAAATAACTTTTTCATAACACCAGCTTTTACTGCGTTGGGGATTTCTCAATCTAATACTTAAAAGCAATCGAGTCGCTAAAGCTTTATCTCCATTCACGAGGGTTAAAAGTTCTCTTTCTAAGTGCAAAAGTTTCTTCTGACTGATTGGCAACTTTTGCCGATTATTTTTAGAAGTATATCTTTTCGGTTTAGTGGAGGATAAAGATAGGGTATCGACTAACCACCAGATAGCTACAGCTAACCCCAAAAAAAGCACCCCAGTAAAAGAGTATAAAACGATGCCTAGTAAATTCATTAATCAATTCCCGTGTTTGTTAATGATCAAGGTTTTAGGCTAATCTACCCTAGACAAAAACACCATAAAAGCTAAAATAGATAGCTGACAGTGATTCTGATCACAATAGCAATATAGACTAAACCGCCTTGTATTACCGTCTTCTTCTTGATTTTAACACCCTAGAAAACGGGTTAATTGCCTTAACATCCGAACAAAGTCATTATCTTAAAAAAGTTGTTCGTTTAAAATCCCATGACCATTTTATTGCCCTCAATGGACAAGGACAAGCGTGGTTAGCAGAAATAATTGATAATTCGGCCCATCTTTTAGAAGCGATAAACGAAACCACCGAACTACCAGTACAAGTGAATTTAATGGTAGCAATTCCCAAAAATGGCTTTGATGATATCGTTCGCGCTGCCACCGAATTAGGAGTTTATCGGATTATCCCGCTGCTAACAGAACGCGGTTTAGTTAATCCTAGTCCTCAAAAAATTGACCGTTGGCGAAAAATTGCCCGGGAAGCTGTAGAACAATCAGAAAGACAGATTATTCCCATTATCGAAGAACCACAACCATTTTTAGCCATCCTTAAGCGGGGAGCTAACCCACAGACAACTTGTTATATTGGTGTTACCCGTAGAACAGTGGCCCCGCTACTTTCTCAATTACAAACATCAACCGAGATAACCATGGCCATCGGACCGGAAGGGGGATGGACGGAGGCAGAAATAGAACAAGCGCTCGCTGCTGATTTTCTGCCTGTATCACTAGGAAAACGCATTTTGAGAACAATTACCGCCCCGTTAGTGGCTCTCGCTATCATTAACGCCTATTTAGACAGCTAATTGACCAGAGTTTTTATGATCAAAGAAATTGCTGAAGCACTCGACCGTCAAGACTATCAAACTGCCGCCCGTCTTGTCAACGACTTCCAGACCCTAGAAAACGATAACCCTTGGCTGAAATTCTACCAAGCGCGTTTAAACGAAATCAAGGGAGAAATCGGACTAGCAGGGCAAGAATACCGAAAAATGTTGCAAGTTAGTGCTAATCCTCAACTTGTCGCCCAAATTCGTCAAGGAATCGCCCGCTTAGAAGCGATTGAACGGGTGGAAGTGGAACAGCAACAACAACAGCGACAGGCTGCCCTCGAAAAAGCCAAAACCAACCTTAGTAATCGAGAAATGGGGCTGTTGATTCTTGAACCGGTGGCTAACGAAGAAAAACAGCCCTTAGCCCCAAAATTTGCCCAAATATTTAAAATAGATGCCTATAGCGCCCGCTTACAAATCCCTAGCCGTTCGTGGCGCTTGTATCGAGTCGGGGCGATGGCAGAATTAGACGTATATGTTCACGACTTGCGAAAAGAAGGAATTCCCTGTTTTTGCCAGCCAATTACAGCGATTAACCGTCTTAAGGTCTATTTAGCTCGATATTTCCAGGCTATCCAACCAGAAGCCACCCTAGTCTATCAATCTGCCCACGACCTAACCGCAAGTATAACTTTTGATTGGTCAGAAGTTACCGCCGTGGTAGAGGGAATCTTGCCGATTTTTGGGGAATGTGTCGATATGGATGTGCGCCGCAATCAAGTGAGAAAAATTAGTATTCTTGATTATGCCCAGATTATTGATCTACATTTGAAAAAACAGGATTTAATTATTCGTATTTGCGATCGCCATTACCACTTTCAAGCGGGGATTGCTTTTTCCGACCACCAACAAAGTCGGGAAAGACAGACCACCAATCGGGATAACTGGAATCATTTCGCTTCTTACCTAAAACAACAACTAGCAGCAGTTCCCCTGTGGTCAGATTTTCCAGCTTTTGCCGAAACCACCGCCGATTTTTACGAATTACTGCCTATGGTCAATCCCCATTTGGACTTATTACGCATTGAAGATACCTACTGGGACACCGCCTTTCAACTCTATAGCGCCCTCATCTTTCTCGAAAAAACTCCCCCTACCGCAACTTTATGACCCCTAGTAGCCCTTCTAACCCCTCTTTCGACTGGTTTAACCCCTCGCCCCAGCAAGACAGCGATTTACTGGCACAAATCGGCTTTATCCCCGGTTTCAAAGAATTTCTCACCCTGCGACAGGTTCACGCCTTGGAACACGCCACCGTCTGGGTATTAAGCGAAATGGCTGCCCGTCGTCAATCCCCTTTTGACCATTCCCTAGCGGATAACGAGGCCCTGGGGGGACTCTCCACCGATAGGGGTTTTTATCTCTACGGACAGGTTAATACGAATGAACTGCAAATTGCCGTCAAACAGGCACTCCATCGTCTCAAAAATGGCGAGGGGCAATTGGCATTACATCCGCGTTGTGGCACCAATTTATCGGTAACTTTAGCCTTAACCGCAGGCTTAGTCTTAGGAACTCATCTTATCTTCCCCAGAGGTCCGATTTCTCAGTTATTAGGCTTAGGTTTAGCCACCGCCACCGCTTTTCAAATCGGGCCAGATGTGGGAATGTCGGCCCAAAAATACCTGACCACGGCCATTCCCTTTAACTTAACAATCGTTAACATTGCACCAAAGGCAGACTTATGGGGACGTTCGGGGCATTTCGTGGCAGTGGAGTGGCAAGATTTGCAATAAAACTTAAAGTAAAAACCCTTTCGGCAAACTCGCTCTGATTGTAACCTGTTAACTAAACCCTAAAAAAAAACAACACCTATGCCTGGAATCGAACGCGGAGCCAAAGTTAGAATCAAACGTAAAGAGTCTTACTGGTACAACGATGTGGGAACCGTAGCCAGTGTTGATAAAAGTGGTATCCTCTATCCCGTTATCGTTCGTTTTGACACTGTTAACTACAACGGTTTTAGTGGTAGCGCCAGTGGACTGAATACCAATAACTTCGCTGAAAGTGAATTGGAACTCGTTAAGGCTGCCCCCGCTAAGAAATAAAGCTGAGTAAAATTCGGCCTATCATCACTGACTGACTGACAGGAATTCTCTCTTGTTGGTCGGTTTTTTTATAGCTATCAGCCAATCAGTTATCAGTTATCAGTTTACTGTTTACTGATATTTGGATAAATAGGGCTGGCTGAATAATGGTAAAACCCTTTTAAAATAAAGCTTTTGACCTGTTAAAGTCCGATGTTCATGCTGCGAAAATAGGATTGGGACCTTCAAAAACCTGGCATTCTCCTTCTTGTAGTACATCGCTTGGTACAAAAAACCAGGGCAACAAAGCCTGAAACTCCTGACTTGAAAGAGGGTGTAGGGTGTAGGGTGTAGGGTGTGGGGTGTGGGGAGAATAAAGCTGCCTTTTGCATGAGTGCCTTCTGACTTGAAAGAGGGTGTAGGGTGTAGGGTGTAGGGTGTGGGGAAGGAAACCTCTTTCATCTGTGGGGGTGAAAATTTTGTAATTGTCCCCCCGATAATTCGTGAGGATAACGCTTGAGAATTGCCTCTTTTTGTTCCTGAAGATAAGTTCTAATTTTTTCTCTGACATGGCCCTTATTTTCTAAGGTAAAAGTTTCTATATACTTCTCCTCTAACTGTTCATCACTGGGTAATAAGCGCACTTCTTGCAGTAGAGAGATGGCTTGATTTTTTGCCTGTTCAGTGCTGACTTTTTGATGCAGTAAAATGGCTTCGGTGAGTTGAAACTCGATGTTATAAACTGGATTAAGAGAACTCATTGGTTCTTGGAAAATCATCGCCATTTCTCCCCCGCGATAATAACGCAATTCTTCTGGGGGAATAGATAATAAATCTACTGCTTGCATTGACTGACCTTTTGCCGGACGAAAGCAAATTTCTCCCCCGGTAATTTTCCCCGGAGAGGGAACCAATCCCATGAGTGCGAGGGAGGTGACGGATTTTCCTGAACCCGACTCCCCCACACAACCGAGAACTTGACCTTTC
>VYMA01000173.1_pt1 | contig 32565 bp, 45 predicted proteins | sample 5109851 | NCBI WGS metagenome assembly VYMA01 (sample SAMN12291814, study PRJNA351875) | freshwater metagenome | isolation source: freshwater lake | place: USA: Michigan, Wintergreen Lake | collected 2011-08-02
GGGACTGGTAAAATTAATGGTGGATGCAGATTTAGCGGCTTTGGGGATTAATCTTAATAACGGTGGTGATAGCGAACAGTTATTAAAAGATTTGGCGTATCTTCGCAATCGTTCCTTAATTGCCGTCGATTAAAAAGTCGGGTGGGTTAGGGAAAGGCAACCCACCCTCGTCTTGAGCCATGGCCATTTTTATCTGACTTTTAAGAATAAATTGGGTCTTTTTCCAGCAACCCTAGCAGTTTTTGCATTTTAATCCAAGCCCTTCTCATTTGCCAGAATTTACTTTTTTCCATGGCGGCTATTTTACTCTCAGCTTTTTGCAATTCCTCGTCTCTTTCTCGATAATCAAATTGGTTCTTTTGCAAGTCTTGTTGCAATTCTTGTTCATGAATTTCTAATTGTTTAATTCGTTCTCTAGCCTGTTCCAACTGAGCGAATATATCAACTTTTAATGTGACTAAAGCAGCAAAAATGGCTTGGATATTTTGGGAGTAAAGTTGGGGATGATTATCAAAAAGTTGGGTGTAGGAATAAATATAGTGTTCTGCGGTCATTGAGCGACTCATAGAATCAGCTTTTTGTCGATAGAAAAATAACACTTCCGGGATACGATAGACTTCTCGACCTAATTCGATCAGAGATAACCAAAAATCGTGATCTTCCCAACCATAAATTAAATTAGTATTATAGCCGCCCACAGTTTCCCAGTCAGATTTCCGAAACAAACCAGAGCAAAATATCATATTATCTACTAATATATCGGGAAATTTATACTCAGGCAGCGGCCAAGTTCCTTGTCTATCCCCAAAATACTCCGCTTCGCAATAAACTATACCTAATTGCTCATTACCTTCTAGCAAAGTAACCGCTTTTTCTAGATAGGAATCGGCAATTTTATCATCGGCATCAAGAGGAAGAATATAGGTTCCTTGCCCTTGGGCAATTCCTAGATTTCTGGCCGTGGCAACCCCTTGATTTTCTGTGCGGATGATCTGGGTTTTTGGCTGTTGATAATCTTGTAAAATCTCGATGGTTTCTGGTTCTGTGGAGCCATCATCAATGACGAGGATTTCAAAGTTTTGGTATGTTTGCAATAAAACAGATGCGATCGCATCATCAAGATAGCGACCTTGATTATAGCAAGGAATAATCACGGAAACTTGAGGATCATGACTCATTGGGGGCAATTCTCTCTTACTCGGGCAAAAACTAGGTTATCAATAGCTTATCCCAAAAGTTCCCTTTTCTCGTTTTTCTACTTAAAGGAAGTGTTGATATCCCCACTAGCAATTTCGGGATAGTAGGACATATTCTGGATAAATTCTGAAATTATTGCGATTGGTGGACAAAATCACCCAATTGGGTGATCCCCGTGAGGGAAGCATCTCTTTTTAATAGAGGATAAGTTATTCAATAATCCGATTATCATTACCAATGATCCTTAATCATGGAAGCTCATCAACAAAAACAACTCCGCACTTTCCTCTTGGAAAAATTAGCCATTTCCCCCCGTTCCTTCGATATGGCTGTGCGTCTCTGTGAAGCATCGGTGGGTTCTTTGCCGATGGTTTTATGGCAGTACGGTTTAATCGATTTGTCGCAATTGAATCAAGTTTTTGACTGGATGGAAACTGTATAATTATTTTCCAAGAATAGGCTCATTAATTATCATTTTTATTAAGAGAGCAGCAAGTTACTGCAATTTATTTAATTTATACCCCCAGATTAAGTCCCGTTAACGTTTACCATAGTAGAAAACCTACCCTTTACTGCTACTAATTAAACCAGCTATCATCCGCTATTCCCCCCGGTTTAATTCGAGATTTATCTGGTCTAAAATACTAATACCAAATCCGTTTTTAATAGTGTGATTAACTCCCAAGTTATGAATTGTTTCTCCCTGCTCCCCGCTCCCCAGTCTCCTATACCTTTTAAACAGGATTTAGTATTACTTGTCATGACAGTAAGGTAGAAAGAAACTTAATTAATCTGGCATAATTTCTTGAGTTAGGCATCGACTATATGGAACTCTTGGAGGGCAGGATAAAAGTTGAGATTTTCGTGACTGGGACGACTGAGTTTAATCAGGGCAAACCGTTGGGATGGCTCTAGTTTTTGCCATTGTTCTAAACTAATTTTAATCTGGAATTCTTCGGCTTTTTCTAGGACTGTATCGGGAATCTGGCTATCATCTAGCCAAGCGGGATGGGAATCTATTGCTAGTTCTGCCGGGGGACTACCAGTTTTTTCAGTGATTAATTTTTGCAGAAAATCTCGATAGATTTTGGCTTCTGCTGCCGTCGTACAAGCCATATTAACTAATACCATTCTTTCTGGTTGAGTTAACTGCATCCAATGGGATAATTTTAATTTAACTCCACAGGTATCTAGTTTCATTCTCACGGTCATGGGGATACAACGTAAGGAGTCAACAAATTCGGATTCAAAGTCAAAAAAGGTGTTCATATTATTGCATTGGTTGACTGAGGATAAATATATAATACAGCACTGGGGTATAATTGCTGGGCAAAATGTTATTTTAATTGAATAAAATTGGCTCGATATTGATGACTAGAGACGAGAATTTCCTCTAGTTCCTGCCATTTTTCTTCTGCAATATATTCAATAATTTGATCAAGATTTTGCCGATAATTCGCCAAGGATATCAATAAAGCTTGACGATTGTATTTAGCCATCATTAAACCTAATTGGGGATTGCCAGCACCGACGCGACTGGTATCGCGAAAACCAGAACTAGCTAAATTTTCCGCTAATTGGCGAATATTCAGATCTTGTTCTTTCGCACAAGCTTGGATTAAACTGGTACTAATCATTACTGGCAGATGGGAAATCCATGCCACGGCTTGATCGTGTTCTTCGGGAGAAGAATAATAAATTTGACAGCCTAATTTTTGTACTATTTCGGTTAAGATTTCCACGGCAAAATTAGGAGTAGATTCAAGGGTAGTAATCAGATATGGGGCATTGACAAATAAACCAAATTGTGCTGCATTAATTCCCTGTTCGGCTGTCCCAGCCATAGGATGACTACCGACAAAATTCGGCCATAATCGACTACAATTGGCTACAATTGCCTCTTTAACCGATCCCACATCGGTGACAATTGCCTGTTTTTTTAAATAGGGAGTTAATTTTTCCAAAGTTGGCACAATTAAATGTATGGGAGTACAAATAAAGATTAAATCGGCAGTGGCTAATAATTCTAAATTGGTACTAGATTCATCTACCACCCTTTTTTGTACAGCGATATCACAGGTGGATTGTTGACGGGAAACTCCCAAAACCTTATAACCTTGCGCTCGAAAATCTAACCCCAAGGAACCACCGATTAAACCCAGTCCAATAATGCCAATATTCATTATTTTTACTCAAAGATAATTTCGTCTTCCACTCGCCAAGCAGGATCGACAATACACAAGAAAACTAAGGGTTCCTCCCCACAATTATGAATATATTGTTTAGCGAGAGGAGGTATATAAATGGCAGCACCGACAGTCACTAATTGTACTTCCTCATCGATGTGCATTTCCCCTTGTCCTTGCAGAATATAATAAACTTCCGCAGTTTTTAAAGCGTGGGGAGTAGAAGTTTCCCCCACATCTACCCATGCGTGGGCTAAACTATAACGTAGATTTAACGGCTGTTTATTGGGATGCAATAACTCACGCAATCGGGTATGATCACCGGCGATGAATTCCTCACATTCGAGCAGTTTTCTGATTAACATAGTAAAATTAAACTTGGAAGATTGTTTTTATTTTATCATTGAGTGAAAAGCTAAAGACTAATAGCCGTTATCATAGAAATATTCAGCATCGCCAGAATTAACGAATGACTTGGTTAGAACATAGTGTACAGGTAGAAGTGGACGCGCCGATCGATCTGGTTTGGGAGCTCTGGTCAGATTTAGAACAAATGCCCCAGTGGATGAAATGGATCGAATCGGTGAAAATTCTCGAGGAGGAGCCAGAGCTTTCCCGTTGGAAGTTAGCCAGTGGTGGTCTAGAATTTACTTGGTTGTCACGGATAATGAAAATTGTCCCCCATCAGATGATTCAATGGGAATCCGTGGACGGGTTGCCTAACCGCGGGGCGATTCGTTTTTATGACCGTCATGGTAGGAGTATTGTGCGACTGACAGCAGCCTATGCTATACCCGGTTGGTTAGGAAAATTGATGGATAATCTTTTCCTTGGTCGAGTGGTGGAATCAACCCTGCAAGCTGATCTAGAGCGTTTTCGCCTCTATGCGCTCAATATTGTCAATAATAGGCCGCCCAGGTGAGGTAATCACCGGTAATAAGCTTTTGACTAGCTAAATTGCTCGTTAAGACTGTCTATGAGCAGGGAGAGTTGGTCTGATCATTTGTACTAAAATTTTCCATACCCAGTTCAAATGCAGTACAGCTTATTGCTGACGACCGACTCCCCAAAAGGAAAACTTCGTAAGAATATCCCGATCCAATTCCGCTATCACGGTTGAGGTATTTCTACTCGATTTTATAGAGATAGGCTTCCGGGGTTTCCAGAAGGGAAGTCATCGGGCGATCGAGAGGAGAAGTTTTGGCGAGGGTAAAAATTGGAAATAAATCGTTCATTTGGATAGCCATTTTAAATTTTGGCTGTATGTAATAACTACCCGATGGGCAGGCATTGGTGATCATTAGCTCTCTTTTGGTCATAAAGGTATCGATATAATCATACTGACCATGCTCTTTTCTTTTGCCTTTCTTGGCTGGATCACAAAGGGTTGAACCAACCGGAATCTGATTGATAATTTCCACTGTATCGGCCACGGATAGGAGTCTTTCGGAACCGTATTTACTAGCAAGATAACGTTGATTGAAATAGAGATTAGTCGCGATAGAATAGCCGATGATAATTGCTAGAACTAGAGCCAGGATCCTGTGGAAAGTCTTAGTCAAGTTTAGATAGGCCAGACTAGCGATCCCCAGAAGAATAGGAGCAAACCAGAGTAAGATTTTACGATGGGAATAAAAATGCTCATCAGGATAATTGGAGGAAGCGTAGAGAAAAATTATCCAAGTGATCGCCAAAAAGCCGATCAGTGTTTTATTGCCTCGATATTTTTTGATGACTATGTATAGAGAAATGCCGAAAAAAATAGCCGAAACTATGACATTAAAAATCGATACATTGTCATTCAAAAAAAATACTTGATTGCCCAGATAAACCGTTTCCCAAATCGCTTTAAATAGACGGGTGAACAGATTGCTCGATGGTTCACCGCTCGCCCCCTTCTCCGTGAGCGCTCTCACCAGTCCTTTCGTATTGGCGAAATTCCGAACTATCTCACTGTGCCAATACATAAATAAGGCGAGATTGGCAGAGAGAATCGATAGAAAAGGCAAAAGACATTTAAGAGTATTTTTGCGATTTCGATAAACAAACCAGAGAGAGGCGATAACAGAAGTCACAGGGATAATTAACATCGTGGTGGTGTGTAAACTCACCAATATAGCGACGGTAATCCCGAAGAATATCCAAGCTATAGCCTGATAGAGCAGCGGCTGACTCGTTTCCATCTGGAACCGATAGAGTAAAGCAAAAACGAGCATAAAAAAGGGTATTGGGCTAGGGGCCCAGGAAAAATTATTAATAAAATAGTCCGCATAAATCGTGCTATACCAAAATCCTGCCAAACTGGACAGGAGAAGACGTTTATCTTGTTCTACATTTTCTAAAAGTTGATAAACAAAGTAGATTAAGAGGGGAATCGATAGAAAAGAAAATAGTCCATTGGTAAGGACTTGAAATTCGGGATCGGCACCGAAAATTGTCAGAGGAAACCCTAAATAAAAATAGAGGGGGGGAATTGTGAATCCATATTTTCCACCCCCCCCTGGTGGTCCCAATTGAGGAAAGTTTCCCTTCCACATATCCATCCAAAGATAAGCACCGCTAATCTGATCGGGATCGGGTCCGATATCGAAGGTAACGTATTCAAAAATACTGACAATCCTGGTGAAAAAGGCGAAGGCGATCGCTAGAATCCCTAAAATCAGTGCCGTTCCTCGGACTTTATTGATTGATTTCCCCATAATTGTCGGTATTTTTATCCTAAAATTGTCTGGCAGCTTCGTGACCGTATCCCCGAATATTTATCGTCGCACGGTAGCGCAAATTTCTAGTCCTACTCGGTCAGAATTATAGCGTTAAAGATGAAGTATAACCTGATTTGGCATCGCCGGCCGACGACCGACTCCCCAAAAGGAAAACCTCGTACCTCACCATTAAGATAACTGCTAGAAGATTTAAGAGCCTGTTTAGCAATAAACTAGGTAAGGAACCTGCGTAAAAATAAGATGCCAGCTAGGAGGGTAGAACCGTCACATCCCATTTGGGCAAAGTTTCAGAACGCTGCGTTGAAAGGTGGCAATTGCTCTAATTCTTTAGCCAAAACCTTCACCCCCTTTTCATAAGTTCCTTCTACCAAATTTACTAGAGGCTTTATGCCCTTCCAAGTCATGTTAGAAGCCCAATTAAGAGCCGCATCAATTGAACCTAAAATTGCCCCATTCCAATAGTTCTCTAAGACTGCCCAACACCGTTCAATGGGATGATATTTACTATGGCATTTGCGGGTAGTAGATGAGCCGTATTTGCCACTGCGTTTTTCGGGCAAAGTCTACCATTCTTTTGATAAATTGGGTGCGGTTGCTGCGAGTGACGGCTCCTGGTGTCTAAATCAATGACTAATTCTTCTAACCCTTGATAGATTGCTTGATTTTCTTGCCACCACCACTCTAAACAATCTACTACAAAATCTGAAGTTTCAGCCGATTGACCGAAATAAATTGACAGGCGTTCTCCACTCACATCTAGAATTCCTAAAGGGACTAAAACAGCCATCCATTCCCTATCATGATCATCAGCTTTTAATGGCTCGAGATAGCGGGCTTTACCCTCACGAGACAAATTTACTATCTTAACTTTAGCTTTGCTATCCAAGGAAATTCTCAAAGATTTAGTCTGGTTGTCAGCGGCTTGATTGGCTTGAGCTACGTTGGCAAAAATTGCCTCGGTTTCTGGGATTTTTTTGAGCGGTTTTATTTTTTGTGTTTTTTTTAAACTATAGCCCATTCGATTCAAAATATCTCCAATGGTTTGACGAGAGGGCAATTGTCATCTCGATAGCCTTTTTCTTCTTTTAATGCCTCTCTTACCACTCTGGCACTGATTTTAGTAAAGGCAAAAGTTGATTGGAATTTAGGGTCTGCTTGCGAGTACATCTCCACTAAACTTTTGATGTCTGCCTCTAAGTTTGGTAGCAGTTCCTCCGTTTTTTTTCTCCCCCTAGCACGATAATTATCAACACAAATAATTCCAGTTTCTAGCTCTTTCAATCCCGTTGCTATTGCCTGCCTAGACCATCCCAATTCTGTTTCGGCCTGGCGCGGCGAAGAGTTAAAATAGTCTATAGTTACGTGCGCCATAAAAGCCCTTTTCTTAAAACCTGTCAGCTTTTTTGCCGCATCTTTCAAGCTTGATTTGATTTTTTCAGTCAGTTCAGTTACCATAGTTGAGAGTGGGAGTAATAAGTTGCTTCTCTAGTCTAGATGATAATTTATTAATACGCAAGTCCCTAACGGTCTTTCAGGACTCTAGGAGAGATAGAATTAAGATATATAGCCTGAAATCGAGAGGTGGTCTATGGTTAAGCCACGCCCAGCCCAACCAACGGTTAAATTCATTGATGACTACTGCGAAAACTATAGAGACTTATTTCCAGAAGTTAGAACATTTGAATATTTTAAGTATATACATCTGGGAATAATTTCAGATATAAAAAGGAAAACTTTACTAGCGATAGCGAAGGTAGTAGGGTTAGAAGATGCCGAGGGATTAGATCACTTTTTAACCGAGGCACCTTGGTCAGTAGAAGAATTGAGAAATAGAAGATTAAAATCAATTCTGAATTTGGTAAATGGGGAAGAAATAATGGTCATTATCGACGAAACAGGGGATAAAAAGAAAGGAAAAACCACCGATTATGTGAAGAGACAATAGATTGGTAATCTGGGAAAGATTGAGAATAAAATTGTAGCAGTAAAGGCTTATAAGTTATTTAGAGTAATGACATTTACTCTAATAGCTGAAGTCTATAAACCAAGAGAGAGATTAAAAGAAGGATACGATTACAAAAGCAAGCCACAAATAGGAATAAAAATTATTAAAAAACTGAGAGAAATGGGCTTGAAGATTAAGCTAGTATTAGCGGATAGCGAATAGGGGAAAAGCGAGGAGAATTTTGTTAGCATCTTAAATCAAGAAAAGCTAAACTTTGTCCTCGCAATTCGCAGCAATCACTTGGTATGGCTACCATCGGGGCAAAGAGTAAGATATAATAAATGGCGAGAATTTGAGAGAGTATTCTCCACAGGAAAGACAGAAAAAAGGTATGTAAGGGAGATTATCTTTGGCAAAAAAAGAGAAATAAGGTATTGGCAAGTTACCGATAACAAAGAAACCTTACCAGAGAACTAAACTTGGTACATTATGACAAAAGTAACAGGGATAAAGTATAAAGAGGTAGGGAACTTGTCTGGGCTAAGAAACTGGGTAGAGTACGGGTTAAAACAGAGTAAAAATGAATTGGGTTGGACCGACTTTCGAGTAACTGACTATAGCCGAATTGAAAGATGGTGGGAAATGGTCATGAGTGCTTACTTAATGGTAAGCCTACAGTCAGAACAACTAAGAGGGTATTTATAAAGTAAATATAAAGATGAGCGGGGGGAGATTCCAAAATCGTTAACCTCAAAATAGAGAGTTGTTCTGAGGTCTAAATGATGAAAAAGAAGTCGTATCCGAGTGATTTAACCGATGCGGAGTGGGAATTAGACCTCTTGCAAAAGTCTTAAGTCGATCCTTGTACAGCAACATTTTTGAAGATTATCAACTACTAATAAATAATTAACTGAAAGTCCCTCCCATTATTGTTTCTATCGTTTGCTAATCCCACCGCCGAAAACTGGCGGTCATCCCCGCACAACGGATATGAGAGGGGTATGTGATGCGATCTATTATCAGTTGAAGACGGGATGCCAATGGGGGTATTTGCCAGGGGACTTTCCTCCCCCATCAACAGTATACAGTTACTACCGAAAGTGGATGAAAAACGGAATTTGGCAGGCTCTCAATCATACCAGGCGAGACCGCTGTCGTGAACAAGTCGGAAATCTGAATATTGAAAAAATCTGGTTTCTCTGCCTAAAAGAGATGTTAAAACAGCAGGAGAGATTCGCAATAAAAGGATTGGTATATATGGCCAGAGACCGGACGAGTTGGGGAGCAATTAATATCTTGATGGTGAGTCTAATTTATGACAAGAGAGCCATCCCAATCTATGGGGAGATATTAGATAAAAAAGGAAGTAGTAATCTCGAAGAACAGCAGCGAGTATCAAATCGGGCTTCTATTTGATATTTTTTTAACCTAATAAAGTATTGTAGGTAAGGTTTTTTCCTAATTTGTTCGACGGTTTCTCTATCACTTATTCCTAATCTTTCTTGAATAATTAATGCTGCCAATGCCACCCTCAATGGTAAGGCGGGCGCCCCCTTGTTTTCGCAGAAGCATGCGCGCGTATTCTTCTTCAAATTTTTGCCAGGGAATTAAGTTGGTCATAATAACCCAACGGTTTTCATCTGATAGTTTTCCGCCAAAGGGGAGTTGAAATGATTCGGGTTCTGATGGAGTTGCGGTGGCTATTCGATACTTATGTACTAAAAAGTGCTAGGCTTTTAGGGTATTTTACCTTTTTTGCTGCCTTTTTTCTCGACTTTATTGAGTCGAAACCTTTTTCCTATCGGCATTTCAGACTTTTTCGGCAAACCCTAGGTACTTACAAAAGTTTTACCCTTGCCTAGATACTATCCAGAGTCTGGGACAGGGGAAATCTTAAAAAAGATACGGGAAAAAAAGCTGTTCTTGAGGGCAATAGTCCAGAATGGCAGGTAAGACCAGGTAAAAAGGATAACCTTTGATTACGTTTTCCTTTTCGGGAGCCGGTCGTCGGTCGTCAATACCAAATTAGGTTATACTTCATCCTTATGAGAAGGGCTGTCAGTTGATATTAATGCAATCTCTAGGCAAAAAATCAGCGCATAATTAACAAAAACTAGATTTAAGGTGAAAACTATGTGTTTAGGCATACCGGGACAAATTACGGCAATTATTGATGAAAACCATAATCTCGCTCTCGTCGATGTGGGAGGTGTAAAAAGAGAAGTAAATATCGCTTGTATTGTTGACGAAGACCATCCCGCTAATACTTGTGTAGGGGATTGGGTATTAGTTCATGTGGGTTTTGCCATGAATCGAATCGATGAAGATGAGGCGCAAGAAACCTTAAATTTATTAACACAATTAGTGGAATTAGAGGCAGAATTTAATCATAATTAACGTTCTTAATTAGTTAGCAATAAATTAATTATATTGTCTATCTCTAAGAAATGTAAGTTACGGCAGTTATTTATTACTGACGACCGACAGCTAAAAATTATAATTAAAGGAGATAAACTATGAAATACGTTGATGAATTTCGTGATCCAGTTAAAGCGGCAGGATTAATTCAACAAATTGAACAATTATCGATAATAATCTCTGAAAAGCGGCAAAAAGTTACTAAAATTATGGAGGTTTGTGGAGGTCATACCCACTCAATTTTTAGATACGGTATCGAGGCAATACTTCCGGAAACTATCGAATTAATTCATGGTCCTGGATGTCCCGTTTGTGTGATGCCGCGAGGTCGTTTAGATGATGCCATTTTTCTCGCACAACAACCGAACGTAATTCTGACAACTTTTGGCGATACTATGCGTGTCCCCGGTTCCCATTTGAGTCTGCTACAAGCACGAGCAAAAGGTGATGATATTCGCATGGTTTATTCTCCTCGCGATGCCTTAAAAATTGCCAGAGAAAATCTCGATAAAGAAGTAATATTTTTAGCATTAGGGTTTGAAACAACCGTTCCTAGCACAGCTTTAACTGTTTTAGAAGCGCAAAGAGATGGCATCACTAATTTTAGTTTATTTTCTAATCATGTGGTGATTATTCCCGCTCTGAAAGCTTTGTTAGATAACCCAGATTTACAGTTAGACGGTTTTGTTGGTCCTGGTCATGTTAGCATGGTAATTGGCACAGAACCCTATCAAGTTATTGCCCAAGAATATCATAAACCTGTGGTAGTTTCTGGGTTTGAACCCTTGGATATTCTCCAATCAATTTGGATGGTATTAAAACAATTAGATGAGCAAAGATGTGAGATCGAAAATCAGTACGATCGAGTGGTACAAAATCAAGGAAATAGAGTCGCTTTATCGGCAATCAAGCAAGTTTTTGAACTGCGGGATCAGTTTGAATGGCGAGGTTTAGGAGAAATTGCCCAAGGAGGTTTAAAACTGCGAGATGAATACAGTAATTTTGACGCGGAGAAGAAATTTACCCTACCCAATCAGCGCATTAAAGATCACAAAGCTTGTCAGTGTGGCGAAATTCTTAAAGGTGTTTTAAAACCCTGGGAATGTAAAGTATTTGGTACTGCTTGTACTCCCGAACATCCCATCGGTACTTGTATGGTTTCTAGTGAAGGTGCTTGTGCCGCTTATTATAAGTATGGCAGACATCGGTAAATTTTTTTACTGATTAGTTTCTTTTCCCGCGAGGAAACGCTAGAATTTTGACGGGAAAAATTTAACAATCTCTCGGTAATAAAAAAGATGAAAATCAAAAATAATCTGGGTTTATTTGGCTTAACCACCTCTCTACTGCTAGTTATCGCTTCGGAAATCGTTCTTGCTTCCCAAGAACAAACCCTAGAACTGCAACCAAGTCAACCCCCCAGCGCCGATTTTTTCAAACCCGTCACCAATCTAATTAAAGATTTAAACCATCAGGGAGTAACTATCACCGATCCTAATGATCCCATGGCGGTGCGCTACCGAGTCAATACCCCCTGTCGCGGTTGTTCGGTTTATCTAGGCACGGGAGTTGCCAATCCTCGCACCCAGACTAATAATAATGGCATGGGAATCAATTTTGGTCTTGGTTTCACCATGCCTTTTTCACCCTAAATACCGATGACATATTTACGCCATTCGTGATTGTGATTCCCCCTGGTGTGCTTTAATAGCTCAAAGTGGAGACTGCTGTAGGGACGACGCGGCTGGGCGCGCAGGGACATATTGGCCTCTTTTGGTGTACGATTGCCCTTATGCACATTACAACGCACACAAGCCGCCACTAGATTCTCCCAAGTGTCACCCCCTCCGCGAGAACGGGGAATCACATGATCGATGGTTAATTGTTCACCTCGGTAGAGACAGTATTGACAGGTGTGATGATCTCGTTCAAGAATATTACGACGGGTTAAGGGAATTTCCTTGTAGGGAACACGGACGTATTGCCTAAGACGGATAACAGAGGGTAGGGGTAAGTCACGACAAACCACTTTTCCGTTATGTTCTAGGGATTCAGCTTTTCCTTTCAACAATAAAACGATCGCACGCCGCCAACTGGTAATATTTAGCGGTTCGTAGGAGGCATTCAACACGAGAACCTTGCTCATAGGTGTCTGGAGATCGCTTGAATTTACCCCGAATGGTAACACAGATCACTGGGATTGGAACCTATTATACTCAATCCGTTAAGTATAGATCTGGTAGGGCGCGTGTTTGCGGTTACTAATTCTGATGAAAAACTAAAATTAATAATCCGCGCCCCACGCCCAAATTTATCATCAAATTGGTGCGTTACGTTGTCAAATATCATCTTCAGTTAATCCTGAATCTTTGAGAATACTTTTTAATGTTCCTATCGGTAAATCTCGATTTCCATGTATTGGTATAACAATAATTGCAGAAACATTTTCTTTGGTATAGATATAATGACTTCCTTTAATTCTTGCCAATTTCCAGCCAAATCTTTCAACGACTTTACATAATTTTTTACCTGAGATTGACTTCATACAGAAATCTCCACTAATTGCTGATTCTCTTTTCGATCAAGTAATTTTTTTTCATGAGAAACTTCTAACCAGCCTTCTATTGCCTCTTTAACCATGACCATCAAATCATCATAATTTTCTGCCCAAGTATGACAACCAGACAAAGCTGGTACAGTTGCACACCAAACATCATCTTCTTGCCAGACAACCACTTTGATATTCATAATAAATATTTTTTATTGACTGAGATTTATTTTAATAATAACATAAATTGTTTTTTTGTGTAAGCCTGATCTTGTAGGGTGCGTGTTTGTGGCGATTATCTCTGACAAAAAAACAAGTTATACTAAATCTGGTTATTAAAGACTGATTATTTATTCCCCTTTTTGCCTGAGTGCATGAGCAGAAAACGGGTTTCTCCGAGAAACCCGTTTTCTGTGCGTTACTCAACGGATTTAGTATTAATAATCCGCACCCCACGCACCAACTTAATTATTAAATTGGTGCGTTACGCTTTGGCTAACGCACCCTAAGATTTATGTTTCTGTTTGTGGCGATTATCTCTGAAAAAAAACCTAAATTAACAATCGGCTGTAACAGAGCAACTTTATTATTAAATTGGTGGGCTAATTCTTTGTACCAATACCATCACACAAACCCCTATCCTCCTCCCTGACATCAGAATTAGGATTCTGCAAATAAACCCGCACCCAATCGCAACTACGCCCCATTAAAGCGCTTAAGCCCCAGTCTGTCCCAAGATTCCAGAGTTTGATAGTATTGTCATCACTACCGCTCACCAATGTCTTGCCGTCGGGACTAAAATTAACGCTACTGACAAAGTCATCATGGCCCTTGAGGGTGCGGATTTCTTGGCCTGTTTCTACATTCCAGAGTTTGATAGTCTTGTCATCACTACCGCTTACCAAAGTTTTGCCGTCGGGACTAAAATTAACGCTCCAGACAGAGCTATCATGCCCTTTGAGGGTACGGATTTCCTTGCCTGTTTCTACATTCCAGAGTTTGATAGTCTTGTCACCACTACCGCTCACCAAAGTCTTGCCGTCGGGACTAAAATTAAGGATTGAGACAGGGCTATCATGGCCCTTGAGGGTGCGGATTTCCTTGCCTGTTTCTACATTCCAGAGTTCGATGGTTCCGTCCCCACTACCGCTCACCAACGTCTTGCCGTCGGGACTAAAATTAACGCGGCAGAAAAGGCCTTCTTGTTGTGTTTGTTTCCAAGGCATTAAACCCAATCCCGTACTAACCACCACCGCCACCAACGAACCCGCAGCAATGCCCCAAGCAGTCTTAATTTCCCGCCGCCTGGGGGCTGCTTCGGCTTGTTTTATTCGTTCTCGTTCCTCAAGACTCCGCTTAATAAAATCCTGTTCACTTTGGCTAATATCTTCTGGGCGTTTCTTCAGTTGTTCTTCTGCCTCCGCCAACGCCGCCCCCCGCAACAACGAGCCTTCATCCCCCTGCGTCTGCTGCCATTGCCCCATCGCCCCCCGCAAACGCTCCTGCCAAGCGCGAAAAATCCTGTCTGTGTCCAGACTAATATTTTGGGTGATAACTTGTTGTCCACCGGGCTGTTCTTGGAGCTTGTCTAGTAAATCTTGGGCTAATTTAGTGATTTCATGATCTTTATCAACCCCCGCTTCGACAATTTTATCTTTTAACAAACCTTCATCTTTCTTGATATCCTCTGGTTTTGCCTCTACCATTGCCTGTGCCAAAGCATCATTAGTAAACTTACGCTTAATCAACGTTTTCAAACCCTCATAGGCATCTTTAACGCCTTTTTCCACCGTATCTTTAGCCGCAGCAACCGCACCGGCAGTCAAGGCGGTGACAATCAGAGAAATTGGTTCCATTGTTTGATACTCCCAATAAAATATTGCTGATTCAATCTTAGATCAAATCAGTTTTTAATAGTAAGCTTGCCGCTCTTGTAGGGTGGGTTAGGCGGCGATAATCTTTGATAAAAAACTCAAATTAACAATCCGCCGTAACACATCAACTTTATCATTAAACTGGTGCGTTACACTATCGAAGAGCGCACCCTAGGATTTATGTTTTTGTTTGAGCGCAATCGTTTATAATCAAAATATCATTATTTTGGAGTAAAAGAAAAATGCGTAAACAGACCATTCAATATACATCATCTTTAGATGCTTTGATTGCTGTTGCCAAGCGACTTAGCGTCTATGAGAACCAACATAAAATGGATTCCGAAGATTTTTATAAAGAATACAATCAGGGAACATTGTCAGATGATCTAATATTTATAGAATGGGCAAACGATTATCGTCATTACCTTGCTTTGCGTCAAGAATTAGAACAAAGATTAAATCATGATGCTTAAACTTTTATCTGATTACCTCAATCAAGTAGAGCAAGCAATTGTGCAGTGTGAAAATGCCTATGTAGAACTTTATCAAGAAGAAATACTGACATCACAAAGAGCCAATTTAAGAATTAGGTTGCGTTTCAAGCAGACCCATTTATTAGAAATAAACGAAGCTATAGTAATCACAGACAATTACTTAGAATTCCTAGATGATCGTTACCATTTCCAAGATGAAAAAAACAACCTGGTTTTTCGTTATGATAGTACCCCTCACTTTCCCAATCTCTCTACTTTTCCCCATCACAAGCATTTACCAAACGATGTAATTAGTTGTCACAAACCTGAAATTACTCAAGTCTTAAAAGAAGCAACAGAGTTATTGAGGTGAATAAAACCTATTTAATGCGATCATCTGATCTTGTACATCTTGTAGTGCGATCGCTGAATCTTGTAGGTTGGGTGATCGGTACTCAACCCAACATCATCCCCAGGATGCTCTAATCTTGTGTCGTGATCTTGTGATATTTTGATTGAGAGTGCGATGTTGAAGGCACTGCGTAGCAGCACGCTAATTCATAAATTATCGAATAATTCATAAATTATCAAAGGAGATTGTCATGAAAGGAGAATTCACCGCCATCATTGAAGCAGCAACAGAAGGGGGATACTGGGCGATTTGTCCTGAAGTACTAGGTGCAAATGGTCAAGGAGAAACCATTGAAGAAGCCAAAGAAAGCTTAAAAAGTGCTATTCAACTAATTTTTGAAGATCGTTTAGCTGATATTCGTCGAGGACTACCAAAAGAAGCGATCGAGGAGACAATTTCCATTCCATGAAACGTAAAGAATTAGAAAAAAAGTTGCGGAAAGCTGGTTGTTATCTTAAGCGAGAGGGTGCTTCTCATTCTCTTTGGATTAACCCTCAAACTGGGGTCATTGAAGCTGTACCGCGACATACAGAAATCAAAGAATTTTTAGCACAAAAAATTCTCAGAAACCTGAATGCCCAATAGTGCGATCGCCTGTCGGTGGGGTTGAAGTGCGATCACTCTTGTGGGTGGGGTTGGGTGTGATCGTTTTTGTGGGTGGGATTGAGGGCGATCGTTTTTGTGGGTGGGATTGAGGGCGATCGTTTTTTGAGGGATGGGTGATCGTTGTTTGGGGGGGGAAGGGCGATCTGTTAAAATTGAGAGTTGAATTAAAGCAAAATCGATGAGAACCATTCCCGTAACCTTAGAACAGCTGATTTCAGCAGTACAACAATTGTCGCCTGATCAACGAATGGCGATCGCCTAATCGGAATGATCCCGCGCCACCAACTGGTAACATTTAGCGGTTCTTAGGAGGCATTCAACAGGAGAACCTTGCTCATAGATGTCTGGAGATCGCTTGAATTTACCCCGAATGGTAGTACAGAGCCCTGAGATGGGAACCTATTATTCATTGTTGGGGAAGTGGGGAGCTTTTTTGCTGTGATTCAGTAAATAGCCTGTCCTCTGGGGATGATGCCAAATCCCGTCATATTTCATCTTATTGCCAGCCGACTCCCTGATAACTAAATTTTGATAAGCTAAGAGACAGTTAATTATAATTTCGTCGTCAATCCTATGATTTTGCCAGGTAGTACCGTTCGAGTCACCAATCCCGATGATACCTACTATAAATTTGAAGGTTTAGCCCAGCGTTTAAGCGATGGGAAAGTGGCCGTTCTTTTTGAGGGGGGCAACTGGGATAAGTTAGTTACCTTTAATCTCTCGGAATTAGAAGAAGTAATTATTGCCCCGGCTAAAGGCAAAAAATAACCATGCGTCCACCCTTACCGCAATTGGCCACGGATAGCCGCCATCCCGATCATATCGCCGAAGTTATCGAGACGACGACGACCGAGTTTTTAGCGCAATGTTTGGAACCAGAGGAGTTAAACTTTCCTTTTATGCCCGCTTTTGGTAGTTGGGTAAAAGCCTACGATGAAGAAACGGGTAATAAGATTTTTGGGATTGTCACCTTTGCCACCACTGCCCCGATCGATTCGGTACATCGCGCTAGAGCTTTGGGGTTATCTTTGGCTGAATTGCGGGAACAACAGCCGCAGATTTTCGCTATGTTAAAAACGGAATTTCGGGCAACTATTGTCGGTTTTGAAACCCTGCCGGGACAAGTTAATGGCAATGGTGCCGGGCGAGGTTATATCTATCAATATATTCCTCCCCGGCCCCCACAAATTCATCAGGCGGTTTATCAATGTGAGTCGTTAGAAGTGGTTTATTTTAGTGAACAATTAGACTTTTTAAGAATTTTATTACAGGTCAAAAATACTCCCGTGGAAGCTTTGGCAGCCGCTTCTATCCGTCAGATGTATCAATTGCGTCAAGCTGATCGACAATGGTTAGTAAATGTGGGCAGACAGTTAAGTGTTTTACTTAAAGATGATTACGATCGCTTGCGTTATATTCTTAGTCAAATTCATATTAGTCCTTAGATTATTCGGCTATCTGGGCGCTATTAGAGTAGTGAAAATCCCTCACTCCCTCTCTTTGTGTCCTTTGTGTCTTTGTGGTTAATAAAAAAACCAGCAACCCTTGGCTATTCTCGCAAATGCAGCCAATAGCCTTGAATAGAGATTCCTTCTAGGTTCAAAAATTGGTCAAGTATCATAAGTAGGGTTTGCGGCAAAAAGTTTTTCGTGGGGGCAGGGTGTCGGGTGTCGGGTGTTGGAGTGTTGGGGTAGTGGGGAATTTAGCTGAAATTTCCCTATCTCCCTATCTCCCTAAATCCCTGTCTCCTGACGACCAACTCCCCAAAAGGAAAACTTCACCATTAAGATAACTGCTGTACTTTAGGAGCGATCAAGAAAAAATTTTCTCAATTTGCCTTTACCCCAATAGCGATCGATTTCGTGCCAGAGATTGTGGAGACAAAAAACCACTGCGAGACAGAGAGTAACCGCAAGGATTTGAGAGAAACTTTCCCTTTGCCAAAATTTGGCCATTGCCTCCGAAATTACCCGCGTTACCCGATAAGCTTCCAGAAAACCCTCGATCGAGCCGAGAATCAGTGCTGCTAGGGTATAAACAAAGGTTCGATACAGAATACTAACGTAACGGGGTCGATTTTCTAACCATTCTAGCTTCATGGCTGCCTCGAGAATGGCCACGGTTTTTGCGGCAAGGATCGCTCCTAGGATCGCTTTACCCAAAACGTAGGTGGTAATCGAATACTCTTCCAGAAATAATTTCATGATCAGAAGAATATAACCGAAAGCCAAGAAAAAAAACAGGGCAAGAGAACCGATTTTTTTAAATTCCTTTTTAATTGCTTCCATTGATTTTTTTTGACATTTTCTTCCAATATAGCGGTCGCGGTGCCGGATAGTGCCATAACTATAGCTATAGTTAATTATTTATTGCAGCTATTCTCTCAACTCTACCAGCAAGTTTGAGCGCTGATAACCGAACTGATGCTTGAAACTAATTACGGCTTGATTGTCGATAAAATGAGGATTACCGAGGGGATCGACGGCACTGAAAGCGTAAAAATAACGGCGTACTAGGGGCGGAAAATCGCTAAAATCGAAGATTGTGTCACCTTTAGCCACATCTGCCCAAAAATTTCGTAATTTCGGGGCTAATTCCTCCGCTAGACTCACGGGAAGATTGAGGGGATGGCAGGTTAATAAACGCATCATAAAAGGATAAGAGCGATCGCCTAACCATTGCCGAGAAATAGCGGGTAAATTCTCCCATCCGGGTATATTTTGCAGATGAAAGGATTCTATGGCTAATTCTCCTGTGTTTTCGCAATATTCTAGCACCCGGTAGGGATGGGGATAACTGACGAGGGAACCGGTGGTAATTTCATAGATACCTCTAGTAAAAGCCAGATCCTGCACGTGGAGATGGCCGGTAATCAACAATTTTACGCCGTTTTCCTGTAGTATATCGAGCAGTTCTACCGCATTAGCCAACATATAGCGTTTACCTAATTCATGATTGCTTTGTCCGGGTAAATGCTCGATCACGTTATGATGGATCATCACCATCACTAGATCGTTTTTTAGCGCGGGTAAAGTCTGTTTTAACCAATGCAATTGTTCTGCATCTAAACTACCAATTTGTTTACCTTGGTCATCAAATTGATTAGAATTAAGACCGATTAATTGCACTCCGGGTAAAATTTCTTTTTGGTAGTATATTTGTTCGGGGTCGCCGTAACCAAATTGTTGATAATAAAAGGGAAAATCTGCTAAACCGATCTGGTTTTCTGTTGCGGTTAAACTCAAAACATCATGATTACCCGGCACCACATAGACGGGGAAGGGTAAAGTAGCTAAACTATCGGCTAACCAACGATGATTTTCTGGTTCACCATCTTGGGTTAAATCGCCAGCAATCAGCAGAAAATCGAGGTTAAGGGTGATGAGATGGTCTAAAACAATTTTTAAAGCGGGAATACTCACTTCGACCAGATGAAAGCGATTAGAATGGTTTAAAATGGTTGTGGGTAAAGCGATATGAGGATCACTGAGAATGGCGAAACGGAAATTCATCGCATTCAATTGGGCTAAATATCGGTAAACTGGATTGATCGAGGAGAAATGAGGAGAAAATATCTTTGGCTAAAGTTCGCGTTCGTCAGCACGTCAATCCCTTAAGTCATAAATATCGCCATCCGATCGCTCCCCCCGATTGGGATCAAGTTTATCAGGATATGACACTACCTCTCCATCTTGATATTGGTTGTGCGCGGGGTAAATTTTTGTTACAAATGGCCCAAGTATATCCAGAAACAGAAGTGTTGAATCCTGCAATAAAACTTTACAATGTTTGGGTTTCACCCAGGTAAAATCCCTTGTTTATTGAGAATAGAGTCATTAACTGCTCAAATTTTGTATCATCAATGCGTCAACCTTTGGTAATTGAAGCGAATCAGGAACGGGAAAGGTTAGGATTAAGAAATCTCGCTTTTGTTTTTGGCAATATGAATGTTGCCCCAGAAATTTTACTGCAATCTTTGCCCGCAGATAAGTTATTTTGGGTGTCGATTCAATTTCCCGATCCTTGGTTTAAACAGCGTCATAGTAAGCGTCGAGTCGTGCAGCCGGAATTAGTAACAGCTTTGGCTAAGTATATGGTAGCTGGAGGCTGGGTTTTTTTACAGTCGGATGTGGAATCGATCGCCCTGGAAATGACGGAGAGATTTCAAGCACATCCCCATTTTGTTCGGCAACATCAAACCCCCTGGTTAGAGGAAAATATTTTCCCCGTAGCGACGGAGAGGGAAAAGTCCACTTATAATAAAGGTCAACCGGTTTATCGATCGCTTTTTCGAGTTCGGTAGCTTTAGTTAAAATATCTTGGCACTGTCTGAAATCATGGTTATAAATCTCGACTCACCCCTAATACTTAAGGACAATAATCGCCCCCCTGTCTCTCAATTGCTAGAATTTCTCTTAGCAACAGAAAAAAACCATAAAAAAACTAAAGAAAATCTTACTTTTGAGGCTTTGGTCGGTACTTGGCGATTATACTTTATCACGGGAACTCAAAAAGCGAAAAAGAGAGCGGGAATTGTTTTGGGTAAGGGGCGATATCTACCATCCTGGTTAAAAATTACCATCTCTTACCAAAGAAATGAGAGCTTAGAACTGGGAGAATTTATCTCTGGAACCGTCAGCAATCAGATATTTTTAGGGGCAGTAAAACTATCTGTAAGCGGTCCAGTTAAGTTTTTTCCTAAAACCCGTCTTCTCGCCTTTGATTTCACCAGGCTCAACCTAACCCTATTTAATCGCTCTCTCTATTCAGGTTTTATTAGAAATGGCCAGGTAAGTGAAGCGAATTTTTATCAGGAAAGTATCAAAAAACAGGCATTTTTTGCCTATTTTCTGATCACAGAAACAATGATAGCAGCCCGGGGACGAGGGGGAGGATTAGCCCTTTGGGTAAAAGAGATAAGTGGGACAAAACTAGCTGAAAAATAAGTTATTAGAGGAGAAATAGATGGGCTATTCTATTGAGGTAGATGAGACAAATTTTGACAGTGAAGTGATCGAGAAGTCCTATCTAAATACAGTGATTTTAGACTTTTATGCCCTGTGGTGTGGACCCTGTAAATTGGTAAAACCGATGCTAGAAAAACTAGCAAGTGAATATAATTTTATCCTGGCAAAAATAGATATAGATAAAAATCCCGAATTAGCCGAACAATACGATGTAGAAGGAGTTCCCGATGTGCGAATTGTCAGCAAGGGAGAAGTGTTACCCTGTTTTGTCGGTGCTTTGCCAGAAGAACAAATTAGAGACTTATTTTCCCGTCTCGATTTACAATCGGAATTAGAAACAGGATTAGCAGAAATACAAGAAGCGATCGCTCTCGATAATTTGCCCGCAGCTAAACAATTATTTGATCGTCTTTTCCCTAAATATCCCAACGAACCGCGATTAATTATTATGGCGGTAAAATTTCTCATGCGTCTAGAAAAATGGTCAGATGCTTACCGATTAATCAGTGCTATTAAAGAGGAAAATCCTGTTATCAAAGGATGGAAAACTCTCCTAGAATTTCAACAGTTAAAACCAGAAAATAATCCCCTCGATCCGATATTTTTTACTGGTATTAATTCCGCCTTAAAAGAAGATTATGCCACCGCTTTAGATCAACTGATCAGCGTGGTGGAAGAAAGTAGAAAATATCGTCAGGATGGGGCAAGAAAAGCCATGTTAGCCATATTTCAGATTTTGGGATTTAGTCATCCTCTCACCCAAGAATACCAAGCAAAGTTAACATTTCTGCTCTACTAGGTAGGGTTTACTAAAAAAGTTTGTTGGTGGGGTTAAGAGTCGGGTGCATCTCACATTTGCGGAAATACCGACAATCAGCAATGATCAGTGACTCTTAAATTAGTACAAAAATATGAACAATCGCGTGTAAGCATCTCACAGTTAACCTAATGCGCGGGGGGTTTGGGGGCGGCGCCACGCCCCCAACGGGGGGTTTGGGGCAAATTAGTAGATTTACAAAAATGAGATGCACCCTAAGAGTCGGTTAAAACTAAAGCAATTCCCCCAGTAATTTCAACAAATCTATTGCTCGAATTTCTGTTGACAACCCCCTGGGAATTGCTAGAGACAAGACAGCTTATTTGTGGCGAATCATTTCATAGAGGGCAACGTATTCTTCCCCGGGGCCATTCCAAGAGTAATCGCATTCCATGCCTTGAATCGCTAATTTTTGGAATTCTTCCGGTTGATTGTACCACAATTCTAATGCCCGGGACATGGCTGATTCGAGGGCATTATTATCGGGATCAAAAAAGACAAAACCATTGCGTTCTTCCGGTTTGTGATAGGTATCATAATCGCGATCAAAAACCGTATTAACTAAACCACCAACTCCCCGGACAATGGGAACAGTTCCATATTTTAAGCTGATTACTTGTGTCAGTCCGCAGGGTTCAAAATTACTGGGAACCACAATCATATCAGCACCCGCATAAATGAGGTGAGATAATTCCTCATTAAAGCCCAATTCAATATGAACATCAGGATTATTATTGAGGTGATTTTTCTCGTGCCAGAACCAGTTATTAATTAACGATTCGGTGGCGGAACCTAAGAGGACAAATTGCGCCCCACGAGCTAAGGCATAATACATGGCATGGTGAACTAAATGTACGCCTTTTTGGTCATCTAAACGACCGACATAACAAATTAATGGTTTTTCTGCCTCATCTCTTAACCAGAGTCTTTCTCGCAGTGCCTTCTTATTGCGTGCCTTCTCGGAGAAGCTATCAACACCGTAGGGTGCAGGAATAAATTTATCCACTTCTGGGTTCCAGATATTGTAATCTAAACCGTTGAGAATGCCAGTAAATTTCTGTTGATGCAGGTGAATTGTATGGCCTAAACCATAACTAACATCGGTGTGGTGTGCTTCCCAAGCATGGTGGGGCGAGACGGTATTAAAATAGTTGGAAAAGACGATGCCACCTTTCATAAAATTAATCACAAAAGGATTGAAGTTATCGCGCATTCGGGCATAGCTAAAGTAGTAAGGATCGTTATTTAATCCTGTTGCCCAGAGAATTTCTGCACCACCAAATCCTTGATGTTTAAAGTTATGGATGGTATAGAGAACGCGCTGATTGCCCATACCATGATATTTATAAATTTCAAAAAGTAAGGGCGGAATTAAACCGGTTTGCCAGTCGTGACAATGAATTATATCGGGACGTTTATTACTTCTGAGCAAAAATTCTAAAGCGGCTTTAGAGAAGAAGGCAAAACGCATATTATCGTCTTTACAACCGTAGTAAGTACCGCGATTAAAGAAATTATCCCCCGAATTGGGTTGAATAAAGAAACACAAGCGCCCGTGTACCCAACCACAAAAAACGTTACAGTGAATTGCCCCACCGTACCAAGGCACCCACAGGTCCCGATAAGCCTCGTGTAAGCCCCAAATTTGGTCGTAGCGCATACAATCATACATGGGTAGGATTAGCTCCACGCAATGACCGCGAATTTCCAATTCTCGACTCAATCCATATACCACATCCCCCAATCCCCCGGCTTTAATCACCGGGGCGCACTCAGAGGCAACCTGAACTATATACATATATCAATACTCCGTCGATTAATCTACAGGTCAGCTAGAAGCAATTTTTACAAAAGTATACAGTCTTCTGTGATTAATTGACTCGATCGAATTAGTTGCGGGTTGGGGTGTTGGGGTGTTGGGTGTTGGGGTGTTGGGTGTTGGGGTGAGGGGTGTGGGGTGTGGGGTGTAGGGTGTAGGGTGTAGGGTGTGGGGTGTAGGGAAGAAAACCTCTTTCATCTCTGGTGGTGAAAATTTTTTCATCGGGACTGCCTCCTAAAGATTAACAGCGTTTTAACTGTCCTAGGAGCAAAATCACCTCATCGATGCCGTTTCTGAGGGTAGTGGCGGGTTTATCGCTGTTATTGACGGTTATGCTAAAGATTAGGGGTTGATTGTCGGCGGTTTCTAGATAACCGGCGAGAGCGATAACTCCGGTTAAAGTCCCGGTTTTTGCCTGTAATCGTCCTTCTAGGGGAGTCTGGCGAAATCTATTGGTTAAAGTGCCATCAATGCCGCCAATGGCTAAAGAACGACGATAATCAGGGTTTTCTGCCATTATTTGTAAAATTTGACCTAAAGTCTTGGGTTTAATTAGGTTTTGTCGTGATAGCCCCGAACCGTCGCCGATTTTATAACTATCGCTGTTAATTCCCAGTTTTGTTAAAGTTTCTTGCAATCCCGAGACACCGCCGAGCATTTGTAGTAGGGTTTCGGCTAGTAAATTATCGCTATTTTTATTGACTTTTTCCACCAAATATGCTAGGGGTTCTGATTCTAAATTGGTGATTTCATCGCCGAGAATTTCTGAGCTAATTTCGGCGGTTTTAACGGTAATTCCCGCTTTTTCAAGGATATTACGCCAGTGATCGAGGAAATACTCCGAAGGTTGAGGAATAGCTAAATTAAAATCATCTTGACTATCAATAGCCAGAGAACCGGTGATAATCAGGCGATTATTGGCTAAATTGCCCCTAATTGCTAGAGTATTCGGACTTCCTTGCGCTGCGGTGCTGGTTTGATTCTCAATTAGCCATTGTTTAGCGGCAATGGGATCAGACCATTGTAAATCTAAGCTTTGCCCCAATTGTCGCGGTAAAAGCCTTAAAGTGACGGAATTTTCGTTTAAAACCAAGCTAGAAGCGGGTACAGCATAGTCAAAAAAGACATCTTCCCATTCCCAGGTTTTTTGACTATCGGAGACAAGAAAAGGACTAGCAACGACAATTAAGCGAGAAATTGAGTTAATTCCCTGTGCTTTTAACTTTTCTGCTAATTTTTCTAACTTTTCTGTGGTTATGGTGGCATCTCCCCTCCCGACTAAGGTTAAAGTCTCTAAATTGGGGGGGTTGCCTTGGGTTAAAATGGGGGTTTTCAGACGATAATCGCGGTTAAATTTGCTGAAAGCGGCAGCAGTGGTTAATAATTTCGCAGTAGAAGCGGGAGTAAAAAAGTTATTTTCATGGAGACTATAGAGATTTTCCTCAGAATTGAGGGATTTTACTAAAATTCCCCAATAAGCGCCTTGATAATCGGGTCGGGCCAAAATGCGATCGATCCTGGTGGCTAAGTCTGCGGGACAGATAAACTGGGAAGGGGGGGAATTGTCTTGACTGATGGGGGTTGCGAGGGTGACGGGATGGTTTACCCAGAGAAATAGGGAACAAGTCCCCAAGAGAAAAGATAATTTCGAGCGGCGTGTTAGCATAGAATTAAATCTTGGCCGTAGGTAAATTGACTCTAATTTAGCAGCATTAGTGACTATATTGTCCTAGTTACTCGATAGATTCAGTTAGGGATTGATCCAAGATATTCTCTATCCTTTTTTGCCCAGAAAGTTTCTTGATTCCGTCAAATTTCTATACATTCGCGAGGATATTTTTATGAGTTATGATTTTGATTTATTCGTGATTGGTGGTGGTTCTGGGGGTATTGCCACCGCTAGACGGGCAGCCGAATACGGGGCAAAAGTGGGATTAGCAGAATATGATCGCTTGGGAGGAACCTGTGTTAATCGCGGTTGTATTCCCAAAAAATTAATGGTTTATTCTAGTCGTTTTCCGCAACTATTTAAGGATGCGGAAGGTTACGGGTGGAGTCCGGTAGAGAGTCAGTTAAATTGGCAAAAATTAATTAGTGCGGTTAATCAGGAAACTATACGTTTGAATGGCATTTATCAAAAGATGCTCGATAATTCTCAAGTGACGATTTTTCCTAATTATGCCAAGTTTATTGATACCCATACCCTAGAGGTAGGAGACGAGAAAATTACTGCCGATAAAATTTTAATTGCCGTGGGGGGACATCCCGTTAAACCTAATATTCCGGGGATTGAACATACAGTAGTTTCTGATGCCATGTTTCAACTGCCAGAACAACCAAAAAGAATTATAGTTTTAGGAGCGGGATATATTGGGGTAGAATTTGCTGGTATTATGCACGGATTAGGGACAGAAGTGGTGCAGTTAATCCGTAAAGACAAGATTTTAAGAGGGTTTGATGAGGATATCCGCGATGAGATTCAAGCGGAAATGATCCGGCAGGGAATTAAAATTATGCCCGAAACTTTCCCCACTTCGATCGAGAAAACTGATGAGGGGTTAAAAGTACATATTCAGGGGAAAGAAACCGCAGAAATGCTCTTTGTTGATGCCCTAGGATTAGCCGCTACTGGAAGAATTCCTAAGCTGGAAAAATTGGGCTTAGAGAATGTCAATGTCGAGGTAAAAAAAGGGGCAATTGTTGTCAACGAGTATAGCCAAACCAGCGAAGATAATATCTATGCCGTGGGCGATTGTACCGATAAAATTAATTTAACTCCCGTGGCCATTAATGAGGGGCGCGCCTTTGCCGATACAGTCTTCGGTAATAAACCCCGGTTAATGAGTTATGAAAATGTTCCTTCGGCAGTATTTTCTACTCCTGAAGCGGCGACGGTGGGATTAACAGAATTGCAAGCAAAAAAACAATATGGTGACACGGAGATTACAGTTTATCGGTCTAAATTCCGCCCCGGTTACAATGTTTTACCAGACCGAGAGGACAAAACTTTGATGAAATTAGTTGTCCATCAGGAAAGTGGTAAAATCCTTGGGGCGCACATGGTAGGAGATCACGCCGCCGAAATTATTCAAGGAGTAGCCATTGCCGTAAAAATGGGCGCGACAAAAGCCGATTTTGATGCCACTGTCGGCATTCACCCCAGTGCTGCCGAGGAATTCGTCACCATGCGTTAATTAGGGTTTGCTGAAAAAGTATATTGGTGGGGTTTTGATTTTTGCAAGAGGTCTAAACCTAACACACCAGAGAAAATTAACCCTTTTGGCTATTGACAATTGAGCCATTTTATGATTTTTTTTCGGTTAATTTTTGAGCGAGATTTAAGATATCGGAGGGGATCATAATGATGGTACTGGTGTTATTTTCCGCTCCAATTTCCGTTAACATTTGTAGTCGGCGTAATTCCAAAGCGGCAGGATTTTCCATGATTAATCGGGAAGCTTCCGCTAATTTTAGCGAGGCTTCCTGTTCTGCGGCAGCTTTAATCAAACGGGCCCGTTTTTCTCGCAATGCTTCCGCTTCCTTGGCCATAGCTCGCTGCATAGCGGTGGGAATTTCCACATCTTTCATCTCCACCCGTTCGATATCAATGCCCCAGGGTTCGCTAATTTCATCGACAATTTGTTGGACTGCTTGATTAATTTTGTCTCGTTTTTGCAAGACATCATCGAGACGATTTTGACCAACTACATTTCTTAAAGTGGTCATGGCCGCTTGGTAAACGGCCGCAGAATAGGATTCGACTTTATTAATCGCTTTGTTGGGGTCGATAATGCGATAGTAGAGAACCGCATTAACCTTAATTGTGACATTATCGGCGGTGACAGTTTCTTGCGGGGCGATATCGACGGTTTTGGTGCGAATATCCAGCTGCATTTTTTGGTCAACTAGGGGAATGATCCAGTACAGTCCGGGGCCTTTGGTGTCTTGATAACGACCTAGGCGAAAGATAACACCACGCTGGTATTCTCGATCGATTTTAAAGCCATTTAACCCCAGAATGCCCGCTATCAACAGCAAGGGTGCTAGAAATTCCATATTAATTACCAGTTATCGGGTTCAAGTAATCACTGTGCGGTGACATCTCAACGACAATCTCCTCACTGCTGACCACTAATACATTCATTCTAGAGAGTAACCGGGCTGTCGGGGAAACTCATAACGAAATATTACAATTTTTAGGAATTGCCCAACCAGCAGCGATGACTCGACTTCCAGACCCCGACCTGAGATAAACTACAGAATGTTATCAGAATTTACCTTGATATTATGAGCGTAGTTAGCCAAGTCATCCTCAAAGCCGACGACGAACTTCGTTATCCTAGTAGTGGTGAACTACAGGGTATCGGGCAATTTTTAAAAACCGGTGAGCAGAGAATTCGCATTGCCGAAACTCTCGCTGACAATGAGAAAAAAATCGTCGATCAGGCTCAAAAACAACTGTTCAAGAAACGTCCCGATTATAGAGCGCCGGGGGGTAATGCCTACGGTCAGCGTCAATATAATCAATGCTTGCGCGATTATGGTTGGTATCTGCGTCTAGTTACCTATGGGGTATTAGCCGGAGATAAGGGACCGATCGAACAAACCGGTCTGATCGGGGTCAAAGAGATGTATAACTCTCTTAATGTTCCCGTCCCCGGCATGGTGGAGGCGATTCGTTGTCTCAAAGAGGCCGCTTTAGCTCTTTTGACTCAAGAAGATGCCGTGGCAGCAGCCCCCTACTTCGACTTTATCATCCAGTATATGTCCTAAGCGATCGGGACAATCCCAACGGCCTGAAGTCTGAAAAGGGGCAAATTTCCTCTCTTTCAGGGTTCAGGCTTGACTTTTTTCAGTTAACTGATAACTGATAACCGATAACTGATTATGTTTTGGCGCATTGTACTACTTACTTTTCTGATTCCATCGGTCTATGGGGTGTTTGGCTGGTCGATCACCCATGAGCGTTTATCATGGAGTGATTGGTTGCTTGCCCGCGGTGATGAGATGAATTGGACTCTCACTAGCGAATGGCTAGAAATCATCATCTATATCCTAGCGGTAGGGGTTATTCTCTCAATTGCTCTAGGATTAACTCTGTTTAGTGACTTAATGCCGCTATTTTTCCGCAGTTGGTTTAAAAACGATATTAGCGCTGTATTATCAATTCTCGGCTGGTCTTTGGCGGTAGTCTTTATCTTCCACAAGTGGGCGGTATTTAGTCGAGTTTTAATTCTGTTAGCTGCTACTATCCTCGGTCGTCTAGAACTTCAGGAAGCAGGTTACAATAGGTGGCAAGTTTTCCTGATGATCACCATTCTCTGCTTAGGTAGTTTTGGCTTGGGCATTTGGGCTTATAATCTTTGGGGTCACGAATTGCATCGAGTTACTGCTGATTAATCTTATCTGGTGCGTGGGGTGCGGATTACTAATTTTGGTTTTTCATTCCAAGGTTATCGCCGCCTAACCCACCCTACAAAATTGCTTATCTCTAATCTTTAAAAAGTATGCCCAAAAAAAATAACGATACCCTCAAACGAGTCTTAATTGTTTCCTCTGGTTTAGTATTTCTGGCTTTAATGGTGGTGCCAACTTTAGGTTTATTAAAAAATAATAATTCTAATTCCCCCCAAGGCAATCAACCCGGGCAAGAGGCAACTATTCCTCCCGAAAAATTAGAAGAAATGGTCAAAGGTTATGAGAAAATTCTCGAACGCGAACCAGATAACCCCACTGCTTTGCAAGGACTGGCCCAAGCTCGCTTACAGTTAAAAGATTTTATCGGGGCCAGAGAACCTTTAGAAAAGTTATATCAAAAATATCCCGATAATCTGGAAGTTATGCTAGTTCTTTATGGAACAAGATTACAAACTCAAGACGTTTCTGGAGCCAAAAGTATCCTAGAAAAGTTAGTAAAAAACTATCCCCAAGAACCGAAGTTTAAAGAAGAATTAACTCGTTTAAATCAAGCAATCGCAGCAGCTTCTAAACAGCAAACTCCGGAACCTAAAAAGTAATGAAAAAAGAATTAATTATTGAAGCTGGGCGAAGTGAAAGACAATATTGGCGGGATTTATGGCAATACCGAGAATTATTTTATTTCCTTGCCTGGCGCGATATTTTAGTTCGTTATAAACAAACTTTTATCGGCATTGCTTGGGCATTACTGCGGCCATTTTTAACCATGTTAGTATTTACCTTTGTCTTCGGTAAATTAGCCCGTTTGCCTAGTGATGGCGCTGCTCCCTATCCAATTTTGGTCTTTGCGGGGGTCTTACCCTGGCAATTTTTCGCCAGTTCTCTTGCTGAAGCTAGTAATAGTTTAATTGATAATGCTAATCTAATTTCTAAGGTATATTTTCCCCGGTTAATTGTTCCCACCAGTGCCGTTATTGTCAGTTTCGTTGATTTTCTGCTTTCAGGAATGATTCTGTTAGGGTTAATGGCTTGGTATAATTTTTTACCTAGTTGGCGCATTTTAACCCTACCTTTATTCATTCTCATGGCTTTTGCTACCTCTATGGGTGGGGGTTTATGGTTATCAGCATTAAATGTTCAATTTCGCGATTTTCGTTATATCGTTCCCTTTATCATTCAGTTTGGGCTATATATTTCTCCCGTAGGATTTAGTAGTAATATAGTTCCAGAAAAATGGCGTTGGTTGTACTCTCTCAATCCCATGGTGGGAGTCATTGATGGTTTTCGTTGGGCGATTATCGGAGGTGATACCAGCATCTATTGGCCTGGATTCCTGTTATCCTTGGCCCTAGTCGTTCTCTTGCTAGTCAGTGGTATTTGGTATTTTCGACGACTAGAAAAAAACTTCGCCGATATCATCTAACCCTGACATTAGCTAACTTTGTTAGATCAGAACTTTTTTAAGAATTATGATCGGCCTATAATAATAACTGTAGTCACCCCTATCCTTTAGGGACAATTCTTGGTTTAGGGTTGATGTCCTTCAGCGCAAGCGAGATTGGTTATGAAAATTAGCGAACTAGAAAACTACTTGGCTCAGGTTAAGTCAGAGATTGGTGACATCGATATCGTCTATCAATGTCGCAACCAGCACTATAGTTGGTTGGACAAAATTAGAAGCCATCAACTGAAAGTGTTAAAAAATACCGCCGACACTAAATTATTGATTTCTCTGCAATAGCCATTTTCTCTTGCTAGATGCAGGCCCTGCAATCCGGTTTATCTAATCTGCTTAACAGTTTATCTTTTCTTCGCTGTCGATAGGTTCTTAAACCAGCCGCGTCGCCAAAAGAAAATGATTAAACTGAAAGCAACGGTTAGCATCAACACCCAGACGAACACATAGCCCCAATACCATTCTAATTCCGGCATATTATAGGGGGATTTATCAGTATTAAAGTTCATGCCATAAATACCGACAATGAAGGTGAGAGGGATAAAAATCGTCGAGATTACCGTTAAAGTTTTCATAATCTCGTTCATTTTATTACTCACGGAAGACAGGTAAAAATCCATTAAACCATTGGCAAATTCTCGGTAATTTTCGATAACATCGAGGATTTGTACCACATGGTCATAACAGTCCCTTAGATAGGGTTTAATCGTTGTATCGATGACAATATACTCATCGCGTAAAAGGGTATTGAGGGTGTCTCTTTGCGGCCAAATTGCCCGTCGCAGGGAGAGTAATTCCTGACGTAGTTGGTAAATTTTTGATAAAGTCTGTTCCGTGGGACTAGCTAAAATTTCGTTTTCTAACTCCTCGATTCTTTCTCCGTAGGACTCTAAAACAGGAAAATAACCGTCAATAATGGCATCCCAAATTGCGTAGGCTAAATAACCCGATTTTTGCTGCCGGATGGAACCTTTATTTAAACGGATTCTTTCCCTAACTCCCTCTAAAGAATCATATTGTCCTTCTTCCTGGACGGTTAAAACATAATTCTTCCCGACTATTAAACTGATTTGTTCTAGCAAAAAACCCTGATGATCGATTAGGATGGCCATTGGCACTATTATTAAAATATAATTCTCGCATTCTTCTACTTTTGGTCTTTGGGGAATACTGACTATATCCTCAAGGGTTAAGGGATGTAAATGAAAAATTTCCCCCAACTCTTGCAGTTTATCTTCATTACCCAAACCGACAATATCAATCCAAGAGATGGAATCATTGGATAAATATTTAAGACAGTCTTTCGGTAAGAGATTATTAACTCTAGTGGCTTGTTGGGGGTTATAATTAATTAAAAATATCTCGGTAGCAACGGCATTTTCATCGATGGTGATTAACCCTGGCATCGTCCCAGGTTGGTTATAGTGATAATCGTAAAGGTGGGGTTTTGTCCGGGAGGATTTTCGCCCTTTTTTATACCTAGTTAATCTTTTGTGATTGCTCATAGTTGAGATCGATCGCTGTTGACCTTTTTCTTAGCATTGATTGCTCAAAAATTCCGCAATTTTTAGCTAACTTTAAGATTAGCGGCCCTTCGTTACTCTTTATGCTAAATCAACAGACAAGATGCCAAGACAACATACTTCTAACCGAAAAATTCCGAAAGTTTCTAAAGCCATAGCCTCTCCGTTTTATTAGTTTAAGTT
>VYMA01000057.1_pt1 | contig 32481 bp, 28 predicted proteins | sample 5109851 | NCBI WGS metagenome assembly VYMA01 (sample SAMN12291814, study PRJNA351875) | freshwater metagenome | isolation source: freshwater lake | place: USA: Michigan, Wintergreen Lake | collected 2011-08-02
CGAACCCAATCAGTCCGCAATGTTCCCCGCGTGTTCCTCTTTTAACTGCCTGAAATAACGATAAAAGCCTTTAATTTCAGGTGGACCCCACTTTTGGTAATGATGAGGTCGGGAGTTCAATCCTCCCCTGTGGCACCAGTTTTTTCTTATAAATCAAATATTTAAAGCACTGGCCATGCCCCGAAATAGGTTGCAAAAGTTACCTATTTTTTCTTTGCTACCAATTTGCTACCAAGGTTTGCCAAGTGTAGGCATGAAGAGATCTGTGGATAACTCTGCCAGTCCATCATAGCGCGCGCATTCCATATGCGGCAAACAATGGCGATCGGCGGTTTGTTGCAACCTGCAAAGGCAAGCCATGATGCTAGCAGGCTGTTTGGTAGTTTTGTTGCGTTGGACAGCGCACGGAAACTAAAATCATGCTTCAACGAAGCTACGAGAGATTTTTCCAAACTAAAATTGGCGACTTTTGGCAAATCCAAGACAGTCCGATTTGGGCAATAGTTGGCCGATTGCGGAATGTCGGCTGTGGAGGCGCGGAGGGCGAAAGCGGACGATCATCCGAAATAAGAACCGAAACTTCCACTGGACCGGTTTCAGTGGCGACTGTCACTTGCAATAAGCAGGTACGCTAAAGACTTCACTCTGGAGCTAGTTTCCACTCAATGTGCATTACTCCGTGCGTCTGATCCTTTTACAAGTCTGTCTAGGCGACGACGCAAGTCATTCTGGACTTTCGCCGGTGCCCTATTCGGCAAAAGATTATTCAGTTCATATGGATCGTTTTTCAAATCGTAAAGCTCATCCATTCCAGAAAGAGAGCTATAGCGAATAAACTTATACCGGTCTGTTCGAATTGCTTGGTAGCCCATGTTCTGTAGACGCGGAAATTCTTTATCCGTGTAATACTCAATCAAGAACTCATCTCGGATTCTTATGGATGGAGACTTAAAGGCTTTGACCATAGACCGCCCGTCTAGGTTTGTCGGCGCGGCAACTCCTGTGAGCTCCAGTAAAGTTGGCGCAACGTCGACATTACTCAACAAGGCACTAGGCCTTGAACCAGGACGGGCTAGTTCTGGATAGCGCACAATGAACGGAATTCGAATACTTGGCTCATAAGCAAGCCGGCGCTCTTGAGCCAGACCAAACTCGCCATAGAAAAAGCCCTGATCACTCGACACAATGAAGATGGTTTGATCTAGAACGCCTTTTGCCTCGAGGGTTTCAAGGAGTTTTCCGATGCTTCGATCAACGGCACTGAGCATGCGCAATCGATCTTTGACAATAGAATCTGGAAGCCCACCCGCTGGACTGCGGGGGTCGCTGAAGTCAACGGGCCGCATAAGAGCGGGTTTGCCTATCATCGGAGCTCGCCAACTAGGCAGTCTTGGCAAGACCGCGCCCTCGTAGAGTTTTTCGTCACCGGGCCCCGCAGGGAAGGTACGCACCTGATTTGGATGAACCTCTGGATGGGAGGCTTTTTGCGAGATAAATGCAAGAAATGGCTTATCTTCTGGTGATTTTTCGATGAAAGAGACGGCGTAATCGGTCAACACATCAGTCATATAGCCAGTGGCAAGAACCCTTTGTCCATCTACATTGAGGACCGGATTGAAATAGACGCCCTGTCCAATAAAGCTCACCCAATTATCAAAGCCAGGCCGAGCTGTGTCGTCGTCATGACCCATGTGCCACTTACCAAAAAAGCCAGTTCGATAGCCAACATCATGCAGGAGCTTTGGAAACGTAATAATCCGATGGCTTTGCTCGGCCCGCTCACCATTATCGATAATGCCATTTTTATGGGGATATTGCCCTGTCATAAAAACCGCCCGGCTTGGCGAACATAAGGGTGCGGAAGTAAAAAATCGTTCGAAGGATGCGCCTTCCCTAATCACCCGCGAAAGGTTCGGTAAGCGAACAAACGGGTGGTCGATTAGGTCATCATAGCGCACGTCATCAAGCAAAACGAAGACAATGTTGGGTCGCCGATTAGGCTTGCCCTTCATAGTAAGTCCAACAGATGTCTGGCTTACATGAGCAACCGGGAAGCTCATGTTCGCTTCGGGAGCATAGGAGGTAGCCCTTTTAGCGGGTTGTGTGTCCGCAATGGCAGGACCCGATGCCAAAGTGAGCGCACAAATCAACGCCAACGCGCGCTGGAGAATGGTACCGATTGATGGCATTTTACTCCGCCTCATTCTCGATGAAAAAGCACTTCTTGTCGCTTTTAAGTGCGTAGCTCTCGCAGGTTCCACGAACCTTTTTTAAGGTTGGCCTTCGCTTGTTGCCAATCCAGTCAACCAATGTTGCTAGCGTAGCTAGATATTGGCTATCTGAAAGCCCGCTATGTTGGTCTTCACTTGTTAAAAGTTGAAACAACAAATGTGACTGACCTGCTTGGGCCACAACATTTTTGAAATGGGCTTGTGCACGGTAAGAGACGATAGGATCATATCTCGCCTGAAGCGTTATGGTCGGCGCGACCAATGTTCCACGCACATCGGAGTCATAGGAGATCAGATCGCGAGCTTGGACATCGCCCAAAAACCGCTCCACGCCTCGGTTAAGCGCATCGTCGTCGCCGGACCCACGATACAACGTCGTTATGTTAGTGAATGGGTTTTTACCGCCGAGAAAATTATGGACAACGTCTTGAAATCTGAAAGTTGTGAGTTCCATTCGATGCGCGAATTCTCGCTCCGTTAGTTTTGTAGCCCCTAGAATTGCTTTGAGGCGCCTCACTTGCTGGCCAGTTCTGGCCTCGGCCTTTTGATCCACACCTGTGCACTCATTTACCCTTTTGCGAGCCTCAGACCGCGGACTCGTCGATTGCTTAGGCAGGCCCTGCCAGGCGGGATATTGCTCTTCATTTGGATAGGGCAGGTTCTTGCAGAAATACTGATAAATGACCCTCAAATTGATCAATTGGTCATAGGTGTCCAACCGCTTACCGACGGCACCACCGGTCAGCATCACACCATCATAAAGGACCTGGCCTTTCTCATCGAGTGCCGCTGTCTCCGCCAGCTTTGCAACGACATTTCCACCATAGGATTGGCCATGCAGAATGGTCATTCTTGGGCGGCCAAACTGCGTCCAAAAGATTTCACGCGATACATCGACATCTTTGGCCGCCAATCGCACACCATAGCCGCCAGTCCGATATGTAGACCCAATCCAAGAATAGCCTTCTTTTACCATGGAGGCGTATCGTGTCAGATCCTCATCTGATCCATTAGGAGCAGGGTCAACATGCCTTGGGCCCCCATGCGCGTGAACAATCAAAATTCCATTTGGCTCTTTCGGACGGGCAATTAGGAAGTAGGCACCGTTACGGTCCCTCCCCCCATAGCAAGTAGCCAGTGCATCTAGATCAGCAGGACATGCACGCTCAGACATGCTTTCATCCGCAACCTTATGCTGATTGTCCGCCTCAGTGGCGTAACTCGTGCTTGCCAAAGGCACGAGCGCTAAAACCCCTAAGCCGATCTGATACAAAATTCGGTTGTACATGCGCATAGGCTGGCCACCTGCTTAATATTTTAGCCCCAGGCCAACATAGACAACCCGGCCACGTGGCGAATGCACCTGTTCGTCAAAGCCCGGACGATTATCGCCGACGTTGGGTGGGTCATTATCAAAAATGTCTTTGACGCCAATTGTTAGCTTGGTGTCGGCCCCAAACATCTTTTTGAACTGATACCCATATTGCACGTCGAAAGTCACAAACTTCTTGATCCTTGGAACGGTAACTAGGCCGACTGGATCGTCGTTCCGGTAAGCACTGGTGTAGCGCGCGACCGCAAAGAGATCATGGCTCCCGCGCTCGAAAGTGCCGGTAACATTACCCCGCCAGCGCGGAAGAGAACCAAACGAACCGCTCAAGAAGTTACGCGTGCCAGCAAGTTCAGCAGTTGTAACACCGGTCGTGAAAGCAAACTTGTTTACATAAGTCAGTGAAAGTCGTGCTCCGACTTTCCCGAAATCTGTATCAGTCCGATAACTTAGAGCGAGATCCACCCCGTCCGTTAATGCTTCATCTGCATTTTGCAGTGCCAGAATTATCGAAGTTGGTTGCCCATTAGGTTGGCGTGTAATTGATGCGGACACTTTTGGGGGTTGGCCAGTAGCGACGCCAGCGCAGGACTCATCCAAAATAGCTTGGGCATTCTGGGTGTTCACAATTAGGTTTGAATAGCTGTACCGCCAATAATCGATGCTCGCATCAAACTTGCTGGGCTGGAAGACAAGTCCCAGATTGGTGTTCTTGGCGGACTGGGGCTTTAAGCTGCCGACCGGACGGCCAACTTGTGCAACGATAAAGCTTGATAGTTCCGCCCCACCACAAGTCGCCACGCCGCCGACGGTTCGGTAATTAACCGAGCCGCTTGTTACAATACCGCCTTGCTGGTTCGATGATGGAGCTTGGAACGAAGTGCCATAGGAGCCGCGAAGCGCGATCCAAGGCATTGGTTCGTACCGGACAGCCACTTTCGGGTCCAAAGTGGTGCCCACTACCTTACCATGGTCTTCATATCGAATAGCGGTTTGGACTTCCAGATTGTCTTGGAAGGGCAACGCAAGTTCTGCAAACGCAGAATTCACATCTGTCTTACCCAAGATCGTGGGGTCAGCTACCGCGCCGTCAGTGTTGGGATCTGGATCAAAGCGGAAGGTCTCGCTTCTGCGCTGCAACCCCAACGCGATACCGGCTGAGCCACCTTCAAGAGCAAACAATTCACCATTGCTGACCAGCACGTCATACGTTTTCTGGGTTGCTTTTCGTTTGGTAACCAAGGTCGTTAGCGCACCATAGGCAACCAACTTATTGTAGTCGTTGCCAGCTAGGATAGCCGGGCTCTTTAGCGAAGTCGCAGTGGGCGTGGCCTCCGCGCTGCCAAACGGATTGATGATGCCTTCATTAAGAGCCGCTTGAAGCCGCGACCTGACAAAATTTCCCGGAACAGACCGCGATGATTCATGCGAATGGTACTGAGCCCAAGCGCTGACATTCCAGTTCCCGTAGTCCGCATTTAAGCCCAACATTGCTCGCTCGGAGTCATTAGTGAAAATTGAATCCTCTGGCGCATTACGCCCGGAAACGCTTGCACCGAGAGGCCGGATCTGATCTCTTGTTGTCACTGCAACGGGAACACATGTGCCGCCTTCATTGCCGACGACTGTGTCAAAGCAGCCAGGTGCCCAACGGATATTTGCGCCGCTAGCTACAAAATAATTGAAAGGGTGATTAGCGGGGATCGTATACTTTCCGCCGGTTGGGCCAGCCGGGGCGGTCAGTGGCCCTGCAGCCCGGTTAGCGGTATTTTGAGTGATGCCAATTTCACCGAATAGCGACATCCGATTACTGCCAAGCAGATTGTTGGCTAGTTCATATCGAAACTCTGCGAAACCAGAATAACGTTCTTCGCCGGCAATAGGACCTGACTGCTCAGCAAAATCATAGAGGCAATTCGGGGAAACAACATATCCGCCAGCTGCAGCACAATCAGGATCGATCACCGCTGTGCCAGTTGGAATACCAGTCGTGAAATTTCGATATTCGTCGGGTGCACCCGAGGTCGACAAAAACCGTGAGTTAATGAGTGCACCATTGGTTGTGGTGTCGACAAGGCCATCACCATTGCGATCGATCAAACGATCTACAAGGAAGTCAAAGTCGGTATTGAAGGTCTTTTCAGACTTATAGTAGCTGCCATAGACCGCAAACGCGCCACGATCATTTTTTGCGCCATAGGCCAAGTCAACACCTTGGCTGTCGCTGATACCAAAATCTGCACGGGCATTGAGTTCAGCACCCTCAAAGCCAAGTTTGGTAACAACGTTCACAACCCCGGCGACAGCTTCCGATCCATAAATGGCGGAGGCACCGTCCGTCTGGATATCAATTCGCTTCACTACGGTTGTCGGTAACGTGTTCAGATCGAAGAATTGGTTGCCAAGCGCGTCTGCCAATGGGCTTTTGCCCGCACGCCGGCCGTTTATAAGGACCAACGTAGAACCAGCACCGAGGTTTCTCAGATTGAAATTGGCGGCCCCGATAAGATTGGGGTTTTTGGTCCCAACATTTGACAATTGGCTGCCGGCATTAGCGGGTAGATTTCCAACGAAGTCGTTGATCGTCGCCGCGACAGCAAACTCAGGGGCTCCAGCTCCGAACACCTGAACAGGTGCTTTTTCGTTGTAACCGCTACGTCGAATATTCGAGCCCGTGACAATGATGACGTCCACATCCTCAGGTTCGGCAACCGCAGAAACATTAGCAGCAGGTGCTGGCGCATTTTGCGCTGTGGCCGACCCAAACGCGCAGCCCAAAAATGCAGTTGATCCCAAAAGGAATATCGCTTTTCTCATCGTGGCAGTCCCCCAAATTTGCTTTTTCTTTACTGAAACGGTCACACTGATTGCCGTATTGGTGGCAACAACTGTAGAAGTTGGCTAAGGAACAACATTGGATTGCTGCTGGAAAAATTACACCTACTGGAGGGGATCAATCGACAGCAATTCCTGATAAATAGCCCCCCAAACAGGATGTAAACATCGAGCGTTAGTAAGGTCAGGCTAACTTGAAATCTAAACAAGTCAAAATCAGCTTAGTAACAATAAAAAACATAACAAATCAATGTTCAATGACCCTCTCATACAAAAACTGTGTGATTTTCCGCACAGAAAATTCGCAATTTGTGCGAAAAACCGCCAATCAAACTCGAACTGCCCTGTGTCGAACTAGAATGGCTTTAACCTCCGAACTAGCCCCCCTTAACCCAGCCAGAAGTTTGACATTCTTCAAATCAAGTGAAGTGCACTTACTCGTCTATCTCCTAGATGTCCGCTTTCGAGCTTTGCCAAACATTGCCCAAACGACCACCCTTGGCGCTAAGCAGACCAACGGCCACTCACGGAAACTGACGGCAGCAAAGTTTCGGAGGTTTGCGTCTTTACTTTAACACCTCCGACTGGCTGCCCCCACCCCAACGTCACCTACAGATGCTGTGATTTCCTAATGCTAATGTGGCCTCTCTGCTGTGGTGGTCGGACCTGAACACCACGCGAAGTCAGTTTCCTTGCCAAGGCGGACTATCTGCTTTTGCAACTAAGCTACAAACTTGATGCCTACAGCATCAGGACTATTTCATCGATCGACAATAAGACCATCTTTCATGTAAACAATTCTGGATGCGGCGCGGATGGTCTCTGGACGATGCGCTATGACAATCCTGGTCATTGGCAGTGTCTTTATAGCCGCATTGATTTCCCTCTCGCTCTTGACATCTAAACTGCTTGTTGCCTCATCAAGCAACAAGGCTGAAGGCAGCTTATAAAGCGCTCTAGCCAAAAGAATCCGTTGCTTCTGGCCACCGGAAAGCATTGTGCCCATATCTCCGACTAAGGTGTGGTAACGCATCGGCCAACTTAAAATTTCCTCATGGATTGACGCAAGGCTGGCACTTGCTTCAACCAAGGATTGGTCCATATCATCAGCAAAAAATGCAATATTCTCCGCTATTGACCCGGCAAACAGTTGATCTTCTTGAAGAACAACTCCGATTATTTGTCGAAATGTGCCAATACCAAAATGCTCCAGTGGTATCCCTTGGATTAACACCTTGCCACTCGTTGGAGTTAACAACCCGCAAAGGATTTTCAACAGTGTCGACTTGCCACAACCCGAGGGCCCGGTAATCGCTATCGACTCACCTTTTCCAACTTTCAGGTTTAAGTCCCTCAGCACATAGGGATCACTATCGCTGTATCTGAAAAACACATTCCGCAATTCAATATCAATAGGCTTCAACGCATATTCGGAAGTATTGCCTCTAATTGTAGCTTCCTTTTCTGGTGGACATATTGCGATGTCCGCGAGCCTTTGTGCGTGGAGTTGAAGCATATAAATGCTTACAGTCGCATCCACCAAGCGCGACAGCCTACTCAGGAACACACCTGAATAAGCCAAAAACGCTAGCATTAAGCCTACAGTAAGTTGGCCTCCAAGAATTTGATTAGCGGCCAACCAAATGATTAGAATGGTTAATAGTCCAACGATAACAGTATTAATAACACGAACCATGATGTTGATCCGCTCAATCTGGAGTGTGCGGTTCATTTCCTCAACATTTTGATTCATCCATTGAATACGGCGCCCGTTCTGAGCATTGTGCAACTTTACCGCCTTAATCCCACGTAAAGTCTCAAGTATGTGGCTTTCGCCTTTAGCGCGCCAGATGATAGCTTCTAATTCAGCTTGCCTAAGTGGTGAGTACGAGAAAATTCTTACACAGGCGTATGCTACGGCCCCTAAAATCGAAACCAAGGCTAGTTGAGGGGCAATCAAAAACATGACTACCGCCAATAAAACAGCCATGACTCCATCAATTAACACCCCAATAGACTCTTCAGTAAGAACATCCAGAATAGACTTTTGGCTTCCAAACCTAGAAAGAACATCCCCTAAGTGACGTGCCTCAAAAAACGAAACTGGTAGGTTGAGAAGGTGCGCCATCAGATTTTCTTGAGCTTGAAGGTCAATCGAAGCGCGCAGGCGCATTAACGACCAAGCTCTAAACCAAGAAAGCGCAGCTTGCAGAAGAACTAAAAGGCCAAAACTCAAAGCCAAGATGTGCAATAACACCCGATCAGAGCTGACCAATGCTTCGTCTACAACAAGCCCAAGGTAAAACGGGGCGATCGTAGCCAAAATCTCAATCGCAAACGCAACAACTATCAAAAAAAAGATTGCCCTGCCGGCCCCGAGGACGCGGCCGAATAATTGTCGCAATCTTACTCGCTCGGGCTCCTTTGCTTTTTGAAATTCGACCGAAGAACTAACTTCCAACGCTACGCCAGTGAAATGTTTAGAAACGGCCCGTTTTGAAAGGCGGCGTATTCCAACTGCGGGGTCATGAATGACGATGTGGCTCTTCGTGACTTGCACTAGCACAACGAAGTGGCTCATATCCCAATGCAGCACACAAGGCAGTCTAAGCTGTCCCAATTCCTCTAATTCTAATCGGAGGGGGCGCGTAGTGAGCCCAAGGCGGCTCGCTACGTCGACTAGATCTTTTAAGGTAGCACCTCGCAATGAAGATCCAAATTCGTTGCGTAAGTAAGTCAGGTCGAAAGACTTGCCAAAATAGCCCGCAATCATTGCCAAAGAAGCAAGCCCGCACTCCGCAGTCTCTGTTTGGAGCACCATGGGAACTTTTCGCCCAAAGCCGAAAATGAGTCCGTTCTTCGAGCTCATTGAAGTCCACTTGCCAAAATCGAGTCGAGCGGACTTAACATCCATTTGAACAAAGGACGTGTTTCTAGAACAATATTGGCCTGAGCCTTCATACCAGGCACCAGCTCTAGTGACTGATTGACATACTGGCCATTCAGCTTGTCGATCTCAACCACGACTTTAAAGAGCGGGTCAGCAGGGTTTGAGCTCACCAAGCCCACCAGTTCGGGTGGCAATTCCAAAGGATTGACTGCCGAGCCGGAGATAGCGGCTACCCGTCCATTGATCAGACCATACCTTTGAAAGGGGTAAGCTTCAAAGCGAAGGGCAACTGTTTGACCGCGACGGATAAGCCCAACACTTCGACTTGGGCCATATAGATGAACCTGGAGCTTCGAAGCCTCAGGCATAATTGTCACAAGGGGTACCCCTGTAGCCACCGCAGCACCGGGGGTAACTTGGACTGAAGTGATCTGCCCATTATCTGGCGCGAGGAATGCGATAGAACGCCTTGCGTCAACCGCAATTAACTGTTGCGCAACGTCGGCAATGCTGCGCTCGATTTGGGCGATGCTAACAGCTAATTCGGTCCTCCTGCGTGCTACGGCTGCTTCAGCATCGCTAATTGCTATGTCTTGTTCTTGAAGCTCTTGATTTATTTGTTCGTGAGATAATGTCCGTTCCATCTGTGCATTTTGAAGTGCGACGACGCTATCGCGGGTAACAAGCTGACGAACCAACAGGTCTTCTTGCTTGGCCAAATTCTCAGCGTCGTTTTTGAGCAACCTTCTGCTTGCTACCAGCCGCCTGGCTACCGTACCCCGCTGTTGGCGAAGTGCTTCTACTCGCCGCGACAGCAACTCGAGTTCTTTTTGCCCATTTTCATCTTCAAGTTCGAGCTGTGCCCTAAGACTTTGATCCTGAGCTATCAAGCTATCTATTGTGCTTTGACCTAATGCCACACCCGTTTGGCTGATTGTATCTGCTGTAACAGTGAACAGCTGGGTTCCTTTTTGAACCTTTTGCCCTTGCTTAACAAAAACATCCCCGGCATTGCCCACGATCGGAGAACTTAACTTTATAAGCCCAACATCTGGGACCACTAATCCGGTCATGACTGCTTGACGCGAGTATGTTCCAAACGTGACAAGAGCCAGCAACCCCAATAAGGCGACCCAAACAAAGAAAACCACCAACATTGGTGTATGGCTATTCTCAATGGAGACAGTTCCAACCCAAGATGCCTTGTGGTGGTTTTGAGCTTCAGGTCTAAATAACGGTTGATCAGCTATTGGCTGTGAAGGTGGGCGACGATTATTCTTCAATTTCTCGCCCCCTTTCAGAATACTATTTCAACCGACCAAACCACGATTCTTGGGTTCAATCCCCCATGGGTCTCTAAATATTAGAAAAACTCCAAAGGATGCCCTCAATACAGGTTGCGGTGAAGGTTCGATTCCAAATGTATCGGAGTGGTGGTTGCAAGCCAAATGATTCGGCATTTGGAATACAGGGTCGCACAAGATTGTTCGGGCCGAGCGTGTCTTCCAGAGTGGCAGTATTTAAACCAATGCGCTTATTTAAATGGGCAGCAGGCACAACTTGTCTGAACTGCGCTTCATTTGCAGCAATAGTTGAAACGTAATTCCATCTGCTCAACAGGAAAAGATGTGGCCGAAATATACTCAAGCCTTGCTGCCGAGCAATTGCCAAGCTTAACTAGTGGCGATGATTGACCCATTCGGGGTACGGGCAAAACCCAGTTCGATGATACAATAACCAAGCATTGTGGTTTGATTGGTAAGGGGTCAGCCACTTCGGGTTCGAGCGGTAACTCGAACCCGAAGTAGAAACAGCTAGCCTACATGCGCACACAACAAATGCTGCCGCGCTGCGCAAACATTGCTCATGACTTACCAGCCAAGCCTCGAGCAAACCTCACTTATCGACAAATGCAACAGATGATTTTGCCGTTTGAGGGATAGGTCCGCCGAAGGATTAAAGTTGACCAAGTTTGCATAACTTAGTCTGGAATCCGCTTCGCAAACCTAAACATTTTCCGATGCTCCTCTGGAATCTGAAGCAATTCAGATTGCGAAATGCCGAGTGCTGCATGTGACTCAAATGCTAGCGTGTCTGTAAACCATGGCAAACAATATGTCAGGTAAAGCATCGGTCGGAGGCCATCAGAGTTACAGGGCAAACCGCCGTGAAAGACACGGTAATCAAATACAAGTGTGCTCCCGGCCTTTGTATAGACAATGGTTGGGTCCCCCTCCCATTCTGCATCTGCAGGCAAAAGTTGGGTTCCGGGCCAAAGTTGCGTCCCACCCAACTGCTCTGTTAGGTCAACAAGCGGCATCAAGACTGTAACAGCGTATGTCGGCAATGCCGCATTAGCAGTGTCGGAGGCAAACAGTAATGGATGCTCTCTATGTACATGCTGCATTTTGGCACCCTTATAGGTAACCACCGCTCCGAACGCATGCAGCACTGGCTTTTCGCCCATGGCTTCAGTCAGCAAATTGAGTATTGCTGGATTTGCATAGATGGCAGGGTCATCGAAGGGTGCCCTCATTCGGATCGGCACGGTTAGGCGCTTATCTCCAACGTTGTTCGGCTTGCCGAGGGGACCCCCATTCCATTCGTCTGCTCGTTGTCCAAAGGCCACGCGCAGCTCTTCGACGAAGCTTTTGTCCAACATACCATCAATCAGGACGGCGCCAGCATCATTGAATATGGTTTGGGCCTTCTGGTCCATTTCTGGATCTGAGAACTCAACTTTAAGCGCGTTTGATTTATCGGGTGAAGGCGCGGCGCTCGGGTTAAATTTCTCATTAAACAGCCGTTTGGCCGGGCCATAATTGGGATCCAACTCGAGCGCTTGTTCTAAAGCGAGCTTTGCTGGAGCATCCATATTCTTGCGTAGCAAAGACAATGCATAGACATAGAGCCGCGCGGGAGTTGGCCCAAACTCAGCCAACGATCCCTCAAGCAGCCTCATTGCTTCGTCATCATATTTAATAGCCAGCAATAGCTGAGCGAGCGTATAATCGAATTTTACATTCTCTTGCTCTGGGAAGTAGGCTGCATATGCCTCCATCATCGATTCATAGAGCTGTGCTAAGTCAATATCTTCCTGGCCTTGTTGAAGCTGTTCGAAAATTCGGCCAAGGCAAGCTTGGGCAACCTCTGGATCAAAACGTGCAAACCTAAGCCAAGCGAGAATTTGTCTTACGCTTGATTCGCCTAGATTTTCCTTCAGCAAATCATTAACTTCATTGGCGTCATATGGATTGAATTCCTGCAAGGCGTGCAGTGCCATGGTCTGAGTTCGTGACAGCTTGTCGAGAGAACAAGCCGTTCCAGGTGCTAAAAATGCCCCAGCACAGAAATTGATGTCTCTATGCCGTTGAAATTGACTGCCACCATTATGCCGCTTGAACAGCTCGCTGAACAAATGAAAATTTGTGTAGTGCGCGAAATATGTGTCGAAAATAAATGGGCTTTGTGATGGAAAATCAGCAGGGTCTGCATAAGCTAGGTCCCCAGCTAAAAGTAAAGTCGGTCCCGTCCGCCGGACGAATGCCTCAAGGAATGCAAAGCTTGGTTTTGACGCAGGTATTAAGAACTGACCATCTAGTTTTTTGTAATCGGCGATAAGTGTCTCAAAAAGCGAGCTGCCTGTTGGATGCGGCAGTGCGTCTTGACGGGTTAATTTCGCTTTAAGTGGTTTAAATGTCGCGATCGGCCTATCAAGATAGTCATCTTCGGCTGACTGGAGGGACATATGCACCTCGAATAAGCGTCCCTCGTCTACTTCGAAAAGCGCTGTTGGCACAGAATCGAACAGATAGTTTGCGATTATGATAATTGGTACATTATCCAACTCGCTGGGACCGGAAACTCTATCTTCGAAGACAATTTTCGGACTTTCCTCTACAATGACTTTTGCAAAGCTCAACACGCCGTTATTGACATATTTGAGAAAGCGCTTGTTGCCCCGCCAATTGGCCAGATTGGACTCCATTGCATCAGTCAAGACATAACTAAAATCCTCGCAGGTAAGATTTTCCTGTAGCCCAGACGGATAATTCAAAAGCCGATTAAGAAACTGCCAAGCAAACTTGCCGCTGCCTCCACCAAGTTCGATAATCATTGGCTTAGTTTTCACACCATTTGCCTTCAGCTCTCTAATGAAAGCACCAACAATGGTAGCGTAGGTGTCGGCAGTATAGGCGTTTGACGTTACGCCTTGAGGAACCAATTCATCTTCCCAGGCATTCGGTCCCTGTTCTGAGTAAAATCTACCGAGGAGGCTCCAAATCAAAGATTTCTCTACAGGTTTCATGCAATCTATTTCGATCATGGAAATTCTCCCCTTGATCACACACTAAGGACCTTTCGGTCGTTTGATTTGATTGGATACTATAATATTTTGAGTTAAAGTTTGGTTCAGCCGAAGGTATCATTGAGCAGTCTCGATCTCCTCAACAAATCAAAATATAGTATTCTCAAGGTGAAACTGCTGACCCTCGGGAATGTCATAGTACCAAACGACTTTATGGCACGGGAGCACATACAAGCTTTGATAATATATCAATATTGGTTGCATTTCTTCCAAAGCAGATTCTGGCTAGCACCAGTTTGCTCAAGTTTGGCCTTAGCTTCTTGCGCATCAGCGATTCAGCCCTACCAACCCCCTTCCACCGGCCATCTGCACGCCAACAGCTTCAAGTCTGTGATAGCGTTGGAAACCCCGCCAACCAGCCAGATGCATCAAGACTGGTGGCTTAGCTTGAATGATACTGCATTGGTAACGCTGGTTACCAAGGCAATTGAAAACAATAAAGACATACAAGCCGCTTCATATCGCGTCACGGCAGCAAGAATGGGAGAAGCGGCCCAATCGAGGACATCTAAGCCTGTCCTAGATATCGAGTTTTCAACCTCTGTCTTGGGGGAGCGCAGCAATGCGGCAGATGGCCTTTTCTCGCGCTCCCCAATGGCAAATTTCTTTCTGCAAGGCATCCAGGCTAACGGGCTGTTGTCTTGGGAGTATGATCTACTTGGCCGAATAAGGGCGGAGCAGCGAATTATACAAACTGAAACAGAGATTACAGAGGAATCAAGACGTGACATCATGCAGGTTGTCGCGAACGAAGTTACTGTTGCATATATAGTTTACAGAGGGGCTCAGTCACAGTTAAAGATTTTAGAGGAAATTAAGACAAAGCGAGATGAGAGCCTTTCTTTATCAAAAGTAGCGCGTCAGATGGGCATAATAACTGATTATGAAGAGAAGCGACTGCAGTTCGAAAGTACCGAATTAGATGCGCGCTTAACCGAGGTGATGCGGCTTCGATCAGATGCGTATTTTAGACTTGAGGCTTTGATTGACGAAGAGCCAGCAATTTTGACTGAACTGCCTCAGAATGAAGGTGATGTGCTGAATGGAAAAATTGAGGTCCTGATCCAAAGCCCTGCAGATGTTATCAGGCAACGGCCTGACATTCGAATTGCAGAGCGACAGCTCGCAACGGCCACCTATCAGATTGGCATTGTAGCAACCGAGTATTATCCTAGAATCTCACTTTTTGGTGGTATTGACCCACTCTCGTCCAATCCGCTTTCGCTAAGTCAGAGCCTAGGTTTCAGTATTCGTGATCATAGGTTAGTCGGTGCCAGAGTCGGACAGCAGAAGGCTACAACTCAGGCAGCGCTCGCAAACTTTGATGCTGTTGTCATTCGCGCACTTTCGGAAGTCGAAATTGCCTTGGTTGCGCTGAGCTCCACGAAAGAGAGAGTTAGAAGCCTATCGAATAGATTGGCCACAATCACAGCGACCCGGGACAAAATGCGGGAAATGCTGGACGCTGGTGTCGCTACGCTGCCCGAATTCAAAGAAGTAGAGATTGAAGTACTGGAAATACGATGGGAGTTGGAGGAAGCAAAGGCTGCCAACATCGTAGCTTTGGTACAGGTCTATCGTGCTTTCGGCAGCGGATTTCAGCAAGACCGATAGAGCCGGCCCTACGATCGATAATGGAGGGGGTATGCAGCTTACCAAGTAGTACCGGTTATTTTGTGTATCAATACTTGATTAGATGTATTTGTTGTTTCAATTCATTGGCACAGGGATTGCGTATCACAAGAAAGCTGTCTAGTTTCAGCACAGCGCGAATTAAAATAGTGGGGTAATCTTATGCGTGAACTTACTGGTGGCGAACTTGTTGATGTCTCCGGGGCAGGCCACAAAGGTGGCAGCTCGAAAAAGGGCTCCGGCTCCAAAAAGGGCTGCGGCTCCAAAAAGGGCAGCGGCTCAAAAAAAGGCAGCAGCTCCAAGAAGGGTAGCAATCACGACTACCGCTATGAGTCGGAATGCTAATAATCGTTGACGATTTAGCTTTTTACTTATTTGCTGAACGCGGATTTTCGGGTTTGCTTTGAATAAGTTAGCAATTCCTCATGCAGGCCTGGTAGGACTTTGAAGTCTTGCTGGGCCTGATTTGCTTCGGCTTGGGTCAATACCAACTAGACCCATTCAATCTACTAAAATTTTGTGTTTCCCAGTTAACAGTCGATGTGCTGGGACGGCTTGTCTTAAGGCCCTGTGGCGGAGTGGTTACGCTGCGGACTGCAAATCCGTGCACCTTGGTTCGATTCCAAGCATGGCCTCCAAGACTGTGATGATATTGTGCCATCAAATGCCGAGATCAAACACCTGGCACAAAAAGGTCAGAACAGCTTTGTTACCTCTTTTGTGCAAAACGGACCCGAAGCCACCGATTATCGCCGCCTCACCCCCGCACCCCACGCGCGACCTCATTGAGAAACGCATCAAACAGCGCTTCAGCCTGATCATCGTTATCCTCGCGCTCAAGAGGTCCTGCATAGGTAAACCATACTCGGACAAACGCGAGGAGAGTTTCGCGAAGGATTGCCATGTCCCTACCTCTCGCAAGATCGCGCTGATCGAGCCGATCAAGGCGGGCTTTGAAGGTATCGGCGATGGCGTCCGCGCGATCATGGATGAGGACGCGCTTGAGAGCATCGTTGGCTGCGCGTGATAGCGTGAGACCGCGTACCTTGGCCTCGTGATCGAGGGCGCGGGCGGTCGTGTCATCGAGATGGAGGGTGAGTTGCTTGCGTGTGGTCATGGGTGGGCCCTCAGATCAAACGGGGTTGGGAGGGCGAGGTTCCATTGGCACGCTTCGCCAGGGCGCGCTTCAGGCGGGCAGTCCCCGAGGTCAGATCATCCTTAGTCACCAGTGACTTCGGCTTTGGTGCAACAGGGGATGCCGCCCCCTGCGCATAGACGGGCGAAACCTTCCTTCGCGACCTAGCCCCCCGGTTTGGTATCTTAACCGCGACCTGCTTTGGCAGACTTGCGCCAAGGGGATAGTTGACGGCAGCCTCGCTCCAAGGCTCCGCCCTTTGGGTGTGGTCAGTCGCGGTGAAGGGAAGCCTTGCTAGCATGCTGGGGTCAGCAGGATGCAGGCGCACGGGTCGGCGGTGTGCCTGCACGATAATGATCTCGTCGGAACGAATACTCTTTACCGCTTCAGACGAGAGATATTGTTGATCGATTATATCGGTGGAAGTTGAAATCTCTTTCTTGGCCATGACGACCGTTCCAAAGAACGCGCTCGGCGCTTCCCTATATTTGAGGTCAAAGGCCGCGCGTATCGCAGCCGTTGATCGCCCCTGAACGAGGAACGACACCCCGCGCCGCTTCAAATCGGCGTGGCCTGCCTTGATCATCAAAGCCAACTGATCTGGCATATCGCCCTCAATGGCGATCAGGACCGGACGCGTCCCCGAAGTAGGCGCGCCTCCAATCAAGGCACGCAGACGCAGGATCGCATGCATAAGGGGCAGGCTATCAGGATCGATAGCGTCATTTGGATCGTTGGGCTTGATTTCAAAGGAGAGGACACGTGGCCCGCACTCAAAGATGTCAGCCAGACAGGGCAGCCGCGCCGAACGCAGATGATATCGCCACCCCCGCTGTGAGGCCCAAAGACGCCTGGGGATGAGCTCTAAATCTTCAGCCACTTGTTCTTGCGCTTGCGCCCAATGGGCGAGCAAGGCGGCCAACTGATCCCGCGCGCCGGGCTTTAAGATCTCTGTCCCTGCAAGCCAGCCAGATAGTTGCGCATAGAGTTGATCGGGGCTCGCCAGATTGCTCATCACCCCGAAGAAAGTCCGGTCCACGGGAGGGGCTGTCTCTAGGCCTCGCACAAGTAGGGCTGTTGCCAAGAGACGTTGACGCTCATTGAGACCGCAAGGCGAGAGCATCGCCCACACATCCCCCCAGGCAAGGACCCCCGCCCGAACTTGAGGCAAAGGATCGAGGGGAAAGTTCGCCGACGCGCCTTGGGCAATATGCCAGATATCGCGATCATCGATCACGTCACCCGCGAGCTTGCTGCTACCAAACCGCAGGATCGCCCCTTCAAAGCTTTTGAGCGCTGCCTGGAACACCGCATTGGCCACAGGACCTGAGCCGAGGATCAATATGTCTGTAAATGCATCAAGCCGGACAAGGTCTGGCATCTTCTGCCAAGATATGCCCTTCGCATGGCCCACAATGACCCCTGATGACCCGCCCTGATCGAGCAAGTGTCCACCATAGGCATAGCGGTCTCGCTTCTTGGGCCACTTAGGCAGTGGTCCAGCGAGAAACAGAGCGAGCCATAATGCTGGTGCCAACATTATGACCCCGCAGACGCGCAGCACGACGAGCATCGCAAAGCTTTCACTATGCAGGCGGAAGAAGAGGGCGTTAGCCGCCCACGGCGCGCGAAGCTCCAGCCCGAAAAGGTGCAGCCAAACAGGTCCTAGTGCTTCATAGGGGATCCCGGCCAGCCAAACTGCAAAAAGTGTCTGAAGCTCAAACCAAACCAGCAATCCGACACTGAATTTAAGCAACCAGATGTAAATCCTGTCCCAGACAGAGTTGTCACCATGTAGAAATTGCAGCCAGAAACTTCTACTTGCAGATTGTATTTTAGTATAGTGCTTTGTCATAGCTTGTATCCATTTGAAGTTACGACCAATATAAGCACGAATATTTGAATACAGCAAGATAAAGAGCAAGTTTTCACTTGCTCAAGGGCCTGTATGTGCTATGTTTTATCCAAGTTGTTGGTGGCAAGTCACAACTTCCTTGTGTGTCACATGGCGTGACAAAGCATGGTCATTCAGGAGCCCAAGCATGGCAGAGCGCGGATCTGAGGAGTTGAACATCCGCCTTGCTGTTGGGCGGCGCGGGGATGTACGGTCTGGGGCCTTGGGTGCCCGCTTGAGTAAGGCAATTGGTGGGGCAAGGCTTGGGGCTGGCGTTTCGTTCCGGGGTGGTGGTGGTGGTGCTCGAGGTGGATTTGGTTCCGACAGACGCCAGCGCGTTGTGATTAAGGTATCCTTCTCGGCTCATCGCGCAGGTAGTGCGAAGCTTGCCGCCCATGCAGCTTATCTTGGTCGTGATGGAGCAGCTCGAGACGATGAGCAGGGACAGTTCTACGATGCTTATCGGGATAAGGTTGAAGGCCTGTCACGTGAGCTCGATGACTGGACCCAGGAAGACCCGCGCCACTTCCGAATTATGATCGCACCAGAGAGTGCTTCACGCATAGAAGATCTTCAGGAATATGTTCGCGATGTGATGGGCCAGATGGAAAGCGATCTTGGTGTTGGGACAGAATGGGTCGCCATCAATCATTGGAACACGGATAACCCCCATGCCCATGTCATCTTGCGGGGGAGAACTCGCGAGGGCCATGAATTACGTATCCCCCGCGATTATCTCTCTCACGGTCTTCGCCATCAGGCACGGGAACGCGCGACAGCAGAACTTGGCGAGCGCTCGATCTTCGATGAGCGTATGGCCCTTGATCGCGATATCCATGCCAAGGGGTTTAGTCGGCTGGATAAGGCCTTTGCGGCAGAGCTTGATGGACGGGGAGAAGTTCGCCTCCAAGACCTAGGCGGGCGAGATCCTGATCAAGCCATCTGGGGCAATGCACTTCGCGCTCGTGCGCGCGAGCTAGAAGCACGCGGTCTTGCCACAGAAGTGCGCCGTAATGTGATGGCCTTCAAAGACGGATGGACAGAGACGTTAGCCGAGAGGTCACGAGTCGATATCACCAAGACGCGCAGTACGACCAAGCTCCATGAGCGGGGTGAGGAGCTGGTTGGTGAAGTTGTAGGCCTAGAACGTCGCGCCACTGGCAACAGTGTCCTGATCCTTGATACCGCCTACAAGACCAAAACCATGGTCAACACCAAGTCGCCTCTGGTCGATCATCTTCAAAAGGGATCATGGGTTCATGTGGATGAGACTGGCCATCTCTCGCGTCTCTCCTATCACCCACTCGAAGAGCAATTAGGGGCAACTGCCTTTACCGCCCTCGACCGCGAGCTGGACCGGATCGGTCATGGCGAAGAGCGCTTCTTCACAGGCGATGGCCGCATTGATCAGGCCCTTGCTTCACGGGCTCAAGACCATGTCCGTGCAGGGCTTGGGGCTTGCGATCAAGACGGGGTCTTCTCATTCCATGAAGGGGCCAAAGATGCGCTACAAGCGGCAGAGATTAATGCCCTCAGCAATACCCTCGCTGAGCAAGGGCGAGGCACCCTCACCGCCCCCGGTCACACCGTCTATGACGGCTGGCGGGTTGGCTCGTTTGAAGAGCTTCACGCGGGCCGCGTCGCACTCCTCGAACGGGCCTCTGGCATGGGTAATCATGTAGTCATGGTCCCGACACCCATCGAGAGCGCGATCCATATCGGCGACAATGTCAGCCTCAGCAGCCTTGGGCGAGGTGGTGCTGTCCAGGTGGTGCAGGACATTAGCCTTGGGTATGGGTTGGGGCGGTAGGGTCTGCTTTGCGCCAGTTGTTGCCATTTGGAGCGGGCTGGCGGTTTCTTGAAAGCGGACATTTGTCTTGGCTGGGGTGGGCTGCACGTCAGCGGGATACGCTACAAACTAATGGCGGGATTTTGAGTGCCAAGGTTACAACCATTCACGTAAAAAGTGGAGAAAGGTTCTAGAAGATGCTACAATGCAATGGTGCGAAAAGACATATAAGGCCAGTCCCTTGAATTATAAATCGACGGTAATTGGGTTTGACGATCACATCGAAGAACTAGTTCTTCTGGATATTGAGGGTCTTTATTTTACCTGCTTTGCATCTGTTTGCCCTTACAAAGTAGAGCTATTTGGATGCTACGAAGTTGAATTTTATGTCAATATTTTTGACGACATTCGCTTCGAACAGCTTGGTGATGGAGTTCAAGAGAGCATCCAACCAATTGAAGGATTTCGTTATCTGTTAACGGGAAGATTGCAGGAAGGGGCCGTTTTTTCAAACGGGATAAAATTTAAAGAAGATTCTGATTTTGCTGATTTAAAGCACCTCGAGGGCCATACGTTGAGGATCAATGTAGATCGACTTGATGTCCATTTTTTGTGAGATTAGTAATGTGCTTCTCGCCGTAAGGTTCAGTCCCTTGGGACTGCACCATTTCAGGATTTGAGGTCTTGGATTTAGCTCTCTCTACTCAGACAGCCTTTGCAACAGGCTCTGCCTAGGCAAAGGCTTAGTTCGAGTTTGGGCGCGCAAGATGGGGTGTCAAGGGGTGAAATCGGCTTCGCCGACGCGCGTAGCGCGCCCCTTGACACCCCATCTTGCGCAATAACAATTGTCAGGCGGCTTCAAGGCAAGCGGAGCGACGCATTGAACCGTTCCAAGTGTTTTGTATGACATCAGCATCAGATGAGTTTAGGATTTGCATGACGATGGTGCATTCCAACGCTGGAACGCACTCTACAGCACGAGGCGCATTTCCTATTGATCATGACGAAAAAACTTTTCTTTTCTGGCTTGCTGATTTTAGTCTTAGCCATCTTATACGCTGAAATTCGAGGCCTAAAAGTTGTGACTTGTGCGGGCGTTAATGTCCGAGCTGTCGCAATATCCAATTCACACGAACGCCTATACCTCACACGGATCGGGTCCATCTTTGTCGGCTTCCCCAACGTTGAAGGTCAGGCGGTAGTTGTGACTTCGGGAGGCACAGCAAAATTCGGGTATTTCACGCGTGCGGGAATCCAAATTGAGTCCTGCTCCTAATTTTCATGGCGGGGTCAAAGGGTCGAAGTTTGCCTTTGATATCCAGTTGAACGTCCTCTTTCACCGCCCAAAGCAGACCATCTCCTTTCGGCCAAAAGTCGCCGAAACGTAACGAGCAGCTGTGCGCCAAAGTACTTGCCGCAGGCCCTGCCTACTCAAAGGCCGTGTTCGAGTTTGAGTGCGCAAGATGAAACAGCGCGCGCCCCTCTCCTTTTGGGAGAGGGGACGGGGGTGAGGGCTAACCCTCGCACTGTTTGATTGCACGCGGCCGAAGCCTTCACGAGGGGGCAACCTGCTCATGCGGAGCCACCCCTCTCCCCAAAAGGACGACGGGAGACCCCCCCCCTACAACATCGCCGGAATAACGCGGTCGGGTGGCTTATGCCCATCGGCGAAGGTCTTGATATTGATGATGACTTTCTCGCCCATTTCGGTGCGGCTCTCCATGGTGGCAGAGCCCATGTGGGGCAAGAGCATGACGTTTGATAGCTTCTTGAGCTTGGGATTGATCGCAGGCTCATGCTCAAACACGTCTAGGCCCGCACCCGCCAACAGACCCTTGTCGAGCATGCGGGCAAGGGCGGCTTCGTCAATCACCTCGCCGCGCGCGGTGTTCACCAGATAGGCGCTGGGCTTCATCAATTGCAGGCGGCGGGCCGATAGAAGATGGTAGGTCGCAGGCGTGTGCGGGCAATTGACCGAAATTATGTCCATCCGCGACAGCATTTGGTCGAGGCTTTCCCAATAGGTCGCCTCCAACTCTTGCTCAATGGCGGCCGAGACGCGGCGGCGGTTGTGATAATGGATTTGCAGGCCAAAGGCCTTGGCGCGGCGGGCAACAGCTTGACCAATCCGGCCCATGCCGACAATGCCCAGACGCTTGCCCGCCACCCGGCGACCCAGCATCCACGTGGGCGACCAGCCTTCAAACCCGTCTGCCTCAACCACCTTCACGCCCTCCATCAGGCGGCGCGGCACGGCGAGGATCAGGGCCATGGTGATGTCGGCCGTGTCTTCGGTCAAAACACCTGGGGTATTGGTTACGGTGATGCCGCGCTGGATCGCGGTTGCGACATCCATATTGTCCACGCCTGCCCCGAACTGAGCAATCAGGCGTAAACGTTCGCCCGCGCGAGACAGAACCTTACTATCGATCTTGTCCGTCACGGTCGGCACCAAGACATCCGCGCGGCTGACGGCATCGACCAATTGCTCGTAAGACATGGGCGTGTCGGTCGCGTTCAGCTCGGTATCAAACAATTCTGCCATCCGTGTTTCCACAGGCTCTGGCAATTTGCGGGTGACGATGACTTTGAGTTTAGACTGGGGCATAGCTCTGTGTAGCAAGGCAAAGCGCGGACGCCAAGCGACATCGCAGTGATCGCTGAAATCTGGTGTTTGCAGACAATTTTAGCCCCCAGATTAAGACGGTGTTCACCTTCATCGGCGAGATGAACAGGGGGTGGGCTTTGTCAATGAACACGATGAAGTCGTTGATTCGGAAGTAGTTGCGCACGATGGGTAAAGTGAAAGCCATCCTTGCCAGCATTGCATTGGCAATGACCAGCCTGTGTGCGGGCTATGCTTTTGCTGGCGGCTATCCACCTTTCAACCGATTGGCAGGGGAAACACCCTCTGGACAGCCCGTCCCACGCTTTGTTTCTTTAAAGTTTTCCAACATCAATGGCCGTGCAGGCCCTGACAAGGATTATCCGGTGCGCTGGGTCTATAAGCGCAAGGGCCTGCCGGTGCGGGTTGTTGCGGAAACAGAAGAATGGCGGCGCATTGAGGATCCAGATGGTGCCGTCAGCTGGGTGCATAAGCGCATGCTGGACGGTCGGCGGACCGGTATCGCGCGCCCTGCCCGGGACATGCGCGTCGCGATGCGCGCCAATGCCAGCAGCGACACGCGTGTCGTGGCCTATATTACAGACGGAGTGATCGTTGAAATCACCGAGGAACGACCCGGCTGGCGCCAAGTAAAGGCCGGTCGCTTTAAAGGTTGGGTTCCCGCTTCCGAGCTTTGGGGCGCTGACAATTCGCGTCAGCCATAAGGGAAAGCATGCTTGGCGAATGGCCTCGCGCCATGCTAACGCCCTTGTGAAACATTTTGTAACAGGACGGCATCCCTTTGACGCAGACCCCCGAAACGACCATTCCCGCACGTGAATCCTCTTATAGCTATGAGCAGCTGATCGCGTGTGGCGAAGGCAAATTATTCGGTCCGGCCAATGCGCAGCTGCCTTTGCCCAACATGCTGATGATGGACCGAATCACCACCATCACCGAAGCTGGCGGGGCCTATGATAAGGGGCGGATCGAAGCAGAGCTGGATGTGCATGCGGGCCTGTGGTTCTTTGATTGTCACTTCAAGGGCGACCCTGTGATGCCGGGTTGCTTGGGCCTTGACGCCATGTGGCAATTGGTTGGCTTCTATTTAGGCTGGTCTGGCCTGCCCGGAAAAGGGCGCGCGCTTGGCGTCGGCGAAGTCAAGTTCTCTGGCCAGATCACCAATGATGTCAAGCTGGTCCGCTATGAGATCGACGTTAAGCGCGTGTTCAAGTCGCGCTTAATTCTGGGCGTTGCCGATGGCCAAGTGCTGGCTGATGGCAAAGTTATTTATACCGCAAAAGACTTGCGCGTCGGACTGTTTCAGCCAGACGCCCTATAAGGAAGAAGCCGATGCGTCGTGTTGTCGTAACAGGAATGGGCATCGTGTCATCGATTGGCAATGACACTGCGGAAGTCACTGAAAGTCTGCGAACGGCTAAATCGGGCATCAGTTTTGCCCAAGAGCATGCCGATCATGGCTTTAAATGTCAGGTGCAAGCCCGCCCAAATCTCGACTGGGAAACCTTGGTCGACCGGCGCGCGGCGCGCTTTTTGTCTGAAGGCATGGGCTGGGGTCATATTGCGATGGAGCAAGCCATCGCCGACTCAGGCCTTGAAGCCCATGAAGTCAGCCATGAGCGGACGGGCATTATCGCAGGCTCTGGCGGTCCTTCGACCAAAGCTATTGTTGGCGCTGCGGATAAGACGCGCGAGACGGGCTCTCCCAAACGCGTCGGCCCGTTTGCGGTACCTAAGGCCATGTGCTCTGGCGTGTCTGCGGCCTTGGCCACTTGGTTTAAGATCAAGGGCGTCAATTATTCGATCAGCTCCGCCTGTGCCACCAGCGCGCACTGCATCGGCAATGCCTATGAGAGCATTGCTTGGGGCAAACAGGATGTGATGTTTGCAGGCGGCAGCGAAGACCTCGACTGGACCTTGTCGATCCTGTTTGATGCCATGGGTGCCATGTCCTCTGGCTATAATGACACCCCGTCACGGGCTTCGCGCGCTTACGATAAGAATCGCGATGGCTTTGTGATCGCGGGCGGGGCCGGCATGCTGGTTCTGGAAGATTATGACCGGGCCAAAGCGCGCGGCGCTAAAATCTATGCGGAGCTCACAGGCTATGGTGCCACATCCGATGGTCACGATATGGTCGCGCCATCTGGCGAAGGCGCGGTGCGCTGTATGCGGCAAGCACTCGACATGTCGGGCGGTCGCAAGGTCGATTATCTGAACCCTCATGGCACCGCGACACCGGTTGGCGATGCTAAAGAAGTGGGTGCGATCCGCGAAGTCTTTGCGGGCCACATCCCGCTCATCTCATCGACCAAATCGCTAACCGGCCACTCCTTGGGAGCCGCAGGTGCACAGGAAGCCATCTACAGCCTCTTGATGATGCAAGCGGGCTTTGCCTGCGAAAGCGCCCATATTGACGAGATCGATCCAGACTTTGCCGACCTGCCAATCCTGCGGGCCCGCAAGGAGGTAGACATTGAGACCGCCATGTCCAATTCCTTTGGCTTTGGCGGCACCAATGCAACTTTAATGTTCTCCAAAGTCTAGCGCCATTATCCCGTCACAAAGTTGGGGCTCAATCGGTCCATGCGATTCCTCCTCTTTCTTCTCCTCGTCCTTGGTGCCCTCTTTTACTCCAACCCGACAGAGCAGCGGTTGCGTCAGGTTATGCGCGAGCAGGACAAGTTGAGCCTAGATGCTGCCAGCATTCTGCCGATTAAGCGCACCAATTACTATTTGGCCTCCAAGTTTGAGATCAATTATCTAATCGGCAAAACCACCTGTTGGGGTGCGGCTCACGCGGTGATTATCTGCCCGAGCGACAAGAAGGATAAGAAGTGATGCGCCCATCGCTCAAATGGGCCCTAACGGCGACCGATGTCGCGTTCATGCTCTATTGGAGCGTGGCGTTACTGGAATGTTTGGGCCTGATCAGCATCCCCAGTGCTTGGCTCTATGCCCATGCGCATGACCCCCGCGTTGTCGCGTGGAACTGGTCATTTTTTCCCCTCGACATTGCCTTCTCCATAACCGGCCTGTGGGCGGTGCGCGCGGCGAGCCAAGGCAACCCGATTTGGCGGCCCTTAGCTTTGATTTCTCTCATTCTGACCATTGTGGCGGGCGGCATGGCCTGTGGCTATTGGCTGTTATTGGGTGAGGTCGACGCCGTCTGGTTTGGGATGAATGCGGTTCTAGTGATCTGGCCACTGGTATTTCTACCCGCTTTGGTGCGAGAAATGGCCGTAAATTCTGCGTCGGCGAATTGACTTCTCGTGTTCTGACACGTATCAGCGCCGCTCTCTAAAGACGTCACCTTAACTGCGCCTATCATGCGCGCCACCTTTTGGAATACGACCATGAAAGTGAAGAGCTCCATCAAATCACTGAAGACCCGCCATGCAGCGTGTCAGGTCGTGCGCCGTAAAGGTCGGGTCTATGTCATCAACAAGGTCGACCCACGCTTTAAAGCCAAGCAGGGCTAATTGCGCGTGCCTGCGCCCATCCGCGCAGTTCTTTTCGATTATGGCAATGTTTTAGTCGGCTGGTCGCCGCGCAAACTCTATGCGCGCTTAATCCCTGACCCCGACCGCCTCGACTATTTTCTCGATCATGTCTGCCCGATGTCATGGCACATGTTGCATGACGAGGGCCAAGAAATGGCTGTGACCATTCCAGCACGGCAAGCTGAGTTCCGCGAATTCGCCGCCGAGATTGCGGCTTGGAAGACGGACTTTGCCGAGATGATCACCGGCGAAATCACGGGTTCTACCCAATTGGTGAGCGAGCTGGCAGCGGCCAACATCCCCCAATATGTCTTGACCAATATGCCCAGCGAAATGGTGGAGACTTGCTTTGGGCCGTTTGATTTCCCCCGTCACTTCAAGGACATCATCGTGTCGGGCGATGAAAAGACCGCCAAGCCGTTAAAGCCAATCTTCGACATCAGTTTGAGGCGCATGGGTGGCCTTGCAGCGGAAGAAGTCTTCTTCACCGACGATTCGCCTGCCAATATCGCTGCCGCCGCCTCTTTCGGCTTCGTGACCCATTTGTTTGAGGGGCCAGAGGGCTTGCGCCAAGCGATGCGCGACGCGGGCCTTCCTGTTTGACGGACTTGACGGTTTAGGTGAAAGCTAAGCCCATGCGGTTCTTGCGACTTTTGCCTCTTCTTTTGCTCCTGCCGGCGGGTTCCGTCCCGGTCACGCCGGGCGTGGTGGTTCCTGAGGTCGATAATCCAACCATTTATGACCCACCCCCTGCTCAAAAGCTCAACACCTATTTCGAGGCCTTGGCGCGCAGTGGCTCCGCTGAAGAAGCCGCGCGTTTTGAGGGCGAGATCTATTTGATCATGACGCGCAATGCCTCGCCCACCATCACCTTTTTGTTGGAGAGCGCCAGTGTGGCACTGAACGCGCAGGACACAGAAGCCGCACGCACGGCCTTGACCTCGGTCACTGAGCTTGACCCCAATTTCGCAGAAGGTTTAGCGCGTTTAGCGACCATCGCGTATGATGATGGCGACTATGTGCAGGCAGAATCGCTGTTGAAGCGGGCGCTGCGCCTAGAGCCCCGCCACTTTGCCGCTTGGACGGGCCTTGGCCTTGTGCGCGAAGATTTGGGCGACTTCCGTGGCGCACAAGCGGCATATCGGGAAGCGCTTTTCTATCATCCCTATCTGGACGGTGCCAAACGAGGCCTGATCCGCATGGAAGCCCGATTGGACGGTTTATCCCTGTGAGCCCAGACCTCTTCGCCCGCCTCATGCCCTTTCTAGTGCTGGCCGCAGCACTGTTGGTATTCGCGCTGATCTCAATTCTATTGCGACTGGCGTTGATTGAACGCTCGTGGCCGGCCATCGGCCGCTTTGTCACGGCGCGTGGCGTCAAAGCCCATGTGATTGAGCAAGGCAGCGGGCCAGAAGTCCTTTTGGTGCATGGTGCGGCCTCAAACGCGCGCGAACTCATCTCCGCGCTTGGCCATCGTCTGACAGATATGCGCTTGATTGCGCCAGATCGCCCAGGTCTTGGCTATTCTGGGCGTCCAAAGAATGCAGCCACTTTGGGCGAACAAGCAGCCTTTCTCGCAGACATTTTGCGCCAGACCGCCTCTGGCCCAGTTGTCGCTGTTGGCCATTCTTGGGGATCGGGCGTGATCTTGCGCTTAGCCTTGGACCATCCAGAGCTCGTCAAAGCCCTCGTCCTCTTGGCCCCGGCCTCACACCCATGGCAGAAATCGGCAAGCTGGCTGAACCGCATCGCGGGCTGGCCAATCCTTGGCGACCTATTGGTTTGGACCTTGCCACCCCTAATCGGTCCCAAGCTTGCCCCAACGGGCATTGCGCGGGGCTTTGCGCCGGGCCCTGTCAATCCACCCGATTATGGCGAGAAGATTGGCACCCCGCTATTTTTCCGACCTAAAGCCTATAAGGCCAATGCGGCGGATATGGTGATTGGCAGCGCAGAAATGGGCAAGCAGGCCGCGCGCTATTCAAGCCTGACGCTACCCGTCACCATCGTGTCGGGCCAAGGTGATGTGATTGTTTATAATGCCATTCATGCAGCAGGCCTGAAGCGCGACATCCCCCATGCGCACAGCTTTCGCGTGCCAGAGGCTGGCCATATGCCCCATTGGGTTGAACCGGACTTGGTGGAAGGCATCATCCGCGCCTATGCGACCGACACTGTTTATGAGGGAAGTTCTGCCCAGTTTCGTGCAGAGCGCTGATTGCACCTTTAAGCAGGCAAGCTAGAAGGAGGGTTAAGACCAGCCCTGACGTGATGCTTTGAGGTTCCCACCATGTATGATGCCGACGACGACGACAACCGCGTTTCCGCCCCACAAGCTTTGACCTCTTCGTCAAAGGAAAAACTGCGTCAGTTTGTTGCCCGCATCGAAACGCTGGAAACCGAAAAAACCGAATTGGCTGAGCAACTCAAGGAAGTTTATGGCGAAGCCAAATCCTTGGGCTTTGACACCAAGGCCCTGCGCGCCGTCATCCGCTTGCGCAAGCAAGACGCCAATGACCGGGCTGAAGCAGAAATGATGCTCGACCTCTATCTGGAAGCTGTCGGCGAAATCTGAGGCCTTTTTGTCGCGACGGGTTGACCCTGCCCTGACCAAGCGCGCCCTGTCGGCCCTGAAGCGGGCGGCAGATAAGGCGAAGTTGAGTGAAGAGGGTTTGACCGAATGGGAAGCCGAATTTCTGGGCAGCGTCGAAGAACGCCTGACGAAATTCGGCTCTGCCTTTGCTGATCCCGATAAGGGCCAATTGAGCGCGCCACTCTCGCTGCGCCAAGGCTTGAAAGTTCGTCAGATCGGTAAAAAGGGCGAGGCCGAAGGCGACAAGAAGCCCCGCCGTGGCTTTACCGCGCGTGACAAACCTCAAGCCGCCCCTAAACCAAAGCCGGATAAGCCGCGCAAGCCATTAGCCCGCAAAACAGGCCTGACCTCCAAAGGATTCCGTCCAAAAAAGAGCGACTAGTTTGGAGGCGATTCTGGAGCGCTTGCAGCATCACCAAAACCACAAGTCCAAAGCTTGCGATCATGAAATTGCGCCCGGACGCCCAAGGTTGAGGCCAAACTGCGGGCCTGCTGAGGTGCCCCCCGACGAAAGCCACCCTCCCCCAACTTATAAATCAAATAATGCGAGACGAATTGGTTACGTGGAATCTTGGTTCGCGCTTCCATCTTGGTGAAATGCCAGCCAACAAAATCGGCCGATAAGGCAAAATTTGATCGCGAACCAGAGGTTCGGCCCGTATCGCGCAAAAACCAGTTCCATGTCCGAAGATTGGCTTGGGCAAAGCCAAAATTGCGGACTGAATTGGCATCGACCGCCCCTGCCCCCTTGGCATTGGCCTTGAAGCGACTTTCTTGGTCGATCACGGTCAGGATCGTGCCGGGGCTGACCTTCCAGGTCAAAGAGGCGGAGCGCACGGCTTCCGCCCAGCCCGGATTGCGCGCCATTATGGCGCACATGTCTTGGGTTTGGGCTTGGGCAGCCGGGGCAGTCAGATAAAGGCCACAGGCCATCAAAAAGCCTAGCACCCGCACCTTAATGAACCCCACAACACGGGCAGGCAGGATCGGCCTTCAAACTTACGGTTCGGCTTTGGCCACTCAACCCATCCAGCATCCAGAGCCGCCCCATCAAGGGCTTGCCGGCCTTTGTCAGCCATTTGATGGCCTCCAACGCCATCATAGAGCCCACCACGCCGGTCAAGGCGCCGACAATGCCCATCTCAGCGCAGGTCTCGGCCTGGGGTGGGACTTCGGGCACAAAGCAGCGGTAGCAGGGCAAGGCTTGACCATGGGGGTCAGTCTTACTGAGGCCAGAGCCAAAAACTGCCACTTGCCCATCCCAGCGCCCGACCGCGCCAGACACCAAGGGAACGCCCAGCGCATGGCACGCCGCATTGACAGCAAAGCGGGTTTCAAACTGGTCGGTGCCATCCAGCACAAGGTCGGCACCCGCAATCAAGCGCTCAGCATTGCTTTCATCCAAGCGCTGCACCTGCACTTCCACTTCAATCGCGGGGTCCAAATGCCGGATCGCGGCTTGGCCAGCGCGGACTTTATCAACGCCAACATCTTCTGTTTTGAACAGGATCTGTCGCTGCAGATTGGAAAGCTCCACCACATCAGGATCAATCAAAATCAAGCGACCAACCCCGGCAGCTGCCAGATAAAGCGCCGCAGGTGCCCCCAATCCGCCCACGCCAACCAGCGCCACAGTCGCCTCTGCCAGCCGCTTCTGGCCCGGACCACCAATCTCTTTGAGGAGAATATGCCGCGCATGCCGGTCGAGTCGGACGTTACCTGTTTTCATAGCGGCATGATGACCGCCCCTGTGCAGGATGGCAAGATCGGGGTGGGGGTGTTGAGGCGAAGACCTCTTCCGCCAGCTTCGCGGCCACATCGACGCCTGCGCCGAAACCCCATGAGTGGAGGGCTCTCCCCTCGCCCTATGGGAGAGGGGATGGGGGTGAGGGCCTTACACGCATAGTCCTGTGGGCTGGATTGCTCAGCTTTTGTCATAAGAGGTAATGAGTTGTTGCGCCGGTAAGCCCTCACCCCTTACCCCTCTCCCAGAGGGAGAGGGGAGTGCGAATAGATAAAAACTTATCCCACCCCCACCAAACCCCGCATAACCTAAGCCCATCTCCGACGAGAGGGCGTTGTTGCTGCAGCGGCGACACCGGTTGGGTGACAGGGTATTTTGACCGGCATACGGGCGATTAAGGCTCAGTCGGAACGAAATCCTCAAAACTGTAATCATGACGGACGCCTGCCCCAACCCGCTTGTTTCTTTCGTCAATAAAACGCTTGACTCTCTCTGTATCAACGCCGCGTTCCTTCAACATCTTGGCGGCAATGGTCAGATTTTTGTACTCAGGCTCATGCCTTAAAGGTTCAGGATCTCTGGCCGACACAAGGTTCATCGCATTGCCATAAATAGCATATGCAAGACCCTCAAGCTCATGGGTATATCCTCTCTCCAGCAACTGTACAGCTCTGCTCGGGTATCCAACCGCCGCTGCGTAGGCGGCCATGCCGATGCCCCCCGTACTCGTCGGCGCATTTATATCCACGCCCGAGTCGAGCAGAAACTCGAAATTCTCCCATCTCCCGTTATATTGGCCCATGGAGAAAGCTTCCATTAACGTTGTGCTTCCATTTTTTTTGGTTGAATTCGGATCACCTCCATATTTAAGCATCAGTCTGAGGTAAATCGGATCAAAATAAGTTATTGAGGCAAGAGTTCCATTTATTCCATCGCTGGCGGCGTGATTTGGGTCAGCACCGGCTTGAAGCAAAGCTTCTAAGGCTGCAGGCTGTTCGCACTTCAAGGCATAAAACAAAGGGACAATGCCGTCTTGCCCCTTAGCATTCACATCGACCCCTTCTGCAATCAATGTGGCAATTCTTGAAGTGTCGCCGCGGCATGCCGCCTTCGCCAACTTAGCTGCCTTGGGATCGCTAAAGACTTCGCTGATGGACATTCCACCAAGCTTGGGGTGGTTCATGAACAATCCGAGAATGCCTACCGAAACCAGAAACAATGCTGCAATTCCAGCTTTCAACATGGCGCGTTCCTTAGATGTATTCCTCAAAATCAACATTCACAATGATGGCGATACCAGATTGAATCAAGCGAAAGGCTTCACACGCTTTCAAAACTAAAGCTTAGAGTCATTTTGGTGATCCCTATGGTTTACGAAAATGCGTCAAGAGGGAGCAACGCGCAACTGCGGCGATACCCCTTCAGTCCCTCCGGGACAGCTTCCCCATGAAATGGGGAAGCGGCTACGCCCCAAAAGCTGCCGATGCCGCTTCCCCACTCGTGGGGTATCGGCGCATGCGCCGATGCCGGCGAAGCCGGTGAAGGGGTGTTGGAGCGCGTAGGGACTCTGTTAGTAGGGGGCTCTCCCCTCTCCTTCTGGGGTCGACCTATAGGTCGACGGGTGGGGGTGAGGGCTCACACTCACAAAACTTTGGTCAAGATTGCTCAGCTTTTGCCAAGAAAGATAATGAGCTTTTTCGCCCGCAAGCCCTCACCCCCTACCCCTCTCCCAAAGGGAGAGGGGAGAGCACAGATAAAAACTTATCCCCCACCCTCCAAACCGCCCATATCCTAACCCCATCTCCGACGAGAGGGCGTTGTTGCTGCAGCGGTGACACCGGTTGGGGATGGGTAAGCGGGGTTAATCGGGGCAGACGTGGCTGCTTCGTGTTTTCATGAGGATTAGCTGT
>VYMA01000062.1_pt1 | contig 31843 bp, 31 predicted proteins | sample 5109851 | NCBI WGS metagenome assembly VYMA01 (sample SAMN12291814, study PRJNA351875) | freshwater metagenome | isolation source: freshwater lake | place: USA: Michigan, Wintergreen Lake | collected 2011-08-02
AGACCTAAACGCTTGGGGAGATTTAAGCTCTATTTTGGTTGGTAGCAATACCTGTCAAGACAACTTGAGTCAGTGAACCAAGAATCCCTCGCATGAGAGCGACGGGAGTGTCAACGTTTTAAATACTATTGCCGGCAACCCCTATGAAGTGGATTTTACTACCGCCCAAGTCGGTGCGACTACCACTCATGCCATAAAGGTAAGTGCCTTTAATGGAAATGGAGTCGGGGGTACTTTGCTCGGTAATTCCAGTGCAGTCGGGATCAATAGCTCGGGTAATTTCACATTTACAGCAACCAGCAATCAAAGCACTATTCAGGTTTTGGGGATACTTGGGACCAATAACGGCAGTGCTGATATTGCCTTTGATAATTTAAAAGTGAGTACCGTAGCCGTACCCGTACCCGAATCTGAACCTCTAGCCATGGTAGGGTTAGTAACTGTTATCGGATTCGGTACCAGCTTGCAGCGGAAACTTGCTCGGAATAGTCAGAAAAAATAAGTCCCGCAAAAATAAGAAAAAGGGACAGAAATAACCTTGATCCTGTTCCTTTTGTCTCCTGCCAAGGTTCCACTTTCCCATCAGGGAAGGGAGTGTCTCCCTCCCTTCCCTGATGGGTTACACAAAAGCTAGAACCTCTGGAAATGTGTTACAAGGGAGATGCTTGCAACGAGGTAGAAATGAGAAGAACCCTTTACTGATTAATTTTCCACAAAAGTAAATTTACCATTTTTACCATCGGCATCCATTTTAATTTGTGCCACGGAGAATTTATCCTGAATGATTTCTCCTTCGGGAGTAAAAGCAATATCTCCTAGGACAGTGACATACTTACCCGCTAAAATTTCCTGATTTAATTGTTGGCGAATTTGTTCGAGGGAAAGTGTACTGAGTTTATTTTTATCATCTACCCGTTTTAAGGCCTCGACAAAAACTTGAATTCCCGTAAAAGCTTGAGCGGTAAATTGGGGCGGTGCTTTTTTATTTTCTGCTGTATAAGCGGCGACAAAATCCCGATTAATGGGAAGATCTAATTCCGGATTATAAGCTTGAGCAATGATAATGCCATCACATTGAGCTTGACAAACTGGGAAAATATTAGAAGTATTTAAACCATTGCCACCAATAATTAATCCCTGATAGCCTAATTGTCGCAACTGTTTAACCAAATTGCCCCCGTCAGCAACCAAACCGGAAATAACCACTAAATCTGGTTTAATATTAATAGCGGCGGTGGCTTGGTTTTGAAAATCTGTATCGGTGGTTTGGAATTTCTGCACGGTGACAATATCAAGATTTAAACTCTTTAGGGTTTCTTGAAAAGTTTCCGTTTCCGATTTACTAAAAGCATCATTTTGGGCAAAAAAGACAGCCACTTTTTTAATCTTGGGATCGATTTTTAAAGCGGTTTTAACCGCATTGGGAGCGACCACAGCCACAGGAGCGGACACCCTACCCACATATTCACCGATCTGGGGGATACCTTTAGCGGTGTTAGACGGACCGAGAATAGGAACTTTGGCTCGATCGGCGATCGGACTAGCGGCAAAAGCTTGTTGAGACAGGGACGGACCGAGAATACCCACCACCTTATCTTGGGTGATCAGGGTATTGATGGCGTTGATCGCTCCCTGTTCATCCCCAGCCACATCCTGGATAATAACTTTAATCGGTGTTCCATTGACTCCGCCCTTTTTATTAAAATATGTTTCAGCAATCTTGACACCGATCACCTGTTCCTGTCCCAATAGGGCGACATTACTGGTTTGAGCCAAAGCTGCACCGATAGGGATAGCATTGGTGGCGGCGTTTTCCGCAGGACTGGGGTTAGTTTGACTGGTGGGAGTGCTGGAATTACAGGCCATCACTAGACCAAAAGTGGCTAGGGATAGTATTAAAGGGATTAATAAACGTTTTCTGAGCATTTTAACCCTCCGGGGGCTGATATTGTTGATGACACTATTATTTCGCGAATCGGGTTGATTTCAGCGAAATTCTCGACGCGATCAAACCGGATTTTGCTCCCTTAGCACCCTTTCTTTCCCCCTGATTTTGTCGATTAACCTCCCCGTCTCACCTCCCTTTTCCGAAAACGATTTGCCTTTTCCGGTTCTGTCGCCTAACCTAGTAGTTAGGGAATTTATATATCGCCTTTCCCGTTGACAAAGTCCTGCAAGCGAAAACATCCATTGAAGATTATGACTAACCCCGTTATTCACGCCTTTTTCCTCGGACGAGCGATCGCTGAAGTGATCGGTGAACAGCTAGAAGATGCTTTTACCAACGCTTTAAGTGAATTAGGCAAATTTGATGCCGAACAACGGGAAAACCTGCGGCAATTCGTCGAAGAAGTGCAAATGAGAGCCGATCGAGCCATGGAAAAGGGAGTATATACTGAGACAGACTCCAGTGGTTCCTCCAGTGCTGATGTGCAGGAAAACATCGACGAAATGCGCGCCGAAATTGCCCAATTGCGCTCGGAACTAAAAAACTACCAGAATTAACCAAAACCCCTCTTTTAGTCGCTTTAAAGCCCCAAAAATTGCGTGTCAGCCCTTCTACCCGTCCCCGTTACCCCAGAGTTAAACCCAGCAATGCCGGCCCTCCAAGTCGCCAAAAATAGCTATCGTTGGAATCGAGAAAACTATTCCATCAATCGTCGTCGTCTAGATATTTGGCGATTCGTTCTGACTGTACTTTATCAATTCTGGCTCAACGGTAAAAAATGGAGCTATAACGGCGGCTATAGCGAGGAAAAACTGGCCAGCAGACGCAGAAAACAAGCCGCTTGGATTCGGGAAACCATGCTAGAATTGGGTCCAACTTTTATTAAAGTCGGTCAACTGTTCTCCACCCGCGCCGATCTTTTTCCCCTCGAATATGTGGAAGAACTATCGAAACTACAGGATCAGGTTCCCGCATTTACCTACGAACAGGCCAGCAAAATCATCGAGATATCCCTCGGTAAACCCCTCAATCAACTCTTTAAAAGCTTTGATCCCATCCCCCTAGCAGCCGCTAGTTTAGGGCAAGTTCACCGGGCCCAACTGAAGACTGGGGAAGATGTGGTGGTCAAAGTCCAACGGCCCGGATTGAAAAAATTATTTAGTATCGATCTGACCATCCTGAAAAAAATCGCCCAATACTTCCAAAATCATCCCAAATGGGGTAAAGGTCGCGATTGGACGGGTATTTATGAAGAATGCTGTAAAATTCTCTGGGAAGAAACCGATTATCTCAATGAAGGTCGTAACGCCGACACTTTTCGCCGTAATTTTCGCGGGGAAGATTGGGTAAAAGTACCGAAAGTCTATTGGCGCTACACCTCTCCCCGGGTTTTAACCCTAGAATACCTCCCCGGCATCAAAATCAGTCATTATGAGGCCCTAGAAGCGGCCGGACTCGATCGCAAATTGTTGGCTAAACTAGGGGCAAAAGCTTATCTAATTCAACTACTCAATAACGGCTTTTTTCACGCAGATCCTCACCCCGGCAATATTGCTGTTGATAGTGATGGCTCCTTGATTTTCTACGATTTCGGCATGATGGGACAAATTAAAACCAACGTGCGCGAAAAATTAATGCAGACTCTCTTGGGAATTGCCCAAAAAGATGCCGATCGCGTGGTCACTTCTCTGGTGGATTTGGGGGCATTAACTGCTAATGGTGATATGGGAGCAGTGCGGCGATCGATCCAGTATATGCTCGATAACTTCATGGATAAACCCTTTGAGGAGCAATCCGTGGCCTCTATCAGCGATGATCTTTATGAAATCGCCTACGATCAGCCTTTTCGCTTTCCTGCTACCTTTACCTTCGTCATGCGAGCATTTTCTACCCTAGAAGGGGTAGGCAAAGGACTCGATCCCGAATTTAACTTTATGGAAGTGGCCCAACCTTTTGCCCTGCAATTAGTAAATGATATGACAGGAAATAATGGCAGTAATATCCTCGATGAGTTAGGACGACAAGCGGCCCAAGTGAGCAGCACCGCCCTGAGTTTACCCCGACGCATCGATGATACGATCGAAAAATTAGAACGGGGTGATATCCGTGTTCGGGTACGTTCCAGCGAATCCGATCGACTTTTACGGCGATTGGGTATGATTCAAATGGGAACCAACTACACTTTACTGATCAGTGCTTTAATTATCTCGGCGACGCTTCTATTTGTCAGTGGTTTTGGTTGGTTAACTTTAGTACCGATGGCGATTTCCCTGCTGCCGGGGATAGCTCTTCTGAGACTTTGGCAGAAAATTCAACGTCAGGATCGGATGATGTAATCGATCGCAGGATAATAAATATTGTGTTAGCAGCAGAAATTTCCATGAACAACCTTTCTTTTGGAGGAATGACCGATCCTGGTGTAGTGCGATCGGTTAATCAGGATAGTTATTATATCGACCCCGAGCAGCGCTTTTTTATCGTTGCTGATGGTATGGGGGGTCATGCGGGGGGCGAGGAAGCTAGTCAAATCGCCACTAAAACTATCCAAGCTCATCTAGAAGAACACTGGAATTCTGACCTTGCTGCCGGGGAATTGCTACAGGAGGCAATTACTGCCGCTAACGAGAAGATTATTGAAGATCAGCTGAAAAATCCCGAAAGACAGGACATGGGGACAACCCTAGTCATGGCTATCTTCCGAGATGATCGACCTTGGTACACCCATATTGGTGATTCCCGTCTCTATCGCTTTCGTGAGCAAAAATTAGAACAGGTGACGGAAGATCATACTTGGGTAGCTAGGGCGATGAGAATGGGCGATATGTCCGAAGAAGAAGCGAAAAACCACCCTTGGCGGCACGTTTTATTTCAATGTCTTGGTCGTCGCAATTTGCCCCCAGTGACGGTATCTCCCCTGGATGTGCAATCCGGCGATAGTTTAATTCTCTGTAGTGATGGTTTGACGGAAGAAGTTTCCGACGAGGAAATTAGCGATTATTTGCAAACCGGTGCTGATTGTCAGGAAATTGTCGAGAATTTAGTGGCAGCGGCCAAAAAAGCCGGCGGTTCCGATAATATCACTGTGGTCATGGTAACGCAGAATTGATACTAAATCCGTTGAGTACAGGCCAGTTATGAGGAGAGGCACTCATGCAAGAGGCAACCCCCCCCGATGTCGGGGGGGTTGGGGGGCCACACCCTGCCCCCAGGAAAAACTTTTTGCCGCAAACCCTAAATAATCAGTTTTTAATAACCGGATTTAGTATGACAGGAAATAGCGATCAGCGATCGCTAAACTTTCACTCCTACTCGATCGCTCCCGCTTGTTGTAATAAAGAAACGATCGCCTGATGGTGATTAAATTTAGCTAACATTAAAGCGGTCATTCCCCCGTGATTTTTCTGGTTTAAGTTGACTTTTCCCTCGTCTAACAAAACTTTAACCGTGTCGAGACAACCGTGATAACTGGCCGACATTAAAGGGGAAGCGCCGCTAAAATCGAGTTTATTGACATCAGCACCGATAGCGATTAACCGGCGCACCAGTTGACTATTATTGCCCTCACAAGCTTTCATAAGGACGGTTTGGCCATCGGGATAAACGGCGTTGGCATTAGCCCCGTAGTCGAGGAGATAACGGCAGATTTCCGTAAATTGGCCCTGTAGAGCTAAAGTTAACGGTGTTTCTCCCTGCTGAGTTAGGTTAGGCTCCGCCCCCTGTTTTAACAATTCTAAAACGATCGCTTCGTATCCTTGCATCGTGGCGATAAGCAAGGGTGTATCACCAAAATGGTTACGGTGATTGACAAAAGCGCCGGCTTGTAGTAAGGCCTGGACGATCTCTAAATGTCCTTCGATCGTTGCTAAATGCAGGGCCGTTTCTCCGGCCTGATTTTGATTGTCAATACTAGCCCCCTGAGCGAGTAAAAGTCGGACAATATGGAAATATCCCTCAGCAGCGGCGATCATCAGGGCAGTTTCTCCCTCCTCCGTGCTAATATTCGGATTGGCTCCCGCTTGCAGTAAAGTTTGCACACTGCCGAGATTTCCCTTCTCTACAGCCAAAATTAGGGGAGTTTCCCCAGATAAAGTGGGAGAATCGAGGGGCATACCACGAGAAATAAACAATTCGAGGATTTCTGGGCGATTAGCGGTGAGAGCCTGTAACCAAGCTTCTTGACGGATTTCTTCATCTACACCACTGTTGAGCAGTAAACGGACAATTGCGGCGTAATTTTGGCTAATAGCTACAGATAAAGCCGTATCTCCATCCCGATCGCGCATATTGACCCGAGCGCCGGCGATTAATAACTGTTCTGCGATCGCTGTATAACCCTGATAAGTGGCGATCATTAGTGCAGGCGTACCATCTTGATTGACCTGATTGATATTAGCACCGGCAGCGATTAATTGAGCGAGGATTTCACCGCGATTGAGGGCAGCCGCTAACATAAGGGGGCTTAAACCTTGGGGTTGTTTACTTTTGTGGATATCAGCCCCAAATTCTCGCAAAATTGCCACAATTTCCCGATGCCCCCCCTGCACGGCATAGATTAAAGCCGTAGTATTTTGGGCATCAGTGGCGTTGACATTTGCCCCCTGACTTAGTAAAGCTTGAACTCGCGCCAGATTGCCCTGACGCGCCGCTTGTATTAACAAGATATCCCAATTAGAAGCCATTAACAGTGACCGCTCGGCAGAAGGTATTTTTTCTATTATCGATCTTTCCAGACAGGTAAACGGACAGAAAAGCTACGCGCTAAATTTAATCCCATTGCCCACTTGCCACGGGCCACTTCCCCACCGGAAAATTAATTCTACTGATTTGCTAAGATCTGGTCATCCATGGCCAAGTCTATTTTTTGCTGATCGCGACCAGAAGCGAGATAATCATTCTGGAAGGAGTCTTTTAAACCACTGACTAGATCATATTCTGGCTGCCAGTTTAACTCACGGATGGCTTTATTAATATCAGCGTAGAAATGTTGAACCCGCAGGGGGAAAGGTTTCTTTTTGCCGAAGTCAAATTTTTTGGGGTTATAGTTAACAATCTCGATTTCCTCGGCATTTTTTCCCATGGCTGCCGCGCAAGCTTTCGCTAAACCGTTAAAAGTTACATAGCGATCGCCTGAAATATTATACACTTGACCAATAGCCTGAGAATTACCCAATACTGCGGCCATGGCTTGGGCCAGATCAGCAACGTGACCAAATTGGGTAAAATGTTCCCCATGACCGGGTATAGGAATAGGACGATTACGAACCAAACGGTCAAAAAACCAAGCTTCTAGGTCATTATAGTTGCCCGGTCCGTAGATATAAACCGGACGGATGGAAGTCCAGGGTAAACCCATCTCGCTTAAATAATTTTCTGTCTCGTATTTTCCCTTGTGGCGACTCTTGGGATCTAGTTTATCCCCTTCCTTATGGGGCATTTGGTCAGATTTTAAATAAACCCCCGCCGAGCTAACATAGACGAAATGCTCGATTCTGTCCTTAAAAATTTGGACGAGGGGCTGAGTATCACTTAATTCCCTGCCATTATTATCGAAAATTGCCTCAAAACTCTCATTTTTAAGCTTTTCTTTAAGTTGTGAGGGGTCAGTGCGATCGCCATGGATCTGTCGTACTCCCGCAACTGGGGCGGGTTTATTGCCACGATTGAATAATACTACTTCATGACCCTGTTCTACTAACACTTTAGTCAGAGAAACGCCGATAAATCGGGTTCCACCCATAATTAAAATTTTCATAGTCGCCATTGTCAATATCAAGGTTATATTATCCCTCGATCGGTGCAGTTTGTCGCTTGTTAGTTGTCGGGTTTTGGGGGCATCCCATAAATCCGTTGAGTAACGCACAGAAAACGGGTTTCTCCGAGAAACCCGTTTTCTACTCATGCACTCATGCAAAAAGGGGAATAAATAATCAGTCTTTGATAACCGGATTTAGTATGAATTGGCGAAGTTTCGGTAAAATGAAGGCAATTAGTCAACAGAGGAGGTCAAAATTATGACTTTAGCAAAGGTAAAAAATCTTTATGATCGAGATTTTGCTTTGTGGATAGAAAAAACGGTTAAGCAATTAAAATCTGGGGATTTATCTCAAGTTGATTTAGAGAATTTGATCGAGGAGGTGGAATCTTTGGGAAGACGAGACAAAAGAGAACTAAAAAACCGTTTAATTACCTTATTTGAACAGGCTTTAAAACGGCGTTATCTTCCTTTGTCCGAATGTTATCGAGGTTGGGAACTAACAATTAAACGCTGTCAATCTGAGTTAAAAGATATCCTTAAAGACTCCCCTAGTTTATGCAGTTTTTTAACCGATATTTGTGTTGACTGTTATCAGGAAGCAGTGGAGAATATGCGAATTGAATATGACTCTAATTTTCCCGATGTTTGTCCTTTTTCTCAGGATATTGATGGTTTATTAAATCATAGGTTTTGGGAGGAAGAAAAATATACTAGCCCCTAATCCTTCGGGGGAATTGCCATCACTTGATTATCATTAATCACAACCAATTTACCGCCCAATTTTTCGATATTTTCCTTAGCTAACCTGCGGGTTTCTTCGTCTTTGCTATTCAGCCAGACTAACATCCAGGCACCGACTCTGGGGGCGCGACTATCGGGATTAGTTTCTAAAAATTTTACTGTTCCCCTAGCGGATTTTTCGATAAATTCATTACCAGCAATTTTTGCCCAATCAGCGGCCATTTGATTCGAGTTTTTCGCCCCAGGAATATCACCTAAAAATAATAGTTCATCCACTCCTTTATATAACCAAAGAAAATAGGCATCTTTGACATCAGGAGTGAGTTTTGATAAACCTTTATTCATAATCTCAATCGTTCTTTCGGGTTTACCCGCATTCACAGAAGAAGCGATAGACATCATCAAATAGGCGCGGACAAATTTCGGGTCATTTTTAGTGACAATTTCCATAAAATCGGGACTTAAACCGTAACCAGTTTCCCGGCGAGCATCCACATCGCCATAATATTGTATAAACTGTAACATTGACCAATTAGCTAACATATTGTCAAAGCCAAAGGAAGGTATATTTTTTAATAACTCAACCTGAGCATTTTCTAGGCGAGATTCCTGAGCATAATTTCTCTCTAATAACTTTTCTTTGGTCAAAGTTTTCACCTTTTCCTGTTGCATTTCGACAATAGCCATGATTAACCCACCGATAATGGCGACTAAACCAAGAGTTTTAAGTAAGGATAGATTGAGAGATTTTTTTGCGCCTAGCATATCTTTGAATAAAAGTCAATAGTTTTAACAAAAAAAGTTTAAAATAGGCCATTATTTTCTGACTTTTGCCTCTTGCCTGTTGCCTATCCTAACCAAGAAATTAATTTTGCACAACTACTTAATTAATTATCTTGCCATCAACACATTCAAGGTTGCCGGCGGAATTACTGGTAGAAACATTATCTTCTAAAGGAGTTTCATCCTCACAAACAATACCGGTATAGGCCCCATCTGCCGTTTGTCCGGCTGCCCCTGCATAATTTTTAATCTCGTCATCAAATTGAGTCACAGCATTCGCTTGATAGGCGGCTCCAAAAGCACCGGGACTTCCTACTTCGCTGATAACATAAAATTTTGGGGTAATACTAACGGTTTCCAATGCTAAATTTGACAAAGTACCAAAAATTCCGTTTTCATAACGATAACCCTGTTGGGCGCGATTGATCAAACCGAGAGCGACTCTAGCTTCTGCTTGCCTACCTTTGGCGACTTGTCCTAACAGTGACGGTATGGCAATGGCAGCGAGAATTCCTAAGACGATAATAACAACCAATAATTCTATTAAAGTAAAACCCTGCATATTTTTCCTATTTAATTTCAGCAAGAGAACAAGATAATTTTTCATGGCAGGGAAGGAAATTGAAGTAATTTTAGACTGGTTAATTAAACCCAAAAAAACCAAGCGGAAGAAATGAAAATTTTACCTTCCACCTTCCGCTAAGTATCAAATTTTGGTTATTGTGCCAGAAAGCTTTTAAGCAATCTGGGAAGAATATCTACTTAACAACTTTACCGTTGTCGCAGGTGCCACCGTCGGCCTCAGTAGGATCAGCAGTAGCGGCAACACCTGTAGTAGTGGGGTTAGTTGCCTCGCAAATGATTGCAGAAAACTGACCATCTTCGGTTTGAGCAACAGCAGAAGAGTAGTCGCGAATATCATTATCATAAGTAGGGTTTGCATTCGCATTGGTCACAGCAGCAGTAGCACTCACACCAGTGCTATTAGGGTAAACGTAGTATTGAGGTTGTATAGCTACAGGAAGTTGGTTGTCAGCAGCTGTGGTCGAGAAGGTTCCAAAAAAACCACTCTCTAAGCGGTAAGCTTGTTGAGCGCGGCTGACGGTACCTAAGTTGTTGCGGGCTTCCGCTTGTCTGCCTTTGGCTACCTGACCGAGGAGGTTGGGGAGAGCGATGGCGGCGAGTACACCGATGATGATAACGACAACTAGAAGTTCGATGAGGGTGAAACCTTTGTTACCGTTCTTTTTGTTGAGAGCTTGGATGAGTTTGAATTTAAAAGTAGAGTTCATAGGTATATCCTTGTGGTGGGTAGGTGTGATTTTTCTTTCCTACAAACAACTTACCCACCTGTTTCAGGAAACCTATCACCCCTGGCAAAAATTTTTTTGGGGGAGTTGGGGGGCCGTTTCTAGGAGCCACTTCCAGGGATTAGGGAAAAAACCAAAAAGTTTAGCAGCACCTCCCAAGACAGCGACCACCAAAGCGTTGACATCCTCGCCGCCGTAAAACGGACGGCGATTCCCAAACCTCACGATTTGGGCTTCGGCCGTGAGCTTTTGCGTTCGACAAAAGCTCACGCCGAGGTCCGAACGGAGACGGGAGACGGGAGACGGGAGACGGGAGACGGGAGACGGGAGACAGCTATTAGGGATCGGATTTGAGTTTTCAGTTCACTGTTTCCTCACATCAGAAGTCTGACGGAGTAGTGGCTTAGATGTGTAATTAATTGTGCTTAGATACTTAGCAGTTTCAACGATAACTTGGCTCTTCTCGTTTCTGTATAGTCTTACCTCGTTGCCAGGCTCTCCCTTGCAAGGCACTTCCAGAGATTCTAGCTCTTGTGTAACCCATCAGGGAGGGAAGGGAGAAAAACCCTCCCTTGTCCCATGCCAAGGTAGAACCTTGGCAGGAGACAAAGCGCTGATGATCACAGAAAGTCGAGAAGAGTAGAAAGAACCCTGTAGAGGCGCAAGGAACCTACAACCTGCGCCTGATCTCGTTGACTTATTTTTTAACGCATTCAATAATACAAATATCTTCTTGAGTCGGAATAATTCGATTTAATTTTAATCCCGCTTGACTCAACAATTCCTCAAATTCTTCTGCGGTTCTTTCTTTGCCTCCCGGACACATAACTAACATATTCAGGTCTAACATTTTAGCCGCCGAAGGATTATTACCCGAAGGAACAACCATTTCCATGACTAAGATTTTACCGTTGCTATCTAAAGCTTGACAACAGTTTGTCAAAATGGCAATCGCCCGTTGATCATCCCAATCATGAATAATATGTTTTAATAAATAGCCATCTCCTCCCGACGGTACGGATTCAAAAAAACTACCGCCAACGGTTTGACAACGATGGAGAATGCCGTGTTTTTCTAAAGTCGGTTGACAATGAGAAATTACATATTCTTCATCAAAAAGAATTCCTTTTAGGTGGGGATATTGCTCTAAGATTGTTCCCAACATTTCACCGTATCCCCCACCCACATCTACTAGGGTTTGAAATTCCGAGAAATTATACACAGCTAAAATAGCCTTTTCCTCCGACAAAGAAAAACTATTCATCGACTGTTCAAAAATCTCTGCATCCAGCGGATGGGTTTGAAAATATTCAAAGACTCCCATCCCAAAGACATCATCAAAGGATGGTTGTCCCGTTTTAATACTATGTAACACATTTCCCCATGCTTGATAATGGGGGGCTTCTCCTAACATAATCGCTGTCGCTTTTACTGACCGGGGATGGTCACTAGATAAATGTTCGGCTAAGGGAGTTAGTATAAACTGTTGAGATTCAGTTTCTTGAAAAATTCCTACACTAGCTAATGCTCTCATCAGTCGGTATAAAGCAGCAGGGTTAGTCTCAGTTAGGGAGGCTAAATCTTGATAAGATTTCGCTCCTTTGCTTAAATGCTCGGCTAGACTTAATTTAGCCGCAGCATAGATAGCTTGAGATAGCCAGTAACCCGAAACCATTTGGGTTAATTGAAGATGAAGAGGGAGTTCAGGTAAGGACATAATCAACTTTTGCGGGAATAAAATTAAACATTACCATATAGGATAAGCTGCCCGTGCATTTAAATCGTCTGTTGAGATGAGGCACTCTTGCAAAAGTCAAGACCCCCCAACCCCTCCCGATGTCGGGGGGGGCAGGGGGGCAAGGGGGGGGATTCAGCTAATTTCTAAGCGCGAGTAGAGAGGGAAATAGTGCCAAAATTTTGCCCCTCATCAGGGGGTGGTGGCTCTCTTATTAATTAGCCAGTCAAAAGAGTATTTAAAAATCAAACTCGTCTAACCCTGATTTTGGGGAAGAAAAGCGACTGCGAGGAGATTTTTTCGACTTTCTAAAAAAAGCGGGAATAACTGCGGCGATCAAAAATCCCATTCCCAAAGAAAAAGCCAATAAAATGCCGATGGGTACTTTAATTGACTCAAATTGTAGAAACTTTAAAGAAACTGGTTGGATATTTTGGATAGCAAAAACCGCCATAGTCATAATCCAGCCACCGACAATAGCACTAGCTAAAAAATTACTAATTGTATTCATGCTTGTCCTCGCCAGGTTTGTAGGAGATTTTTTAACCTTTTGTAGGCTAATTTTGGGGTGAGATCCCTATTAACTAAACCACCGTGGGGCCAGAAATTACCGTTATCGGTTAAATCCCACCAACTAATTGCCTTGATATAGGATTTACTATAACAAAGGGTGTAGAATTGTTCCACCCAATCGGCTTGGATTGCCTCACTCCAGTCATCGCGCCATCGTCCTAGGGGTTCCTTTAAATAGGATAATTCATCGACGGTGGTGGCGGAAGAAATGCCTAATTCCGTGATATGAATTGGTTTTCCTAATTGACTAAAACGTTCCAATTGTCGATCGATCTCGAATAAATCTCGATCGGGATAATATAATTGTAGTCCGATCGCCTCAAATTCAATACCTGCCTCTAGACAAGTTTGCAGATATTCTAAGGGACTATGTTGGGGTGGTTGATGGTATGCCACATTTTCGCCCCAAGTGCAACAACTATTAACAATTCTATACACTTGCGGATTGCCGCGACGGGATTCTTGACAGGCAATCTCGGTTAATTCAAGCAACTGGTTGAGGGAGAAATTTAAATCATTTGCCCATTTAATGCCGTTAGCCTCGTTAATCACGTCAAAATAGCTGATTTTTTGCCGATAATATGCCGTAACTTCCCTAACTCGCGTTGCCACTAATTTTTTAATCTCTGCAAAGGGTTGATTGCGGATAAAGTCGGGAATGCCCACGGGATGAAACCAGACGAGAGGATGACCTTTGGGGATAATATTGTGATTAAGTAGCCAATCAACTCGTTTATCCGTCTCATTTTGCTGAAAATATCGCCAATAAAAGGGTATTGTTGCAAAATTAAAGACTGCTTGGAATAATTCTTGGTATTTTTCTCCCTGTTGGGGATAGCCAAAAAAATTACAACCAAAGAGAAAGTCTGGTTGTGGAGGATTTTGGGCGATAATTTGGTTGGCTTTACTGATAACTGCCATTTCACCCGCCCAGAGACTCTCAGTTAAGCTTTGATCACAGTATTGCACCCTTTCTCTATTATTATCGCTGGCTTTGGCTAAATCGAGATAGCTTTTCGCTGTTTCCAGACGTTGCCAAATAGCGGGGGAAAATTGCCCACCCTGTTGCTGCCAGATTTCGAGAGACTGTTTAACCCGATAAAAATGGGAGTCAGCGGCAGCTAAATTAAAATTTAAGGGAAAATCAGCAGCAGAGTAACCGAAACCCCGATTATCTGCCTCTAGGAACATTTCCCCGAAACCCTTCACTGGTAACTTAAGAGTTATCGCTACAGGGGAGAGGGGAAGGGAAGAAAATAATTTTCCCTCCTCCAGATTGCGGGGAGGATTGGGTAAGGGTTGGGCAGCAAGGGTGAGAAAATAGAGTTGATTGAGGGCTTTTTTATTTAAAGGTTGACCATCGGGGCTAAAAGCCTCTATTTCTATTTTTTTTGGCAATATTTCGGCTTTTAAACCGGTATTAATTGCTAAGGTGGCGGTGAATCCCCCCGTTAGATAGAGAAATTGTCGTCGCGGAAATTGATTAAACATCTATTTAATTTCTAATCATCATTGGGGAATAGTAAGAACAAGAATCCTAACTCTATTGACTTAACTATCACTAATTTAAACCTGGAAACTGGCTGAGGTGGTTTTCAATAGAGAATAATTGAGATAACTTATTAATTTTAATCCTTGATCCCCACCCGCTATGACTGAGACTACTAACGATATTGCCACTTCCCGTCTGTGGTTACTACTTACCGCTTTTCTCTACGCAATTTTCACCCTGATGGCCGATAGTCATAGTCTCATGGTACAGTGGCCTTGGGTCGCTATCTGGCAAATCGGTTTACTCTGTCCGATTTTATGGTTATTATCCCAAATTTGGCACCATAAAAGCTTGACTGGTTTGGGTAATGGTTTTGATCTGATAACTGGGATTATAGTCTTGGGATTAATTATTTCTAGTCTTTTCTCCCCATTTCCCAATCAAGCGCGCTGGTATAGTTGGGCAGCTATTGGTATTATCTGCGCTTTATACGCCCTACATCAATGGATTATCACTGATAATTCTCCCCAGCGACGCTATGCTATCCTCAGTTTTCAAGGTTATCTCAGTGTGGCTTTTATTATTATCAGTCTTTTTTTGTGGACAAGCCAAACTTTATCACCAGAATTAGCAAGGATTAGGGAATTACAGCAAAATGGAGTCGAGATTTCTTTTGATTTTTCAGTCTTAGAGTTACGCAATTGGGCACCCTTGGGTCATCAGAATTATGTGGCGGGTTTTCTTGTTCTTGCCTTACCTTTACTATTGGGATTAGCTATATTGGCTAAAAATTGGCAGCGTTGGCTATGGTTTACCGGCATTGGTTTAGGCATTCTCGATCTCTACACTACCAGTTCTCGGGGTGGTTGGCTAGGATTAATCGGGGTTTGTGTGGTAGGATTAGGAATTTTAATTTTTAGAAGTGAAATTCCCCGACTCTGGTTAGGATTAGGAGGATTAGCCACTTTGCTCTTTTTATTTATTGTTATCTTCGCTAATAATCGTCTAAAAACTGTGATAACTTCCCTAGTACAGGGAGGAGGAGATAACGAATTTTCCTATCGTTGGATTAATACCCTTATCGGTGGGCAGATGGGCAGTGAAAATTTTTTGACGGGGATTGGTTTAGGCAATGTTCCTATCACTTATCAGCACTACCGTCCTCTGATAGCGGGAAGGGCATCAGAATTAATTTATCAACTGCATAGCACCCCCGCTCAATTATTTGCTGAATTAGGCATTTGGGGCATTTTAGCAGGAATTGGACTGGTTACGGTGCTGATTTTTCATTTTTTTCGTTCTCCTGCCCCTGACAATTTCAGCGATCAAATTTTACTGCCCTGTGTTTATACAGGATTATTCGGCTACGGATTAATGAGTTTAACCGATTATCAATTAGATAATATTGCTATTGCTGGAACCTTAACTATTTACCTAGCTTGTCTGACTTCTTCCTTACCCAGAAAAGAAACTAAGTTTTTAGCTATTCCCCCAAAAGTTATCTTTTTTACAGGATTGGGAATTGTGTTAGTCATGATAATTTGGTTAATTCCTATTCATCGCGCTTGGCAACTTTCTAGTTATGGCTTCGATTTTTTGGCAGAAAAAAAGATCGCACCTTTTCGCGATACTCTGATTAAAGCCCATCAATTAGCACCCTGGGAACCCTATTATCCCTATCAATTAGGTTGGAATTTAGGCGATTTAGCTATTAATACCAATAATCCTCAAGCTTTAAACGAGGGAATTAAATATTTTCAAGTAGGAAATCAGGTTTCTCCCTATCAAGAATTCGGCCACAGTAATCTGGGATGGTTACAACTGAGGCAAAATCCCAGCGCAGCAACTAAATCCTTTATTGAATCAATAAAATTAATCCCCGCTAAAAGAGGAGTTTTTCAGGGTTTGGCTGTCAGTTTACTGGCCCAAAATCAACCCGATTTAGCCATAGAAGCTTTTGCTTTAGAAGCTGTGCGTGATCCTTTATTTATTACCAGTCCCCTCTGGCGTTTACCCAGCCTACAACCAATATACACAAAAATGTTAGACAGGGTTGATTCAATTTATAGTCAGCTTTTGCAAAGTAATCCTTCTGAGAATTTGAAAAATAATCTGCATTTTTATCGTGGGAGTTTGTCCTGGTGGCGCGGGGATAAACTGAAGGCAGCCCAAGATTGGCAAAAATCCTGGAAAGAAGTGGGAAAAGCTTTATTAAATCCCTCCCTAAAAAATCCCTTACCCGGGGTAGATTTACTGAAACAAGCTTGGTTAAATCCCCCTGAAAGAGGGAAGCTTTTAGCACAAGCATGGTTACAATCTCAAAAAAGTTTTTTACCGACCGAGATAGAGAAAAATTTAGCCGATTCCATGGCCAAATCTGCTAACTTTGACCTCTGGTTAAGAGAAAAGGCAACCCCTTGGCAATATCGTCGTCAAAGGGCAGGTTTTGGGGTAAATAGTCGTCATATCGATGGGGTTCAACCGCTTGATTTTACTCCCGTGGTCGATAATATTGCCGTCACTACATGGTTTAATAATCTGTTTGCTACTCCCGATTATTTCCCCGAATTCGATACTGTCCTACAACCGCTGCGGGAGGAATTAATTAAGAAAGTACAGGGATAATTATCGAGGTGGCTCCACAACAGTTTAAGCTAGAGCTAGTAAATATAAATAGCACCCTGTTGATTGATGTTAAAGGTGGTATAACCGGGGGTACTCCCCGGAACTTTGGTGACAGTAATCGTGACTAAATTATCATCATTGACTTCTACGGCATAGATTAAACTAGAAGAATAGCGATCTGCGGCGGCATTAGCTCGATTAATCAGAATATATGCTGGAATTACGAACCCTCTTAGGGTTGTCTCCGTACCCGGAGATAATAATTGGGGAGAGGAATCAATATTGGCCGATAGGTCATAATTGAGATCAATATCGGTTTGATTGATGATTTTAATCTCCACAGGACGACTCATATTCACCCTAGCGACAGGCTGCCAAGGACCGGGTTGAAAGGTGGTAGCGGGGGGATTTTGAGCGGGTAAAGAGGGGGGAAAAACTAATCCCAGACTTAACACTAGGGAAAGAGTCAAAAAGCGATCGCATTTCATAGATAAATCCTAGTCTAGGGTTTTCATCCTATTTTAGGGAGGTATCCCCAGTGTTTTATACTTAAAGTAGAAGCTTTTGAAATTGTCTATGGTGAGTCATCAGCTATCAGGGAATATCCTAAGCTTCCCTGATTCTGCTCCGTAAACAAGGCTAAATACACCTATTTTTCTCTAGAAGTTTCCCTAGTAACCCCTATCAATGGTTTAACTTAGGTTGAGATTGATTATATGCCTACCATCGACATATCGGGAGTATCCCACAGTTACGAGTTATTTTCGCCCCAAGCGGATAAACCGGTTTTAGTCTTTATACACGGTTGGCTGCTGAGTCGTCACTACTGGCAGCCTTTGGTAGATATTCTCTCCCCGGATTATCCCTGTCTAGTTTACGATCTCCGGGGCTTTGGCGACTCCCAAAAAATCACCTCTAACAGTCCTCCTAGCAGTTATAACCTTGAATCCTACTCCCAAGACGTTATTACCCTTCTTAACCGCTTAAACCTCGATGCTGCTTGGTTAGTCGGTCATTCCCTCGGTGGTAGTGTGGCTTTGTGGGCCGCGGATAGCTGTCCTGAACGCATTAAGGGGGTAATCTGTATGAATGCCGGCGGTGGCATCTATCTAAAGGAGGAATTTGAGCGATTTCGGGAAGCCGGAAGACAGATTTTACAGAGAAGACCGCCTTGGTTGCCCCGTGTTCCCTTGATTGATCTTTTATTCTCGCGGATGATGGTCAAGCAAACCCTAAGCAAAAAATGGGGCAAACAGCGAGTGATTGATTTTGTCCGGGCCGATTACCAAGCGGCCCTAGGGTCACTTTTGGAAACCACCACTATCAGCGAAGTTCATCTTTTACCCCAGATTGTCTCCCGTCTCCCGCAGCCGGTCTATTTTCTGGCGGGGAAAGAGGATACGATTATGGAAGTTAAGTACGTTAACCATCTGGCCAGTTTTCATCCCTTGTTTGAAACTGGCGGCAACGTGATTGAGTTATCCGATTGCGGTCATTTTGCCATGCTCGAACAAACAGCAGCGGTGGCCCAAAAGATGATGGCTATTTTAAATCAGCATCGGGGTTAGGTGTTGGGGTTTTGGGGTGTTGGGTGAAATTTCCCTATCTCCCCATTTCCCGATTCGATCTACAGATACTGTTAGCAAGTGAAAATTTATGTGACAATGACTCTATAAGGGCGATTTTTTACTGAATCGCCGAAGCCGTCTATTAATCGAATCGATGTCTTTGAAGAACGTAGCCCCAAACTGGAAACCTGACTTTTCTTTACCATTCTTGCCACTAATAGCGGAATTTTCCTCCCTTTTGTGTTACCCACGGGAATTCTTGAGCTATTGCCGAGATTGGCATTTTGTAACTTCCCGTTAGTTGAATTCAACAAAAGAAGCTGTTTAGGAGCAATTATATGTTACACCGCAAGATTTATCAATTCTGTATGGATGGTCAGGAAGTCTGCATTTTCTTGCGCGATCAGCAAAGATGGATTGATAATGCTCGTATTATCGATCTAGAAAGCGATCTCGTCACCATTCGCTACGAAACAGAAGAAGAAGACGAAATTAGTTCTTGGGAAGAAATGGTGCGTTTAGAAAGTATTGGTGCGGTTAGCAGAAAACTGGCCTCGGTGTCGCGGACGAATCCTGATATTAATGTCTCGGAAGATTGTCCGGAAGCAGAACAACTTTATCCCCATTCTCCCGATAGCTTAGATTAATTTTGTCGATTTAAATGACAGTGGCTAGAAGTCCTGCGGTTTTAACCATAACCAAGGGACTTTTAAGGGATGGAAGGGAAGACAGCCAGAAAGAATCACCACTTGTTCTAAAATTATCGTCAAAGCCGTCAGATTTTCTCTATTATAAGCTGCAGGAGCAAAATGAATTCTAATCCCTACTTCGCTGGCAAGGATATCTATCAAAAATTTGTGGCAGTAGTAATAGTTTTAATTGGTTGTTGGTTAGTGACTTTTCCCGCCTTCGCTGGGGCCGCACCTTTAGAAGTTAAAATTAGTCTAGGCTCCGGACAAGGAGAATTAAAATTCTTTCCTAGTCAATTAGACTTTATTGCTGGACAAAAATACAAATTAATTCTCGATAATCCCAGTCCCACTAAACATTATTTTACCGCTAAAGACTTCGCCGATGCTAGTTGGACGCAGAAAGTTGAAGCGGGAAAAGTGGAGATTAAAGGGGCGATTCACGAACTAGAATTAAAACCTAATGCACAGGCAGAATGGGTAATAGTTCCTCTCAAAACTGGTAAGTATAAATTAATCTGTACTATTCCAGGTCATGCTGAAGCGGGAATGGTGGGGGAAATCGCCATTAATAACCCATGAATTTAAGAAAAATTGTCTCCTTTGCTTTCCTATTATTTATTCCCCTATCGGTGGTCGCTAGTCGTCTTAATTGGGGAGATCAAGCTATTTTTATCACTGCCGCTTTATCGATTATTCCCCTGTCAATTTGGTTAAGTACGTCTGTGGAAAGAGTTGCCGTAGTCACCGGGCCAACTTTGGGAGGATTAGTTAATGCTATCTTCGGCAATACTACCACTTTAGTTATTGCCTTAATTGCCCTAAAAAAAGGCTTGGTGGACATCGTACAAGCCAGTATTACCGGTAGTATTCTCAGCGATTTATTATTATTTATGGGCATGGGAATGCTCACGGGAGGAATTCGCTACAAAGAGCAGGAATTTAAACCGATTTTAGCGCGGGTAAATGGTTCTTCCATGACTTTAGCAGTAATAGCGATCGCTTTACCAACTTTGGTAATATATACTTCTAACGTGGTGGAAGTTGCCGATATTCTCAGTCTTTCCCTAGTCACTGCCACGGTTTTATTAATAGTTTACGGGTTAACTTTATTATTTTCCCTGAAAACCCATAGCTATCTCTACGAAGTGGGATTAAGTAATGAAAATACCCCCGACAATCAGGTTAGTGAGGAAGAAAAAGCTCAAGTCTGGATTTGGTTACTTGTGCTGCTTACTTCCACCGTAGCTGTAGCCTATGAGTCGGATTTATTTGTTGATGTAGTGGAATCGGTGATGGAAGGATTTAATCTCACTCCTCTCTTTATCGGGGTGATTTTCATTCCTTTAATTAGCGATGTTTCTGGAATAGTTACCGTCACTCAATTAGCCCTAAAAAATCAGATGGATTTAACGGTTTCTGTGGCTATGGGTGATAGTTTATTGGTGGCTTTATTCGTGGCACCTTTATTAGTTTTTATCGGTCAATTTTGGCAGCAGCCGATGGATTTAAATTTTAATCCCTTTAACGTGGTGGCTTTAATTGTAGCGGTGGTTGTCACTAATTTAATCAGCTTTACTGGTCGTTCCAATTGGTTAGATGGAACCCTATTACTAGCCACCTATTTAATCTTGGCAGTGGCTTTTTATTACCATCCCGCCTAGCCAAAAAAGATATTTAGGTATTTTCTGAGATTTCTGTCTTAGAATGGATTGGTATCACCTTACTGCCGCAGGATTGCTGATGATGAAAAGAGGGTTTTGGTTTGTCGTCGGGTTAGTAGTAACGATAATTCTGCTTCCTTCCCTAGTTCTTTCTAATTCCATCGGTGAACAGGGAATTTATGCCGATCGCCTGCGGGCGGAACCCTATAATTTATTAGGGCGAAAAATTGCCATCGGTCAAGTGGAAATCGGCCGACCGGCTCAGTTCGGTTATGATAAAGTGGCAGCTTGGCAGCCTCCCTATAAATTAGCCGGTGTTTTTTTTCGCGATCAAATTGCCAAACCCAACACCTATCTAGATAATCACGCCGCTATGGTGGCAACGGTGATGGTCAGTGATGATAAAAAAATCCCCGGAGTAGCCCCAAAAGCGAGATTATATTCGGGGGCGGTGGGTTCTTTGCGACGCGGTGGACAACCGGAAGAATGTCTTACTAGCCAAAATATTGCCCGACAAAATAGCGGTGATGTGCGGGCGATTAACTTTAGTTTTGGGGAATCTTTGCAAAGAGATCAGCGACAGGAAGCAAAATTAGATGGTCAAGCTTTATTAACTCAATGTGTTGATTGGTCATCGCGAGTTGATGATGTTCTTTATGTAATTGCTGGCAATCAAGGTAAGGGAGGAATTCCCATTCCCACCGATCATTTTAACGGCATTACTACCGCTTATACAGCCAAAAGAGAAGGAAAATTCACTAAAGTTGATTTTGCTAATATTAGTGCTTTGCCGGTGGGTATTGGTCGCAGTTTAATTAAACGGGAAATTAATGATGGTTCCCGGCGGTCAATTAATTTAGTTGCCCCCGGCAATAAAATAGAACTTTATGATCTCAAAGGTAAATTAAATACTGTTAGTGGCACCAGTTTCGCCGCTCCTCATATTACGGCATCGGTGGCACTTTTACAAGAATACGGCGATCAACAAATTAATCAAAAAAATCCCCATTGGAGTCTCGATTCTCGTCGTCATCAGGTGATGAAAGCAGTGATGCTTAATGCTGCCGATAAAATTAAAGATACGGGCGATGGTTTATTATTAGGTATGAGAAGGACTGTTTTAACTAAAGACCAAAAAACTTGGTTAGAGTCTGATGCTTATAAAGACCCGAAAATTCCTTTAGATATGCAGATGGGTACGGGACATCTTAACACTTTTCGCGCCTACCAACAGTTTAGTAATGGTCAATGGTCAGCCGCAGAATCTATTCCTTCTATTGGCTGGGATTACGCTACAGTTACCGCTAATGGTTATCAAGATTATGCCCTGGAGAAGCCATTAAAAGCTAATAGTTTTGTTTCGATAACTTTAGCTTGGGATCGTTTGGTAGAACTAATCGATACTAATCGCAATAATCTCTATGATCTCGATGAAAGTTTCCAGGATCTCGGACTGAATAATTTAGATGTTTATCTTTTACCTGCTCAAGAGGATAATAATGCTAAATACACCTGTGCTTCCCTGAGTGATAGTGATAGTTTAGAGCATATTTTTTGTCCTGTACCCATCTCTGGAAACTATAAAATTCGGGTTCAATATCGTCAACAGGTTAATGAGAAAGAACAAGCTTTTGCTCTCGCTTGGTGGACGGTTCCCGAATAATAAAAAGGCAGTCAATCGTACTATTAAAAACGGATTTAGTATAATTTAAATACTGACCAACCTCTGAGAGACACCTCGTTTTCTTTTCGGGATAACATCATCAGAGATTCCCCAATAGTTTGATGCCTGAGACATATTATATAGTAATAATTCGGCTGGCATTTTTTCTAAAATAACTCGGTTGAGATTAGCGGTATTGATATTCATTGCTCCCATCACAGAGGAACCAAGTTCTTTCGATAATAGCGGAATAACCGCATTACCAATCTCACGAAAACCATGCCATATTGTGTGGTGAAACTGAAACCAATCGGGGAATGTATGTAATCTGGCGGCTTCTCGTACAGTAATACAACGGGGAATAGAATAGTGAATAGGTCTAGGAGCAGTATAGGCCCCTTTGTCACTATTTGTTCCGGCGCGGAGAGTGTTACATAAACCGGTGGGGGAAAGCTTGAAAAAGCGACTTTTTCGCTCCACTGTACCCGGTTCGGTTAAGATAAATCTATCAATTGATTTTTGAGTATGAACTGAGCCTATATGTCCATAGATTTTTGTATCTACTGTTCTTTGATGGCAAAGTTTAAAAATATCCATTGGCTCTACTGAATATTTTTTCCTTTTACCACTATAATCTAATTTTGACGATGGTATGCCCAAATCAGTATCGATAAAAGCTGGTATTGTTGCTAAATCTGAGATGGCATCGTAAACTGTGGTAAAAGGTGATTTTTTTGATGAGTTCAAATCAACCTGGGTTGCTAAGGGATATGTAGCCATTGTCACATCCTTGCGACTACCAATTAAGATTAATCTTCTGCGCTTTTGCGGTGCGCCGTATTCACTGGCATCGAGGATTTTAATTGGTTGATCAATTTTATAGCCAATAGCTTCAAATTCAGAGATTAACTCCTCTAAAAATTGTTGATGTTTACCGGTAGCCATGCCAGGAACATTTTCAAAGATAAAATACTTGGGTTTAATTTCCTTGACAATTCGCAGATATTCAAATACTAGGGAATTTCTAGGATCATCTATTTGTCGTTTGCCAATAAGTGAAAAACCTTGACACGGCGGACCACCAGCAATTAAACTAACATCGCTGGCATAGCCTTTGAGTTTTAATAATTCTAATATTTCTCTACTGGTTACTTTGGCTATATCCCGGCAGATAGTTTGACAATAGGGAAAGTTAAAATGATGAACCAAGGAATGGACTGCATCAAACTCCACCGCTACAGCAATATCAAATCCTGCCGCTTCTAGACCAAGGGACATCCCACCGCAGCCAGCAAATAAATCGATCGCAATTGGTCTATGTTTCACTTTGATGATTAGCTCTCTATTGTCTGCTTTTTATTATACTGTAAGTAGGGAGGCACAATTATTGGTAGGATGGGTTAGCGGTAGCGTAAACTATGCGGGTGTTGGGTTTCATGCTTCAACCCAACCTACGTTCTACGTTCTGCTTTTTATTATACTGTATTTCTGATATAATTAAAGCTTTACGTTTTATTAAGAGTGCAATTACTTGAGCAAGTTAGTAATCAATTGATCGACTTTCTCTAATTCTTGAATAATTTGTTTAACTCTCTCTAATTCGTCGGCAGGGTTAGGCGTTTTTTTCGTTTTTATTCCCGAAGAATGAGCGATTTCACCGCGTTCTTCTCCAAAAGTATCCATATTTAGTAACCAAACTTGATCTAAGTCATCACTATCGATGCCGATTGGTAAGAGTAATTTTAATAGGTTAGTTTCTTTAATCCCATGATTTTGATCGATAACTGATTTAAAACATCTAATCGCTATGTCAATTTTTTTAGTTATTTTTAGTTTATCTTCAGGCAGATTTTTCTTACCTTTAAGAGGAGTAAGGGTGTCGGGAGGAGCTTCCATTTCTTGACCAGAAAAAGCGATTAAACATAACAAAACTCGACTAGCTTTACCTTGATTATCCCAGATATTTTTTGCTGTCTGTACGGTCTCCCAAACTCGATCTTCAAGATAAGATTCAATCTCAGCATGAGCAAAAACTCGATAGGCAAAAGTTAAAGCTAATTGTCTTTCAGAATAGTCATTTATCTCGCTGAATTGACGAGGTAGGAATTGTTTTTTTAGTCGATTTAATTCTTTGGTTAGTTGGCTAAATCTCAGGGATTTCGGCATAATACAAAAACTAACTATCTTAACCCCTTAAAAATAATACGATTATCTTCCATCTCAGGAATATTGAATTTAATGTCTAATACTCCTGATAAAGCTTTACCCCACAAATGAAAACGATTATAGATTGATTGCATAGTATTTGTATTGATTAACACAGCATTTTTGAATCGATTATCGGCAGTACAAAATAAACTTTTAAATGCTTCTCCTACCTGTTCTTTGTTTTGCTCGGCAGCTGCTCTAATTAGATCATCAGAAAAATAAAAAACCATCACATCTAAAATCGCTCGATTGAACTTAGTTCGATAAGTTGCGGATTCAGGCAACCAGAGACGAGAAAAGTTTTTCTCTCCAAAAATATTAATCGTTGTCTGGACAGCTTTTTCAAATTGATCGATAACGTTTTTAATTTCTTCTGAGTTTTGATTCCATCGATCATTAAGCTGTACACAAGCATTATCAAGAAACCCTTTAAGATTACCGCGATAATCGGATAAATAATAATGAAAAGCTACATAACGCAATAGTATATCAGTGTCGCGCATCCGGAAATCAGGATCGGGAGATTTAAATATTTTCTTTAATGCTTGACTTTCGATCGCTCGATCATCTAAGAAATTAATAAAGTCCCCTGGGTGTAATGCTTGTCTTAATTCTTGTGGGGACAAAGGGGTATTTTCCACATTGAGACGCAGAAAAATTTTATGGAGGAAACTCTCCGTTTTCCAATTACGGATAACAATCGTGCGGATAGTTTGATTATCCAGTTGGTCTAAGATATAATTCAAATTGAAGTCATTTTTTAGATATTGATATTGGCAGCCATTGAGATTATCTAGAAATTCTAAATCTTTTAAAGTAAAACTATTATTAGGTGTGGCACTGTCACCATAAAACTGTAAAATTGTTAGTAAGCGTTGTTTGCCATCAAGAACGATAAATTTACCTTTTTCCTTATTATTAGTAGCTAAGACAATCTGTGGGACTGGAAACCCTAGAATTAGGGATTCAATAAATCGACTTTTACGAGTAATATTCCAAGCATCTCGTCTTTGAAAGCGCGGATTGAGTTGAATATTTTCTCGAATTAATTGATCGCGGATCGTTGCGGTAGTCCAATCACTTCCAGCAACAACAGTCTCGGAGATTTCTTTGAGTTGTAGCTTTTTTTGGTTTGCTGATTCTCCTTCAACATCATCTTCTTCTTCCGCAAAATCCACTTCCTCTATTTCTTCCAACATCTCTAACTGTGCCATGGTAGTAATTAATCTCCTCAATTGTCTATTCTGCAAAAATCCCGCCCCAATATTTGGACGGGATTGACTCTAATCTAACAAAACTACTCCCATTCTATAGTTCCGGGGGGCTTAGAAGTAATATCATAAACCACGCGGTTAACTCCCTTAACTTCATTGACAATGCGATTAGAAATTGTCTCCAATAAATCATAGGGAACCCGGGACCAATCGGCAGTCATTCCGTCTTCACTGCTGACTAACCGGAGGACAATAGGATAAGCGTAGGTGCGTTGATCTCCCATCACTCCCACACTGCGGACAGGCAATAAAACCGCGAAAGCTTGCCAGAAATCGTGATACATTCCCTGCTTATTAATCTCGTCGCGCACTACCCAATCTGCATCGCGCAAAATATTTAATTTATCTGCGGTGACTTCCCCTAAAATGCGAATCGCTAAACCGGGGCCGGGGAAAGGTTGACGACGAACAATTTCTTCCGGAAGACCGATCGATCGACCTAATTTTCTCACCTCATCCTTAAATAATTTTCGCAGGGGTTCGACCAATTTAAACCGGAGATTTTTCGGCAGTCCACCAACGTTATGATGACTTTTAATTTTAACCGCTACTCTTTCCCCAGTTTTGGGATCCACATTACTATCGGCCGATTCAATGACATCAGGATATAAAGTTCCTTGGGCCAGATAATCAAAGGGTCCCAAACGATTCGATTCTTCTTCAAACACCTGAATAAATTCATGGCCGATACGACGGCGCTTTTCTTCGGGATCCGTGACACCGGCAACTTGCGCTAAAAATCGCTCTCTAGCGTTGACATACTCGACTCCGATATGGAATTGCTCGTTAAATATCTGCATTAATCGTTCGGGTTCACCCTTACGCATGAATCCCTGATCGATAAACATACAGGTTAGTTGATCACCGATCGCTCGATGTAACAGGAATGCTAAGGTAGAGGAGTCCACACCGCCAGATAAAGCCAATAAAACGCGCTTATCGCCCACTTTTGCCCGAATTTCCCGGATCGATTCCTCGACAAAAGCTTCCGTGGTCCAAGTGGGTTCGCATTGGCAGATATGATAGACGAAATTGCGAATTAAGGCGATTCCTCCCACAGAATGGACAACTTCCGGGTGAAACTGCACTCCAAAGAGTTTTTTCTCGTGATCGGCAATGGCTGCACAATCGGTATTATCGGTATGAGCGAGAATTTCAAAACCTGGGGGCAATTCCACGCAGGAATCTCCGTGACTCATCCAGGCGGTGGATCCGTTGTCGACATTGGTTAATAAATCGGTAGGATCGTTGATAAATAGGGATGCTTTGCCGTATTCGGCCCGTTTTGCCCGTTCTACCCTGCCCCCTAACTGCTGTACCATCAATTGCATCCCGTAGCAAACTCCGAGGATGGGTACACCTAAATTCCAAATTTCGGGATCACAGTGAGGCGCCCCTGGATCATAGACGGAATTGGGACCGCCCGAAAGAATTATTCCTTTCGGGTTGATTTGGGCCAATTGTTCGGCACTGGTACGATAGGAGAGAACTTCGGAGTAAACGTTCGTTTCCCGGATTCTGCGGGCGATTAATTCAGAATACTGGGAGCCAAAGTCAAGAATGATGATTATTTGACGATTAAGGCTATTAGTGAAGGACTCTGAGGGCAAAGTCTCTTGGGGGGTGGGAAGGGGGGTTTGAGTTGTCACTGCGATCAAGAAAAGAAACTGGCAGGAAAAGGTTAAAGATTTGTAAACTAAATCGGCTATTGTTCTGAAAATAAGCTACAATAGTATGGCCTTATTAGTTTCATTTTTTAAGACTAAATATTCCCACGATCATAGCACGGTCACTGGGGAGTGACTGGTAGATTTTGCAAAAATTTAAGGCCATTTTCGCTTTTGCTGATCAAAGAACGAGAGCGATCGAATAAGATACAACCTACCCTAAGATGACCGTTACTGTGGTTATAAACGTATTCTTGGCAACGGCGATCGATAGTATTAGCCATTTCTCCATAGATGCGTTCCACCCAATTATCGCCCGTTTGCCGGTCTAATTGACGCAGATATTCCAGACCGTTTTCGCTGGTGCTACTGTCAAAAATTTGCTGGAGATGGGGGGTAGCTAAACCCATTTTAGCGGCGTAGGCGGTAAGAATTTCCCGACGACCATCGGCGAGATGATGGTGAGTCTGAAAGATTCCCCCGGCAAGTTTAATTAATTTACCGTGATAACCAAACAAAAGAATTTCAGAGATTCCCTGTAATTGTGCCTCTAATAACATCGGCCCGATCCAGTTGGCTGTTTTTACCAAAATATCAGGATTAATACCCATTTGAGGGGCTAAATCTAAGCCATTTTCCCCGATACAAAACACCAAGCGATCGAAACGACGGGATAAATTTTTTAATTGCTCGCGAAAGATTTCTAACTGTCCGGGTGCGCTGAGAGGTTGGGAAATGCCAGTAGTACCCAACAAAGATAATCCCTCTACTACCCCAAAAGCGGCGTTAGAAGTCCTTGTGGCCAGTTTTTTGCCTTCTGGAAGGATAATCGTCACTTTGATGCTTTCTTGGGGCAGTAACAGGGGTCTGAGGTTTTCTTGCAGGAGACGCTGGGCATAACTATAGATAGCTGATTTTCCCTCATTATCAACCTGTAGGCCGATTCCTTCGCCGCCTTGAATCTCTATCTCTTGATTACCCGTCTTTCTTTCTACTAACGCCCATATAGGGGTATTTCTAGTTAAATCTAAATTGTCCCCCGGCTCGCTGCGGGTGATAGCTAGGGCAGCATCGGGGTTAAGTCGGGCAACTTGTTCGATGGCAATTGTAACGGTTTCTGGCGGTTCTAAAAGATTAAAAGTAACGGAATTTAGCTCATTTTCGCCGTGGAGATGCTGGAGAGATGCGATCGCACTGGCACAGGCAAAAACTGGTAAAGTGTAACCCGAACGGGGTGGGGAGATAGACATGAATAGGGTCGATAGCCAATCAAATTAGCCGTGATCTGATTATAGAACTAGGGTAAACCGCTTATTCTTAAGATTAGCCGAATCTCCCCCACCCCCCCTTGCCCCCCGACCCCCCCGATGTCGGCTATACTTTAGACGTTCATAATCTGAGATTTATTAAACTTCTGAAATCGTAGAGTCAGCAAGGAATCCAGTTCTTTTTTATGTTTCAGATGGGCATCATTCAGACATTCATAAATAGCTGAAGAAAAGTCAAAAAAGTTTTCATAATATTGACAATATAAACATTTCTTTTTGACCAATTTCCACAGCCTTTCAATTAAATTTAGATTAGGCGAATAAGACGGCAGATAGAGTAGCTCTATTGACAAAGAAAGAGCTAATTCCTCAACAACTTTGCCTTTTTGATAGCGGGCATTATCTAATACCAGAGTGATGGTAATTATTAGTCCTAAAGCAGCTATTTTTCCATAAGTTCACCGACTTGAGTTGCTGTAATATAAGTGTCATTAGTAACCAGAATAACTTCATGGGTTATCCCATTTAATGCTCCTAAAACATTAAAGCGTTTACGCCCGCTCGGTGACTTAACGAAAAGTCTCTCAAAACACCAAACAAAACCGAGAAAAGCTCCCATAACAAAGTGAGCCGCATCAACAAAAAAAACAGCACTTTTTCCTTCTTTAGCCTCATTTAGTCTCGGTTCTAGCTTTTTTTCTTTATAGTCTTCTTGTTCATATGGGTTAGCTTTAGAAGGAAGAGAACCTACTTTTAAACATTTCATTCCCATTGATTTTAAGAATTTCCTCACTTGGGTAGAACTTCGTTTTATTCCTGTCAATTATTTTATTCTATATACAGCTTCATTTATTGTGGATGGTGGATTTTTCTCGAAATATTTTTTGAGCGTTTCTCTTTGAGACTCTAATTAACTTTTAGGGCGATATAAGTTGATTTATTTTAATTTTTCTATTCCGCCTTCTTGATAATCTCGAAGATAGGTTAATAAGGTATTTGGCGAGATTCCTGCTAACTGACAATTTTTTTTGTGCGGTATCTTTTGACTCTTTAACCAAAGAACTTCCATCTTCAGTTGAACCCGGGAATGGGGATGATGAAATCTTTCCTAAGACAGTGAGTTCTTTTCTTCTTCCGTGAATTCTAGGTTAATCATGTTTTTAATGAGTGCTTTGCTTCTAATTATGACTCTTAAACTATATTATTGTCCTTGAGTAAAAAATGTAAGTTGTTGTAGCCGTGCAAAGTATAGAATACCTCATTCGGGGTACGATAGTCAAGACATTTTCGAGGACGATTGTTAATTAAGTTTACGGCTCTTGCTACCTGCTCTGGCTTAAGGATTTTCAAATTCGTTCCCTTGGCAAAAAATTGTCTTAACAGTCCATTGGTAGGCTCGTTTAATCCCCTCTCCCAAGAATGGTAAGGAGTAGCACTCATAAAAATCTGCTCCTAGTTTCTTCACGAGACTCTTGATGTCCACAAAATTCTTTGACCTGGTCACAAGTAAAGGTTTTTCTTTGGTCAGGGGGAATCTCAGGGTGAATCTCTTGGAAAAGTTTTTCGGTGACAAGGGTTGATTTCCGATGCGGTTTGGTTTTTGGCTAATCCTGCTACTAAAAATTTCGAGGCTTTGTCCACATGAGTAACGAGAACTCCTAGATGATTGACTCCAATCATTGTATCACTTTCCCAATGACCGATTTCGGTTTTCTGGTCAGCAATTGCTGGTCGCTCGCAGATATCTACACGTCCGGTCATCCCTCCACGCTTACTTTTCCCACCGTATCGACTCTTTCTTTTTCCTCGTCCAGCCGCGTAGGTATTCTTGATATTTTCCACAGTCAAGGGTAGTTTTGATAGATCATTTGATAGATGGTTTCATGACTGAGGGATTCTTGACCAGCTTTTTTCAGACGACCTGCTATTTGTTCGGGACTATGATAATCTTTCAATCCTTTTTTTACTAACTCTAAGGCTGACTCGCTGACATTTTTAAAGGGTTGTTTGGCATTTTTTCGGCGCGTCTCGCTTTGAGCTTGTGCTGTGTCAGGTAGATAGCAGCCGACGGAACTTTGATTCCTTCTTAATTCTCGCTCTGGTCGTGCTTTGATGGCATCCGAGCCAGAGGGCCATTTGCCGTTGAGATAAATTTCCCTCTTGACTAAGTTGGTAGAGCAAGTTTCTTTGTTCTATGTTAAGATCTTTTCGGCTCATTTTTGGGTCTGATTTGTTTTTGTTAATGATCAGACAGTACCTGATGAGCTTTTCTTTGTCAACTCTTGAGGTTGATGCGTTTCATTTTTGAATTGGCGAGAGTTATCAGAAAATGAACAAAGGATTCAAGACTTATCTCAAGAGTTGGCAGAATGTCTCTATAAACAATCTCAAGTTAAAAAATTTAATAACTTGGGAGAAATAGAGGCAACGGTTAGAGACTTAATGATTCAGTATGTCAACCCAGAAATAGGTATTTTTTTGTCAAAACAAGTACCGAAGAAACCGCCAGTCGGATACGAACAGTAAAAAGTATTTTGGGGGAATTAACCATTACAGAAAAACAAGCAAAGAGATTAGAAATAAAGCCTCGAACTCAGATGAGTCCAATGTTAGAGAAGCACTGTTTACTACTGAGCGGCGATGAATAGAGATGAAAAAGCAGAGAAGAAAATCAAATCATTGACAGGAATTGCTGTTTCTCACAGTACCCAACAACGCCTCGTACATCGCTATCATTTTGAAGAATTACCGTCTAACCTAGAAGTCGAAGTCGAAGAAATGAGCATAGATGGCGGTAAGGTACGACTAAGAACTGCCAAGGGAAAAGCCTTGATTTGGCGTGATTATAAAGCAGTGAGTTTTCATCAACTGGGGGTAGCG
>VYMA01000060.1_pt1 | contig 31435 bp, 30 predicted proteins | sample 5109851 | NCBI WGS metagenome assembly VYMA01 (sample SAMN12291814, study PRJNA351875) | freshwater metagenome | isolation source: freshwater lake | place: USA: Michigan, Wintergreen Lake | collected 2011-08-02
TGCGAGGGAGGTGACGGATTTTCCTGAACCCGACTCCCCCACACAACCGAGAACTTGACCTTTCTGCAAGCTAAAACTAATGTTATTAACGGCGACTGTTGTTCTTTTCTGATTAGAAAATTCAACGGTGAGATGGTGAACGTCGAGAACTTTGTTATCCATAGCTCTTTAAATAGAAAGACAGATTCGATTTACTTATTAAATATAGCTTTTTCTGTTCTCAGTAGCTGGGTGCAATTAATTCGTAGATAGCTGGGGGTATCTCCCTTGCAAGGGAGAATTTTCCTGCATTAAGAAGATTTTCCGCCCTCAGCGATCGCCATTTACCGGAGACTGGTGACTTTTTTAAAGAAATATTTTTTCTTTACTGTCTCCCCTTTTGGATTACACTGGTAATTGAGAATAATTAGCATTTATTTTAGCGATCGCAAGTCTTAGACAGTTTCAAAACCGTTGACTGAGGCTGACAGTAGTGCAGTTCTCACCCTTTGGCTACTTCAGTAAACTCGATGAGCTATCAAGGAATTATTATCACTCTTGAATGAAAGACCTTCTTTGCCTTTGGAGATAAGAAAAGCATGGACGATAAAATTAGACCTAATCAACCAGAAAAACCAGAAAAATCGCCAAATAAAGCCCAATTTTCCCCTTGGGGTGGTACAGAGGCAGCCTCAGAACGTACTAACCCTATGGGTACTGATCTAACAGTCACCTATTCCCTCGCACAAGTGGAAATGGGAAAAACCGTCTGGTTAGTGGGATTTCAGGGGACAGGAGGGATCAATCGACTCCTAGGTATGGGATTAAACCCCGGTATTCAATTACAGGTAATTAGCTCTCAACCGAGGGGATCAGTTTTAATTGGCATTCAAGACAATCGTATCGGTATCGGGGCGGAAATGGCCGAAAAAATCCTCGTTAGTGACATTCAACCGAAAAAACTGGAACCCAAAAAAGACTTACCTGAAGTAAAAACATTTCTGCGGGAGATACCCATAGGAAAAGCGGGTAAAGTCATCGGTTATGACCGAACATTGCGAGGATACAAAGGAAAATTGTTATCAATGGGATTAACTCCGGGGACAGAGTTTACCGTTATTCGCGTCGCACCTTTGGGGGATCCCGTCGAGATTCGAGTGCGGGGATTTCATCTCAGTCTGCGTAAACAGGAGGCAGACACTTTAATCGTCGAAGAAATAGACCCAAAAAGCTAAATTTAATCATCTAAGCCTATTCATCACTCAATATCCTAAATTATGGTCAAACCGATTATCGCCTTAATTGGCAATCCTAACTGTGGCAAAACTACCCTTTTTAATGCTCTCACAGGGGCCAATCAACGGACCGGCAACTGGCCGGGAGTAACAGTCGATCGCAAGGAGGGACGATTTCAAGTTAACGGGGAAGATATCACCCTTGTGGATTTACCCGGAGTCTATTCCCTTGATGTGGAAGAAGGGGAAACAGGAATGGATGAATTAGTCGCTAGGGACTATCTACTGTCAGGAGAAGCGGATTTAGTGATTAATATCGTCGATGCTTCTAATTTAGAGCGCAATCTCTACCTGACTACCCAAATCATGGAGATGCGTTTACCGATGTTGATTGCCCTGAATATGATGGATGTGGCCAAAACTAGGGGTATTGTGGTTAATCCGCAACTCTTAAGCGATCGCATGGATGCAATTGTCGTGGCGATTAGTGCGGTTAAAGGGGAAGGAATCGGAGAATTAAAGCAAAAAATTGGGGAATTAGTCAGTAATATTAGCCATACTGCCGCTTATGTCGCTTATCCTGCGGTAATTGAGGAAGCTCTGAGCGAGATTGTTGCCTACATTAACGACCATAGCAGTAAAAGGATCGTTGAGCCAAGATGGACCGCTTTAAATCTACTGCAATACGAGGATCGCGTCGCCCCAGAATTGCGCTCCCAGGAACTATTAAGCATTATCGTCAAGCATAGACGACAAATACACCAAGTTTTGGGGGAAGACCTTGATATTTTAATTGCTGATACTCGTTATGGCTTTATTCAGCAAGTTACCCAGGGAGCCACTCAACGGACTGGACAAATAAATAATACCATGTCCGATCGCATTGATCGGATTGTTCTCGATCGCTGGTTGGGAATTCCGATATTTTTGGGCGTAATGTACCTAATGTTCTTATTTACCATCAATGTTAGTGCTGCCTTTATCGATTTCTTCGATTTAACTGCCCAGACTATCTTTGTCGATGGTTTTGCCCAAGTTTTACAAAAAATCTCTACCCCGGGTTGGCTCATTGCTCTGCTCGCTGATGGAGCGGGGGGAGGTGTGCAAACCGTCGCCACTTTTATCCCCGTAATTGGCTTTATGTTCCTCTTTTTGTCAATTTTAGAGGATTCTGGCTATATGGCCCGGGCAGCCTTCGTCATGGACCGATTGATGCGTTTGGTGGGATTGCCGGGTAAATCCTTTGTTCCCATGCTGGTGGGATTTGGTTGCAATGTGCCGGCAATTATGGCCACTAGGACCCTGGAAAATTCCCGCGATCGTTTAATGACGATTATGATGAACCCTTTTATGTCCTGTGGGGCCAGATTACCTGTTTATGCCCTATTTGCGGCGGCTTTTTTCCCCATAGGTGGTCAAAACATCGTTTTTGGTCTTTATATCTTAGGAATTCTCGCCGCTATTTTGACGGGATTGGTGATGAAAAAAACCCTACTCAAGGGAGAAGTCAGTCACTTTATTATGGAATTGCCTCCCTATCATCTACCCCGTCTGAAAGGAGTTTTAATTCGCACTTGGGAACGTCTGCAAGCGTTTTTATGGAAAGCTGGACGAATTATCGTTTTAATGGTGATGATTTTGGGACTACTCAACTCCGTCAGTTTTGATGGTTCTTTTGGCAATCAAGACAGCGAGCGATCGGTTTTAAGTGCCACCAGTAAAGCTGTAACTCCTATTTTCTCACCCATGGGACTAGAGCAGCAAAATTGGCCGGCAACGGTGGGCATTTTTACGGGAGTTTTTGCCAAAGAAGCGATGGTAGGGACATTAAACTCGATTTACAGCCAACTAGCACAAGAGGACGCTAATCAAGGGACCGAGGCGAAAAAATTCGACTTTTGGGGGCAAATTCAGGAAGGAATCGCCACTATTCCCGCCAATTTAGCGGAATTACCCAATCAAGTGCTTGATCCCTTGGGTTTGAATATTGGTGATTTACAAGATCAAAAAACGGCTGCCGAGGAGCAAGAGATAGATTTAGGAACTTTTGGGGCGATGGCGAGAAGATTTGATGGTCAAGCGGGTGCTTTTGCCTATCTTTTGTTTGTTCTGCTCTATTTTCCCTGTGTTTCGGCCACATCGGCCGTATATCGCGAAACTAATGCCGGTTGGACTGTTTTTATTGCCCTCTGGACCACAGGAATGGCCTATATTGTTGCCACTTCCTTCTATCAAATCGCCACTTTTTCTCGACATCCGGGGTTTTCTCTCTTTTGGATAGTCTTGATGGGTTTAACCGTAGTCGGGGTTTTATTCACCTTAAAAAATCTCCGTCCCCGAAAAATCAACCGTCCGGCAATTTAAAAGTAGGGTGGGTTAGGCGACAAAAAGCTAGGCAACTAACAAATTATTTAGATTCGCCGTAACCCACCGCAATCAAGTAACTTTTCTCGATTTTTTTCGCTTATAAACCATGATTTTAAAAGTGGGTTAGGCGACAAAAAGCTAGGCAACTAACAAATTATTTAGATTCGCCGTAACCCACCGCAATCAAGCAACTTTTCTCGATTTTTTTCGCTTATAAACCATGATTTTAACCGATATACAGGCTTATCTTGCCAAAAATCAGAAAGCATCTCTGGCTGACTTATCCACACACTTTCGGATGTCAGCGGATGCCTTAAGTCCCATGCTCGATCGCTTGCTTAAAAAAGGGCGAATTCGCCTGATTTCCCTAGAAAAATGCGGAGGATGCAGCCGTTGTTCCCCGGAATCTATGGCTTTTTACGAATGGATTGAGGGCAATTCCACAGGGACAAACAACTAAAAGTTTAATACTACAGAAGTGATCTCACCATCAAGATAACTGCTGTATTACCAGTCGCTTTCAACGGGGATAGTTAATTTCTGGTGAGTAACCAAAGTCACTCAACCCGGTTAGACCTCAGCCCGCAGAACCTCAAGGTTGTATAATCTTTAAGAGTTATTAAGCTTTGTATCAGTTTGCCCGGCAGCATTTAATGAATATACTTTTGCTGACATCATCTTTAGGTTTACTCCTAGCGATCGCTATCGTCGTCTATTTTGTTTCCTCTCGCAAGTACCAATCGTCGGACTCGGTGGCCAATTCCTACGACCAATGGACCGAAGACGGGATTTTAGAATATTATTGGGGGGAACACATCCATTTAGGTCACTACGGTTCCCCACCAGAAAAAAAAGACTTTCTAGCGGCAAAAGCCGACTTTGTGGCGGAAATGGTCTCTTGGTCCGGTTTGGATAAATTACCCGCCGGTGCAACTCTCCTCGATGTCGGTTGTGGTATTGGTGGCAGCAGTCGCATTCTGGCCCGGGACTACGGATTTGCCGTTACCGGTGTCACCATTAGTCCCAAACAAGTGGCACGGGCCAAAGAACTAACACCACCAGATTTAAATGCTCGCTTTTTGGTCGATGATGCCATGGCCCTTTCTTTTCCCGACGAGAGTTTTGATGTGGTCTGGTCAATTGAAGCCGGTCCCCATATGCCGGACAAAGCCGTTTTTGCTCGGGAATTACTGCGAGTTCTCAAACCAGGGGGAGTCCTGGTGGTAGCGGACTGGAATCAGCGAGATGACCGTCAAAAACCGCTTAATTTTTGGGAACGTCCCGTAATGCGCCAACTTTTGGATCAGTGGTCTCACCCCGCTTTTGCCAGCATCGAAGGTTTTGCCGAACAGTTAGCGGCCACGGGATTGGTAGATGGGGAAGTGATGACTGCTGACTGGACAACAGCCACTCTACCCTCTTGGATTGATACCATTTGGCAGGGGGTGATTCGTCCCCAAGGTTGGTGGCAATTTGGTCTAACTGGGTTGCTTAAATCCGTCCGAGAAGTGCCGACAATTCTGCTGATGCGTTTGGCCTTTGGCAGGGGTTTATGTCGTTTTGGGATGTTCCGCGCTGTTCGCGCTCAATCCCATCTGCAACCAAGTCAGCAAGAGTCTCTTACCTCAGTTATGTAGGGTTTGCTGAAAAAGTCTGTTGGTGGGGTTCGGAGTCGGTTGTCAACCCTTTTCTAGTAAGGCTTCCAGTAATATTCAGCCGACCCTAATTATAATTGCTATTGTTTGACTTTGGCTCTCTTATTCTTTGTGTGATCAGTTTAACGTACTATAGAAGCGATCAGTCTTTGTGTCCTCTGTGTCTCTGTGGTTCCTTCCACTCTCTCACCAGCAGGACTGTATCTTAGAATACATTTTACCTACCAAACCTAAGAGAGCCTAACTTTTTATTGCTAATCAAAGTGTCGGTGTTTTTGACCCATTTTTTGACTCATGATATTTTAACTACTGCTTTCGTCGGTCAATGAAAACTAGGAGTTAAATTCGGTTCGGGTAGGAAATCTACTCTAATCCCTAACTTAGCCTAAAAAAGGCAATATTGCCTCAGTTACAGGGATGGGATATTCTTCATGAATTCCTAGAGTTCCTCAGTTTGATTTTGCCACTGCCAAGAAAATTTCTGGAGATTAGCTGCTTCTGAAGTGACCACCATAATTATTACCTGATAATTAACTAGATTGATTCTGTTTTTAATCTAACCCAAAATAATTGCTTTTACTCGGCATTATATCATAATCAAGAGCAACTCAATTAATCTTTAATATTTAATTAATCTATGAAAGATTAATAAGGTACGGTTCTAAACTCCACGCAATTATTACTAGGATTATAGAGAGTGTAAACTGCTTTATTTAATTCTTTGCCAACGCTACCAACCCCAATTAAACGCTTATCTTGAATCGTCAAAGTTTCGCTTGGTTGCCGTTTATCTAAAGTAGTAACAGTGCTAGTTAAATTAGCGGACTGTAAAGAATAATCAAAAACTTTTCCTGCACGACCACAAAATAGATTATTAACTCCCATCCGTTGCAGTCGATCTAAAATTTGCCATGGGGGAGTATCGGGGGTTAATTCTTCACTAACACTGACAGTGCTGCCATGAATTAATAAACAATCCAACTCGACAAAACCAAAATCGAGATTTCGTAGCCATTGCACAGTTTCTAAAGACACTGCGTCCCAGAGTTGCTTAGTGCTATCGATACCATATTTATCAATTAATTCCGTTGGTGTTCCCGTTGCTCCCAAACTGTGTAAAATCAGACATTGTTCTTCCCACCATCCCCGACAAACCTGCGGATATAAGTTATTTTTGGTGGGATAACGTATTTGTTCTACCAGCATTTCACTATCGGGATTAACACCGATAAAATCTCCTAAAATATATAAATTTTCTACAGTAACTGACCGTTGCTGAATATCTGCTAAGACCGCTTGATAGGCTGGTAAATTGCCTTGAATACCGCTTAAAATTGCCCACATAATTTCCTGAGTTATCACAAATTAACGTTCGCAAACATGAGTCGGATCATCGGCTTTTTCCGCATATTCTAGACCCTTAGCCAATCGCCAAGCGAAAATAGGAGGTAAACCCGATGCTAAAATAGCCTGACAGGTTTCTTGATAGTTATAGGCCACTTCTCGCAGTTGTACCGCTGCCGTTTCTCGATCGTAAATAACATAGGTGGCATTTGGACGACCGTGACGCGGTTCTCCCACCGATCCCACGTTGATGATACGCTTGACCGGTGTGGTAAATTGCCGCGACTGTTCCCCATCGGGTTGATACACTTTTATTTGCAAGCTTCCCGCGTCGAGAGTGCGAATGTAGGGGATATGGGTATGTCCACAGAATAAAACCTCTGTATCTACCGATAAAACCCGTTCTAAAGCCGTAAAAGCGTCCATTTCGGCTAAAAGGTACTCATGGTTACTTTGGGGACTACCATGGACAAAACAGAGGTGATCTAGCTTAAAAATTTCGGGCAGTTTTGACAAATAATTACGGTTTTCTGGGGTGATTATTTGATTTGTCCACTCATGAGCTAATCTACCCCGTTTTTCTGCTAAAAGCGACGGATAACTGCATTCACAGGCATTTAATCCCTCAACGATATCCTCATCCCAACACCCTTGTACTGTAGTAATCCCCAGTTGACGGATTTTTTCCACCACTTGGTTAGGATGGGGTCCATACCCGACTAAATCCCCTAAACAGTAGATTTCTTGACAACCCTGTTGGTCTAAATCTTGCAAAACAGCATTAAAAGCGGGCATATTGCCATGAATACAGGATAAAACGGCTATTTTCATCAGATTAACTCCATTTCTGGCTCTAAAGATTCTTGAAATTGTTGTTGATAATAAAAAAGTGCCTCATCGGACAGACAACAATCACTAAGGGTATCGGCAATTATCGGTTTATCGAGATTTCTACCGACGATTTCAATCCCACTAAAGCGATTCGGTCTCCCATCGAGATTTAAGGGGACATTTAAGCTTTGAAAGTCTTTTTCTGGCCATTCATCCATAAATTCCCCATAAATACACTGACCATCGATGATATCGAAGATACTTTTAACCCGCAGCACTTCCCCATAGGCCCCTTGGGTTAATTCTGTCCAAAAGGTGGTTAAACTGGAAAAATCGAGGACTTCTCCCGTTAAAACGGCTCTATAAATCTGTATTTCTCGTTTTTTTAACCATTGATCACCTTTTATTGTTGTTTTGACGGGACTGAAGACAATTTCATCGACGGGAACTTGTCCTTCGGGGATTTCTGCTTCTGGAGACGTAATCGCTACCCGATGACAATTGAGGGGTTTTAGAAAGCTTTCGAGGGATTGCGTGTCTAAATGCCATGGTACTTCCATATAGACCGTGTTTTCCATGGATAAACTGCTCAAAAGGTCTTCTTCTTCCCTAGAAACACAGGACAACTGGGGAAACTCACTCTGTAAAGTGAGGCGATCAATGGGAAAAGTTTCCGTCTGGGGACTAAAATATAGGCTTGGCTGCGTCTGTTTGGCGATTTGTTCGCGAATCCAATGGGTTTTTCCCGCAGCTATACCCCCCGTCACCACGATAATCATTCTGCTCCTTCTTCATTGTGGTAATGATAATCATTCTAGCATAAGTTAGATTGGGGCAAGTAATCTTCCTTAACCAATCCTTTAAACTTAGCAAGCTGGGGAAAAATTGGCGGTTTTTTGGGATATTAATCCTGGTTATGGCTCTTTTCTGTAGGATACCATTGGGTTTGTCCATCGGGTAAGTCAACTAGGGTAACTCCCATCATTTTTAATTGTTCCCTTAATCGATCGCTTTCGGGATAGTTTTTTCAGCGAGAAAACGGGTTTCTTGAAGAGATCGTTTTCTCGCTGAATTGATCGCCGCAAAAATAAGGGTTAAATGGCATAAAATCTGTAAATAGACCATTTAATTGATTATTATTCATTCTTAATTTTCCTGACTACTGACTCCTAACCCTAAAAACGATTTTTGATTTCTGCAAGAGGTCTATTCATAGTTTGTCCTTTTTAATTTTTTGAGAACTAGCCAAGCATTCGTTTAGTTGTGTCACAATTTCCTCTTTATTTAAATTTCTGCCGATAAAAACTAACTGATTCTTAGGAGGTGTATCCCATTCTACCGCTTGCAGATCGTAACGAAGACCGCTCAGTTGAAAAATATGTTTTAAATCGCTTTGTTGAAACCAGAGAATCCCTTTAGCTCGAAAAACATTTATCGGCATTTTTTCCGTGAGAAAAGGCTCAAATTTATCTAGATTAAATGGTTTATCGCTAACAAAGGAGACAAAATTAAAGTCTTCAGGAGATTGGTTATCACTGGAGCTTTGGCGATTTTTTTGAAAGTCTCTAAACTGGTCTTTATACAATTCTTCTTTAGTTAAACCTAAATCTAATAGTAAACCCAAAGCAACCTTACCGTATTGACTTTGTAACAATCTTACCCCTTCTTTTTCTCGACGAATAAACTTTTCCAAGTCATCTAATTTGTTTTGATTAACCCGATCTATTTTATTGAGAATTACCACATCACCATAACGAATTTGACTAAGGGCAATGTTACTATCAAAATGATCCGCAGTAAAGGTTTCAGAATCCACGAGGGTAATAATAGAATCTAAGCGAGTCAAATATTTTAATTCTGTGGCTAAAAAAGTCAGAATAATTGGTAGAGGATCGGCTAATCCTGTGGTTTCAATAATTAGATAATCTACGGGAATTTCTTTTTCTAAGACCTGATAGACCGTCTCAATTAAACTATCATTAATCGTACAACAAATACAGCCATTACTTAATTCTACCATATCTTCATCGATAGAAACAAGTAATTGAGAATCAATATTAATATCCCCAAACTCATTGACTAAGACGGCAACTTTTAACCCTTCTTTATTGTCAAGAATATGATTTAGTAAGGTGGTTTTGCCACTTCCTAAAAAACCAGTAATAATCGTGACAGGCATTCCCGATTTAGGCAAGCAAGGGAGGGAATCGGAGAGAGGAATTATCAAAGAACTCATGGCAGCTAACCCACTTGTAAGTTAATTAATTGGCAGAAAATAGGCTTTTCTCAACCCTGTTAAATTCGCTTGGAGGGGATCGATATCCACTAATTGATCATTAAAAATAAATACAGAGATTTGCTGGTTTACACAAAAGTTTCAGAGATTAGTTTTAGATAGGATCGCTGTTTGCATTTTTTCTAATAAATCTGCCAGCTTCATCGAACCTAAATCACCCCCTTGTCGAGTACGAATGCTTAGAGTTTCACTGCTAACTTCTCGTTTTCCAATCACAGCTAAGACAGGTATTTTTTCTAGTTCTCCTGTACGAATTTGTTTACCTAAACGCTCACCACTTTTATCGATTTCCACTCGATAACCAGCTTGTTTTAACCGCATTGCTACCTCTAAAGCATAATCCTGCTGTTCATCACTAACGGGTAATAAACGGACTTGAATAGGTGCTAACCAGAGAGGAAAATCCCCCGCATAATTCTCGATTAAAATACCAAAAAATCTTTCCAAAGAGCCAAAAATAGCCCGATGAATCATAATCGGTCTTTCCCGAGTACCATCCCTAGCGACATACTGCATATCAAAGCGTTCTGGCAAGTTAAAATCGACCTGAATCGTGGAACATTGCCACATTCTACCGATCGCATCTTGAATTTTTATATCAATTTTCGGACCATAAAAAGCCCCACCTCCCTGATCCTCAATATAATCCCACTTTTTAGCATTTAAGGCCTCAATTAAAGCCGAAGTTGCCAATTCCCATACAGCATCGCTTCCCACGGATTTATCGGGACGAGTCGATAAATTTACCTGATAATTAGTAAAGCCAAAATCGGAGAGAATTTTCTCGGTTAAATTTAAAACTCCTAGAATTTCTGCAGCAATTTGTTCGGGTAAACAAAAAATATGAGCATCATCTTGAGTAAAACCTCTTACCCGCATTAATCCATGTAAAACCCCCGATCGCTCGTAACGATAAACTGTTCCTAATTCTGCCCATCTTAGGGGAAATTCTCGATAGGAATGCAGGTCATTTTGATAGGTTAAAACATGAAAGGGACAATTCATCGGCTTAATTTGATAGCTTTGCTGTTCTAACTCGATCGCCTCAAACATATTGTCGCGATAAAAGTCCCAATGTCCAGAAGTTTTCCACAGATCTAAATTAGCCAGATGGGGAGTATAAAGAAATTGATAACCCGCTTCTAAATGAGCTTGGCGCCAATAATCTTCGATTAAATAACGCATTGTTGCACCCCGGGGATGCCAAAAAACTAAGCCGCCACCCGCATCTTCTTGGATGCTAAATAATTTTAATTGTTGTCCCAATTTGCGATGATCTCGTCGCTGCGCTTCTTCTTTTTGTTGGAGATAATTTTGTAATTCTGCGGGGGTTTGCCAAGCTGTGCCGTAAATTCGCTGTAATTGCGGCTGTTTTTCATCTCCTTGCCAATAAGCACCCGCTACACTCTCCAAGACGAAAGCATCTGGGTTAATTTCCCCCGTCGAGTTGAGATGGGGTCCCGCGCACAGATCCCACCAAAATTCTTCTGGGGGAGAAACAAACCCATCAATTAACGAGGGTTCTCGATCGCTCCGTCCTGCGTCCGGACTACCGATAAAATAACGGGTAATGGTTTCTTCTGGGGGAATTCTCTCTAAAATTAACTTTTTGTAGGGTTGATTAAGGCGCTCGATTTCTGCCGTAATTTCGCTTCTTTCCACCACTTCTCGGATAATTGGCCGGTTTTTCCCGATAATTCGCCCCATTTCTGCCGCTATTTTCTCCAAATCTTCGGGGGTAAAGGGTGTCGGGCGATCGAAATCGTAGTAGAATCCCGTTTCTGTCCAGGGACCAATAGCGACTTTGGTTTCAGGAAAGAGAGTTTGTACGGCCATCGCTAAGATATGGGCGCAAGTATGGCGTATTTTTACCATTTTTTGCGAATCTTCTTCGATAACGGGGCTTTCTGTCAGAGGATGCCTAATCTGATTGACCATTGCTAGTTACGATGATAATGATTATCATTTTAGCAGAGCAGGGCTGATGTCTGAGAGAAAAATGCACTCAAATCCTCTAGCGGTAAGCTCAATGCTGATAGCCTACCGCTAAAACTGGGCGTTTTGAAGTCTCCCTACTTTAAAAAGCAGGGACTACAGACGATATTCTCGACTTAACAGCCAGAATCAAGGTTATGATGACGATAACCTCCACAATGACCTTTACCTCTCCTGTGTCCTCTCTCGCACTCTGTTTCTTGAGCGAGTAGTGCTTCTATTTCTGCCAACAGTTGACGCACCGGTTGCCATTCTGCGCTATTGTTCTCCTGACATTTAACTTCCCACTCGGCGAGAATTTCTTCTAGGGATAGCGGCAAGTCTCTGGGAAAAAATACCTGTCCTTGGTCTAATTGCTGACTAAGGTTGAGTATTTGGTCTTTAAGAGCAATGGGAACCCGAATAGTCTGAGTTTCTCCATTTTGCCATGCTCTTTTACGTCCTGCGCCACCGCGCCATCCACCTCTTCCTGACATAATTCACGCTCCTTTCTAGATAATTTACCTGACTCCTTTAGCCTAGCACCCTTTTTTGATTTTGTGTCAATATCTATAAGCCATGTATATCAAGGGTTGAGTCCGTAATCATTCCCCCTATTTTTTAGATTAACCATACTCTGTTTAGATATACTCCATAGCCAGTAAAAAGTTGTCGTAATCAAGGGCAGAGAATTAACCCTATTTTCCTGAATTTCTGGCTCAAAATCCCGACAATCGATCGCCTCTTCCGAAAAGGCACGCGCTGGATGCACCGCACATTTCAAGCGATAATCCCCAGTACAAAAAACACAGCGACTACAGGGAATCCGATGCAGCTTTTGCAACTGCCGGCACCCTTGGGCAACAGCAAGAAAAAGGGCAGTAAAAAAGAACAGCAGCGTTATCCAGATCGCGATCGGACACAAAAGCGGTATTAGCCTCAACATAAATCTCGATTTTTGTCAATTAAGAAATAATTACAGTTTGCTCAGAAAGAAATTCCTGTCGGATTAGAGATCGCCAGAAACTTAAAATCTCTTGACTGACGCTGTAGGGGTGGGAATAGTGGAAAAAATAACGCCCTTTGGAACAACTCCAAATGCGATCGCCTGACTTTAACCAGGGTTGCCATCCCTGCAATAAATGCCGATCAATTACCGTATCGATATCTCCCCCACAGACTAACAGGGGTACGGGAACTGTCCCCGGGGCGAAATGGGCATTCTGATAGAGATTATGGGGAGAAAGGGACAATAATAAATCCTCTTCCAAGAGATAGCGATATTCTTGGGTTACAGCGCAGGATTGATGACCAAAAAGATTGTGAACCGATTGATTGAGCAGAGTTTGACGGGAACAGGGTAATAATTTTGATAGCACATAATAATGAGCTTGCCAATCGATCGCCGGATAGACTCCCACGGAAAGCAAAGTCAAGGATTTTACCCTTTCTGGATAACGACGCGCATACAGTAATCCTACTAATCCCCCCGTCCCGTGACCGACTAAATGCAGCGGTCGATCGCATTGTTTCAGGTAATCTTGTAGTAATACCAAGGCAATATCAAGGGAAGCTGGCTCATCAAGAGATTGACAGTATTGCCAATCAGCGATCGCAACTTCCCAGGCTAAAAAATCCAACACCGGGCGATCGAAACGGCGAAAACTGGGGTTAACATTAATCCAAACTGCATCAGGTAATCGAGACATAATAATCAAGGAGATAGGGAATGGGGAGATGGGGGATAGGGGATGGGGAGATGGGGAAGTGGGGAGACGGGGAGATGGGAGAAAAAAGCTGTCTCCTGTCTCCTGTCTCCTGATGGCCAACTAAACGCCAAATTCGCGCTTAAGTCCCGCGACCCAAGTTTTGATCCGTTGTTCAGTTAAATCGGATTGATTGTCTTCATCCAGGGCTAAACCGACAAATTTGCCATTTTTTAAGGCTTTTGACTCGTTAAAATCGTAACCGTCTGTGGGCCAATAACCGACGGTTTTACCCCCCAGGGAGGCGATTTTTTCTTCCAGTATCCCCAGAGCATCCTGAAAGTTATCCGCATAACCAATTTGATCTCCCGTCCCAAAGTAAGCGACCTTTTTGGAGGCGAAATCAATGTCATCCAATTCATCGTAAAAACCCTCCCAATCGCTTTGTAATTCGCCGATATTCCAGGTGGGACAACCGATAATCAGGGCATCGTAGGGGGCAAAATCCTCGGTAGATGCGGAGGAGATATCGTGTAATTCTACAATTGCCTCACCTCCAAATTCTTTCTGAATCATTTCCGCCACCGTTTCGGTTTTGCCAGTTTGCGTGCCAAAAAATAAGCCAATTTTTGCCATAAAATTTGTCCTTGTTGCGAAATAAGTGAGTTTAACTCTTAATTATCCTTGATAGGGAATAAAGCCCCTGATTACAGTTTTCTCCCTCTGAAACTGGCATTTCCTGCCGGCAAGAACTACAGTACCAATAAGAGCGAGAGCGTCCAATGTGATGCAGCAATTTGGTGTTACAACAGGCACAGTAAGGCATAAGGGACAGTTAGAAAGATTGATCAGCGGGGAAAATTAGGAAAATCGATAATTTATCCTAATCTTCCTTGAAAAAACTAGGCTTCTATCGCATTTAAGGCTTTTTCTACTCGTTTAAAGTCAAAACCCATCGCGCGTAAAGCGTGCCAGAGATGACCTTGTAAAAAGAAGAAAGCGAGGAAAAAGTGGGCATTAGCTAACCAACAGCGCGCCGTATGCACTCCAAAGGGCAATTTCACCGTGTCGGCAAAGTAGGGAGCAATTCCTAACTTCACTTCTAAAATTGGCCCGTAAAATTCGACTGGATAAGCGAGGGTATTTACCCCACAGAAATAGGCGGCCACGAAACCAGCGAGGGCAATTCCGCCCAAAGAATAGGATAAAATGGCTTCTCCAGAGAAAATCAGCACATTTCTCGCCCATTTGAGCGGGGGAACGATAATATGCCAGATACCGCCCCCAATTAACATTAAACCGACGTAGATATGACCACCGACTAAATCTTCGAGATTGTCCACAGTAGCGAAGTGGGTTTGATAGCCATAGATGACCCAAGGATCGAGGGTTGGTTCACTAACGACTCGGACAGCGCCGATAGTTGCGTCGTATAATCCCCCCCAGTACATAGCTTTGGCCACTAATAATAATGCAGCTATACCTAAAAAGAGCAGGTGATGACCGAGAATAACTCCTAATTGTCGGGGTTCACTCCAATCGAAATGGAATTTTTTCCCCGGACCAGAGGAATCTTTCAGGGTTTCTGGGACTCTTAACAGGTGAAATAAGGCTCCTGCTCCCAAAACTGCCGAAGAAATCAGATGAATTGAGCCAATCACGAAAAAGGGGTAGATATCGATGATTTGCCCCTTTTCTCCGACTCCAAAGCCTAAAGTGGCCAGGTGCGGCAGTAAAATTAAGCCCTGTTCTGCCATGGCTATATCGGGGCGATACTGGGAAATTTCAAATAAGGTGAAGGCTCCTGCCCAAAAAGCGATTAAAGCAGCTTGGGCAACGTGGGCAACGATAAATAAGCCTGATTTATCGGCAAAACGGGCATTTCCTGCCCACCAGTCGTACTCGATCTGAGGATTATCGTAGGTCTGCATGGCATCTTTTAACGAAAATAGAACCAAGCTTATTGATAATAATATGCAATAAGCTTCAAGTCTTAGTCTAGAATAATTCTCAATAAAGTCAAGTTAAGAATTGTTACAATTGCTCGACATCCTTTAATACATCAGTATTTTTAGACGGGCAAGCCTTTGAAAATCAAGGCTTTTCAGCATGAATCTTGGATCGCAGCTAGAGTAATCTCCTCAGACAATTGAGAATAATTATTAATTAGTTTTGAACGAGGACTAGAGGATAATTAGCTTGTCATCACTTAAACAAGCCTATAATTAGGCATTAAAGAGCATATTTAAGCTTATTTATGCTCTTTATTTCATTTTTAACCTGAAATCTCTTTTTTATTCGATAAAATACCCGCCGGTGCAACTCGCCTCCCTGTCGGTTGTGGTAAGCTGTACTGAATTTAAACTGCGTCAGAGTCTCTGAGCGCCCATTTATAGAGATTGCAGCCTCTAGACGTTCCTTTCTCTCCCCTCCCCAGTTCTGAAAAGATACTTAATAGAGCCGTAGATTAATAACATTGTCGTTAAAGTTATGGCCATAATTAGGGGAGCGATTTTGGCTAACCAGAAAGCCACGAAGATTATGCCGATTCCGTCAGCGAGTAAGATGGGTAAACGTGGCACTATGCCATGGTCAATGATTTTTTCCGTGCTTGGCTGCAGTTGAATTTTGGCTAAACAATGAAACCAAATTTGACTGACTAAAACTATTAAAGCTCCCCATCCTATCCACAGGGCAGCCAGATAAAAGCCCGATAATTCTAAAACAATTGTACTAATTGTAACTATAAAAAAGCGATCAAGGCGAGGATCGCTGGTTTTTTGCTGAAATTGGGCAATTTCTGCCATATCTACTGCTGCCATGCGTGCCTGTTCCATGCACATCACCAGGGTACCTAGGGCAAGAATAGCAGCGGATAGGTTTTCTGGTGAGAAGATTTGGGAGATTATGCCTAAACTAGCCGGAAAAAACAGTAAAAAAAGGATCGTTCGTCTCATCTATTCGAGGTTGGGTCGGATTAAGATCAGAAATGCTCTTGACTTGATCATTTCTGTAATGTCTTGTTTGCCTCCTTTTCAAAATGCTCTCCTTCTCACCCAAGCTTTAACCCATCGTTCCTATGTCAATGAACAGTCCCAATTGACGGAAAATAACGAGCGCCTAGAATTTTTGGGCGATGCGATTTTGGCTTTTTTGGTGGGCGAACTATTGTATCAAAAATATCCCGCCATGAACGAGGCAGAATTAACCCGTTTGCGGTCAAATTTGGTCAAAGAAGAACAATTAGCGCAATTTGGCATTGAAATCGGCCTGGGGGAGTTAATGCGTTTAGGCAAGGGAGCAATTAAAGATCAGGGGCGATCAAATCCTACCCTATTAGCAGACACTTTTGAAGCGATAATTGGGGCTTATTATCTAGATTCGGGGTTAAATGCGGTTAAAAACTATTTGCACCAGCTTTTTATCCCTGTTGCCTCTCATTTAGTCTCTCAACAATCGGAATCGCCATCTTTTATCGATGCCAAAAATCTCTTTCAACAGTGGGCGCTGGCTAATTTCGCCTCTAATCCAGAATATGCGATCATTGATGTTACAGGACCCCCCCACGCTAGGGAATTTACTGCCGAAGTGCGGGTTAATCATCTTCTCTACGGTACAGGTAAAGGTAAACGGAAACAGGATGCCACCAAAGCGGCTGCCGAAGATGCCTTAAAGCGCTGTCAATTGCAATAATAAATAGGGTTTGCAGCAAAAAGTTTTGCGTGGGGGCAGGGTGTGGGGTGTGGGGTGTGGGGTGTGGGGTGTGGGGTGTAGGGTTTTACCCATTTTCAGGGGGTCAATTACCTAATTTTCAGGGAAAAAGTCCCGGAATTTTCCCCCCGACCACTGCAAGGGCTGGCACTTTTTGAGGGGAAAAAAGTCTAAAAGTCTTATACAACAAGGTTTTTAGATTTATTCAGCAAACCTTACTTTAGAGGCCACCAATTAACTTTATCTCTGGTGGCACTGTACACTTCTTTTAAACCCTCGGCATCCAGTACCCGAATTAAATCCCCCGTCGATTCTGAGGCAATTAATCCCACGGTTTGCAATCCTTTTAATACCTGTTCGACGGTGCGTTGATTGAGTTGACAAGCGCGAGCAATCACATCGACGGATAAATCAAAAGTATAGATATTTTCGGCACTCGGTTGACTGCCTAATTCTCTTTCTTGATAGATTAAAGCTCTCAGTAAAGTGGCTACAGCTTGGGGTGGATAGCTACTGCAATTAAGCAAATGATACTCGAATTTTTGCTGTAATTCAAATAAAAAACAGTACCGTTGACGAAAACTTTCGTTATCGTTGTAAATCTTTTCTAGTGCCGATAAGGGAATTTTCAGGACGTGGGTAGTTTTATAGGATTCCACCAAACAGGGAAAGGCGCGACTGGCTAAACCATAACTAAAGGGTAAACTCCTCATACCAAAACAGCCGCCAGGGTAGGTAATGGCAATAATCCGGTCGAGGGGAGTGCTGCGGACGACGATTACACCCTCATCCAAAATCACATACAAAACATCTAGAAATTCATCGGGGAGAAAAGCCGTATAGACGGGACGATTGGAAAATAGCGTCTCTAGCTTGAGATTGTCGGCATCGAGATACTGACTTAACCAAGCCTCCTCTAGTCCGCGAAAGAGAAAACTCTGGTTAATCAGTTGTTGTAGGAGGGTTGTTTTTTTGGCTTTGACGCTCTTGCCCATAGTCTCAAACCTAGATGTAGCACTGATTCCATCTTCTCACAGTTTCCCTTGTTATCACCTTATTCCCAATTTGTTTTATAAATGTATTGAAATTTTGTTTCCCGTGCTGTAGGATTAAACCAGACCTGAAAACAGATACAACCTCAGAGTAAATTTTAGGAGCGCCGCCGATGCAGTCATCCCAGTCTTGTTTATCCCTACTCGTGGCAACTGTCCTGACGGGGGGAACGCTGGTATCTTGCACCCCATCCCCCACCAATAGCGGCAATGACAGCCAAAAACCCGTGACTGTGACGCTTGTTTCCTATGCTGTCACCCAAAGCGCCTACGAAAAAATCATTCCCAAATTTGTCGAGGAATGGCAACAAAAAACGGGGCAAAAGGTAACTTTTGAACAGAGTTATGGTGGTTCCGGTTCCCAAACTCGTGCCGTTATCGATGGTTTAGAAGCGGATGTGGTAGCGTTGGCTTTAGCTTTGGATACCAAGAAAATTGAGCAAGCGGGATTAATTCAACCCGGTTGGGAAAAAGAAGCTCCGAATGACTCTATTGTTCATAAGTCTGTGGTGGCTTTTGTTCCTCGTGATGCCAATATTAAAATTAATAAATGGTCAGATTTAGCCAAGGATAATATTAAAGTTATTACCGCTAATCCCAAGACTTCTGGCGGAGCGCGCTGGAATTTTCTCGCTCTTTGGGGTTCGGTGACGCAAGCGGGAGGCAGTGAACAAGAGGCGGAAACTTTTGTCGAAAAAGTGTTTAAAAATGCGCCAGTTTTACCTAGAGATGCTCGCGAATCTAGTGATGTATTTTTTAAACAGGGCCAGGGAAATGTGCTAATTAATTACGAAAACGAGATGATTCTCGCTAATCAAAAAGGTGAGAAGTTAGCTTACACTGTTCCCACCGATTACAACATTTCTATTGATAATCCCGTGGCGGTTGTCGATGCTAATGTGGATAAAAAAGGTACGAGAAAAGTGGCCGAGGCTTTTGTGCAGTTTTTATTTACTCCCGCAGCCCAAAGAGAATTTGCTCAGGTGGGTTTTCGTCCCGTTGAACCGACGGTAGTTAAAGAGTTTGAGAGTAAATTTCCTCAGATAAAAAATCTCTTTACCGTGCAGGATTTAGGCGGTTGGGATAAGGTACAAAAACAATTCTTTGATGATGGAGGCTTGTTCGATAAAATTCTGACTAAAGCTGGTAAATCTTAAAGGAGAAAAACCATGGATAATCAACCTCAATGGCAAACTATTAATCATCCCCAAAGTGACTTACATCTCGATCAATCTGGACTTGATCGCGCCACGTCCCGAAGAATAAAAATTCGGGTTCCCAAACAATATATTAACGAGCCAATTATAGCACGTTTAGGGTCTTTTCCCGGTCTAAAAGTGAATATATTTTCCGCTTTGTTAGCTGCCAATAATAATCAAGATGGCTGGTTCGATCTACAACTACAAGGCAACTCCCAAGGGATAGAAAATGCCCTTTCCTATCTGGCAGATTTAGATGTAGAAGTTTGGTATGATTCAGCACAAGTTCTTGAAGAAGCGGACAATTGGTAATCTCTAGCAATAATTAACAATGGCTAACCCACAATTATCTTTATCTCCCAGTCAACCCCTGAAAAAAGTTTCTATTCCTTGGGTAATTACCATTAGTTATCTAGTGGTTTTGTTGGTTTTACCAGCAGCGGCACTATTTGCTAAATCCCTAACTCTTGGTTTTGCCGAATTTTGGCGCATTGCCACTTTACCGATTTCTTTATCCGCTTACCAAGTCACTTTTTTTACTTCCCTAATCGCCGGATTAATTGACGGAGTTTTTGGCACTATTATCGCTTGGGTATTAGTGCGTTATCGATTCCCTGGTAAAAAAATTGTCGATGCTTGTGTGGATTTGCCCTTTGCTTTACCCACTTCTGTTGCTGGTTTAGTCCTAGCCACAGTTTACAGTGATAACGGTTGGCTCGGTCAATTTTTTGCCCCCTTTGGTATTAAGATATCCTTTACCATTTTAGGGGTTTTTGTGGCGATGTTATTTATCGCTTTACCCTTCATTGTCCGCACCCTACAGCCAGTTTTACAGGAAATGGAAAAAGAGATAGAAGAAGCGGCTTTATCCCTCGGTGCTTCCTCTTGGCAAATCTTTTGGCGAGTTATTTTTCCCACAATACTACCGGCTATTTTAACAGGAGTTGCCCTCGGTTTTGCCAGAGCGATCGGTGAATATGGTTCCGTAGTAATTATCTCCTCTAATATCCCCTTTAAGGACTTAATTGCCCCAGTTTTAATCTTCCAAAGACTAGAGGAATATGATTACACAGGGGCAACAGTAATCGGCATGGTTTTATTACTGGTTTCTTTGTTCATGTTGGTAGTAATTAATTTCCTGCAACAATGGGGGCAAAAATACAGAGTTAAGTAAAGAGTAAAAAACATTAGAGTATGACTGGAGACAGATCAAAAATGCAGAATCCAAAAGCCTTAACTAAAACGAAAGAACGGGATTACAAACCCCTACTAATTATCGTCGCCCTTGTCTATCTTGCCTTCTTGCTTTTTATTCCGGCTGCGGCAGTATTTTACTATGCTTTTCGCAATGGATTCCAAGCTTTTTTAGAAGCGGCGGGAACTTCTGACTTTATCGAAGCCGTGAAATTAACAGTAATTATCGCCCTAATTACTGTACCTTTAAACACAATTTTTGGACTTTGTGCAGCCTGGGTAATTGCTCGCAATCAATTTCGTGGCAAAACGTTATTAATTAGTTTAATTGACTTACCTTTTGCCGTTTCTCCCGTGGTAGCGGGTTTAATGATTGTACTGCTCTATGGGCGCAATGGTTGGTTAGGTCCTTTCTTAGAATTTTTCGATATAAAAATACTTTTTGCTTTACCCGGAATGGTATTAGCAACTATATTTGTTACTATGCCTTTTGTGGCTAGAGAAGTTATCCCAGTCTTAGAAGAAATTGGTTTGGAACAAGAGGAAGCGGGGCGCACTTTAGGGGCAAGTGATTGGCAGATTTTCTGGCGCATAACTTTACCCAATATTCGTTGGGGATTGATGTACGGAGTGCTGTTAACTAATGCCCGGGCGATGGGAGAATTTGGGGCGGTTTCTGTGGTTTCTGGCAGTATTTTAGGGAGAACTGCCACCCTGCCAATTTTCGTAGAACAGGCTTATAAAAATTATCTCACTCCTGCCGCTTTTAGTGCGGCGGCTATTCTAGCCTTACTAGCGGGAGTTACTTTAATCATCAAAGAAATTCTCGAACGTAAAACCGCCCACAAAATTCACACTACCTAACTACAAAAAACCTAAAAATTATGAGTATTACTATCCAGCAAGTTTCTAAACGTTTCGGCAATTTTCAAGCTTTAGATAATATCAATTTAACCATTCCTGAAGGTAAATTAGTCGCCCTCCTCGGACCATCGGGATCGGGAAAATCTACCTTGTTACGCTCAATTGCGGGATTAGAAACTCCCGACAGTGGCGCGATTATTATTAATGGACAAGATACCACCCATGTGGATCCTAGACGGAGAAATATCGGCTTTGTTTTTCAACATTATGCCCTATTTAAACATTTAACTGTTCGTCAAAATATTGCTTTTGGCCTAGAAATTCGCCAGCAAAAATCGCCAGTAATTAAGAAAAAAGTTGAGGAATTATTAGAATTAATTCAATTACAAGGATTAGGTGATCGCTATCCCGCCCAATTATCGGGAGGACAACGGCAAAGAGTAGCTTTAGCGCGAGCTTTAGCCATTCAACCGAATGTATTATTATTAGATGAACCCTTTGGGGCTTTAGATGCAAAAGTTAGAAAAGAATTAAGGGTATGGCTGAGAAATTTACACGAAGAAGTTCACGTTACCAGTGTTTTTGTTACCCACGATCAAGAGGAAGCAATGGAAGTAGCCGATACGATTGTCGTGATGAATCATGGTAAAATTGAACAGGTGGGTTCTCCTGCCGAAATTTATGATCATCCTGCCACACCTTTTGTGATGCAATTTATTGGGGAAGTGAATATCTTACCCAGTTTAGCAGGATTAGGAAATGGGCATCATCAGGGTCATAATTCCACCGTTTTTATTCGTCCCCACGACCTCGAAATTATGCCGAGTCAAGATGGATTGAATAGTTGGGCAGTGGTGAAAAGAGTTATTCATTTAGGCTGGGAAATACAAGTAGAATTAATGTTAGCTGATGGGGAAATGGTGGTGGCTTATCTCAATCGTGAGGAGTACAAGCAATTACAGTTACAACCAGAACAAACGGTAAATTTAAAACCAAGAAAAGCGACCTTACTCACTGATTTTGACAATAAAAGTGAGAAATTTATCGATTATTCAATTTAAAAACTTTAGGTTTATTAGAGCATTTCTCATAAAGATGAAGTATAACCTAGTCGGGGCTTAGGCGGCTGTTGGTGTATTTTAATTTAGTGTCAACATTCATCCGATCACTAAAAGCGAGGGACTTCTGCTGACACTAAGTTAAAAGCTTTGCTATCTGTGCTTAAATCTACATCTAAATCTGGCCAATTACAGTTTATTTTAAATAAATCAAGAGATTTAACCCTGGAATCGTGCGCGAGAGGGTCCAGAGGAGGAGAGTGATATAAAAGATACCGATACCCCATTGATACCAAACTAAAAAAGAAATGATAGGGGGTAATTCTTGATCGCGAACTCGCCAATCATTAAAGCCTAATTTTAGCAAATTATTGAGACTCAAATCGTAATAATTTAACCAATTCCAACGCTTTTGCCAAGGAATAGGAGTATAACGATCGCGAAAGAGGGGAAATTCGGGAACCACGGGTAAACGGGTGATTAATAAGCGTAATTGTCGCATACTACCATCTTGGAGGAAATAGGAACTATCCATTAAATCGTGATAGCGTCCCCGACGATAAAGTTCGATAATTAAAATTAGGGGTAAGGGGACAAGAATTAGGGCAATAGCTGTTAAAGTTAGGAGAGGACGACTGGCAGATTGCAGGATATTAAATACACCGGAAAGGGTGAGAATAATATAGCTGGTTAGCATACAAAAGATTTCATAACGATTAGGAATTACTGGTTTAGGAGTAAGACGACGCACGCGATCAATTAACCAAAATAAGCAGCCAAAATAGGCAAAAATTATGATTCCTGTACCGAAAACTAAACTAAAATTCGTACCATCTTGACTTAAGAGTAATAGTAAAGCAAGGAAAGAAGTATGCAGAAAATCAGCTAACCAAGTGAGGTTAATTAGGCGAATAATTGAGATATTATTCAGTTTTTGTTTTAACTGTTGAAACCTTAATCTTTCGGTTTTGTATTCAATTTGATTGGCATCAGCAATTTGTTCTAGGGAGCGAAAATTACGAACTAAATTTCTTAAAACTGTTTCATTTCCTGTTAAGGTTGGTAAATAAATTGCTTGACCAATTACGCCTCTATCTCCCAGGATTTTCGCTTTATCTGAATCAAAGGCTAATCCTGATACACTTAAATAACTATTTTTAGTAAAAGTGGAATTACTAAAATCTACCTGATCTAAAAGTTTCACATCTTGAAAACTAACCACACCATTAAAATAACTAGAACGGAAAGCACCTGATTTTTCAAAAGTGGCATTTCTAAAGGTTAATAAACTTAAAAATCTACTCTTAGAAAATATCGGACGATCTCGCCATTGACTTTGGGAAAAATTGGCTTCTTTTTCCCAGAAAGTACGGGTAAAATCTGCGGGTTTATCGTATTTAGTTTTATCAAAATAAGCTTCGGCAGTAAAATGACTACGATGGAAATTACTAATACTTTTAAAATGGGCCGTGCGAAAGATAGCTTTATTTAAAAATTGACTTTGACTAAAATTTACATCTCCCATAAAAGTGGCTTTGCTAAATTTCGCTACCCTCGCAAAACGGGATTCTAACCAATTACTTTCACGACTAAATTTTGCTGCCATTGCTTCGACAATTTGCAGAAAAAAGGTCTTAGAAAAGTCCACTTCTCCCATAAATACGGTTCCCTGCAACTTCACCGGTCCACGAAATACTGTGACATTAAAAACCGGTTCATCGCTATCGAATAAAAAATTTTCGTCCTGTTGTAATAACTGTTCTTCCGTGGGTGATAATAGGGTAGCGAGAGCTACTTTTGTTAAAGGAGTCGGTAAACCCAGACGGGAAGCGATAAAATTGCCTTGAATTAAGGAGTTACTAAAATCTAAACCTAGGGGTTGTTTAGCGCGATTAATTTGACCTTGAATCTGTTGATAAAATTGCTCTTGCAGTTCCTTATTTTCATCGCGGATATCGATAACTAAATTGGCTAAATCGATAGTAGTCATCCCTTCTTTAAGGACGGGTGCGCTTAAACGTTCCTGCAATAAAGTTACTGTTAAGGGAACCCTATCCACTACTGCCAAACTAGGGAGAGAATGTAAACAGAAAAACAGAAAAACAATAATTAGTAACCAGCAGCCTTTCAATAACGCACCCACGACAGTTATTTTCCTAAACAAGCTTGGATAGTCATTTCTAAGTCCTCTTGGTTTAAATCGGTGATAATAAAGACTTCCTGAACACTTTTTCCTGTCCTCGCAATCAGCTTAAAACCACCACGAATCGGCACTGATATCCGCAATTGTAATCGCGGACAATGACCTTTTGAGCGAGAAAGTACCCCCGGGGTGACAGTGGTGATTCCTTGATAGGTAATTAACTTTTCTAATACCGCAATCAACCCCGGAATATGAGTAGAATGATTCCAAACTAAGCGACCATTATTCATAATTATGCGGCCTCTAGGGGAGCCATGGTTAATCCTTCCCGTCGCAATTGTTGGTGATAAAGTTCCGCTTGTTCTTGGGGACCGGTCCAGACAATTGCCTGTCCTTGGTAGTGAACTTGATTAGTTAATTCCCAAGCTCGATCGGTAGTCATATCCGGGATATATTTAATTAAACAATTGGCCACATGATCGAAGGTGTTAAAGTCATCGTTGAGAACAATAACTTTATAGTTGGGATAAGTCTTTTTGACAACTTGGGTAGATTTATCTAAGGTGGTACTGGGTGCGCTGGCCATAAAAGTTACAATAGGTCAAGGTTTTTGCAATTAAATTCGAGTATTTTGACAACAATTAAGCGGCAAAAGCCACAGAATTATTCTTCAAAACTTGGTGATAGTAATTTAATAACTGTTTGGTGGCCGCTTGCCATGCCCATTTTTCCGCTTCTAGGCGCGCATTTCGTCGTAATTCCTCTCTTTCTGCCTTGGCGGTTAGTAATCTCCAGGTGGCACTAATTAAACCTTTTTCATCCCTAGGATCGAAGAGATGACCATTAACTCCATCGGTGACAATATCGGGAATTCCCCCCGAATTTGCCGCCACCACCGGACAACCGGCAGCCATGGATTCTAAGAGTACCAAACCGAGGGTTTCTGTGCGTGAGGGAAAAAGAAAAGCATCTGCGGAAGCAAAAGCGGAGGCTAATTCTAACCCCTGTAAATAACCGACAAAATGGGTATTTGTGTCGGCAAAATGACTTGTTAAAGCTTCCCGATGGGGACCGTCTCCCACAATGGCAAATCTTGCTTCGGGAATCGCTTCTAATACTGGTTTAATGCGATCAATTTCTTTTTCGGCCGAGACTCGACCAACGTATAATAAGAGGGGACTATCGGGGTTATTTTGGGATAATTTCAGTCTCATAGCCGGGGATTTTAAATGAGGTTGAAATAATTCCGTATCGACTCCCCTTTGCCAAAGCTCTACCTTTTCAATGCCACGACTAGATAATTCTTGTACCATAGCGGTGGAAGTGCAGAGATTTAAACTTGCTTGATTGTGGGCCAATTTTAATAATTCCCAGAGTATTCCTTCTAGGGAACCTAACCCGTAGTGTTGTAGGTATTGGGGGAGATGGGTATGATAGGAAGCGACGAGGGGAATGTTCATCGTTTTAGCAAAATAAATGCCTCCCAATCCTAAAACAGCGGGGTTAACCACATGAATAATATCAGGTTTGAACCTCTCTAAAGCTTGACCGACTGAAGGCCGGGGGAAAGCCATTTTTAATTCCGGATATAGGGGTAAGGGAATCCCTGTAACCCCATGAATCTTAGCACCTTTGTATTCCTTTAAACCGCCATCAGGAGAGAAAACCAATACCTGATGACCTAATCTTTGTAGGTGTTCAACGGTATGTTTAAGACGGGTGACAATGCCATCAATTTTCGGTAAGAAAGTTTCTGTAAAAAGAGCAATTCGCATAGAGAAAACAAGGTTAAGTAATAATTAAGGGCAAGCTTTTTGAGATAGCTAGGAATAATTACTGAATTTCTCAAGGCAATTAACTCCCCAATTAATCATAGATCAGAAAGGCCAAAGGTTTTAATCACTCGATCGCTTCCTTCGATAACCACCGTCGCTCGATAATTATCGCCGATTGCTGCTGTCCATAATTGCCATTCCCCCGCCACATTGTCTAATTTTAAGGGATTAAGGCCCACTTCCACTCGATCGAGTCCCCCGCTAATTCCCGTTCCCAGTGCCTTTAAATAAGCCTCCTTTGCCGTCCATAACTGAAAAAATAACTTTTCCTTCTCTGCGGACTTTTCAACAAGCTCGTGTTCCCTAGCACAAAAAAACCTTTTTGTCAAGCTATCTAAATCTTTCATCTGGCGCATTTTCTCTAAATCTACCCCAATGCGAGCGGTTAAAGTCAAGCCACAGATGGCCATCTCCTCGGAATGGGAGAGATTAAACTGCAATTGGTAGTTAATACTCGGTTTTCCCCGTTCACCGTAGATAAACTCGATTTTTTCGGGACTTATCGCCAAATATGACCCTAAAATCTCCCGTAAACATCCCCTAGCCACCAAAAAACGCCGCTTGTGTTGGGGAAAATGGTAACGATTAGCTCTAATTATTTCATCTTCCGAGAGCAAAGAAGCCAGTTTTTCTAGTCTATCCCCAGAGGGATCGAGACTGATAAAATAGAGATGAACCTCATCGGTAGATATAAACATTAAACTCAGAAGCGATCAAATAATTAATTATCGGTAAATTTTACCGTAAAATGAGAATTGCCGACTCAAGAATTTATCCACCTTCTAACTCTTGACTTTGCAGCACACCTATGAACTTTTTTCATACTGAAGACCACCTCCAACAGTTAGGCACAGATATTTTAGAAACAACTTGGCGAGAATTTACCCAATTAGCTCAAGAACAAATTGCCCTGACTTGGATAGTATATGATCCTCCTGTTATCGTCAACACGGGAGGAGCAATTTCTCACGAAGAATTCTGGAAATATTCCCCCCGTGGATTTAGCTATCGCGGACAAGAAAGAACCTATCCCGCTAGTTTAGTAAAATTATTTTATCTAGTAGCAATTCATGAGTGGTTAGAGGGGGGAATGATTGCCGAAAGCGGCGAATTAAATCGCGCCATTCGTGACATGATTGTTGACTCTAGTAATGATGCTACCAGTTTAGTTGTAGATCTGGTCACGGGAACCACTAGCGGTCCGGAAATTGCCGCCGGTCCCTTTGAAACTTGGAAGCAACAACGCAACATAGTTAATCGTTATTTTCAATCCTTAAATTGGCCGGAATTAGCGACAATTAACGTTAATCAAAAAACTTGGTCTGATGGTCCCTATGGACGTGAACGCGCTTTTTTAGGGGAATTAATGGAGAATCGCAATATGTTAACTAGCAATGCAGTGGCGCGTTTAATCCATACTATTATCGGGGGGATTGCGGTTTCTTCCCAACGTTCTCAAATAATGATGTCTTTACTAAAACGAAGTCTTAATCCTGCTGATTGGACAAGTCAAGGAGATGATACACAAATCTTAGGATTTTTGGGACAAGGATTACCAGAAAATAGTCAAATTTGGTCAAAAGCTGGTTGGACAAGTCAAGTGCGTCACGATGCAGCCTATATTGAAATTCCCCATTATACTCCCTATCTCTTGGTGGTATTTACCGAGGGAAAAGATAACAGTCAAAACCGCTCAATTTTACCTTTTATTTCCCAGAAAGTAGCCGAGAAAATCATGCAGCTCCATTAATTTAACCTGTGGGTAGGATGGGTTTCTCTGTCATTGCCAAAAGTGTTAGATAAACATCCTACTGCCATGAACTCTTAAATTTACTGATGTGCATCTCAATATATAGCTTTTCTGGGATAGATGGGGTTTGTTCTTGCAGCTGAAATACTCGATTAAGTAGGTGGGTGGAATTAAATATAAGATTAACGTAGGTTGGGTTGAAGCATGAAACCCAACGTCCGCTCATGTTACGCTACCGCTAACCCATCCTACCAATAATTGTGCCTCCCGACTTAAGTAAGGATTTAGTCTGTGCTTCACCTTGACGAGAAGGGCTGTCATCATTTAAACTAACAATAAGTTGTTCTTAAGTATTTCCTCAAATGTGTGACTTTCAACCCTCACCATTGTCATAACGAAAGGGAAGTGGAGAGTAAACTAATTGTTCAGTATTTACTCCCAAAACTAGGCTACAATGCCGAACATTGGTATCAACAAGTTAGCTTCGGTAAAGTCCGCTTAGATTTCCTTGTTTCCGCTCAAAAACCTATCAATAAAAAGCAGTTTTTATCCTCTCACTGTCTAATTGTCGAGGCTAAAAACCCCAGAGAAAAGCTCATCAATCATCGTCACCGTTTAGGCTATTATCTCAACTACTTTAAAGTGCAGTGGGGATTATTAACCAATGGTGATGAGATTCAACTTTATCAAAGGAAACCCGATAAAATTTATTTAGTTTTTAGATGTTCTGGGTTAGAAATTGCCTCTCACTTAGAACAGTTAAAATCTCTGATTGGCTACGAAACCTTATCTTTAGGTATTCAACCGCTCAATTCTCCAACAATCAACAACAGAAATCCCATGAAAACCATCGCAATTTATCATCATAAAGGTGGTGTTGGTAAAACCACCGTCGCTACCAATCTAGCGGCAGCTTTGAGTAAAAAAGGCAAGCGAGTATTATTAATTGATATTGATGCTCAAGCTAATAGTACCTTTGCCGTTGGTTTAATTAAGTTTCAATTCGATGATGACGATGATTTAAAAGATAAAAACGTCTTTCATTTGCTAGATAACAGTAACCGCATTTTTATTGAGAATATCGTCAGAAAGTCTCAAGGATTCAATCATCCAGAAATTGATGTTATTCCCTCTCACATATCTTTAATTGCTAACCAAGCTAAAATTAAAGATAATGCAGCGGTATTTGCTAGATTGGCAAGAAAATTAGAGAAAGTAAATAATCAATACGATATTGTAATTATTGATGCACCTCCCGCACTTGATTTATATGCACGCATTGCTTTAATTGCCGCTGATTATCTGATAATTCCTTCTGATCTTAAACCGTTTTCTAATCAAGGATTAGATAGCGTTAAAAACTTTGTTCAAGAGGAAATCAATGAAAGTCGTGGAGATTTGGGCAAACCAACACTACAAATTTTAGGCGTTTTACCTTCCAAAATTTCCACCCACGCTCAATACTTAAAATATAATTTTCCCAAACAAAAACAAGTGATTCCAGACAAATATAGTTTACCCTTGATGGAATCAACTATCTCGGAAAGAATGCCTTTATCTCGCTGTATAAATCAATACGTTACCGTGGGAGATTTAGAAATTCCTGCCCCCCAATCTATAATTGATTATGCCGAACATCAAGCTGATGCGGGAGTATCAGCAGCAGAATTTGAAGCCTTAGCAATTGAAGTTTTAGCTAAAATAGGAGTTAAATAAATGTGGAAATTTTTACGAGTCGATATTACTGATATTAATCCTTCCGTTGCCAGAGAAACTTTCTCTGAAACTGAATTGGAAAATTTAGCCAATCTTATTATTGAAATGGGTGGAATTATTCGCCCTGCTATTCTCAAAAAAGCTGATAATAAAAAAGTCGATGAACGTTATAATATTATCAGTGGAGATTTAGAATATTATGCTTCTGTCATCGCCAATCAGAAAGTTCCTGACATCGAGATGATTAACGCTTTTGTAGTTGATAAAGAAGCGGAGAATATCGCTTTAATGCAGTTATTATCTCGAGATAAAATAATAGATAATCCTCTAGAATTGAGGATGAGTAATCTTGAAAAACGATTAGAAACCCAGTTACAAGCAATCCGAGAGGAGTACCAAAAAGAAATCAAAAGACTGGAAGAAAAAATTCCTCCTCCTCCTCCTTCTTCTAAGTCGATTTTAGAGCTTTTAAATACCTGTGATGCTAATCAGCTTAAAAAAGGGGGAATTCTACCTGCATCTGTTAATGACTTTCTGAAAAAACGTTCAGAAAAGCCCTTTGACTCTTTGGAAGATATCCTAAATCGCCCAGTGTCAGGAGTTAAAGAGAAAAGATTAATTAAGCTTGTCGATTATCTGCTGACTTACAATTAATTTTTGTGGGTGTGTTGAGCTAATTTAACACACCCTACCGATCGATGTTATAATAATGGAAGATCAGTAAAAAAGCCTGATCCGATAGCGGGCAAAGATTAACTAAGTAGGTAGGTATTAAAAATTGTCAGACATCCCCCTTATCAAGGGGGGCAGGGGGGATCCCCCCGCCTATCGGCACCCCCCTTAATAAGGGGGGCAGGGGGATCAAAGGCAAAATCTATCTTCTATTTAATTAGAAACACTTACCTAGAAGACGGGTGAAAAGAGAAAACTTATGACAACTACTCCAGTAATTGCTGCTTCTTTAACAATTCCCCCCCTAGAAAACGGCGATAAATTAACTCGATGGGAATTTGAACGACGTTATCAAGGGATGCCCCATCTCAAAAAAGCGGAATTAATTGAAGGAATTGTTTATATGGCATCTCCCTTGAGAATTACCCAACATGGTGAACCCCACGCGCATATTATGTTATGGTTGGGTTTTTATAAAGCTTTTACCCCCTATCTGCAATTAGGGGATAATTGTACCGTGAGATTAGATATTGATAACGAACCCCAACCGGATGCCCTATTAAGAATTGACAAGGGAGGACAATCGATAATTAGTCAAGATGATTATGTAGAAGGCGCGCCAGAATTAATTGTCGAAATTGCCGCTTCTAGTGCTTCCTACGATGTGCATCAAAAATTAAATGTCTATCGTCGCAATCAAGTCCAAGAATATCTAGTCTGGCGGTTTTATGAACAAGAAATTGATTGGTTTCGGCTACAGGCAGGAGAATATATTAAACTAGAACCCGATAGTGATGGCATAATACGCTCCCAAATCTTCCCCGGTTTATGGCTAGATAAAAACGCTTTATTAA
>VYMA01000067.1_pt1 | contig 29395 bp, 28 predicted proteins | sample 5109851 | NCBI WGS metagenome assembly VYMA01 (sample SAMN12291814, study PRJNA351875) | freshwater metagenome | isolation source: freshwater lake | place: USA: Michigan, Wintergreen Lake | collected 2011-08-02
CCCCACACCCCACACCCCACACCCCACACCCCACACCCCACACTGTTCACCGAATAGGTACTAATGCTATTTGGGAACAATTGTCAAACAATTGTAAAACTTCGTTATATTTAAGGAATATTTGAGAGACTAAGGAGCATCGGAGTTGTGGCTTTATACGCGGATTTGCATCGGCATTTAGGGGGATCGGTAGTACCGAGAATTCTCTGGCGCTACTTTCACAGACATGAGCGGGATTTAGCGGCCAAATTCCCAGAATACCCCGCTTTTGAGGAATTTTACACCCGCGAACGCAATAGTTTAGATGAGTATTTGGAATTACATACCCTCGTCGAAAGTGTTCAAACCGCCCAAACTTTGCCCTATTTTATCTATCGTCTGATTCGCGGTGCTTACATCTTCGAGAATCTGGCCTATTTAGAATTGCGCTATACTCCTTACTATCGCACCGACGAACATTTGAACCAAACAGAGCGAATCGAGCAAATGCGATCGATTGTCGAGATCGTCGGTCAGGCCTCGAAAATGAGCGAATATCCGATTATTACCAGTCAAATTCTCTGTATGCACTCGCGACTTCCCTACGAAGTCAACAAAGCGATCGTTGATCTGGCCCTAGAGATGAGAGAATACGTCTGTGCGATCGATATTGCCGGAGGTGATTCCCACTACCAGACTCGACTAGAGGAATTTGCTGGTTTATACGGTTATGCCCAAGAAGAGGGTTTAAATACCACCGGCCATCTTTACGAAACAAAGGACGGTTGTTATCCCCAATTACTGCCCTATCTGCAAAGAATCGGTCACGGTATTCAAATTCCCCTACGATATCCAGAATTGCTGCCGGAAGTTGCCCGTCGTCATCAATGTTTAGAAGTCTGTCCCACCACCTATTTAAAAACTGGCACCCTTGAGAGTTTATCTCAGTTAAAGATAGTCTTCGATCGCTGTTTTGAAGCGGGGGTTGATATTGCTATCTGTACCGATAATGCCGGTTTACACAATGTCCGGCTGCCCTTCGAGTACGAGAATTTACTCACCCTGGACGTGATCGATTTTAGACAATTACAAGCTTGTCAAGATGCGGCTTTTCGCCATGCTTTTGCCTGGCCCTATAGTCAAAAACCCGCCTCACTTTTAACTGGTTTGTTATCAGTGGATAATCCCAAATTACCGGTTTATCAGTAACAAAATTAACCTTAGTTCGGGTTAAGCAAATTCTTTACCGATCCCGAACTATAGCGTTTTTCCACTCTCCTGCATTTGGTTTCGGGAATTCTACTGAATCTTGATTAAACTCAACCCAAAGAGAGTATAAGTACAGAGAGAACCAAGACCGAACATCAGGGAACGAGCGATCGGGACATTAGTGATATAAAAAAGGGAAAATAGAAGCCGGAGGATCACAAAAGCGATCGCACAGTTAGCGGCCAGGGAGGAGGAGACTCCTGTAACGTAGGCCATGAGAGCGGCGGCACTATAGATCATAAAGGTTTCAAAACCATTTTGATGAGCCCAAGTTGCTCGTTTAGCGTAGTCTGGGAGTTGGTCGAACATTGCCCGGGGAGCGGAGGTATCGTAACCCACCTTAGCTCTAGCGTAGGCGACCAGCAGAAAAGGTAGATAGACAGAGATAGCGGCGGCCACTATCGAATAGAGAAGAATGGCACTGACGGAGAGATTCATCGCTGAATTTAGTCAAAATAAAATAGGGTAACTAGCTTGCGTTGATCTTCCGCTTCCGCGCAGGTTTGCAAAAGGGTTTGACTGTCGTGGAAAGCAAAACAGATTAACTGTTGACAACGATTGATAATCTCCCGATTACAGAGGCTGCTGGCTTCCCCTAGGGATAGATGGTCATTTTCGGGACATTCCACCAGATGGATAACCTGCTGGAGTTGTTCTTGGGATTCCAGGGGCTGGCGATCGAGACTTTGGGGTAAGATCACGGTTAACAGATTAGGATCTGCCCGCATTGCCCCCTTAATGACGGCGGAATTGGTTCCCGTCGCCCCGGAGGTCATAATCCGATTGCCCGCCAGCACGAGGGCATAGGCCATCATTTCGATCAATTGCTGGTGTGTGATGGGAACGTGACGGGAACCCAATAAAGCGACGCGCTTAGAACCGGTCTGCTGAATGGCGGCTAGTTCTTGAGCTAGAGTGTCTAGGGTGTTAGTGGTATCTACAGATTGACTCAAAGACTTTTACTGCAAATTCGGACTGATTAACCGTCCGTTATTGTAGCATCGAATTGTCATGATCGGAAATTTGGCCCAAAAAACCCCAGCTACCGATCGAGGTGTCCTTTCTGTGGCAGTCTCCTTGAGCCGTCAGAAATTGTTATTGGTGCAGAAGTGCCTCTAGATTCTGCGGTAAGATAGGTGCATAGACGATATTTACCCCAGAGCCATGACCACTTCTCCTGTTCCCCAAGGGGACGATTTTAGCGATCGCCAGATCCGTCCCGTACAATATCGGGATTTGGAAGACATTGAAGCTTTAACCCTGGATGACTTCGATGAGGATATTGATCGTCGCGCCCAAAATTTCCGCACGCAGGTGCAACAGGTGCGTCCTTGGTTTGGGTTGTTTAAAATTCTCAGTTTTTTTCCCAATCCTCTGCAACACCGTTTTCATGTCTATGTGGCCGAGTCCCTGGCCAATCGGGGAGAAGAAGGGAAAATTCGCGGGGCAATCCAAGTCACTCCTTTTAATAGTAGTCGCAGCACTTGGCGGGTGGAACAGGTGCGGGTGCATCCAGCGGAGTCTTTAAGCGAACCCAAGGGCATCGGGGCGCAATTACTGCGTTATTGTCTAGAAACGGTTTGGGAAGCGCGCACCTGGGTGTTAGAGGTTAATATCAATCAAAAGGACAGTTTGGCACTTTTCCGGCAACACGGTTTTCAGCCTTTGGCAGAATTAACCTATTGGTCTTTACCGCCGCAATTATTACAGGAATTGAGCAAACAAGAGGCAGATTTACCGAATTTACTGCCTGTGAGCAATGCTGACGCTCAATTGCTTTATCAATTAGATTGTGTGTCTATGCCGCCGCTACTGCGTCAGGTATTTGATCGCCATATCCAGGATTTTAAAATCAATTTAGTTGATAGTTTGCTCGGTCGCTGTCAAGGTTGGTGCGGCGGTCCGCAAATTAGTCGCGGTTACGTTTTTGAACCACAACGAAAAGCGGCGATCGGTTATTTTGAATTAATCCTATCTAATCGGGATGAGCGACCCCATCAAGCGAAATTAATTGTCCATCCCGCCTACACTTGGCTCTATCCTAAGTTATTAATCCAGATGGCCCAGATCACGCGCAAATATGCGCCTCGCTCGCTAGAGTTGATATCTGCTGATTATCAGCACGAAAGACGGGAATATCTGGAACAATTGGGAGCAATCCGCAGTTCCCACACCCTGATGATGTCGCGCTCGGTATGGCACAAAATCCGCGAAACTAAGCCAGAAAATTCCGCCCTAGCAGAAATGCTGCAGGGTTTACAACCGGTGCCACGAACTCCCATCCCTAGTCGGATGTCTTGGTTAAAATGGCCCAATAATCCCCCCCTGGACTCCCTCGACAGTCCGGGAGAAATTCCCCCAGTTAAACCGCCCTCGGAACCCCCCGATCAGGGGCATCCAGTGTGATGGAAAGAGTCGCCGCCTTGGGCTTAGATATCGGCAAAAAACGGGTAGGAGTGGCAGGATGTGACGGTACAGGTTTAATCGCCACCGGTTTAACCACGATTATCCGTTCTTCTTTTGTTGCTGACATAGCACAGTTTGAGGCAATTGTCAAGGAAAGAAATATTAAGATTTTGGTGGCGGGACTGCCCTATACCATGGCGGGAGAGCTAGGATTTCAGGCTAAACAGGTACAAAAATACGCCCAGAAACTAGGGATAGCCTTAGATTTGCCCCTCGAATACATTGATGAGCGTTGCACGTCCCTAGAGGCAGAAGAATTCTTAAAAGCCAAAAAACAGTTTTCCTCTTGGGATAAGGGAGCGATCGATCGGGAAGCGGCGGCGATTATTTTACAACAATGGCTCGATCGCCGACGGCGAGTTAATAATTCAGGGGACGGGAGACAGGAGACAAATTAATAAATACTCTTGCCTCTTGCCTCTTGCCTTTCCTAACTGATAACTGATAACTGAATTTAAATAGACACTTCGCTTAATTCGCGAGTGAGATGATCAAAGGGTTCAGCGATCAAAGAGGTGTCGGCAATACCTGCCTCAGTAGCCATGGCTTGAATCATTTCGCTCATGATTTGGATACCGCGCACCGTCGGACCGATGGGAACACCGAGGGAATTATAGGTTTCCCGCAGTCCTTGCAGCACCCGCTCATCTAGAACATTAGTATCAGCAGCTACTAGGGCATAACTGGCATAGCGGAGATAGTAATCCATATCCCGCAGACAGGCAGAATAACGACGGGTGGTGTAGGCATTACCCCCGGCGCGGATCAATTCGGGAACTTCTTCAAATAGACGAATCGCCGCCCCACGCACGAGCGCCGCCGAATTAGCGTTAATTAGGGCGGCGGCAGCTAGACGGGCAGTTCCCGAGGCGAAATATTGTTTAAGATTATCGATCGCATCTCGATCGAGATAACGTCCGGTGACATCGTATTTTCTAATCAGGCTAGTTACCGCGTCTCGCATTATTAAGTTTCTCCCAACAGCAATAAAGGCATTTTTGAGTTTCGCTTTATTTATAATCTCACAGGGTTGAACTTCGGGGGACATCCCTAGTCTAACTCTCTTGCTTGTCTAACAATTTGTTGTTTTTTTGAGACATTTCTTTACATTTAAGGCATTGGCTGGACTTGCTCTGAGTCGCGGAATTATCCCTTATTTGACGAGGCGCTCAAAATAACGAGATTATCCCGATGAATGATGGTTTCTGCGGCCATATAACCTAATAAACTGGCAATACGCTCGGAATGTTGACCTTTAACTCGATCGATCTCCTCACTACTATAATTAACAATTCCCCTAGCCAATTCCCGGCCTTCTTGATCGCACAATTGCACCGATTCGGAGGCGCTAAATTCCCCTGCCACTTTGGTAATCCCGGCCGCTAGGAGAGATTTTCCCCCCTGACAAATGGCTTGAATCGCCCCAGCATCGAGATAGATTTTACCCATGGGCATTAGTCCGTAGGCGATCCAGCGTTTGCGGGCGTTATCACTGCGTTTTTGGGCCTCAAAACGGGTTCCGATCGCCTCTCCTGCCATAATTTTTAAGATATTGCTGGGCTGCCGTCCCCTAGTAATCGCCATTTCTACCCCGGCGCTGGTGGCAATCCGGGCCGCTGCCAATTTAGTCGCCATACCCCCGGTCCCCCACTGACTGCCACTACTACCGGCATCGATCGATAGTTGCGCTAATTCGGCGGGAGTAACTCGGGCAATAGCCGCCGCTTCGGGAAATGACCGCGGATCGGCACTGTAGAGGCGATCCACATCGGTGAGGATAAATAACCAGTCAGCCTCGATTAAACTGGCTACAAGGGCTGATAAAGTGTCATTATCGCCGAATTTTAACTCATCGATCGCCACGGTATCATTTTCGTTGACAATGGCAATCACCCCTAATTCAAACAAAGCCTGAAAAGTATTATAGGCGTTGACATAACAGGTGCGTTCCATCAATTCGGGACGGGTGAGCAAAATTTGGGCGATCGGTTGACCAAGACTGGTAAAGAGGTCATCATAGATCCGCATCAGACGACCTTGTCCGACGGCGGCGATCGCTTGTTTGAGGGCGATTTTTTTCGGTCTTTCCTGTATTCCCAGACGACGGCAGCCCACCCCGACGGCCCCGGAAGATACTAATACCACCCGATGACCGGCAGCGCGCAACCGGGTGAGGACTTCCACTAAAGCGGCGATCGTGGAGAGGGATAATTGGCCGGTTTCATTATCGGTCAAACTGGAAGTACCGATTTTGATCACTATGGTTTGGTTCATCGTCAAGGCGCTTTTTTTGGAGGTTTTGCTAGATAGCCAAAGCTTTGATGGCAACTTTAATTAAAGTATAAAAACGGGGTTCAGTCACGTTGACTTCTCTAGCTTGTTGCCGATTTTTGCCTAATAAACCAATTCTCTGCCCTTTCTGCACGACTAAAATATCGCCCTGTTCATTTTTGATGCGAATCTCGTTTAAATCACCCCAAAAACTACATTGATACACTTTGTCGGCGTGCATAAAAATTGCTTTTTTAATATTATCATTTTCTTGGGGTAATCGCACTCCCACTAATTCAATTTCTATAGTTGTATTGCCGTTCCAAGTATTTTCTTTTAGTTTATAAGCAATATCTAAATGCGTTGGTAAAGGACAATATTCGCCCCAACGCCAAGCTAATGCCTTAATTCTGGTATCATCGGTTTGAGCCAGCAATAATTTTAAATGATTTTTTCCGATAGTTTTCTGTTCCACTACCCGCACGTTAGGAGTCCAAAAAACGGGTAATTCATTGCCAATTCCCCAGGGTTGCAAACTATCAATTTGTTGAAAAAGTTCGAGAGTAATTTGTTTAAAGTCAATGATAGTATCAATTTTAATTAAAGGTTTTAATTGTTCTATTTGTAAAATTTTGTGAGAAAATTGACTTAATCTTTGTTTAAATGCTAGTAAATTAGCTGTGGGTAAACTAAAACCCCCCGCCATTTTATGACCACCAAATTTTCCTAGTAAATCTTGGCAAAATTGCAGGGCTTCAAAAACGTGAAATTCTTCAATTCCTCTGGCAGAACCGCGAATTTTACCCGTATCTTCTTCCTCGTAAGTACCTATAAAAACTGGCACTCCGTAGCGTTCCACTAGACGGGAGGCCACAATACCAATTACCCCATGATGCCAATCTTTTTCGACTAATACTAAAACTCGATCTTTTTGCCAAAGAATCGGTGTTTCTTCGACTAATTTAATCGCTTCTTCTTCTATTTTTTCGCACAATTCTTGACGGGTACGATTAATTTGTTCGCACTGCATCGCTCTTTCTAAGGCAATTCCCGCATCATCGGTGGTTAGTAATTCAATAACTATCTGGGGATCACCAATTCTGCCAATGGCATTAATTCTCGGTCCCAATTTAAAGCCAATATCATCCGGTTGTAATTGCTTTTGTTCCTCGCTAATTCCCGCTATTTGCATCAGGGATTGAATCCCGACTAATTGGGATTTGGGTAATTTTCTTAAACCCCGTTTTAACCAGCGACGATTTACCCCAATTAATGGGGCTAAATCTGCTATAGTACCTAGGGTAAATAATGCTAATAATGACTCGGTTAATCCCTGTAATTTACCCATTTTTTGGGCAGTTGTCACCGCTAAAATATAGGCGACTCCCACCCCCGCTAATCCCTGATAGGGAGAGTTCGGGGTTAATAATTTTGGGTTGAGAATAGCGGAGGCATTTGGTAAAATTGGCGGCAGATCGTGATGATCGGTGATAATAACTTTTAATCCTAATTCTATCGCTAGGGCGATCGGTTCGTGAGCGGAAATACCATTATCAACGGTGAGAATCAATCCGACTCCCGATTCGGCAAATTCTTCGACAATGCGCTGATTAATTCCGTATCCCTCTTTCATGCGACTGGGAATTGCATGATTCACGTCCGCACCGAGATGTCTCAAGGCTCTTAACAGTAAAGATGTACTGGTCATGCCATCGGCATCGTAGTCCCCACAGATAGCAATTTTATCGCCAGAGGCGATCGCTTTTACTAATAAATTGACACTTTTTTCTAAATCGGGAAATTCTCCCAGGGGAGAGGGTAAGCTATCCACTTCGGGATCAATATAAATTTTAGCTAATTCGGGGGTATCAATACCGCGATTAATTAAGATAGTTGCTAATAACGATGATAGTCCCATTTCTCGCGCTAACCCCTCGATTTTTTCGGGATTAGTCGCGGCAATATACCAGCGTTGGATGGGATATTTGTAGGTCATTTTTTGTTAAGTAAAAAGCTAGGGTGCGTTACGCTGTGCTAACGCACCAAAAACAAGGTTAAAAGCGGATTTGGATTGCCCCAGCAGGAGGTTGAAAGGGGAGATTACTATTGTTAATTCTCAGGGGAGAAGCGGGAACTACCTGCACATTTGGGGTGGTGGGTTGACTTTCGTTGGTACTCAGTAAAGTCAATTGATTAATACTAGGATTAATCGCAAATTGTTGGGTGATAACTCCCGACGGACAACAGGAAGGATCCCGGGGTAGAAATCTTCTCATATTGACGGTGATCAGGCCATCTTTAGCGCTAAGATTATCGACAATTACTCGATCGGCTAACAGGACAGTGTCGGTGTTAGTGGCAGTACCGTTATTATCAATCACTAGGGCTAAATAATGTAATTGCTGTTGATTTCTAGTAATCACTCTTAACACGACAATCCCATCATTCCTTTGATCATTATTATAGTCCCCCATCAAGGCTTCTCGACTGACTTGCACTCCTAAAATCTGTCCCTCATTGGATTGAAAAATACCATCGCTGACAATTACGGAACCTCGGTTAGGAATGTTATAGACGGTATTTCTTAAATTATCGACGCTCAGGGGTGTAGATTGGGCAAGTAAGGGGAGAGAATTATTGAATAGTAAACTGATACCTAGGAGAATAGATTGAGGCAAAATTGCTAATTTAATCATGGTTGTAATGGGTTAGGTATATTTTCTTGAGTATCGAATAACTGCACGTTATTAATGGTACAAACCATCCCCTGTTGTTCTGCTAATTTATCTCGCCATTGGCTTAATTGTTGTTGACCATTACTACCATTTAACCAGTAAACTGTCAAGAGGCCGAGGGTTTGTTCTGGTTCGCAGGAAAAACCGAGAGTTTGATCGGGTATATCGGTATTTCCTTCACCACATTGCCAACCTTGTTTTTCAATTAATTCTTTCCAACCTTTCTCTTCTTTGGCAGCCACAGCAATGCGTTGATCTCCTCGGTTACAAAGCCAATTTTTCTGCTGGGTGGGATCATTGGGTAGATCACCAAGATTGGGGGAATTTTGCTTAATTGGGGGAAGCGAGGGAACTTGAGCATGAACGGAAAAAATCGGTAGTATTAAGAAAGTACCGATGAGCATTTTTAACAGTTTCATCCTTTAAAATTGCCATATTTAGGGATTTATGCCTTTAGAATATCACGTTTTTGAGGTATGGATAAAATACTCTCTTAAGATATGTTTAAATCTTTAATTATGGTTTCGATCGCATCAAAGGAAAATTCTCCGGCTAACTGTTGTAAACCTTGGGCAAGGGTAGCATAATCGGGGGGAATTTCTGCGGTTAGGGCGATAATTTTTTCATCATCACATTCTCGCGCTGCTTGTTGCAATTGTCTAATCCAGACGGGACTGATTAATTTTAATAGGGATTGCAGGGAATCGAGGAAAACTGGCGAATAATTGGGTTGATTTGGCTCATTGTCGGCATAAATATATTTTAATCCCAAATATTCGCCCATTTTTTGCCAAATAACTTCCTCTCGGAAAGGTTTACGCACGAAATCATCACAACCGGCGGCAATAACTAAAGCGCGATCCTCTTCAAAAGCACTGGCAGTTAGGGCAATTATCACCGTTTTTCCGCGATTATCAGCCTCTAACTGCCGAATTTCCCTGGTTGCTTCGTAACCGTCTTTCACTGGCATTCTCATGTCCATCCAGATAAGATGAGGTTGCCATGCTTGCCAAATTGCGATCGCTTCTTGACCATTAGCGGCCTCTTGCACGGATAATCCTAGGGTAGTCAGGAGTTTCAGCAACAGCAAACGGCTTTCCGGTCGATCATCGACGACTAATATGCGATATTTAGGCTGATTTTCGGCTAAAGCGATAACTTTTGCCCTATTGGTTTCGGTTTTAATCTCATTTTCCCCCACCAAACCCACCTGAATATCAAAACTAAAAATACTTCCTTGACCCAGAATACTACTAACTCCGATCGCACCTCCCATCAACTCAACAAATTTTTTACTGATAGGTAAACCCAATCCTGTCCCCTGTTGGGATTTTCGTCCCGTTTCCGTTTGGTTAAAGGGTTGAAATAGCTTATAAATCTCCTCTGGAGCGATTCCTGCGCCTGTATCTTCAATTTCCCAGACCAATCGCTGATAATCTTCTCTTTTCTCCCCTACTTTTACCCGGAGAGTTACCCCTCCCGACTCAGTAAACTTCAATCCGTTACCCAAGAGATTGATTAACACCTGTCGCAATTTACTTTCATCAGTACATATATATTGAGGCAGATCAGAGCTGCGATCAAAAATTAAACTTAAAGCTTTTGCTTGCGCTTGGGGACGGAGCATTTCGGCAATATTATCTAAAAGAGCGTATAAATCGAAATTACTAGGGTTAAAAACCGTTCTTCCCGCTTCTATCTTCGACATCTCCAGAATGTCGTTGATTAACTCTAGTAAATGTTCCCCGCTACGATTGACAATTTCCAAATATTGCCGATATTCACTGCTGATGCTGCTATCCCGGGATATTAAGCGAGTAAAACCCAAGATAGCATTAAGAGGAGTGCGTAATTCGTGGCTCATGTTAGCTAGAAACTCACTTTTAGCTTTATTTGCCTTAACTGCCGCTTCCTTAGCTTCTTTTAATTCTTTTTCCGCGTCATATCTACTTTTTGCGATCGCAATTAATTCTCCCAGCAACCGCACAAAGGTGACATCTTCCTTTGTCCATTGCTTTTCTGCACTTGCATCCAATCCCAGATAACCCACCGTTACCCCATAACTATCCCACATGGGAACGATTAAGAGACAGGGAGTAGAACTATGAGCGAGAATAGTTCTTTCAGGGATAGCAGTAGCGGGTAAATCGTCTAAAGAGTTCAGTTTAACTGGAATACCGTTTAATAATTGTTCCGAAAACCAGGGAAAAGCTTCCGTCGAGAGATTTTGTGATTCTTCCCGAATCGGGATAACTTGCGGATAGTCGGGGTGACAGTATTCATAAACCATACTCCACTGCTGACGACAGGTGGAATATTGAATAATGTAACAGCGCGCACTCTGGGTAAATTGACAGAGCAGTTCTAGGGTATGATCGATCGCCAAGTGGATATCTTGAGAAATCAGTAATCTTGTCACCCGCGAGAGCAAATTATCGCGATGTGCCTGCATTTCTAGGGCTTTTTCCCGTTTTTTAGACTCTAGTTCCTCAAAATCACTCATAATCAGTTATCAGTTAAAAAAGTTTGGGTGTTGGGGTTGTAGGGTTTTAGGGTATTAGTTGATTTTCCCCATCACCCCATTTCCCCACTTCCCCGTCTCCCGTCTCCCGACTCAAAAAACAGGAAACTTTTCCCCTATTATGTTCTATAGGAATTTTACCGAATCAATATGCTCAAATTATTAGCTTCTCTCCTTCTCTCCTGCTGTGTAGCCTTGGGTGTTTCCCTATCACCGGCTGCTGCCATGGGAGTCTATGACCTCCCCATTTTAAGCTCCGGAGCGCCCACTTATGTGGTCGATCCCGTTTCGGCCATTAGTGCCGCTAACGAAGGAAAATTAAATAAAGATCTGAAAAATCTCGCCGAAAAAACCGGCCAGGAAGTGAGAATGGTAGTGGTCCGGCGCTTGGATTACGGTCAAAAAATTGACAATTTAGCCGATGATATCCTGAGAGAATGGTATCCTAATCCTGAAGATCGGACTAATCAAACTATCATCGTCCTTGATACTTTAACCAATAAAACTGCTATGCGGGTTGGGGAGGAGGCAAAACCCCTATTAACCGAAGCTATTGCCGATAGTATCCTCTCGGAAACTATGGCAGTTCCCCTCAAAGATGGGGGAAAATATAATCAAGCTTTACTCGATGCGAGTCGTCGTCTAACGGCGGTACTTTCTGGAGAAGCGGATCCCGGACCGCCGGAAGTAGCGACAATTAATATCGAAAGTACCTTTACTACCGCGGAAGAAACTGACGATAAAAATGCCACGATTTGGGTGATAGTTTTACTGGTTTTAGCTACAGTAATCCCCATGGTAACCTATTTTTGGTACGCTGGTTTCGGTCGCTAAATTAAATTAATTTTCTGGGACTGACACAGCTAAAATATTCCCACAGATGGTTCAATCTTCTATTAGTACATTTTAGAACGTAGGTTGGGCTTCGGCCGTGAGCTCAGCCGAACGGTTGAAGCATGAAACCCAACGCCCTACAAATAATTGTGCCTACCTACTTAGTAGATTTTAGTTGTGTCAGTTCACCCCATTTGCTTAACCTTAATAACTAATGTCTAGACTGGTAAATCAATTACAATCCTATTATCGACAGGAGGCCGGAACTTACTTAATTGAAATTAAACTTAATCAGTTACAGCAAGTCTTTAATTCTCTCGATCCTTCGCCATTCTTAGATAGAGATTTAGACGATAACGCCGAAAATTATATTATTAACTCTGTGGATGAATTCCCCCTAAATACCCCCCTTAAATTAGTCTTTTATCTTCCCAGTAACGAACAGAATACCGCCCGACATCTGTTACCCTCAGCTTTACATAATTATTTTGACTATCGCCAACAGGGAGAACAAAGAAAATTACGCACAATTTGGCGACAGGGACGCGTATCTTTGATAATTGGTCTCTCCTTTCTTTTTGTTTGTTTGAGTCTCAGCGAATTAATTGGTCGTTTTGGTAGCGATACATTTATTCACTTCTTAGAAGAAGGATTATTAGTTAGTGGTTGGGTGGCCCTCTGGCGACCTTTAGAAATTTTTCTTTACGAATGGTGGCCCGTCAGTTATCAACAAAAGATTTTTGCTAAACTGGCCTACATCCCCATTGAAATTCGTCTATTAGAGGAACCATCCACCCCGGACTCTTTTCGATAGCTCTAATCCTGCCGATGGCTTGTGTTCAAAGTTACAAAGCTTTTATTTGAAGCAGTTTACAATAAAAGTAAGTCTGTATCAAGCTTATCGGTTTTCAGCTTGGCTATTACTTTCTCCTCAAACTTTTAACCAAGTGGTCGGGCCTAACTTTTTTCAGTCTGGCGATTATTTGCGTTCCATCTCTACCAATCCTGAAAAAATTTCATCTAGATAGGAGGACTAATGTTAATCCATGTTGGTTATGAATTTGGCTTTGATACACCCTTACCCGTGGTCATGTTGTTAAAACTTTATCTACACCCCTCAATTTTAGATCAAGTAAGACAACCGGAAAACTTGCAGGTGGAACCGGCAACAAAAATAGAAGAATTTTTAGATAGCTTCGGTAATAGAACCAGTCGTCTAATTTTACCCGACGGACAGATCCGCATTCACAATGAAGCAGTTATCGAGAATGAATGGAAACCCGATATCGTTAATTGGAATGCCCAAGAAATTCCTTTAGCAGAGTTACCAACCCAAGTTTTTCCCTACCTAATGAGTAGCCGTTATTGCGAAGTAGATTTGCTTTCGGAAATTGCCTGGGAACTTTTCGGACAAACTCCCCCCGGCTGGGCAAGGGTACAAGCGGTTTGTGATTGGGTTCATAGTCACATTCGTTTTGGTTACGAATACGCGCGGGTGACGAAAACCGCCTATGATGTCTATCGGGAAAGAACGGGGGTTTGTCGCGATTTTAATCACCTAGCTTTGACTTTTTGCCGTTGCTTAAATATTCCCGCCCGTTATGCCTCTGGATATCTCGGAGATATCGGTATTTCTCCCCAACCTCTACCGATGGATTTTAGTGCTTGGTTTGAAGTTTATTTAGACCATCAATGGTACACTTTTGATGCTCGTCATAACACCCCCAGAATCGGGCGGATTTTAATGACTCGCGGCTTAGATGCCGTCGATGCTGCCCTAACAACTTCTTTTGGTCAAGTAAATTTAACAAAATTTAAAGTATGGACGATCGATGTTTCCCACCTCTATGGTTAATCAGAGTATTTATTAAACCTCTTGCATAATTAATTTTTGAGGGTTCAAAAACGGCAAAAATAAGGATTAAATTGCCTGAAAGTGCCAGTCATTGGAGTGAACGGGGGGAATAAAACCCTACACCCCACCAACAAGCTTTTTGCCGCAAAACCCAGATAAAAATTACTTTTCTACCTTAACCCGTTGAGTAACGACAACAATCCCATCTCCTTGAATTAAAATCGCCGATAACCAACGATTTTCCGGTGTTGCCGGGGCTTTTACCCGCTTAAATAAACCGCCGGACTGTAATAATTCCAATTCTAGAGGCTTTGTATTAATATAACGCTCAATATCTACTTTCTCATCGATCGCCGCTCCAGCCAATAAATCATCCCCTAAAGGTTCGCGGATAATCACATCAAAATCAAATTCTTGACCCACCTTCACCCTTTCCGGAATTCTCACTTCAATACTGGGGGGATTTTTGCCAGTATTTAACTCGACTCTCTCGCTTAAAATCTCCTGATAAACCAGTTTATTACCTTGAAATTGTTGACGAGAACGAATCGTAGCATTCATTCCCACCACTCGTCCCTGTACCTTTCCCGTCCCAGTAATTTTAGTAATTGTATTGGCCGTTAACTTGTCCCCGGAACGACTCCAAGATTCGAGGGTCGTGGTATATTGTAGATTGTTATAACGTTCCCAAAAATGAGTTAAAGCCTTTTTAGTTTTTTCGTAGGTCAAGCCATCGGAGTTAGTAAATTTCGGACTATAAAACTGCATTAATTGCTGGATATCTCGCTCATTAGCCGCCGTTTCGATTTTGGAGATAAGGGTTTTTAAATTAGCTGGGGCAGTTTCTGGCTTTTCGGCCCGCAGACCGGTAGCGAGGGTGAAAGTTAACCCCAAACCTAACAGCAACGATAGGGAAAAATTGAGGGATTGACGAAAAAATTTATCGGGGATCGTGTTCAAGTTACGCATTAGTGATAGTTTGTGTAAGGATCAATAACTATGGTAGATTATTTCATTCTAGGACTGAATTTCCCCTCTCTCGAATTATGGCACGCACTCCAACCCGTCTCCTGATTGCCGCTAGTGGTACTGGTGGTCATTTATTTCCCGCTTTGGCCGTGGCCGAGCGCTTGCCGGATTACGAGATTGAATGGTTAGGAGTTCCAGACCGTCTGGAACAGTCCTTAGTTCCAAAAACCTATCCCCTGCACACTATCCCCATTGAGGGGTTTCAAACCCGTTTGGGGTTACAAACTCTCAAGATTCTGCTGCGTCAACTGCGGGCCATTTGGCAACTGCGTAATTTAATCAAAAAACGTCAGATAGCGGCAGTTTTTACCACCGGGGGTTATATCGCAGGCCCCACCATTTTAGCGGCTCGTTTAGCCAATATTCCCGTCATCCTACACGAATCTAACTACATACCGGGCAAAGTCACTAAAGTTCTCGGTCGCTGGTGCGATACGGTTGCCCTCGGTTTTCAGGGAACCGCCAGCTATTTACCCGGCGCTCGTACCAGTTGGGTTAGTACGCCAGTACGCAAGCAGTTTCTCATTCCCCAACCCCTAGATTTACCGATTCCAGAGACTGCTTTTTTAATTGTCGTTGCCGGGGGTTCTCAAGGAGCCGTGGCTCTTAATCAAATTGTCCGGCAAAGCGCTCCCCAATGGTTAGAAAAAGGAATTTATATCGTGCATCTAACGGGAGAAAACGACCCCGAAGCGGATAGTTTGCGCCATTCTAACTATTTTTCCCGGCCTTTTTACGAAAATATGGCGGGATTATGGCAAAGAGCTAATCTGGCTATCAGTCGCTCTGGAGCCAGCACTTTAACAGAATTAGCGATCACTTGTACGCCTTCGATTTTAATTCCCTATCCTTTTGCTGCCGAAGACCATCAGTTCTATAATGCCCGAGTTTTCGCTGAAGCTCAAGCTGCTTATCTTTATCGTCAAAATGAGTTAACTGCTCAGTTTTTAAGCGAATTAGTCCTCGATTTATGGTCTAATCCCCAAAAATTGGCCGCCATGGCCCAACAAGCTTCTCATCTAGCCATTAGTGATAGTGCCGATTTGTTAGCCGATTTGTTGAGAAGAAAGATTTAAAAAGACAGTTTTTGAAACAAGTCGGCCACCGGAAAAGTGAACCCCGGAACCACATCTTCCCCCTCCAGAAAATCTCCTGATGTTAATAATCGCTGCGGTTCGTACCCAGAACGATAAACTAAGACATAGTGTTGACCCGGACTGATAACCCAGAGCAAACGAGTACCATTGGCAAAATATTCGACAATTTTGTCCTCAATTTCTGCCACTGTATTCCCTGGAGAGAGAATTTCTACCACTAAATCTGGCGCACCTTCTAAAAAACCCGTCGGCAATTCTTCCAATTCTTGCAGACGTTCCTTGGCAAAAAAAGCTATATCGGGAGAACGTTTATTGCCATTTTTCATAGTAAAAGCAGTGCTGGAGTCCAATAATACACCTAGTTTTCGAGATGTTACTAAACCGAATAAAGCAGCACTTAAAAGAATGGCAATATAACCGTGTAAAGCCCCAGAATTACCCATATTAGTTAACTCTCCCTTGACCAATTCGTAACGATTACCATCGTCGGGTAACGCCATAAATTCTGCATCGTTACATACTTTTGTCGCTGGAGTTTTCATCACAGTATTTTCTCGAATAGACATAATTTATCTTCAGCAAAGATTCACAAGTAAAACCCTTAAAGAATTTCCTGTAACATCCGATTGGCCTGGGAAGCGTAACCACCACCAAATAAATTAAAGTGATTGAGAATGTGGTAGAGATTGTAAAGAGTTTTGCGCTTTTGATAACCGGCATCGAGGGGGAAAACATCGTTATAACCCCGATAAAAAGCCGCCGGAAAACCGCCAAAAAGTTCCGTCATGGCTAAATCTACCTCCCGGTCTCCCCAATAGGTGGCCGGGTCTAAAATTACCGGTTCCCCATCGACGGTAATGGCCGCATTTCCCGACCACAAATCACCATGGACGAGGGAGGGATGGGGTTGATGCTGACTCAAAATCTCTCTAATAGCGGGAATAACTTGATCCTCGTCGGGAAAATTGCCGCCGCGCTCCTTCGCAAGTCTTAATTGATAGCCAATACGCTGATGAGCGAAAAAATCCGCCCAATTGTTACTAATAGTATTAATCTGGGGAGTAGAACCAATGGTATTATTACACTGCCAACCAAAGCGATCGGACAGGGAAACTTGATGTAAATGAGCTAAATTTCGCCCCATTTTTTCCCAGCTTTGACTATTGCCACCGCCGAATTCTAACCACTCTAGCACTAAATAACTCGACTTATCAGCAATTCCCCAACAAATTGGCTCCGGAACCCTGATAGTCTTGGTAGCGTGAATTTGCTTTAATCCTAAAGCTTCGGCGGCAAACATGGCCTCTTGATTCGCTTGATTAATCTTAACAAAATAAATTAAACTATTGCCAGTGACGGCATAACCCTGATTGATACAGCCACCACTAACGGGATGACTTTTCTCAATTTCAAAAGGTTTTTCCGTAGTTTGAGTAATATGTCGAGCAATTTGAGTCCACATAGGTTATCAGTTATCAGTTATCAGTTATCAGTTATCAGTTATCAGTTTTAAGTTTTAAGTTTTAAGTTTTAAGTTTTGAGTGAGCAGTGTGTATTAAGTGATCATAATCAAATAGCAGTTTACTGATTACTGTTCACTGATTACTGATTACTGTTCACTGAATTGGTCTTACCACCACCACACCGTAAGCGTTGGGATTTAAATACTCTTGACAGGCATTTTGAATATCCTTTAAAGTGAGGGCTTCAATGTGTTGGGGATAACAAAAAGCCGGTTGTAAATCACCGATCTGAGTATGATAATAACCGTAAAGGTTGGCCCGATCGCTCGGTCTTTCATTGCTAAAAATAAACCGATTGGCCACTTGGGTTTTAACTCGTTCCAGTTCAGAAACTGTCACAGCTTCCTGTTGAATTTGTTCAATCTGTGCTATGACCTCCCTCTCCACTTGCTCGATATTTTCCGAGGCTAATTGGGCCGAAATGGAAAACACCCCTTGCACTGCTTGGGACATATTACTGGCAGTTATTTGGGAAACTAAGCCCTTTTCTTGGCGCAGAGACTGAAATAATCGCGATACCTTGCCCTGACCCAGAATAGCCGCTAAAACATCGAGAGGATAGGTTTTTTCTAAGTCTCTCAACCCCGGCACTTTCCAAAATAGGATTAAGCGGGCCTGCTGCAAATTTTCATCCTCGTATTCTTGACGGATAATCTCGTTAAAAGGAGCTTCGGGCTGTAGATTAGCGATGGGATGAGAAATAAGCCCAGAATTGCCCTTACTGCCTAAAGTATCTAAAGAATCCCTCACAATAGCTATTAAATCATCTACAGGCAAATTACCCACCACCGCCACCGTCATCCATTCGGGACGATACCAAGTCCGATGAAAATCGCGCATTTGTTGAGCAGTGAGATTTTCAATCACTGCCATCGGACCCAACACCGGACGACGATAGGGTAAAACTTGAAAACAAGTCTCCATGGTGCGATAAAAAGTGCGACGACGGGGATTATCCTGAGAACGACGAATTTCTTCTAAAATAACCTGTCTTTCCCGCTCAAAAGCCTCATCAGGAATTAAAGCTTCTAAAACCACTTCTAGCTGCAGCGGGGCCAGATGGGCGAAGTCCTGCGGCGCAGTGGTAATGTAATAATGGGTGTATTCTTGGCTAGTAGCGGCATTAGTCACCGCTCCCCTTGATTCGATCGCCCGTTCAAATTCACCACTGTCTAAGTTACGGGTTCCCTTAAAAACCATGTGTTCGAGAAAATGAGCCATGCCATTGATCTGATCCGATTCTAAGGCCGAGCCGACCTGCAGCCAAACATTGAGATTAACCGCTTCTACCGGTTGACTTTCGGCAATAATCGTTAAACCATTGGCAAGACGGTGCAGAATCGGAGTGTTAAGTGTGGCAGGTTTCCCTAGGATAGCCGTCATTCTTTATTAGTCCTCGGTAATCACTCTGGCAAAAATTGTCACTTTTCTCTATTGTAGTCCCAGACTTTCACAGAGCCAACAAGATCAGGTGTTGGGTGTTAGGAGTTAGGAGTCAGTATTCAGGAGACGGGAGACAGGAGACAGGAGACAGTATTCAGGAGACAGGAGACAGTATTCAGGAGACAAGAGATTATTTTTATTTATTCTTTCCACACCCCACACCCCACACCCCACACCCCACTTCCCCACACCCCAATTTATAATTCATAATTCATAATTCTCCTCTTGCCTCTGAGAAAAAAAAATGCTATGATGAAAACAAATCAGGCTTCTACGTTGGTGACTGCCTTTCAAGTTTTTTGATCTATGCTTGATTGTGATAAGGGAGCGAATAACCAATTCGTGTGGTAGTAAACCGAGCTTGTACTCGGAAACAGAAACGCGTAATATAAGTTCCCACCTGGTTAACCCAGGTCATAAACTTAGGTAAAACGGCGTAGCGGTCTTTTCAAGTTTTTCGAGCATATATAGTCCAAATTCTGGGGAGATTCCCTGTACTTCCTTAGTTTTGCCCTCTTGGTTGGTCAAAAAAGCCAGTATTTATATTTTTTTTCTAGGTTAAAGACTGCTGTTTTCGGTAACGCTTGTCACCGCTAAATTGTGACAATCCGGACTACACTAGGGAAAAATTTATGAATTATTGTTAAGCAATGACTAAAAAACAGCCAAGAGTTGTTATCATCGGCGGCGGATTTGCGGGTTTATACACGGCCAAAGCCCTAAAAAACGCCCCCGTTCGTGTTACCCTCATCGATAAGCGAAATTTCCATCTTTTTCAGCCCCTCCTCTATCAAGTCGCTACTGGGGCCCTGTCTCCGGCCGATATCTCCTCACCTTTGCGCTTAATCCTACGGGGTCATGAGAATACAGATATTCTCCTCGATCATGCCATAGATATAGATCCGGTCAAGGGAGAAGTGATCTTGGAAGATCACCCACCGATCGCCTACGATCAGTTAGTTATTGCCACGGGAGTCAGTCATCACTATTTTGGCAATGATCAATGGCAACCCTACGCTCCCGGGTTAAAAACCATTGAAGACGCAGTAGAAATGCGTCGTCGCATCTATCTCGCTTTCGAGAAGGCCGAGAAAGAAATCGATACCGAAAAGCGGCAAGCTTTATTAACTTTTGTGATTGTCGGTGGCGGACCGACGGGGGTAGAATTAGCAGGTGCGATCGCCGAAATTGCCCACGGTGCGCTTAGGTCGGATTTTCACCAGATTAACCCCACAGAAGCGAAAATTTTGCTCTTAGAAGGGATGGATCGAGTATTACCTCCCTATGCGCCCGATTTATCCGCTAAAGCTGCCGCTTCTCTCACAAAATTAGGGGTGACAGTGCAAACTAACAGCATCGTTACCAATATTGTGGAAGGTTGTGTCAGCGTCCGTCAGGGAGAAAAGACGACAGAAATCGCCGCCGAGACAATTTTATGGGCAGCGGGGGTAAAAGCATCGAGAATGGGGCGAATTTTGGCCGAAAGAACCGGGGTAAATCTCGATCGCGTCGGCCGGGTAATCGTCGAACCCGATTTAAGTGTCGCCGGTTATGGCAATATTTTTGTGATCGGGGATCTGGCTAATTTTGCCCATCAGGGAGATAAACCTTTACCCGGAATTGCCCCCGTGGCCATGCAGGAGGGCGAATATCTGGCGAATTTATTAATTTCTCGCCTAAAAGGGCAAACTATTCCACCTTTTCATTATATCGATCGAGGTAGTCTGGCAGTGATCGGCCAAAATGCGGCCGTGGTTGATTTGGGATTTGTTAAGTTTTCCGGGTTCATCGCTTGGTTAGTCTGGGTTTGGGCCCATATTTACTATCTGATCGAATTTGATAATAAATTAGTGGTGATGGTGCAATGGGGTTGGAATTATTTTACCCGCGGTCGTGGCGCTCGTTTGATTACGGGAGAGGGGCAAAATTTAGCCTCGGGACAATTGCCGCAAAATAACAGCCAAAATAATAATAATCTCGCCGTTTCTAACCAGACGGAAACTCTCTCTGCACCGATTGTGAAAGTGTGAAAAAATAGCCGTGATTATCCAGTTATCAGTTAGCAGGTAAGAACAATCGATCATGAAAATAGAACATCCTAACAGTCTAGAAATTACCCCAGAGGAAAGCCAAGAATTAGAATATTTACGAGTTACAATTGAACGAGCGATCAAAGATGGTGTAATCACAAGAATAGAATTTGAATCGATTAAAACTATCATGTTTTCTAATAAGAAAAATAATCCCGACCAAATCCTCCGGCAGGTGACACTCTATCGCCATTTAGTCGTTGAAAAACTGAATAATAGCGAACTAATTTTTGAATCTCCTCAATAGGGCGAAATCCTCTTGTCAGCTATTTAGTACAAATGCTCAAACTTCCTCTTCCTTCTTCCCACTCCCCACTATCCTATACCTTTTAAACAGGATTTAGTAAGTAGCTAGACACAATTAATTAGACATATCTAACCACCTCTTGCCTTTTGCCTCCTGCCTTTTGCCTTCATTAGCTTATTCTTTTTTGTCGCTACTGGGAAAAGCTCGACCTTGAATATTTTCTAAAGCTGAAACTGCCGCCCTGGAACCAGCGATAATATCTCGTTCTTCTCCCCCTAAATATAAGCGGCCAAAACTGCCCACGGAAGTAACGTGTAGGATATTAATTAAAGCAGCTTTTTCGGCCTGATTAGCAGCGAGGGAAGCGTAGGCGGCTGGTTGCACTTCTAAAACGTATAAAGTCTGTCCTGCCATTAACATCATACCCCGAGAACTACGGTTAATTAATTGGGCTTGGTAAGCGTCAATGTTGCGAATAATTTGGCTAGAGACAATTTGCGGTTTCAGACAATCGCGCTGACTAACGCCTAAATACTGCAAAATTGCCTGACCGGCCGCCCTCACCTCTCCCTGACTGCTAGAATGGAGTTCTAAGAGTCCATAGAGTCGTTCTACGAATAGAACCCCCGGACGAACCACGGCGGATTTGAGGGCAATATCGGTGATGCGATTAATCTCGATGCCAGGGGAAATTTCAATCCAGAGGGAAGCATCCCCGGGTAAGGGTAAAAATCCTTGGGCGACTGTACCGATGTAAGCGGCGTGTTGAAGCTGTAAATTGTCAAGATAAACGTAACTGCGAAGTTCTACACCCAAGCTAATTTCTCCCTCTTTCTGTCCTCTAGCCAATCCCCATGCAAACCCCGGAGCGACGATTAATCAATCCTTAATTAGGGCTTAGGCATTACCATCTTTCACTATAGTATAGAATTGACTGCCCTTAAATTTGCTGGGGAGAAGCGGTAAAAAAACTATAATTATGGGGACAAACTGAGGGAAAACCAGCATGACGATTCTTTTAGGGGGAGATATCGGGGGAACTAAAACAATCCTGCGTTTAGTGGATTGCCAAAACTCACCGGATAGTCCCCAACCCCTGCTAACTACTCTCGATCAAGAAATTTATCCTAGTAAACAATACCCCGATCTGGTCCCGATCGTCCAGCAGTTTTTGGCCCGACAAACCACTATTCCCCTGGTGGCAAAAGCTTGTTTCGGTATTGCCGGTCCTGTGGTTAACAATAGTTCCGAATTGACTAATTTAAGTTGGTCCCTAACTGGCGATCGCCTAAGCCACGAGCTGCAGATTGAGCGAGTAAAATTAATTAATGATTTTGCTGCGATCGGTTATGGGGTGTTAGGATTAGCCCCAGAGGAGCTGCACAATCTACAGTCGGCCCCGGCAGTACCAGAGGCCCCGATTGCGGTTATTGGTGCGGGAACTGGGTTAGGAGAGGGTTTTTTGATTCCTGTGTCGAAGGGTAAATATCGGGTGTTTGGTAGTGAGGGTTCCCACGCCGATTTTGCCCCTCGATCGAGTTTAGAATATCAACTATTAAATTATCTCTTGGAACTCTATAATATCGAGCGCATTTCGGTGGAGCGAGTGGTTTCTGGTCCTGGAATCACTTCTATCTATCGATTTCTCCACGATAATAACTATAGTCAGTCATCGCCGGCCATGGCGGAAATTTACCGCACTTGGTTAGAAGAAATGGGTAAAACGCAAAAAAACGTCGATTTAGCGGCTAAAATTGCCAGTTTTGCCCAAGATGACTCGGATTATCTCTGTTATCAAACCATGAAAATCTTTGTCGAGGCCTACGGTGCGGAAGCGGGCAATTTAGCCCTCAAGTTGCTTCCCTACGGAGGATTATACATAGCGGGGGGGATTGCGGCCAAAAATCTTCCCCTAATGACTGAGGGTAGCTTTATGAAGGCTTTTCGGGCTAAAGGTCGGATGAGGGAGCTATTAAGCAATATTCCCGTCCATATCGTCCTTAATGCTCAAGTGGGACTAATGGGGGCAGTTTCCTGCGCTAGTCAGCTATGAGCGAGGGTTGACTGGATTTTACCAACGGCAGCAGCGATTGAGGCAAGCGATCGAAAAAATGTTCGCCATCACGGTTTTCCTGTCCTTGGCTGTGCTTGGGGGGGCTTAGATGTTATTTTTGGTGTTTATCAACAAAAGCCGCTAGAAAGCCGAAAAAATGCCGATCAACAGCTAGAAAAAGTCCTATTGTCCTGTCAAGAAAAAATGTTAAATTTCCACCAGACCGGTTTTACCGATAAACTGTTTTGGTGCGGTGATGGAAAACAGCCTAGGGCAGTTGCTCTGGCCGGGTGGTCAATGCTATGATTAGGGGTGGTTTTGCGGGTATAGTTCAGTGGTAGAACGTCACCTTCCCAAGGTGAATGTCGCGCGTTCGAGTCGCGTTACCCGCTTCTGACTTTAATTTCGCTTTCCCAGAATCGGACTCGGTTTCGTTCATTTATTCGCTTGCTTAACTCTATTTCATTATTTCCCAAAAAGAAAATCAGAGGAGTTGATAACTAAAAAACCCAGACGGGAACTCGTTTATAAGCGGGGGTTCCACAGCGAGGGTCAATTTTAGCTTTGAATAAAACATTGGCTTCGGGATAGAACATAAAGCCAACACCTTCGCGAATCGGACCGAAAATAATTTCAATATTCTCTAATTTACCGGCATCTCCTTGAACGGTGACTCGTTGATGTTCTTGAAAGCTGCCTTTTTTGGCATCTTCGGCGTTGATCAATAAACAATGACGGTGAGGCATTCCCCGATATTTATCGCCCACTTGATAAACGACGGTATTATGTTGTCCATAACTGCGTCCTGTTCCGAGAATCAGGGCAATTCCGGTGGCATTTTCCGGTTGGTTGAAATCTTGCTTTTCTGGTGCTTTTAAAGTGGGTAAAGGGGTGACGGACATTTGCGCTTTTCCGGTCGATGTTGGAAAATGGGGTTCGGTAAAAATCCGTCCGCTAATGGTAAATTCTGTTTGGGTTTGATCTAATTGCCCGATCTTTTGATAACCCGGAATTGTTTTGGCGATTAACTGACGAATATAGGCGGTATCGTGTAATCTCGACCAATCAATCGGGTCAGTACCTAAAACTTTGACGGCAATATTTGTTAATAGTTCTACTTCCGAGATGATATCCACATCGGAACCCTGTAGATGACTGCTTCCCCGCTCGTTAAAACGGACAAAATTATTGCCCGATTCGGTGGTTGTCGGGTGAGGATTTTCAAAGCGAGCGAAGACAGGTAAAATTACCGTATTTTGTCGGGCTAATCCCTGAAAATGTCCTAAATTTGGCTTAGTAGCCACATAAAAAATCGTATCAATTTGAGCTAAGGCTTTTTTGGCTTGAGTTAAATCTGGATTTGCCCCATAAAGATTACCTCCCAAACAGAAAAGGGTGTTGATTTTTCCCTGTTCGGCCGCTTCAATTAATGCCCTGGTATCATAACCGCCAGTTATATTTAATGGCTTTCCTAAAAGTTGAGCAAGTGCCTCGGCAATTTCCTGACGTAATCTCACCGTAACGCCCATAGAACCGAAGCCCTGTACATTAGAATGACCTCTGATTGGCATGGTTCCTGCACCTATTTTGCCGGCATTACCTGTAAGTAAAGCCGTGTTAGCGATACTGATAATATTATCGACACCGTTTTCCTGTTGTGTAACCCCCATCGCCCAAGCGAAAACCACACGCTCTAAATTGCCGAAAAGGGCGGCGGTTGCTTCAATTTCTTCTCGGGATAAACCGCAGGTTTTAGTAATGGTTTCCCAGGGTGTTTGTCGGGCATAATCTATAACAGATTGCCAATTTTCTGTATGGGATTTGAGATAATCCCACCGGACTAAATTTTGTTCAATTAAAGATTTTTGTAATCCGACGAATAGGGCAGTATCGCTACCCGGTATCGGCTGTAGGTAGAGAGTAGAAATATCGGAACCGCCCCGCAATAAAGATTTAATCGGAAAAGCGGGCGAGGAGAATTTGACCAATCCGACTTCAATTTGCGGGTTAATAATAATAATTTTACCGCCGCGATCACGAATTTGAATTAATTCATTCATCAGGCGAGGATGATTAGCCGGGGCGTTAGAACCGATCAATACCACACAATCGGCTTGTTTTAAACTTTCCAGACTGACCATCGAAGTCCCGGAGCCGAAAACCTGTTTTAAGCCTACCGTCGAGGCGGCATGACAGAGATCGGAACAATCGGCTAAATTATTACTTCCTAATGCCCGGAAAAACAATTGTAAGAGATAGGCTGCTTCATTAGAAGAACGTCCCGAACTATAGGAGGCAATGGTCTCGGACGGTTGATGAAAAGCTTGTTCGGCTAATTGATAAACTTCTTCCCAACTAATACGTTGATAGTGACTTTCTCCAGCTTTTAATAATACGGGATAACTGAAACGACCCAAGCGATCGCATTCTAAGGAGGTTAAGGACTGTAATTGAGCGAGATGATAGGTCTGAAAAAAATCAGTTTTAATACCTGGCATTAATTCGGAAGTAACTGCCTCGACACTTTTGAGACAACGTTGCAGACTTTCCCCCGCTTCGTTGACAAAACCGCCCTTTTGTCCTCCCGTTCCCCAAGCGCAAGCTAAACAGGCACTTTTATGATTTAAGGTTTGCCAGAGTTTAACCCCTTGAGGAGAGAGGGTTTTTTCTGCCCAATATTGCAATATAGGAAAACCCCCGCCCGCCTCAATTTTGTTGGATGTTTCCCGTTCGTTCATCGCTTTTTCTCCCGATTTTTCCTCAAATCCCTCCGATAGGGAGAGTGTACCCAGTACAGTTGAGTTTATCACCATTTTTTAAAAAGTGCATCAGCAACGGATAAACGAGCGGGTAAGCTACGGCTGGTTATTGACAATACTCTATGATTGTGATTTCATCAAACTAGGAAGAGGTCTATTAAAATGGTAATTCTGATGGATGAAAATGAAGACTTTCAACATTTAGAAGAGATGATCGCCAATCTCCAAGCAAAACAAAAATTGATTTATGTCCATATTGCAAAAGTGTTAAGAATTATGTGTGATTGCCCCACCTCTTAACTAAGTTGTTAGAACAAGTTTCTTTATTCTATGTTAAGATGTGGGCGGTTCATTTTTGGGTCTGATTTGTTGTTGTATTGATCGGACAGTACCTGATGAGCCTTTCTTGGTCAACTCTTGAGGTTGATGCGTTTCATTTTTGAATTGGCGAACCGATGAAATATTTATTAACAAAATCACTAATCACCACGGCGGGAATTACCTTCCTCACTCTCCTTTCTCCTTTCAAGACCCTAGGGGCAACCTTCGATAGTTTTCAGGTATTCGGCGATAGCCTATCGGATCCGGGAAATTTATATAAACTAACGGGCAATCTTTACCCGCCTAGTCCCCCCTATGCGAACGGGCGCTTTTCTGACGGTCTGCTCTGGATTGAGTATTTACAGCAGGATTTCGGACTGCCGAATAGCGCGGTGCTGAATCTTGCCTACGGCGGAGCCACCAGCGGTCACCAGAACGTGGCCGAACTCTTGTTCGGGGGGGATTTTCCCGGATTACTCGACGAGATCGACGCGTTCGCGGCGAACCCGTTCCTAGCAACTTTCGACGCTCGCGATCTCTTCGTCGTCTGGGCCGGGGCTAACGACTATCTTTTCGGTTTCAGTACCGACCCCGATGCCGTAGTCGGTAACATTATCGCCGCGGTTCAAACCCTGATCTCCCCCGCGGTCGGGGCGAAAACGGTGATCGTTCCGAATCTACCGGATCTCGGGAAATTACCTAGTCAGGCGGGAATACCGGGGATGACGAATCTAGCCCTAGAGCATAATCAGAAATTAGCCACGGCGCTTCAAGCCCTCCAAAACGCTCCCTCGACTGCGGCCACTCTGATCCCGCTAGATATCTACTCTCTCTTCGAGAACGCCTACAACGATCCGTCTCGCTACAGTTTAACCAACGTCACGGACGCTTGTTTAAATACCACTACCTGGCAGCTCTGCGCGAATCCCTCCGAGTATCTTTTCTGGGACAGTTTCCATCCCACGACCGTAACCCATCAAGCGATCGCTGGTCTCGCCTCGACAACCCTCGCCAGCGTTCCCGAACCGGACGCGACAGGTGCGATCGTTATCGTCGCTTTTGTCGGTTTAGGCGTTAAAGTAGCGCAGGTAACGATGAAAAGAAAACCTAACCGGGCCAGCGATCCCGCTTTCCGGGTAAAAGCGGTTGAAGGAAGGAGTAAATCTTTACTCAGGTAGGAGTGAAAAATCGTCATACCATTTTTCAAAAGTAATGGCAGAGATGGTTAATTGCCCTCACCCCCAATCCCTCTCCCAGAAAAGAAGAAAAGAGTAATGTACTTGCCACGAATAAAGAAAAATGGTGTGATCCTCCCGATTCCGAAAAATAGATCGTTAATGGCGACGATCAGGAAAGATCAGAGAATCGGGGAAATCCCGAAAAATTAAAGGGTCTTGCGACTCGATATGGTGGTTTTATTCGGTATTTTCAAGTTATTAGCCCTCGAAGATTTCTAGAGCGAGTTTATCCAAATAGTCAGTCTATATATTTACTCTAAGAAATGTTTAAAAAGTTCAAATCTGTGGCTAAAAATATTATTTTTTAGTTAACAATCAGTTTATGAAACCCCTATTATATTGTTTAGGTTAGTCCTTTTCAAGCATTCTCTAAGCACATCTTTCATTCTTTTACACTGAAACTTAGCGAATACATAAATATACTCCCAACAGCATAGGATAGGGTATTGGCGAGCAAACAGGCTTTCCAGATTTCTAGTCTAGAGAAATATCGTTTGAGAAAGTATTGTAAAAACAGTCCCTCTATTGCGACGGAGAGGATGAAACAAATAATATAGTAAATACTGATAGCCAGAAGATCGGCTGGAATATCAACCTCATGACTGCTCACCCAAGGCATCCAGATAACCAGCCACCAACCGCCATTAGCGAGAAGTGAGAGTCCAAATCCAAAAGCACCGCTAATAAAATTCGCATAAAATGCGGCAAAAGCACTCTTTTCCTCCCACCAGTTTCCGTATAGAGTGCGTGAAAGGACTATTGTTTCTAATGCAATTATAGCCGCCATGAAAATCCATCCTGGAGGCAACAATGCCCACAAACCAAAGCTTACATTGGCGATAAGGTGCATATTCCAACCTCGATTAGTAGAATTCGTTTCTTTTTTGTTATACCCATTTTTTATTTCCCACGCTAATAGAGAAATTGTTAACTAGAGTCATGAACAGTTTTGTTATCACCTTGTTCTCTAATTAAGTAGCGTCACAACACCTATGGTATGCAAATATTTTGACATAGTGATCGCTTTTTTACCACAGCAGGCTTTTGAGGTTGGGGAGGGCGAGTGCCAACGCAGTCAGGCTGGTAATGCCTACGATCAGGAGGTTGACAGAGTTCATGGTATAGGCGTATTGGGAGGGTCAAGTATTTAACATTAAATGATTTAAGCTCTGAGTTGCTATTATTTCTTGATTGGTAAAACCAAGAAATGACCCTTCTTTATCTACAACAGCCAAACTAGGTTTTTTCAGCTTTTTAATGACTTCTAAAGCTCGTTTATTTGATGAGGAATCTTTGATAATAAAATATGTTACTATCCCCTTAATACTATTCCTCAGTCCTTCAAAATTTTTCTCTGCCTTATATTTATTGATATTACTTACAATTTCTTCACCTTCTTTACCCTTGATTTGATATAGCAGCTTTTTGACATCGATATATCCTTTGAATTTGTCGGATTCCGTAAATATTACATACTCCATTGAGGCATATTGAATTAATGTTTCTAGATATACTTCTAAAGTATCCCTTTGGTAAGTGAAGGGGCCTTCACAGAAATGTTGAATCCGTACATAAAACTTTACATACAAGCCGACGAGAACAGGCGTTCGCTTAGAGAGATTAAATTTCCCTCTTGCGATAAAATTAAGTTAACATAGCGCAGTT
>VYMA01000141.1_pt1 | contig 28819 bp, 25 predicted proteins | sample 5109851 | NCBI WGS metagenome assembly VYMA01 (sample SAMN12291814, study PRJNA351875) | freshwater metagenome | isolation source: freshwater lake | place: USA: Michigan, Wintergreen Lake | collected 2011-08-02
CTGCGCTATGTTAACTTAATTTTATCGCAAGAGGGAAATTTAATCTCTCTAAGCGAACGCCTGTTCTCGTCGGCTTGTATGTAAAGTTTTATGTACGGATTCAACATTTCTGGAATCAACCCTACAATGAATCAACCCTAGTTCAGGGGGGGGGACAAAATCTAGTAATCTAAAAAGACGCAGAAAAGAGCGGCTACTGTGAGAGAGTAGTATCCATGGCTCTAGGAAAGGCAGTTCTTCTCCTTCTCTGCTGCCCCAGGAGAGTCCTTCCACGGAGTCAATGCCACTGGCGGCTTGACATCCCCCCCCTGAACGGTTACAATGAAAATATACGCCTTATGTAAGTTAGAAGCTGGAATGGTGTAAACTCGTTCGATAGATTATCTCTCTAGTGGGAGTGTTGGACTCAAATACTTGATGCCTATTAGGTTGTTTTAGCTCACGTCAAGCGTACTACTTTATTATCTTTCTTACAGGAAATTTTAAAGGTTTGAGCCTTCGGTGAATCTTTCGAGGTAGCCTAGTTATCTTATGTCAAAAATAGCTTGAGCGATTTTTTCAGAGGATTTTCCTAATCTAAAGTAATATCCTCTGAGTGTTTATCATGTTACAAATTAAGTGATTTTTACTCATTTCAGTACAATGGCAAAAAATCAAGCCGAATCTATGTCTGATCAGAATCATCAGCAGCCAGATATGGGTGCGAAGAAAACAACGCAGGCTAGGATAGAACATCAGGATAATAAGCAAATAAAAACGGGAATTGATCCTAAAATTGATTCGGAAAAAACGTTTAAATATTCGGAGCCAACAGGAAGATTAGGGGAGATAATCCTGCGCTTAATGCCGGTCGGTCTTTTGCTCGGAGGATTGAGTTATTGGGCGATAGTTGGCAAGATTCCGACTCCTATTCAAGGACGAGCGGTCATTTTGATTCCTCGTTCTATTGTTAATATCGAACCCCGTCAAGGTGGACGGGTGTTAACCCTCCTGATTCAACCGGGAGATTCTGTCAAAAAAGGTCAGTTACTAGCAACTTTAGAGTTTCCTGAATTAGAAACAGAATTAAAAGATAAAAAGGATAGACTAGCGGATCTCAAGCAGCAGGATAAAAGAGTTGACTCTATTGAAGTGAGTCGTCGCCAATTGAATGCAGCCTCAGTAGAGCGCCAGCAAAAGGCGAATCAGCTTCAGATTAAAGCACTTCAAGTTCAATTATCCAGTAATCAAAAACAGAGAGAAGCCTATCTCTCCCATGCTCGATACCTTAAAAATTTCCAGAACTCAACGGATGAAAGACTAGCCGCCTACGATAAACTTATCGAAGAGGGGGCTGTCGCCAAGCTAGATTTTCCCTCCTATTTATTTCAGTTCAATAATCTAGAGGCTTCTAATAGTATCAATCGCGTCCAAATAGAACTCGATCGCCTTAAGGGGGTTGATGAAAGCCTGCGAGCGCAGATGAACGCATTGACGGCCCAGAATAATATACTAAACACAGAAAAACGGCAAATAGACCTCCAAGATACAGCCAGTGATATTCTTCGTTACAATGCGATCGCTGACCAACAACGAGAGATTAATACGTTAAAAACCACTATTCAAGCCAACAAAAATGTAGTGAGTCTGTACAACGGCAAGATTTTAGACTTATCTGTTAATCCGGGGGAAGTTCTGGCTCCGGGGGGGCGCATCGGTACGTTAGAAGTCTCCAATCTAAAGGCCAAGACCAACGTGGTGGCTTTGTTTAAGAGTGGTGATGCCAAACGATTAGAACCGGGCAAGGAAGTAGAAGTCGTTCCCGATCTCTATGATCGCGAACGCTATGGGGGTATCGTCGCTAAGGTCGTTTCCGTCGATCAGCAGCCGGTAACTGTGGCAGAACTGGCAAATATAGTGGGAAGTCATGAACTGGCCAGCAAGCTGTTTCTGGGTAGAGATGAAGACGATCGCGATAAGCCTATACCCGTCAATGCAAGTGTTATCAAAGCCACTTTGGCGCTGAAGGTCGATCGCAATACACCGAGTGGTTTTTACTGGACCCAAGCCAAGGGAGCGCCTCAAACAATTACCAACGGGACTACCGCAGATGTCCATGCCGTGGTGGAAGAGCGTTCTTTAGTGAGTTATATAACCCCTGCTTTTCGCTGGATTACAGGGGTGTACCAACGTTAACCACAATCTTGCGCTCGCAAGTAGCTTAAAGAAACAAAGACTGGAATAAACGGTTAAACCTAATATGGAAAATCCGAAAAGACGTTCTCAATGGTGGACTTGGTGGTTTAAGTGGTGGATTATCGCCGCAGCGTTTGTCTTAGTAATCTTGATCCATAGTGAGCCTCCTCAGCTTTGGTTTTGGTTGGTGACGTTTTTGGCACTGATTTTATATGGGATTGAGCGGGCGATTAATGGGTAACAATGAGTAAGTCGAAAAAGGATATAGAGATACCTTGGACAGTAAAAACGGGCTAATGATCAGACAGGGATTGAAATTTTCCCTGGGTGCTGCTCTCTTAACGAGTTTCTTTTGGCACCGGGGAAATGTATTAGACAACTTTGTCTATCCCGTCTTTGGGTATGTATCTGTACTGATTGAGCCATCGATGGGAGGTGCGATCGCCGCAGGTTTGGGGCGTTTGGGGGGAAGTGCTTTGGGGGGAATCATTGCCGCTATCCTGGTGAACGCCTACGGAATCCAAGGCTCAAGTTTTTTTGTCATTCCCTCTCTCACCTACATTTTAGCCGCCCTGATCTGTGAAACTTACCGATGGCAAGCCGCTTATTCCCAAGCCACACTACTGGGCGCTTTAATTGCCATGAGAGTGGTAGGAACATCAGCACAACAAGATATCTGGCTCTATTTGCGATCGCGCCTGATCGATAACTGGATCGGAATCGCTGTGGGAATTGCTGTGGCCTTACTATTTTGGCCCCAGAATACTCGATCCGATCTCAACCGGAACTTGATGGGAATCCTTCAAGATATACCGCACTTGTTCCAAAAAATCCTTGATCGCTACCTAAAAACTGAGGTCGAGGAGCGGGATTATTCTCTTTCTATTGAGCAGAACGAGCTTAACTTACTCAATCAGATTAAAAAATCAACACAAACTAGCCTTTCAACACTCACAAAAGCAACCCATGAATTCGGTAGTGAGATATTGGTGGCAGAAAATTGGAGTGAAATCTTGGCAATTCAGAACCAATTGACTCGACAATTAGCTGATCTGATGGCTTTTAAGGGCGAAAAGCATGAACAAAATTTAGTGGGTCAGTTCAGGGCGGAATTTCACCAATTGGCGACTCATCTTACCGACAGCTTTGATAGCTTGAGGGATCTGAGTAACGCCAAAAAAATCTTAGCTACCCCTTACCTGACAGAATTAGAAGAAGATTTAGCGAATATTGGGGGTAAACTTGATCATCTCCGAACAAGTGGAGAGATTGACCGGTATGATGTTCAAGAATCACTACAGTTTTATCAATTTATTCAACTTGTATCGCGATTTATCCAACAATGCGAGGGATTAGGAGGCAGGATAATCGATAAAACCAAAGTAACTGCAACTTTCAGGCGAAGACACCTGATTACCTTTCCCAAATGGGCCCCTATATCCCTAAAACGCCTGAGAGAAATTGTCAGTCTTGGCGTGGTTATTGGTTTGTTACTGGCTATTATTCGTCACATCGAGTTTCCCTATCCTTCTGCTTACGAAAAAGTGGCAGATATTGTGATCATAGGTGCAGTGGTCACTGTCATTCAACCGACACGGGGTCGAGCGATCGCAATCGGTTGGGCGGCCACTGTTTCGTTGAGTTTGACGATTCTCTGTATTTACCTGTTGGTCAAGTCCTTTGGTTATAATCCTTTTAGTAGCAGTCTGGCTTATTTTTTCGCCTACTTCAGTTGTGCTTGGCTGGGGTTTACGCCAATCGCTCGCATCGGTGCGATTGTAGCAGCCGATGCCATCGGGAAGGATATTTTTCCTTTTTTCGAGCAAGGAATTTGGGCTGCACTGATTTCAGTTCCCGTAGGTGCGTTTCTGGGGGTGTTGCTGACCACTGTATTTATGACAAAATCGGCTACAAACCAACTGGAAACAGATTTTTCTGTGACTTTTAAGAAAATGGGACAGCTATATCAAAAACTGCTGTCAGGCTATTTTCAGGATACGATACCACCGTCAGATATCCCCCAACTGAAGCAGGCCATCACAGGGGCGATTGCTCAACATCCAGCCTCGGTTAAGATTGCCAGTCTCGAACAAATTTCCACAGTTTTAGCAACCAAACACCAAAATTTTTGGAATTTCTGCATCGGCTACGAACAAAAACTCTGGGCTCAATTGGATGCTTTACAAGATGTGCTGCAGCAACCGCTTCCTGAACCGATACGACAAAAGTTTTTACCTGAATTACAAGCGATCGCACAACAAACTGCGATCGCTTTTGATGAAATTGCTGAGGCGATCGCTGCCCAGGTCATTCTCAACCCACCAAAGTTAGGATTGCTCATCCAAGAAATTGAATCTCTTGAGAAGCAATTACTGAGCTTGCGGGTTGAGAGTCGAAGTTATCCCTTAAATGAGCTAATCGCCTTTAGCTCGGCTTTTATGACGATGAAAGCCATTGCCAGCAACTTAAACCAAATGAGTCAAGACTTACCTGCCTACACCCAATAGGTAAGCTGCTACGTTTTTAGGTAGTGATACTGGGCGAGGTTCAAAGTCAGGTAACACTTTGGTGAAAAAATTCCCTTCGATAGGAGCATTTGTCTTAAGTGATTAGGCTAAGGCGAAAACTAAGAGATAATAGAACCCACATTCCGCACCCTAAAGTGTCACATTGAAAATTTTATCTAAATCGTCAAAACGATTGCCGGCTCTAAATTACAGGCTAATTTGTTTGCCCGGCAGATGCACAATTAGCGCTAAAAATCTGATAGCTCTGATACCAAATTATTGAGATGGACTCTCATTAAGCAGGCGATCGCTGACTAGAGTGTGACACTTCATAATTCTTAGTAATCGCTAAAAGTCTTACTAGACAAGGGCTAGAGCAACTGTTGGTTTCAACGACTAGGGTGCGGAATGTGGGATAGAAGATTACCGCCTTATTTCCTCTTCCCAACAAGTTTCACCTCATCCTTGAGGCGGTGAGCGAAGGGATGGCTACTACCCCTAGAACTAGCTCCTTGGTGGAAAATCTCAATTCTCGCCTGAGAAATTACTTTTTCCTACGAAAGCAGCTTGGTTCAGGCTATCTTGACCTATTGCGATTCTTTTTGAACCATCGGACTTTTAGGCGAAGTCGCCATCCTGAAAGGGTTGACAAAAGTCCGAGGGAGTTGATGATGGGACAAGCACATCCCCATTGGCTAGAACTGTTAGGCTTTGAGCGATTTCAAAGCGCCTGAGAAATTGGCTTGAGTCTTAATACTTTTGTACGTTAAGCGATTGTCTGAAGAATGGCTGGATTTGTCAGGCTTTGTCACCCAAAATTGCCCTTTTTTGAACCACGCCTAAACTACTCCTATTGCGGCACTCAATTGGCTATTTTACTCTTTCTCAGTGTTGATATCATCTTTCATCAGCTATTCCCTCGCAGCTAGGTCAAGCAACAGCCTAACCCAACTATAAAAGAGAATTAAAAACAGCAATATATGCTACCAAAATACAAGTATTCTGGGATACAATTTAATAAATATTTGTATTCTTCTTTTGTTTAAATCAAATGCTGTCAATAGCATTAACAGTGCTATCTTTTCATTGATAACTGTTTACTTTTTCCTTTAAAACACCTTTTCCTCCGTCACCAGAGTAATACCCGTCCATTCTCCCTTCTGATCATAAGAACGAATTAGGCGCTGTCTTTGAGTAGGAGAAAGTAACCAACCCACCTCTAAAACAAAAGGATGACCAGCAGTAATTTTCAGAGGTGTATTACAGGAAGCTCCATCCGGCAGCAGCAGAATTTGCACCGGCAGCGGACTATTTTCAAACAACAATCTTTGTCCCTCAATACGAGCGCTAGAAGTGATTTGACTATCACCAAAAGTCAAAGTTTGCGAGAGATAATTATCCCCCTGACGCTCGATCGATATATGGGTAGAATAGGCAGCAGAATTATAAAAATCGCGTCCCGTTGTCACCGCTTGTCCTCGCCATTGACCCAGTAATTGCTCCACCGTTAACATCGGTCTTTCTGGTGACTGAGAATCAACTAACTTTTCCCGAATTAAAGTCAAGCGATCGAACTCACAGCGTTCATTAAATAACTGTACGATTCTTAATCGTCTTTCCCCAGAGATTAAGCCAAATTCTGCCCCGAATTGTGAGGAAAAACTACTAAAATATAAAGAACCTTGGCAAAAAGCTCCCGTCTGGCTAAATAGAATACCCTGATGGAGAGAACTATACTCTAAAATTAAATCTTCCGGCGCTCGATCGCTGTAGAGACGGCGGACCAATTGACGAATCGATCGATTATTATTAATGCCTTGCAAAGATACCAAAGTCGGGGTATCTTCGATCAGATCGCCTTGGGGAGACAGACGGGTAAAAGAACCTTGCCATTGACCGAGATTTTTTAGTAAACATTCCCACTGGGAGAGCATAATAATTGAAGTAATTGGGGGAAATAGGAAAAAATACATGGGAACAATTCGATTAATGCACGCCAAACTCCATCGAGTGCGCGTCAGCGAGGCTAACGTCGATTATGTCGGCAGTATCACTATCGATCGAGAATTGATTGAGCGGGTCGGTATTTTGCCCCTTGAAGAGGTGGATGTGGTCAATCTTAGCAATGGTAAGCGCTTTTCCACCTACGTTTTTCCGGGCCAAACTGGGGAAATCTGCCCCAACGGTGGTGCGGCGCTGCTCTGTCAACCCGGAGATATTTTGATTATCTATGCCTACGAACAACGTCCAAGGCAAGAAGTTCTCGAAAACGGTCATTTTGCCAAAGTTATCGTCGCTGATGCCGAAAATCGCTGTCAGCAATTTTTTGAACAGAGCTTAATTCCCCGGGGTGATGGTCAGGGAGTGGAATTCTATAGCCGAGAATGCTGATTCTTGTCCTCAATTTGTTAACTTTCCCGTCATAATAAGAATAAGTAATGTAAATTTTCTTAGAATCAGCCCCCATGCGTGTAATTCTCATGACCGGTAAAGGAGGCGTGGGTAAAACCTCCGTCGCCGCCGCTACAGGACTCCGCTGCGCCGAACTTGGCTATAAAACCCTAGTTCTCAGCACCGATCCCGCTCACTCTCTCGCTGACAGTTTCGATCTCGAATTAGGTCACGATCCTCGTTTGGTACGTCCCCATCTTTGGGGGGCAGAATTAGATGCACTAATGGAATTGGAAGGCAACTGGGGCGCAGTAAAACGTTACATTACTCAGGTATTGCAAGCTAGGGGTTTAGATGGAGTGCAAGCGGAAGAATTAGCGATTTTACCCGGAATGGATGAGATTTTCGGCTTAGTTCGCATGAAACGCCACTACGATGAGGGTACTTATGATGTGTTGATTATCGATTCCGCACCCACGGGGACAGCTTTACGATTGCTGAGTTTGCCAGAAGTGGGCGGTTGGTACATGAGAAGATTTTACAAACCTTTACAGGGAATGTCGATGGCATTGCGACCACTGGTAGAACCTTTATTTCGACCGATCGCCGGTTTTTCCCTACCGGACAAGGAAGTTATGGATGCTCCCTACGAGTTTTATGAGCAGATCGAGGCTTTAGAAAAGGTTTTGACCGATAATACTCAAACCTCGGTACGTTTGGTGACAAACCCTGAAAAAATGGTGATTAAGGAGTCTTTACGCGCCCATGCCTATCTAAGTCTCTATAATGTTTCCACCGATTTGATTATTGCTAATCGGATTATTCCCGACAAAGTAACCGATCCTTTCTTTGCTCGTTGGAAAGAAAATCAACAGGGTTATAAACAGGAAATTTACGATAATTTTCATCCTTTACCGGTTAAGGAAGTTCCTCTCTACTCCGAAGAAATGTGTGGTTTACCCGCTTTGGAAAGACTGAAAGAAACTCTTTTTGCCGACGAAGATCCGACTAAGGTTTATTACCAAGAAAACACCATTCGGGTAGTTCAACAGGAAAATAATTACAGTCTGGAATTATATTTACCCGGCATACCCAAGGAACAAATACAACTCAATAAAACTGGAGACGAGTTAAATATTCGCATTGGTAATCACCGTCGTAATTTAGTCTTGCCCCAAGCTTTGGCAGCCCTGAAACCTTCTGGAGCAAAAATGGAAGATGATTACCTGAAAATCCGTTTTAGCAACGTGGTGAAAGTGTAATTTTCCTAGATTGGGTGGGAAGTGGGGAGGTTTTCAGTGATCAGTAAACAGTAAACAGTAACCAGTGAACTGAAAAATAACATCTGATAACTGATAAGCTGTACTGAATTTAAACTGCGTAGGGGAAATTTTAGTACAAATGCTCAAAATTCCTCTCCCTAATCCCTTCTCCATTCTCCGGTACAGTCTGAACGAGTAATTTAGATAGGGTTTACTGATGATTTTCCCAGAAAAATCAAGAGAGCCATCTTTTTTCTAACCATACCAGGACACTTTTAACATCTGCCACTTTTTCTCCTTCAGGTACAGGTGGACGTTGTACCATTACCACGGTTATTCCCAACTCTCTGGCGGCGATAATTTTGGCGTAGGTGGCATCACCGCCGCTATTTTTACTCACGATCGCCCCAATCTTATATTCTTGTAAAAGAGAGCGCTCTGACTGCAAGGAAAAAGGCCCCCGTTCCAACAATAATTTTCCAATCGGTACGATGGCATCTGGTTCCGGAGGGTCGATCATCCGCATTAAAAACCAGATATTGTTTAAATGTGCATAACTGGCCAGTTCTTGCCGACCAATAGTGAGGAATATCTGCGGCGCTAACCCCGATAAAATATTCGCGGCCGCTTGATTGTTTTCTACTTCAATCCAATTATCTCCAGATACTTTTTCCCAAGCTGGACGACTTAACATTAATCGAGGAATACCACAATCCGAGGCGGCTTGAGCGGCATTAAAAGAAATTTGCGCGGCAAAGGGATGGGTAGCATCAATTAAACAATCAATGCCTTCTTGCCGCAGATAATTGGCTAACCCGGTGGCACCACCAAACCCCCCCCGGCGAGAAGGAGTTGTGAGAGTAATCGGTTCTCTCGTGCGACCGGCAAAGGAAGCGATGGCATCTATACCCGGAATTGTCGCAATTTTAGCCGCTAATGCCGCCGCTTCCCCCGTTCCCCCTAAAATCAGCACTCTTTTATTTTTAGTCATCTAGCAATTGCCAAAAGGTTAACTAATTTTCCATCTTCCTACCGGCTCTCTTGGGTTTGCTGGGTAAAGGAACGAACCACAAAGACACAAAGAAAACAAAGATCGATTAACCATCTCTGCCATTACTAGGGTTTTTAAGTAGGTAGGCGTTAAAAATTATCAGATGCCCCCCTTATTAAGGGGGGATCCCCCCTTAATCCCTAGGGCTGATTCATTCTCCGAATCTAATTCTTTTTTTGCTACCCTACTTAATAGTGACGTGGAGTATAAACCCACTGTTTTGTTTTACCTTGCTCAATCAGGCGAGTTTTACTCGACCCGATCAAAATTATAGTCCGCATATCCGCATCGTTAATAGTCATATCCTCTAGGAATTTCACCGTCACTGTTTCCCCTTTTCGCCCTAAATTACGCGCTAGTACCACGGGAGTTTGCGGCGATCGCCATTGTAATAAAATCTCTTTTGCCTTCTCCAATTGCCAAGTGCGCTCTTGAGACACAGGATTATAAAATGCGATCGCTAAATCTGCCCGGGCCGCTAACTCAATGCGCTGAGAAATCACCTGCCAAGATTTGAGAATATCTGATAGGGAAATCGCACAAAAATCATGGCCTAAAGCTGCGCCAACCCTCGCCGCTGCCGCTTGCATGGCCGAAATACCCGGACAGACCTGAATGGCAATCTGCTGCCATTCCGGTTTTGCTTTTTTTTCTAATACCTCAAACACGGCTGCAGCCATGGCATAAATGCCAGGATCTCCGGAGGAAACTAAGACAACCGATCGCCCCTTAGCCGCTAAATCTAGGGCCATTTCCGCGCGATCGAGTTCCACCCGATTATCGGATTCATGGCGGACAATTTCTGGTTTTACCAGGGATTCTACCAAATCCAAATAGGTTTTATAACCCACCCAATCCGTGGCTTTTTCCAATACTTCTCGAACTTCCGGCGACATCCAATTTAGCGCACCCGGTCCGGTTCCGACTATGGCTAATTTACCTTGACTTTCCTTGGAAAAATTCCCCGGTGGCAAACTGGATTTTTCCTTAATTGGCTGGCTTTCCTCACACAGATAAACTAAACAGGTAGTGCTAGGTTTTGCTAAGTTTAAGTTATGTTTATCGATAATCTCAATGCTCAGTTTTGCTGCTGATGAAATCGGTAAATTACTATTTTTTAACCAGTCGGCTTCACCAATTAATTTTACCTTTTCACCCGCCAATAAATCGGCGAGAAACTTCTTAGCATCATCGGGATTAACTAACTGATAACCCGGTGGTGGCGATAATAAGGTCGTTTTAAATCTAATATCACCAGTGGTGGTAATTGCGGGGGAAATTTGCCAAACCGAGGCAATTTGACGAGCGAGATCGTTCACCCCTTGTAAACCCCCCAACAAAGGCACTACGGCGCTGCCATCTTCTGCAATTGCTAATACAGGCGGTTCTTGCCATTTATTAATTAATAAAGGTGCTAAGGTGCGAATCAAAATACCCGCCGCACAAATGCCAATAATTGGCGTTCCCGTCTGGAAAAATTCTCGCACCGTTTCGCCAAAATTAGTATAGGTAAAATCAGCCGACTGGGTACGATTTATTAACCCATAAACCACTGCTTCCGGTAGGGCTATTTGCACTTGACGGGCAACGGTGATACTGGTTTCTCCTAAAATGAGAATAGCTGGAGGTTTCATTTGGCTTCCCCCGACTGCGCTGCGGTTAACTTTTGGATAAATTCTTGATGTTCTGCTGCGTTAATTCCAGCCTTTAAGCTGTCTAACACCCGTGACATATTGCCGTTGAGCATGGCTGAAATATCTAACCACAAACCCGGAAATACTAGAGAGCAAATCACCCCTTCTTGGTTGGGTAACAAAGAAATATAATCGCCATTTTCTAAACTAAACCAATCAATTTTTTGGTCAAATACCTGCCAAACAAGGTATTCTTGAATACCACTGCGTCGATAAGCACGTTTTTTATCCCCTAAATCTATGGCGGCACTACTAGCGGCAATTTCTACTACCAATTCCGGCGATCCTTCTAGGTATCCCTCTGCACTTAGGGTTGATTTACCCCCGCTTTCTTGACTGATTAATAACAACCCATCTGGCTGTAATTCGTTGTCGATATCCAAGCGAACGGTTGGCTCAATACCCATTTGTACTTGAGGTGTAGCAGCTTGATAAACTCCCAACCAAGTTATTAAACGTCCGTGGGGTTCAGCATGAAATTTAAACCGTAATGGGGATGCCATATACACAACTCCTTCGATCAGTTCAGCTTTTTTTAATCCTGGCATAGCTTGATAACGGCGCTCGAATTCGGGACGAATTAAGCGATCGCCATTTTCTAAAGGGGGTAAATGTTGAGTCTTTACAGCCTGAGAATTTAAGGATTTAGCTAGGGAAGAAGTCATGGTGGCAGTCTTTGGGAACAAAACAGCATTGATTTCATTATAGATTGATTTAATTTTTAATTGTCTCTATAGAGTTATTGGGGTTTAGTTTGGCTAGGAATCAGAATTAATGACCAGTAGGTGACAGCCTCTGGATCGATTTCGGTAATCGGAATAATTTGCTGATTGGGTAGGGTTGCTCGTTCGATGTAGAGGGCGCGTTCTAATAATCCTAATTCCTGGAGAATATCGCGAACTTTAGCGAAATGTCTGCCTAATTTAATAATGGCTGCTGCATCGATAAATGCTAGGCGATCCCGCAATATTTCTGCCTCTAAAGTAGCGGGCATGATACTAAATACGTCATTTCGATAAGTGATAGGTACACCCAGCATTGCTGCACTTGCCATCACTGAAGAAATACCGGGTACAACTTCAATAGAAAAGCGATCGCACAAGCGATTAAAGATATACATAAATGTGCCATACAACATCGGATCGCCCACACATAGCACCGCCACATCTCGACCTAAATTTAAATGTTCGGCGATGTTTTCGGCAGCAATATCATAATGAGGTTGAGAACTGCGCTCGACACTAAAAGGTAAGGGCATGGGAATTTCTATCTGCTCGGGACGGATAAAATCCGAAACAATTGCCCGTGCCAAAACTTTGCCACTTTCTAAGGTAGGATAAGCAATTACTGGAACAGTTGTGAGAATCCGGTGTGCTTTTAGCGTCAACAATTCGGGATCACCAGGCCCGATTCCTAATCCATAAAGTTTGCCTAATTTATTCATAATTCGTTCTCTTTTGCTAAAGCATTGACTGCTGCTGCTGCGATTGCGCTGCCTCCCCTACGTCCGTGCAGGGTAATAAATGGCACACCACGACTATTAGTTGCTAATTCTATTTTCGACTCTGCCGCTCCTACAAATCCCACGGGAAAGCCTAAAATCAAAGCTGGTTTAGCTACATTTTGATCGAGCAATTCTAGTAGGTGAAAAAGTGCGGTTGGTGCATTACCAATGGCTACCACCCCTCCAGCTAAATGAGGTCGCCAAAGTTCTAAAGCGGCAGCGGATCGGGTATTATTAATTTGCCGTGCTAACTCGGTCACTTCTGGATGATTGAGGGTACAAATAATCGGATTATTTTTAGGTAAACGGGCTTTGGTAATGCCATTAGCGACCATTTGAGAATCACAGAGAATTGCTGCACCCCCACCGAGGGCATTTCGTCCGATTTTAACTGCGTCCGGTGATGCTTCTAAATCTTCTGTTATGTCTGTCATCCCACAGGAATGAATTAGACGAACCGCCACATGAGCTAAATCATCGGGGAGATTTTTCCAGTTAGTTTCAGCCCGAATAATAGCAAAAGATTTGCGGTAAATTTCCTCACCATTCTTAATGTATTCCATTCTATTCATCTAAATTTTTCGATTTTTGGGAGCTTAAAATTTGGGCTATGAGCGGGGGAATCTTGGTAAATTCTCCCTCAAATATGGGTGTTTCTAAGAACTTTTGACTATCACCCACATAGACTTGATAAGCTTCCATTATTTGGCCATTTTCCTCGATGGTAGTTCCTAAAAGGGTAATTTCAGCCGGTCCCGGTTGAGCGCAGGATTTAGCACAACCTGTCAAGTGAATATTAACAGGAGAATTGCAGGTTAAGTGTTCCTGCAAATAATCTGCTAGGAGAGAAGCATGAATTTGAGTTGCAGTGGCCGCTGCTGCACAACCCGGTTTACCGCTACAGGCAACTATCCCCGCATCCCATCTGGGAGAAGCGGATAATCCTAGTGATGCCAGTTTTGGCAACAATTCTGACACTTTTTCATCGGGAATATCGGGTAATATAACAGTCTGCCAAGGGGTTAATCGTAACTGACCACTGCCAAAAGTTTCTGATAGTGCTGCTAATCCCCATAGTTGATTAGCCGTCAATTGTCCTAATCTTAATGATAGACCAATATAAGACAATCCGGGTTGCTTTTGAGGATGAATTCCCAGATGAAAATAGGGTTGAGTAGAATGGGCAGCCTGCCAGTATTCTTGCCGTTGTATTATTCCAGTAGAAGTCCGCTGTAATTGAGAGTTAACTTGTTCGAGATATTTTGCTAATCCCCAATCTTTTAGCAGGTGTTTCATCCGAGGTTTTTTCCCCTTGATATTAGGGTTTTGTTGAACATAATCGACATAAACCTTTACCAGTGCTTTGACCACAGCTAAACAGTTTTCTGGCTCAATTAATAAGTCCGTGTCATATAATTGTTTATCTCCTGCGAGGGCTAATCGAAAGCAAACAAGAGAAGTTAAATTTGTCGGATTATTGACGGCAATTGCCGATAGCTGAATCTCGTTATAGCGGTGTTGCCAGGCCATAGTTGAACCAGTACCAATTCCCACTGCACCACCGCCATCGATCCCGATACTAAATTTAGGACTTAGTTCGGCAATTAATGGATAATTTTGGATAAAATTATCTAATTCTTGGACTAATGGACGAGTATCGATCGATTCTTGGCAGTCAATTCCGGCAGTGGGACTAGACATGATGTTACGCAGATGATCGATACTGGGATTATGGGCAGCTAACCCTAATTTTTGCAGGGTTTGAAATTCTTCTAAACTGGGGGATTTTTGCAGTCCGCGAATTTGCAGATTTGCCCGATTGGTAACTTGTATTGTCGTCTGCCATTGTTCGAGCCAAGTGGCGATCGCTTTTCCCTGGGGAGAATTGAGCCATCCACCGGGGGTGCGGAGACGAATTAAAAACCCATCCTGGGCAGCAGTTCCATAAAATAAACCGGGACAAGCATTTGCTTCAACTAACCAATTCACCGTTGTTTTTTCTCCATGCGACGCAGAGAAGTAGTTAGAAAATTAGTTGTCTATACTACCGATCAAAAGCTTGTAATTGGTATTCTGACTCGCAAGGAAAAAGGGAAGATGTACTCTTTTTACTTTTTACTTGATTACAGCTGCGGCACAGTACCAGAATTGCACTGGACTTTCCCAAAGACAAGTTTAAGGATTATACCACGTTTTTGGTTGAAACTCAGCATCGTTAAGAATCGCTACATTTTCACCCCTTTGTGCCAAGACAAATAAACCTTGACGATAAGCATATTTATCCGCTCCTTCTTCGATTTTGCCTAAATTCTGTTAGATTCTTGATTAATTCTTTGACATCATCTACACTCAAACTACTTTTGACTTCCACTACTAGCACATGATTTTCATTAGTTACTAACACATCAATTTCTAGGGTTTTACCGTCGAGACGTTTTCTGACTCTTTGACTAACTTGATGTACGGGAATCTGACGATTTAAAAATAAATTCTCACAAGCGGGGGCTACCATATTTTCGACAAAACGTCCCCATTTACCGCCAAGATTACCAATTTCTTTACTGAGTCTCATCTTTCTGTCTCTTTTTGAGCTTCTACTAATTCGGCTAATAATCTCCAAACGTCATCGGCGGTGGTGGTCATAATTTTTCCTCTAAATTAACTTGACACTAACCCGATTATATCTTGTTTGAAGGATAGAGCCTGATGGCAGATAATGAAATAGTAGCGATTTTTTTTAATATGGCGGATCGCAATTGTAAGTCGAAATGGCTATCGATCATAGGAATTGGTGAAGATGGCTTAGAAGGGTTAAGTTCAGTGGGGCGAAGTCTGCTTTCTTTAGCATCAGTTATTGTCGGTGGTGAACGTCATCTGGCAATGTTACCCCCAGAGGATCAACGGCAAAAACTGCTCTGGACTTCTCCCATTCAAGACTCTGTTAACGAGATTATCCGCCTTCGTGGTCAATCCGTCTGTGTTTTGGCCAGTGGTGATCCCATGTGCTACGGAATTGGTGTCACCCTCACCCGTCAGATTCCCCCGGAGGAAATGACGATTATTCCCTCTCCTTCTAGCTTTAGTCTTGCCTGTAGTCGTTTGGGTTGGTCCCTAAGTGAAGTGGAAACTTTGAGTTTGTGCGGTCGTCCTCCGGCTTTGTTAAATGGGGTGCTTTATCCCGGCGCTAAACTGCTGGTACTGAGCGCTGATGCCGAGACTCCGGCGATCGCTGCTCGGCTTCTAACCGAGGCAGGTTTTGGCGAAAGTTCCATCACGGTTTTAGAACATCTAGGGGGAACCCAGGAACGCCACATCCAAGGCATCGCCAACGATTGCGAGTTTACAGATCTGGCGGATTTAAATGTCATCGCCATTAGCTGTATCTCCTCCCATCCTCCTACCCGGGCGCCGCGCCTTCCGGGGCTGCCGGATTCTGCTTACCATCATGACGGACAGTTGACAAAAAGAGAAGTTCGTGCTATCACTCTGAGTACATTGGCTCCCCTACCCGGACAATTGCTCTGGGATGTGGGAGCGGGTTGTGGTTCCATTGCCATTGAGTGGCTGCGTAGCGATCGCCGTTGCCAGGCTATTGCGATCGAACATCATCCCACCAGATTACAATACATTGCCGATAATGCCGCCGCCTTGGGAACGCCCCATCTGCAAATCGTCGCCGGAATCGCACCGAGCGCCTTGGCAGATTTACCGCCACCGGACGCTATTTTTATTGGTGGCGGTATCACCACACCCCACCTCTTGGAAACCTGTTGGTTAGCGCTGCGCCCCGGGGGTCGTCTTGTTGCCAACACTGTTACAATTGAAAGTGAATTAGTCCTCTTGCAATGGCATAGTAAATTAGGAGGGGAACTGCTGCGAATTGGCATTGAAAAAGCCGAACCAGTCGGCAAGTTTTTAGGTTGGAAAGCAATGGCTCCCGTAACCCAGTGGACTGTTGTGAAACCGAGATTGTAAATCCTTGATTTTCTCCTTGATCTCTCTTACACAAGTTGTATATAGAACTTTTTGCTCTAATTCCTCTTTTTCTGGACTTTATTATAGAATTAAGTTGTTGACATTTTCTAGTTTGTACTTTTTACTTAGTCTTATGGTTTCCCAACTAGATAAAACTAACGTCACTGAAATTATCTACCCCGATAGCGATGGTCAACCCATGGCGGATAATACCCTGCAATTTCGTTGGATTACGACAATTAAAACTAATTTAGACTGGCTATTTCGTAACCAATCTGATGTCTTTGTTGCAGGGGATTTACTTTGGTATCCCGTGGAAAATGAGAATAAACTGCGTCAAGCGCCGGATATCATGGTGGTTTTTGGGAGACCAAAAGGGGAAAGGGGTTCCTATCGACAATGGTTAGAAAATAATATTAGTCCCCAGGTGGTTTTTGAAATCCTCTCTCCGGGTAACACCCTCACGGAAATGGCCAAAAAACAGCTATTTTATGACCGTTATGGGGTTGAGGAGTATTATCTTTATGATCCCCATAAAAACGATGCTAGTGGCTGGATTAGGGGCGACAATCAGCTAGAAATTCTCGAAACTCTCGATAATTGGGTTAGTCCCCGTTTAGGAATAGGTTTTCAGTTAGGAGAACCGGAAATGTTGCTTTTTTATCCCGATGGACAAGCTTTCACTAGCTATAATCAGGAAAAACAACGAGCGGAACGATTGGCCAATAAACTGCGGGAATTAGGCCTTAATCCTGACGAAATCTAAGTTTATCTCTTGATCGCAGTTTAAAGTTAATCTTTGTTAAGAGACAACTAAAAAATAGCCCTAGTGGGCTATATGTATTTTCAGTATGATGAAGTTAGTTTAGTTGAATTAGTACAAAAAAAACTGATGTTTAGGGATAATAATGTAGATGAAATTACGCAAAATTTTTATAGTATTTATGGCTCTATTGAAGGGCAGTTAGTATCTATTAATATTGCCAATCGTCAAAAGATAAAGATGGGGATTCGTAGCCTAACTGATAACAAAATTATTAAATGTTTTTTTCCTGAAGAACTTTTTGAACAAGCTAGAGAAGCATTAGGAAAAAGAGTTTATGTTTTTGGGTTAATTCGGCAGTATTTGCATGGAGAAAAAATCAATATTCAAGTGCAGGAACTGAAAGTCTTTCCTGAAAAATCTGCATCTTCTTCTTTGTCTAATATTATCAATTCAATTAGAGGTGAGTTTTGAAAAAAAAGCCCACTGAAAAGCATTATTGTGATTCGGGAATATTTATCCGCTTCTTGAATGAAGAACCCCAGTATAAAGATTGGTGGCTCTCTTGGACATGGGGTGGAAAAAGCATAATTCGATACATCCTTTACTGATGTGTACCTTTTAAGTCCTTGATATACTTGGTTCTTGCGGCTCATAAGCTGGTTTTATCACCACAACCCCAAGAGAGCCAGATTGGTGATAATCTCAAAATGAGCTATTACATTATTTTTCATCAATAGCATTTATTAAACTTTCATTAATTGTTTTTAAAGAGCTTACAAAAGTTTGATTTGCCTTATCTAGTGCCTGACATAGCTCAGAGCCTGCATTATTTTGAGAGCAAAATTTCCTATCATCATCATAACTCTCCATAAATTTATCTCGGTCTGCTATTAATACATTCAGATCAGCAAGATCACTAATTAAACTGTCTAACTCTTTTGAAACTTTTTCTGAGTTAGTAGATGAATTTGAGTAATTAAATGCTTCAATCGTATTAACCAAAATCATTTTATTGCTGTTCAAGTCATAAGTGGTTAACTTTGTTAGGTGATTATATAGAGTTGAGCAAGATTCTGAACCAATTAATTTACTATCATTATTAGATTCCGAGCTTTCGCAATCCTCTCTAATTTCAGTAATTTCGGTCTTTGAATCTGCCTCCTTTACTTTTCCTGCCAACTGATATAATAAGAGGAAGTATTGAGACATTTTTTTTGTAAATTCATCACGTTGACTGGTAAGCATACTAACATCAACACGAGAGATACTTTCCTTTCTAGCTTTTTGATTTTGCTGATTTTGAATCAAGACTTGAAATGAAGCTAAAATAAGACCAGTAATTAAGGCAAAGATTAAGTTTTGCAAAACTATAATTGCAAATTCTTTACTTCTTAGCCATCTATAAACTTTGTTTTGTTTCTGTTCCATGACTAAACTCCCTTAAATTTTTTAATAAAAATAAATGCTAGTTTGGATTGCCACACTGAACTACATCCTTAGAAAATTCGGCATGAGGTCTTAGCAGTAAAGAGAAATTGGAATTATATGACCTTTCTTCAATAGAGAAACCCCAAGAGTAACCTTGACTAGGATGAAATTCCTCAGCTCTTCGATGAAACATTAGCAGTGTTCTTCCAGGTACTTGATAAGTATAAAGATTTTCACTTCCCCTTGTGATTCTTGAATTAAATGTCCTTCTTCCATCCCACTCAAGAACAACAAGAATAGATTTACGTTTTGAATAGTCTAAATGCGGACGCGGAGAGTTGATATAGTTTGTCAGAATATTATAAAAAGACTCGCTCAAGTTGACATCGCACACTCGCCCTTCTTGAAGAATGGCTGTATGTTTTGGCTTTGTTGAACGAAGTTGTGCGATGTCAATATTTTGGTTGTCCAATAGTCTTGGACAACTTTTATCTAGGGCATACCCGCCTTGACAAACTCTTCCCTCATCGACGAATATTAATGTTACTTTCATTTGTTGTAATTGTGGACGTGTATTTCGAGGCAAAGTAGAATACTGAACAAAAAAAACACTTCCAAAGCAAGTTAGTATGAAAAATAATTGTTTCCAAATAGTTTTGTTCATGATTACACAAATTTATTCTTTATGGTTCATTAATTGCATATGAAGCTAGAGAGGCTATCAACCTCCCTAACTTACCTAATTACTGATTAGCCTTTGGCTTTTTCTACCTCAGCAATCCGTAAAATGGTTTTCAGCACCGAATCAGGATTAAGACTGATAGAATCGATGCCTAATTCCACTAAAAATTGAGCGAATTCGGGGTAATCACTGGGGGCTTGACCACAGATACCGATTTTGCGATTATGGGCTTTAGCGGTTTCAATGGCCATTTTCACCATGCGTTTAACTCCCTCATTCCGTTCATCAAAAAGATGGGCAACTAGGGCAGAATCCCGATCTAATCCTAAGGTTAATTGGGTCAAATCATTAGAACCGATCGAAAATCCGTCAAACACCTGAGCAAATTGGTCAGCAAGAATTACATTACTTGGTAACTCACACATCACATAAACTTGCAAACCATTAACCCCGCGTTCGAGACCATTTTTTGCCATTTCTTCGAGGACTCTCATCCCTTCTTCGGGGGTACGACAGAAAGGAATCATCGGAATCACATTAGTTAATCCCATTTCTTCCCGGACCATTTTCAGCGCCCGACATTCCAAAGCGAAAGCTTCGCGATAATTAGGATCAGTATAACGGGAAGCACCGCGCCAACCGATCATCGGGTTTTCTTCCTTGGGTTCAAAGGGTTTGCCACCCAATAAATTAGCGTATTCATTGGATTTAAAATCGGACATCCGCACAATTACATCTTTGGGGTAGAATGCGGCTGCAATCATGGCAATTCCCCGGGCCAATTTATCGACGAAAAATTGGGGTTTATCCTGGTAGTGTTTGGTTAATTCGGCGATTTGGTCTTTTACGTCTCCTTCTTCCAATTCGTGGAATTTCAGCAAAGCGCTGGGGTGGGCCTGAATATGGTTAGCGATAATAAACTCTAGACGCGCTAAACCGACCCCTTGGGCAGGAATATCAGCAAAAGCGAAGGCTTTTTCGGGATTACCGATATTCATGAGGATTTTTGTTCGAGTTTCGGGCAAATTATCCAGGGGAGTTTCGCGAATTTCAAAGGGTAGCAATCCGAGGTAAACTTTCCCTTCATCCCCTTCCGCACAGCAAACGGTGACTTCCTGTCCGGTTTTAATCGTTTCCGTGGCATTATTGCAACCCACGATCGCCGGAATGCCCATTTCTCGCGCGATAATAGCGGCATGGCAAGTACGACCACCCTGATTAGTCACGATCGCGCTTGCTTGTTTCATAATCGGTTCCCAGTCGGGATCCGTGCGATTGGTGACGAGAACTTCTCCCGGTTTAAAGTTGTTGATTTTATCGACACTGAGGATGACTCTGGCTTTTCCTTGACCGATTGCCGCACCTACACTCCGTCCCACTGCTAAAACGTCACTTTTTTGCTTAATTTCGTAGGATTTAAGGATATTAGCGGCTTTTTGCGATTGTACGGTTTCTGGGCGCGCCTGAACGATAAAGAGTTCTCCCGTGATCCCATCTTTTGCCCATTCGATGTCCATGGGGGTGTAGGTTCCGCGCACTTGCGAGTAATGTTCCTCGATTTCGGTCGTCCAACGGGCTAAAGTAAGGATTTCTTGGTCATTAATGCAGAATTGATCCTGTTCTAGCTTGTTAACTCGGATATTCTTGGTTAGACGCGATCCTCCATCATCGTAGATCATCTTGATGGCTTTACTGCCGAGGCGTTTGTCGAGGATGGGTTTGTAACCGCTTTTAAGAGTGGGTTTAAAAACTAGATATTCGTCGGGGTTAACGGCTCCTTGCACGACATTTTCCCCTAAACCGTAGGCTGCCGTGATTAAAGCGGCATTTTTGAACCCTGTTTCCGTATCGATGGAAAACATCACCCCGGAGGTGGCTAGATCTGAACGCACCATTTTTTGGACACCGACGGAAAGGGCGACGGCAAAGTGATCGAAACCGTTATGATGACGGTAGGAAATAGCGCGATCGGTGAATAAAGAGGCAAAACATTTATGGCAAGCTTCTAAAACTCCCCTCACCCCTTGCACATTGAGATAGGTTTCCTGCTGTCCGGCAAAACTCGCTTCTGGTAAGTCTTCGGCAGTGGCGCTCGAGCGAACGGCCACATCAATGGAATGATAGAGATCATCGCCATAACGTTCACAGAGTCGGCGATAGGCAATAGCGATCGCATGACTTAAATCATCGGGGAACGGTGTATTTAAGATTAATGTGCGCGCTTGTTTACCTTTTTCTTGCAAGTTTTGGACATCGTTTTCGTCTAAATCTTGGAAAATTTGTCTTAATTGTGCGTCTAGTCCGGCTTTTTCGACAAATTGACGGTAAGCGTAAGCGGTGGTGGCGAATCCTGTGGGGACATTAATCCCTTTCGGGGTTAATTGTTGGATCATTTCGCCTAAGGAGGAGTTTTTCCCACCGACTAATCCCACATCTTTACTATCTACTTCTTCAAACCACAGAATTAATGCTTGTTCTCTAGAGGTTCTCGCAACATCTTGTAGTAGCATCATAAGTATTTTTACCTCTGTACTTTATACTTTCAGTTTAGCGACATACCATCTTCAAAAACCCTTGAGTTTGATATTTATTTACAAAACTATATAATAGCAAACTCAGCCACAATCACCCTATCTCTAAAGGGGTTAATTGTCTAGGTACTTAACACAAAAATTAACAAACTAATCAGGAGTCTCAACAGTAACTTTCCTCAATGATAGCCTTAGTTATCTCAAAATAGTTACAGCAGTTATCTCAATGGTGAGATAAGTAGGTGGGTGGAATTAAATATAGGATGAACGTAGGTTGGGTTGAAGCATGAAACCCAACGCCCGCATAGTTTACAGTACCGCTAACCCATCCTACAAATAATTGTGCCTCCCTACTTAGGAAGTTTTCGTTTTGGGGAGTCGGTCGTCAGCAGTCAGGAGTCAATACCAAATTAGGTTATACTTTTTTTTATGAGAAGGGCTGTAATTTAGCTTTAGGCATTTTCAAGGTCTGATAATAGTTCTTCTTCTGTTAAGTCAATCATCCCTACGCCAAAATCGGTCAATCTCAATAAAAAATTAACCCTATCCACTCCTAATAAATTGGCAGCCATACCCGATGAAATACGTTTCATCTCAAAGAGTTTTACTACCATAGCCCAGGTTGCTTCTCTCTCGAATTCCTCGCGGGTTTTTTGAAGAAAGTCGGGTAAATTTTCAGGATAATTTATGGTGAGTTGTAAAGTCATACTAAATCCGTTGAGTACAGGCTAGTTATGAGGAGAGGCAAAAGGCAAAGGGGAATAAATAATCAGTTTTTAATAACCAGATTTAGTATCATATCTCCTACTATATTTGTCTCATTTTTTTAGGTTGGATTTCACCTAGTTTAGCTCAATCCAACCTAGATTTATTTATATTTGTGTGATGGTGACATCAACAGTTTTAACCGTAGTTCCCAAACTGGATAAAGGAGGTTGAATTTCCTGTTCATTACCCACCACAAGAGTCACAATTTGATTCGGTTGTAGATATTGTTGGGCCACTCGTTGAATATCGGCAATTGTCACCCCTTTTACCGCTTGTTGATAACGGAAGATAAAATCTTGGGGATAACCATAGTATTCATAAGTCATCAATCGCGATAAATTTTGAGCAGGTTTCTCAAACTTAAAAACAAAAGAATTGAGAATAGCATTTTTAGCATCTTCTAATTCTTTTGGGGTTACGGGTTGATCGCGAAGGCGCTCGATTTCGCCTAAAATTGCCTTAATAAAAGGTACGGTAGCATCGGTGCGAGTTTGACCTCCGGCAATAAATAAACCGGGATAATCATAACGACTATTCCAGACACCATAGACAGAATAAGCTAATCCTTGACGGGAACGCACTTCATTAAATAAACGACCACCAAAACCGCTTAAAATCTCATTTAATACCGTTAAAGCGGGATAGTCGGGACTATCCAAACGACCCCCAAGATGCCCTAATAAAACCGTACTCTGGGTTAATTGGGGTTGATTGACGACAAAGACACCTTGAAGATTTTTTTGGGTTGCAGAAGGGGTAACAATTTTAGTGGCAGTTGCGGGATTTTTCCAATCGCCAAAAGTTTTATTGATTAATGCTTTCATCGACTGAGAATCAAAATCCCCGACAATTCCTAAAATTATTTGGTCGGGACGGACATAGGTACGATAAAAATCGATTAAATCCTGACGGTCAATATTAGCTAAAGTGCTATATTCTACAGTACGAGCGTAGGGGCTATTATCACCATAGACTAGCTTTTTAAACTCCCGACTAGCAATATCACTGGGATCATCATTACGTCGGGCAATCGCCCCTTTTTCCTGAACTTTGGCTAATTCTACCCTCTGACTTTCAAAAGCTGGGGAACGCAAAACCTCAGCAAAGAGATTAAAAACTGTTTCTAAATCTTCACTAAGAGCGCTAAAACTAGCAGTTCCAGCGTTAAGATCGATCGAGGTTTCTACGAGGGCTGCTCTTTGTTCTAATAATTGATTTAAGACATTAGAAGGATGTTTTTCCGTGCCACCACTACGCAGCACGGTTCCAGTAATATCGGCTAATCCGACTTTTTCCCCGGATTCTAATCTTCCTCCCGTCCGAATCATCGCCGTACCACTTACTAAAGGTAAGCTCCGATCCTCCACTAAATAAACCACCATACCATTATCTAGTTGATAGCGCTCGTATTGGGGAACTGTAACTTCAGGAAGGGGAGGAAAAGTTAAATCGGTAAAATGTCGCGGGGTTTGGGCAATTGCCGGGGAACGAAAAGCGAGGACACCTATCAGGGTGAGCAGGATTAAACCTAGCCATTGTGAGCGTTTTTTCATGATTTGAGTCAAAATTATCGGAAGGAATAGATAAGAGGGAGTAAAAAGCAAACTTGGCCGCTTGTTACTTCGGTAAAATTCGGCCAATAGTGCGATTTTCGGGGGTAAAAGTCTCTTTAGCCACTCGTTGAATATCGGCTGCCGTGACAGCATTATAAGCATCTAATTGGGCGAATAAATTACGCCAATCGCCGGTTTTTACCTCGTATTCAATCAAGGATCGCGCCATGCCCATGTTAGAATCAAGACCTCTTAATAGGGCTGCCCGTAGTTGATTTTTAACCCGTTCTAATTCCTGTTCCGAAACCGGTTCATTTTTCAATCTTTCCAATTCTAAATTCAAACCCTGCGCTACTTCCTCCACACTGACATTAGGAGCCGTGAGAGCATAGAATAACAGCAAATTCGGGTATTTATCCCCCGGAAAGCCGTTAAATCCCTGGGCAGCGAGGGCAAGTTGTTTGTCCTCCACTAAAGCTTTATACAGTCGCGAGGTTCTTCCTTCACTCATTAAAGTGGCGATAACCTCGTAAACCGCATGATCGGGGTGATTGAGGGCGGGACGATGGTATCCTTCTAAATACCAAGGCTGCGAGGCTAATTTTAGGGTAATTTCCTTTGTTTTGGTTTGGTTCGGTTCCACTACCGTCACCTGGGGAGGTTTCGGTTTAGCGGGAAAACGACCAAAATAAACCTTAGCTAACTGTTTGACCTGTTCTGGGTCCACATCTCCGGCGATAGCTATGGTTAAATTACTGGCAGGATAAAATTTATCGAAAAAGTTTTGGATATCTGAGGGTTCCAGATTGCGAATATCTCGATCGTAACCGATAACGGGACGTTTGTAGGGATGGACAGTATAAGCTTGATCGAGAAAAGCTTCGATTAATAGACCCAAGGGGCTATTATCCGTCCGCATCCGTCTTTCTTCCAGAATTACGTCTTTTTCTTTGTAAAATTCCCGTTGGAACACCGGTTCTAAAAATCGTTCCGATTCCAAAGACATCCACAATTCCAATTTATTCGACGGGAAGCTGTAAAAATAGCTAGTTGCATCGGTGGAAGTGGTGGCATTTAAACCGACTCCCCCCTGCGTTTCGACGATTTGCCCGTATTCGTTGCGTTGGACGAATTTCTCGGACTCTGCCTTAGCTTGTTGAAATTCTTCCGTTAATTTAGCCACTTCTGCGCTTTTACCCGCTTTTTTGGCCGCTTGTAGTTCTTTGTCTATAGCTTCCAGGCGATCGAGGACTTTTTTCTCGCTAAGATAATCGGTAGTACCGATGGTTTTTGTGCCTTTAAAGGCTAAATGTTCCAAAAAGTGGGCAACTCCTGTTTTACCGTCCGGTTCATCGGCACCTCCCACATCCGCATAGGTGACAAAGGAAATAACCGGGGCATCGCGATTTTCTAGGATAATGAATTTTAGTCCGTTATCGAGGCGAAATTCGGTAATTTTTTGTTGAAATTGCTTAAGGTAGGGGGTAATCGATTGTACATCGGCTGGTTGCTCTTTCGCTTGGGCAAGAAGGGGTGAGAAACTCCCAAAACCCCAAAACACAAGGAAAGCGACCCAAAAGCCGATGAAAGCCCGATAATAGGGGTTATTTTTAATGATCATGGATAGTTTTATCAGGTATCGTGGGAGCGAGAGATCGATCGCTATGTTCGATCTTAGCAGTCGATTGTCAGGAGATGGGAGTCAGGAGAGGGAAGCCGATTTTTTTAGTACAAAAATATTATGACAGGGGAAGCAACTCTATCAGAACCCGAATCAGTGGAACTACTCTTGGGCGGAAAATTATCAGATGAAAACTCCGTTAGAATACGGAAAGCCGTTTACAAAACGATACAAACTGATGACCGTTGCTTACCCTCGCAAATTCAAGAACAAGATGAGCGCTCGCGACATCATGAAGCGTGTCATTAGCGATCGCGAAATTCATCTTGTCACCCTCAACCGCTACCGCTACAACGAACAACGTAGCTGTAAAGACCTGACTGAACTGATCGAAACCCTAGACGGACAACCGAAAGAACTGATACAGGAGCTTTCCCATCACGTCGCCGATGAGGCCCGCCATGCCTACTGGTTAACCGATTTATTGATCGAATTGGGGGCCGATGTGGGGAAACCGCCGGGATTGTCCTATATCGATGAATTTGAACGTCTTCTCGATCAAGATCAATTCCAAGGCGAAGAACAAAGGGAAGATGGACTGATTGCGGCCCTAGCGGCAATTAACGTCACGGAAAAACGAGGATGCGAATACTTTGCCGCCCATATCTATGCCCTCAAAGCAGGGGAACAAACCCCAGAAAATCTGAAAATTCAGGAAACAATCGCTAAAATCTTTCCTGAAGAAGCGGGTCATGTGCGTTGGGGCAATCGTTGGTTAGCAAAAATTGCCCAAAAAAGCCCCGAACATCGGCAAAAAGTCGAAAAAGCCAAGGCCAAATACTCAGCGATCGAACAGGCCGCCTATGAATCCGGTATGGACATCACCCTGGGGGCAGAATTGCGCCGCTTCGGTCATTTAATGGAAATCGCCGCCACTATGCCGCTTTGGGAACGTCCTCAATATCTGATGGAACGTTTACCCCAAACCCTTCTCGACCCGAAATTGCAATTATTCCGGGTAGAAGCAGCCCGAAAAGCCTGGAATCGTGATCCACAAATGTTTATGGAACGCTTTTTGCCGATGTTTTTTAACGCGGACGGCAATATCGGCAAAAAAGAGAAAGTCAACTAATTTAACCTTGATTTTCAGGGGCAATCATTCAGCGATCGCCGAAGAAATGTTCATCGAGGATCGAGAAAATCAGCTATTGTTTTAAATAGGGTCTGCTGAATAAATCTAAAAACCTTGTTGGGTAAGACTTTTAGACTTTTTGTCAATCAAAAAGTAGACTGGGAGTGATCAGGGGGAAAATTCAGGGACTTTTTCCCTGAAAATTAGGTAGTTGACCACCTGAAAATCGGTAAAACCCTACACCCCACACCCCACACCCTACACCCTACCACCACCGAAAAACTTTTTCAGCAGACCCTAAATAGGGGTGAGTTCTCGGCTTTAGGGCCAGAGAAACACCACTTTTTTACTGTTTATTTTGGCTTTTCTTTTTTAGATTATGCGTCTTTTAGCTGCCTTCGATCGCTATCCCGATAGTGTATCTTTAACCCTAGAACCAGTAGCCACCGACTCGCAAAAATTTGATTTATATTTAACTTTACACCTACAAGCTCAAATTCAATCTCTCCTCGGCGGGGAAATTAAATGGGGACTAAAAGGAGGAAAATTAGATTTTGTTTTAGTTAATTGTCACCTAACACCTAATCCTCTTTCTAGTCAAGAGTTATACATAAATCGTATTAATAATCATCAATGGCGGTTATCGTTCAAAAGTCCTCAGTCAATATTTACAGGAGCGATCGAAAGGATTAACCTAGGAACCCTCAGTGTGGAGGAAGAACCTTATCATCTCACAGGGCAATTTTCGCTGACAGCTGCCGATATCTGTATCACGGAAACATCGGGATTATGGAAACACGATCTAAGTCCCAATAAACATAGTATTTTAGAGCGAAAGTTAGCATTTTTCCTGATGGAAAATCAATTTGATGCTTTTTTGAGTCGTATTTCTTTGGGTTCATCGCAGGTAGAATTAGATAATGTTCTAGTTGAACCGCAACCGGCAGCATCAGAAAATTTAGAGAAATTGCAGCTACAAATCGAGGGAATTTATGCTGCTGTTAGTGATGATTTTCTGGAATTAGCCCAATTAGCTGAACTCAATCCCCTAACGGATTTTACTGGGGCAAATCTCCTAGCAGCGGAATTAAGTGGCATATCTTTAGGCATGGCTAATCTCTATCAAGCGAATCTGCGGGGGGCCAATTTAACCGATGCTGATTTAAGTGAAATTAATGGCAGTCATGCTAGTTTTAAGGGAGCGGATTTAAGCGGAGCTTTATTAGCTAATGCCGATTTAAGTTATGCTGATTTTTACCGTTCTAGTTTGGCTTTAGCTAATTTAATTGGCTCTAATTTAGCAGGAGCTAATTTGGTTGAAGTCAACATCACTCAAGCGAATTTTAGCGGGGCAAAAGTGAAGGGGGCAAAGTTTGCCGATAACGTGGGTATGACCGAGGAATTGCGGGAAAATTTACGCTTGCGCGGAGCTTTCTGCGATTAGTCAACAATTCAGCCTCTAAATGACACCAAATACCCTCATCTTTCACCGAAAATAGCGTTATTAAATAACAAAAGAAGATTAGAGATTTTCCTCGGTATCTATGCCCAATTCCCGCAGTTTAGCCGCTAATTTCGCCGCTTTTTGCTTTTCTTGCTCGACTTGGTTTTCTGCCTCTAAAACCCGATTTTCTGCCTCCACAGCCCGATTTTCTGCCTCTAAAACCCGATTTTCTGCCTGTTGTGCCGCTTCTGCGGGAGTGGGTACTAATTCGCCTTCGGGGGTAAAATAGCGCAATTTATTGGCAGATAAACCCAAATATAAGCCTAATTGTTGAC
>VYMA01000153.1_pt1 | contig 26729 bp, 34 predicted proteins | sample 5109851 | NCBI WGS metagenome assembly VYMA01 (sample SAMN12291814, study PRJNA351875) | freshwater metagenome | isolation source: freshwater lake | place: USA: Michigan, Wintergreen Lake | collected 2011-08-02
ATTCTTTTTCTGTTTGCGCTTATAGTCGCCTCTAGAAAGGTGTTTTTCTAACCAGATAGAGAGAACTATAAATAAATAACGACTGCCCATTTCTTTGAGTTTTAACTTGGAAACCCCCGTGGTACGATTGCGCCAAGTGATGGGAATTGTCGTGTAGGAATATCCTCGCACGATTGCTTTTAAGGGCATCTCTACTGTTAAATTAAAATGGTGAGACAGTAGAGGTGAGATTCCTTCGATAACCTCCTTCCGATAGATTTTAAAGGCATTAGTAGTATCATTAAATTTTAGCCCAAATAAAACTTGAATAAATAGATTCGCCAAACGGTTAACGAATAACTTGTGTCTGGGATAATCAATAACTTTTCCTCCCTTGATAAAACGAGAACCAAAAACGCAATCGTAGCCTTCTTGCAGTTTATAATAATAGTCCACCATGTTATCGGGAGAGTCGGAATTATCTGCCATTACTACTGCCACTGCATCACCGCTAAAATTTTCTAATCCACAGCGCACCGCAAAACCAAACCCGTTGGGATAATAGTTGTTGATGTAGCGAATCCGAGTATTTTCTTGGTTTATTTTTTGCAGAACTGCTTCGGTGTTATCTTTGCTATTGTCATTAACCACTAGGATTTCATAATCAATTTTATCCTCTTCTAAACGTTCAGATATTAAGTGAGTTGTGCTTTCGATGCAATCTTCTTCGTTGTAAGCAGGAATAACTATTGATAAGGTTTTTACCCCATGGTTATCACTTGATTGACGTGGGTGAGAGTAACCGTCCATCTGGAAAGCTGGTGCTAATCCTTCGGGATAGTACATTTCTGTCTCATTAGTCTTATTCTTGGGTTTAAAAACTAGGCTATCACTGGCGACATAATTAATACTAGCCCCCACTAAAACCCCAATCATTGTGTTAACTCCGGGGCTAATTCCTAACCAGTTTAAGAAGGGAAATATCAAAAAAACTCGCAGTAAAACTGCTAAACCTGCCGAGAGATGATAGAGAGGAAGTTGTATCAAAATCACATCTCTGATTGTCCAATCTCCCCCAGTCCACACCCAGATTCTATAGATAAAGAAACTAGCAATTAAAGATATTTCTATAGAGATAACGTTGGCAACATTTTTCAGAAATGGGGTATTGAATCCCAAGTCATCAATGAACCAATAAATTAAGAATAAGTTGATTAGAAATGCCACTCCCCCAGCAATGAGAAATCGGAAGATTTTATTGTTGTAGATTTTAGTTAACATAATAGTATCTTAAAACATGATCTGGTTTAGTTTTTTTAGGTCAATATTGCTATTAATAACATCACTAATTTCCTCTGGTTAACTAATTAACAGAGTCCCTCAATTACTAGCAGTATATTTGGCTAAAAATCACTTTTGTAACGAGGGAAAAATAGCAGATAAAAACTGACCAAAATAATTCTTGATTTACCCTAGGTCCAACGGCTAACGTTTTGACTAAAAATCTCTTTGAGAATATCCTTTACTGTGTAGGTTAACTGCCAATCAGGATAATGATTTTTAAACTTACTCACATCAGAAATCCACCAGATATGATCACCAATACGATTAGTCTCTACATACTGCCAGTTTAACTTTTTAGCCGCAATCGCTTCACATTCTTGAATAGCTTCTAACATGGAACAATTACTAAAGCGACTACCACCGATATTATAAACTTCTGCCACTCGCGGAGTCTGATAAAAATGATAGAAAGCATTGACGAGATCGTAACTATGAATATTATCGCGTACCTGCTTACCCTTATACCCATAAATACTGTATTCTTTGCCAATCATCGTACATTTCATTAAGTAGGATAAAAACCCGTGTAATTGGGTTCCCGAATGACTTGGGCCGGTTAAACAACCGCCGCGAAAAGAGGCAGTTTTCATCTCAAAATAACGCCCGTATTCCTGGACTAACACATCCGCTGCCACTTTCGAGGCACCAAACAAAGAATGTTTACAAGCATCAATACTCATCAACTCGTCAATACCATGAGCAAAATAAGGATGATTTTCCGAGATTTCCCAACGTAATTCTTTTTCTACTAAAGGCAATTCATTCGGTCTATCCCCGTAAACTTTATTAGTGGAACAAAAAATAAATACTGCTTGGGGACAGTGTTGACGAGTATTTTCTAATAATACTAAAGTTCCGTTAGCATTGACACTAAAATCCATATAGGGATCCTTAGCTGCCCAATCGTGGGAAGGTTGCGCCGCCGTGTGGATAATCAAAGATATATCATGACTATAGGTTTTAAATATAGCTGCAATAGCTTCATGATCCCGAATATCTACAGCATGGTGAATGTATTTATCCCCGTAATCTTGGGATAATTTGGCTCGATTCCACTCCGTTGAAGCGTCTTCGCCAAAAAATACCTGACGCATATTATTATCGATACCGACGACAGTATAACCCTTGTCACAAAAAAACCTCACTGATTCGGAACCGATTAAACCAGCAGAACCGGTTACTAGAACGATCGCCATAACTATATCCTGAATTTTTTGCCTAGTTGTTGAGAAATTTCCCAAGTTGAGAAAACTTTCTCCGACTTTACTAGATAGGTTCACCTTTGTCAATTAAACAGGAGGAGATTCCCTTAACTGCGGCAATTCCCTCAAAAATGATCGTCTTATCCACTAGGAGCGATTTAATGGCGTTTTCTTGCCAGTAATCCCTAATTAAGTCCCCATCTCCCCCTGTTAAAATTATCCTGCTCTCTGGATATAAATTTAACCATTCCAGACTGAATTTTTCTATTCCCGCCAAAATTGTATAAATTATCCCACTTCTTATCCCTTCTGCTGTTTCTTTTGCCCACATCTGCGGTAATCTTTCCGATAAGGACACCTCTGGTAAGGTTGCCGTCCGTTCCCTTAAACTGGCTAATTGTACCTTTAACCCGGGTAAAATTGCCCCCCCCACTAGCTTTTTATCCCTATCCACTCCCGTAAAAGTTAAAGCTGTTCCCGCATCAATTACTAAACAGGGAAATCCGTATTTTTTTCCCGCACCTAAGACAGCTAAAGCTCGATCGATGCCGAATGTCGGATATAAATCCAGTAAAGGAATATCTTTCAGAGTAATTATCCGTAAATTGCCATAATTTGCCCATAATTCTCTTTGGCTAGGAACCACCGAGGCGACAACTAATGCACATTTGCATTTATTTGTCAAGAGTTTAGGGAAAATTTGTTGCAAAAATTCATCACTTAGGGGTTCTCTCAGGTGGGGAGTATCGAGACAAGCTAGCAGGGTTTGACCGCGAAAATATCCCCAATGTAGCCGAGAATTGCCGATCATCAACCCTATCCAGTCAGTATCTTGCTCAGTCATTTAGTTAGTGGGAATTATGAATTGGGGTGTGGGTTGTGGGTTGTGGGTTGTGGGGTGTGGGGTGTGGGGTGTGGGGTGTGGGGAGAATAAATAAAATAATCTCCTGTCTCCTGACTCGGAGTCTCCTGTCTCCTGACTCCTGTCTCGGAGTCTCCTGTCTCCCGACTCGGAGACTCCTGACTCGGAGTCTCCTGACTCCTGACGACCGACTCCTGATAGCTTCAAGATGACCGATATTTGGGGAAATTATCTAGAAATCATGACAAAAGTTTTTTAATGGTTAAACAGACAAGAGAATAAGATAACCTAGGTATAGAATTTAACAAAAAATCTGGTTAACGGACATTGATCAAGTCGATAGCGCAGTGTCAAACAAGTTCTTTTCCCGCTCAGGTATGGCAATTAGATCACGGCTTAACCGTAATTCATCAGTATTTACCCGTGACTCCTGTGGTGGTGGTGGATGTGTGGGTGAAAGCAGGTGCGATCGCCGAACCCGACCCATGGTTAGGTATGGCCCATTTTCTCGAACACATGATCTTTAAGGGGACAAAAAAACTTCCCCCCGGACTCTTTGACTATTTAATCGAAAATTGTGGCGGAATGACCAACGCTGCCACCAGTCACGATTACGCGCACTTCTATCTCACCACCAGTGTGGACCAAATTGAACATACCCTACCCCATCTGGCCGAAATTCTCCTCCATGCTGAGATTGACGATGAGGAATTCTATCGGGAAAAAGATGTAGTTTTAGAAGAATTACGGGCCTGTTATGATGATCCCGATTGGATTGCCTACCAAACCCTCTGCGGAAGTATCTATCAAAACCATCCCTACGGACGCTCTATTCTAGGCGATCAACCCTGTTTAGAGCAATTAACCCCCAATCAAATGCGCTGTTTCCATCGCACCTATTATCAACCAAAAAATATGTGTGTGGCGATTATCGGGGGAATTGAACCCCAACCAGCTTTAGAAATTATCCGGCAATCTTTTCGGGAATTTCCCGTCCCCTCGGAATCCCCTCCCCATCTATTGGTTGCCGAACCCCCCCTGATCGAAATTCGTCGTTCCCAAGTATATTTACCCCACCTAGAACATTCTCGTCTCTTGATGGGATGGATGGGACCAGGATGCGATCGCCTAGAAGATGCCTTTGGATTAGACTTGCTTTCGGTAATTCTTGCTGGGGGACGCTGTTCGCGGTTAGTGCGACAGCTGCGGGAAGAAGCGCAAATCGTCCTCGATATTAACAGTAATTTTTCCCTGCAACGAGATTCCAGTCTCTTTACCATCGGCGCTTGGCTATCTAGCTCACAAACCGAGACAATTGAAGCTATTATCTGTGAACATATCCAACATCTGCACGATGATCCCGTCACCCCCGCAGAATTACACCGCACTCAACAGTTATTAGCTAACGATTATATTTTCTCCACAGAAACCCCGGGCCAATTAGCGGGACTTTATGGATATTATCAAACCCTGAGAGCTGCCGACCTAGCAACGATCTATCCCCAAGTTATCCAAAGTTTGCAACCGTCAGATCTACAGCGTCTGGCTCGTCAGTATCTCTCCCCGGAGCGATATGCTATTACAGTAATGCAACCCTGTGAATAAACGATGTCCGCTTCTCCCATTCACCGCTTAATCTTAGAAAATGGCATCACCCTTTTAGTGATGGAAAATACGGCCGTGGAGTTGGTTGCTGGGAGGATTTTTCTCAAAAATGCGGGTACTCGTTGGGAAAAAACCGAAAAGGCGGGTTTATTTCGTCTGTTAGCAGTGCTGCTCACCAAAGGTACAGAAAAGTTATCTTCCCTAGAAATTGCCGATCGCGTTGAGTCCACGGGGGCCGGTTTAAGTGCCGACACGGGGACTGATTATTTTGTGGTTAGTTTAAAGACCGTTACCAAGGATTTTTTAGATATATTGCGTCTAGCGGCGGAAATTATTCGTTTTCCCAGTTTTCCACCCCCAGAAATCGAATTAGAGAAAAATATCACCCGTCAAAGCATTCGCTCTCAATTGGAACAGCCTTTTAATGTCGCTTTTAATCAATTACGCGCAGCTATGTACCCCGATCATCCCTATGGTATGTCTTTATTGGGTACGGAGGCAACGGTTTCTCAATTGCAACGGGAGGATATGCAGGCCTATCATAGTCGCTTTTTCCGTCCCGATAACTTGGTAATTAGTCTTTCTGGCCGTATTACCCTAGAGGAAGCGGTAAAAGCAGTGACGGAAATTTTTGGCAGTTGGTCAATTCCCGATCTTCCTTTATCTAGTTTACCCCCGGCCGCTTTTGATTTTCAGCCCACCTGTTTAACTACCGTCCAAGCTAGTCAACAGGCGATCGTTATGTTAGGATACCCCGGGTCTTCTGTACAAGAGGATGATTATCCCGTTTTAAAATTATTGAGTACCTATCTGGGGAATGGGTTATCTAGTCGTTTATTCGTGGAATTGCGAGAAAAACGGGGATTAGCCTACGATGTTTCCGCTTTTTATCCCACCCGTCTCGATTCTTCCCAATTTGTCATCTATATGGGTACTGCACCCCAAAATACAGCGATCGCCGTGTCGGGATTGCGTCAGGAAGCAGAAAGGTTATATAAAGTAACTTTGAGTGAGGAGGAGTTACAGTCAGCTAAAAATAAGTTATTGGGTCAATATGCTCTCGGTAAACAAACTAACGCCGAAATCGCTCAATTATACGGTTGGTATGAAAGCTTAGGTTTGGGGATTGAATTCGATCGCACTTTCCTGGATTCTATTAATCAGATTACTCCCGAACAAGCGCGATCGGTAGCCGATAAATATTTTCAAAATCCCTACATTTCCCTAGTCGGTCCAGAAAATGCGATCGCTGAAATTCTCTAGGAAGACCAAAAAGCGGCAATAAAAAACTATTGCCGCTTCTATTTTTGATTAACTCCCCGGGTGGGATTCGAACCTACGACCAATCGGTTAACAGCCGACCGCTCTACCACTGAGCTACCGAGGAAGGCTACTCACAATTAACAATTATAATCATAAGTCCCTCAATAATGCAAGTGCTTTCTGGATTTTTTCTCAAAAAAATTTCCGGTGCCGGTAGAGGTGGACGGAGAATCAACTATTGTGGAGATAAGGACACCATTAAGTCTAGTCTATGCTTGCCCATCACCGCCGTCCCGTTTCCTTCTGTCTGCTCTCTACAGATCTACCCATCCTCTCCTCTTTAGACACTTCCGCTACCCTCTACCAAAAGGATCGCCACCGGTTTCATCTTCTCCTCAATCAACCCCCGGTGGCTCTCGCAGAAATAGAGACACTTAAACCCGAAAATAAGCAAAATAAATTAATTTGGCAAGAAATTTCGGCCAATCGGGTAATTATGACCATGCAGGGCCAGGGAAGATTCTCCTATCGTCATTTTTGGGAACAAGGGGTTTTTGGTGTCAGTCGCTACTGGTTAAATGCCGAAAGTTCTCAACCGGGTGACGCTTTTCGCGTCCGCAACTATACCCGTAGTCTCCAATTAGAGGGGAATAATCTCCCCGAATATTTGCGTCTAGAGTACGAATTATGGTCAGATAACCTGATTTTAGGTCATTATGTCCTTCATCTGCAAGTACACCACTAAATAGGGCTTGCTGAATAATGGTAAAACCCTTTTAAAATAAAGCTTTTGACCTGTTAAAGTCCGATGTTCATGCTGCGAAAATAGGATTGGGACTTTCAAAAACCTTGCATTATCCCTCCTACCCCCAGGAAAAACTTTTTCAGCAGACCCTATGTAGGTCGTTTCTTTCTTTCTCTCTAATTTATGGTAGTGTTGTTCTAGTTCCCTAGCTTCTTTGTTGTTTATGGTAGCTGTTCCCCCTAAGTTGAGAATGACTCCCAAGCTAGGAATGATGTTATTGGGAGGGGCGATCACTTTGATTGTGATCAAAGTCTTACTAAGAGCTTTCGTGATTGTCCAGGTTGGAGAAGTTGGCGTGATTGACAATCCACAAAAAATACTTGCCCCTCCCCTAATGCCAGGTGTTTATTGGTTAAATCCGTTGGATAATGTTGTGAAAATTTCTACCCGTACTCAAGTTCAACATGAAACCCTAGAACTAACATCGCAAGAAGGCATCAATTTCGCCGTAAATGTGGGATTAAAATATCATATCAACCCCCAAAAATCGGGTACTTTTTATCAGGTGATTGGCGACAATGATCAAGCGATTTTACGGGAAAATCTGGCTGCAGCAATCCGATCAGCCGCTTCTCAGTATTCCCTGAAGGTCATCTATGGTAATCAAAATCAGGTGATCGCTGCTAAGGTTCAATCTTTAATGAATCAAGCTTTAGATTCTCAAGGTTTAGTAATTGATGGGGTTTCTCTCATTCATTTTATTTTGCCAGAGGAGGTTAAATCTAGTATTCAGGAACGGTTTATTGCCGAACAGCAAGCGGAAAAACGTAAAACGGAAGCCAAAGGATTAGCAGATGCCTTAAGAAATTTTCAGGGTTTGATTGCGCCCCAAAATGTTATCAATGTGGTATCCGATGATAGTAGTTTTATTGTTAAAGATAAAAACAAACACTGAACAGCGATTCCTGTAAACAGTTACCGCCTTAACTTTTTTGGCTGATTGGCGACTCCTATAGTTATTTCAAATAAGAACGAGACACTAAGCAACACAATAAGTGCGATCGCTATCGCTGTAGGGTGCGTTCCCTAATGCAAGTCCTGGTACAAAGCGATCGCTTTTGGGGAACGCACCATGCACATTGATGGCAGCTGTCAGTGGGATGCCGAAGAACGTAGTGCGATCGCTGTTATCTTCTTGATTAAACTTGAAAACTGCCATTGCTTGGGATAGGAACGCCAAGGGCGATCGCTTTTTGGGGATGAGGAGTGCGATCGCTTTTTGGGAATGAAGAGGGGCGATCTCTCTTTGTGAGTTGGAAAGTTGTCATTGATCGGCGATCGCGGATGTCATTATTGCTCAAGCAGAGTAAAATAAAAGTCTGTATTGAAAAAGGGGAAAGTAACAATGCCGCCAACAATGCAATTTAGTCAAATCTTAGAAATGATTGACTATCTCTCTTTTGATGAACAAGATGACTTGATCAATATTGTTAAACATCGGCAAATCGAAAAAAGACGAGAACAAATTGCTCAAAATATTTCTCAAGCTCGACAAGACTATCAAAATGGTAATGTTTTTCGAGGAGATGTTGATTCCATTATTGCCGAACTAAACAATGATTAACTTGGTTTTTAGCCAATCATTTAAACGCGCTTTCAAAACAAGGATTAAACGACAACCTGACTTAAAATCAAAAATAGAAGCCAAATTGAGACTACTCGCTGACGATCCCTACAATCCAATATTACGCACCCATAAACTAAAGGGGAAATTGTCAGGTGTTTGGGCTTTTTCTGTTGAATATGATTGTCGAATTATTTTCAATTTTGAATCAAACCCTGAAACCCAAGAAGAAGAGATCAACCTAATTGATATTGGAACTCACGATGAGGTTTATTGAATATGATTTTTTATTATGTTAGCAAGGTTTCGGAGTTGGCGATCGCTTTTTGGGGATGAGGAGTGCGATGCCGAAGGCACTGCGTAGCAGATCGCTGATCTTGTAGAAACCCAACATTACTTTTTCCCAGATTACGACCCAATATCTGAGTTATAATCAATAATATCCACTCTACACCTTAATCAAATAATTTAACTTATGTCTGCTACAATTCGTGAAGAACTTCACCAACAGATTGACCGATTACCTGATGACATTGTTGAAAAAATTGCCAACTTTACCCGATTAGTTTCCCCTGGGCCAAACAACATTTCAGAATATACTAACTGGCAAGATGAAGACTGGCAAAAATTTTCATTAGAGCAATTTTTCAAAGAAGGGGATGAAATTGAATATTCCCTAGCAGATGCTCAAGAAATTTATCAACCATGAAACCAGGTGATATTGTTCTAATTCGTTTTCCTCAAGCAGACTTGAAATCAGGAAAACTTCGTCCAGCTTTAATTATTGCTATTTCACCAAGTCGCCATCGTGATTTATTACTTGCTTTAATTTCTTCTCGTCTCCATCAAGCTACTCTAGGATTTGACGAAATTATTAATACCTCAGATTCTGACTATATTACTACTGGACTTAAAGTAGCTTCTTTAATTCGGCTAGGACGATTAACAAGTGTCGAATCATCTGTAATCAATGCACGTTTAGGAAATATCTCACCAGAAAGACTAATCCGTATTAAAAATCTTTTAATCAATTGGCTAAGAAAATAAAATTAGTGCTGTAGGGTGCGTTCCCTAATTCAAGTTCTGCTACTCCAGCGATCGATTTTGGGGAACGCACCATGCACATTGATGGAAACTGTGAAGTTAGAAGCATGAAACCCAACCCCCGATCATGTTACGAAGTGCGCTAACCCGTCCTACAAATAATTGTGCCTCCCTACTTATCAAAAAAATGTTTGATATTATGCTTGAAATTTCTAAAACTTCTCTTCAAGTATTAGGCAGTGAAATATTTAATCAGATAACCAAAAGTAAATAACTAAAAACAAAAGATTTATTAAATCAAAAAAGCTTGAAAATGGTAAGAAATGCAACAAATAAATTATTGCAAAATGCTAAAAAATTAAAAAGTGACGAGTTTTATACACAACTTTCAGATATAGAAAGTGAGTTGCAACATTATAAAAGTCATTTTGAAAATAAAGTAGTTTATTGCAATTGCGATGACCCCCGAATTAGTAACTTTTTTAAGTATTTTGCCTCAAACTTCCAAAAATTAGGTCTAAAAAAAATAATAACATCTTGTTATCGAGAACAAGTGAGAGATTTATTTAATAGAGAAGAAGATGAAAAGGGTTTTTTCTTTGAATATACAGGTACAGAGAGAGAAAAAAATAAACCTAGTTCAACTGACATTGTTTACTTTAATGGGGATGGGGATTTTCGTAGTTTTGAAAGTATTGAACTATTAAAGAAGTCCGATATCGTTGTTACTAATCCCCCATTTTCATTATTCAGAGAATATGTAGCTCAATTAGTTAAATACGATAAAAAGTTTTTGATAATTGGCAATATTAATGCAATAACCTATAAAGAAATTTTCAAACTAATTAAAGAAAACAAAGCCTGGTTAGGAATAAATCTTGGTAGAGGTATTTCTGGTTTCATTGTTCCCGAACACTATGAACTTTATGGAACAGAGGCTCGTATTGACAATTCTGGAAATAGAATAGTTTCTCCAAATAATTGTTTATGGTTAACAAACTTAGACATATCAAAACGACACCAAGATATAGCTCTGACAAAAAGATATTTTGGCAATGAAGCTGAATATCCAAAATATGACAATTATGATGGAATTAATGTAAATAAAACCCAAGACATTCCCTTAGACTTCAAGGGGGTTATGGGTGTACCAATAACATTTTTACATAAATTCAATCCCGACCAATTTGAAATAATTAAATTCAGGAAAGGGAATGATGATAAAGATTTATCAGTAAATGGGAAATGTCCGTATTTTAGAATACTAATCAAGAATAAACGAATACAATTGGACATGGCTCGATCTCACTAAGGGGCCGTTGATTTTAGAAGTCCCTCCGAAAGTGTTAGGAACGGTGAATGATATTTGGTTTCGCTGGGTAATTGATGTGGGCATTACTGGCCCCGATAAGGGCGAAGGCGGAAAGTACCTCTTATTACCCCCAGACTACAAAGGGGAAATCCCATCGGGTTACAATGTGGTGAAATCACCGACCTTTAATATTTGGATTGTTTGGCGTAGTTTTTTGGTTAAAGGCGATCCGAAACCGGGGGTTGAGTTGGTGACAAAGAACACGAAAATTTATCCCCTAAATAGTGCGAATAATCCCCCCGCTTTAAATTTTGTCAATATGTCGGGTAAGCCTTTTAATACCGTTGCCCCCGCCGATTACCAGTTTTGGGAACTGCTTAATCAAGTGGTACAGGAAGAGCCGAGTGAGTCCCTCGATCAAATTCGATTGGGTTATTACGCCTCTATTGGTATTCAAAAGGGCAAACCTTTCAAGCCTGATGAACGCATGAAAAAAATCCTGACGGAAGCGGCGGCTGTGGGGGATGCAACGGCACGGGCGATCGCTTTTCATAATCGACAGAAGGAGGCTTATTACTATCCGAACAGTGCTTGGCAGTTACCTTTCATCGGTGGCTATAAGTTCCAAACCCAGCCTGATGTGCTGAATATGGATGCTTATATCTATTACTATTTCATGGCGACGGGGGTTACGCCTGCGATGGAAGAAAAAATGGTCGGACTGGGTTCTCAATATGCTTGGACGGCCCGTGATGCTAAGGGTAATCTCCTCGATGGTGGCAAGAGTTATCGCCTCCATTTACCGCCCAATATTCCCGTTAAAGATTTCTGGTCAGTTATTCTTTACAGCAACCAAACGCGATCGCAGATTCAGACCGATCAACAGTTTCCCAGTGTCGGTAGTCAGACTAAAGGGCTTTTGGTTAATGCCGATGGTTCTGTGGATATTTATTTCGGGCCGAAACCACCTGCTGGCAAGGAAAATAATTGGGTACAGACGATTCCTGAAACGGGTTGGAACACAATTCTTCGGCTTTATGGCCCGCTTGAGCCTTGGTTTGACAAGACTTGGCGACCAGGGGAAATCGAGTTATTGAAATAGCTCTATCCAGATTATTTCTTGATCGCCGATCTGTAGATTGGATTAATGATTGTAGTAACCCGACAATGAGGTTATCATTTCTCATAGTTGCTTTGCGTTCCTTAACCCAACCCAAAAGATCGGCGATCGCACTTTACTAAAATGTGTCGTTGAGGTGGGGAGGTTGTGAAAAAGTATGTTAATCGGCTTAACGCGCTTATTGTAAAGTTTTGTGGAAATTTTGTGGCGATCACTCGACTCTAGGATACCATGTGTAGCAGAAATTTTGATCTCGAAATGTTGAGAATACCGACATGGAAACTGAGAAGTACAACAAGAATTCCAATCCAAGCACCGGCTACTATCCTGAACCCGGATGGGAATGGCAAAAGCCTGAACCTAAGGCCTATCTTGTCAAGCACGACTTAGACAAATATGCCCAAGCCTGGATTCTGAATCTTGTTGAGTTTGTTCACTGGATTCTACTTGTCCCATCCTTCATCTTGTCTTTTCTCATTTTTCAGCATAGTGGCATGCTTGCTTCAAAGCTTGGAACAGATATTCAGGTCTACCTGCTCTCGATTGCTCCTATTATTCAGAGTTTTGCTGGTTTAGTTGCTGTCGTTATGCATGAATATGAAGGTTGGCAAGTTGTTTGCTTTAAAAACCCACTCGACTCTGACTTCAACATCAAAGACTTTAACAACGAATGGTTACGCGAGATAGCATACAAAATGCTATTTTTTCTTCAGATTCTTGGACTGCTCGCATTTTCTTTAGGTGTGTTTGGCTTGACTAAGTTAACTCTTGTCTTTGCTGCAGTGAGCATCCTAATTGGATTTCTTGGACCGCAAAATCCTAAAGCTACTTTCAATATATATGATCAGCCGGTATTTCCAATATCTAGATGGCTCGTGGTGGTCTTTATTGTCAACGCGATCGTTAATTTTGTGGCATATTACTATCTATTCAGTTCAGCTTTAGAGGCTGCAAACCTATCAACTATTTTGGCTGGTTTCGCTCCGCTTCTTTTTATGATAGGCGGAATAATTGAAGGGGTGTTCGCTGAATCTACATTTAATCAATGGATACATTTTGGAGCTGTTATTTTTCTCAATCTTGGTCTACTAACTCAAATATATTTCTTTAGTCTTTTATGGTGAGGATGTTATCCATGCTTGGAGATGAATTTACAAAAATTTCCCAAAACTACTGGTTTCTGGGATTAGCTCAGGTCATTCACAGTATGGAAGAGACTTACACTGAGCTTTATCTTAAACTCGACTCCATGATTGAAGCATTGCATCGACTTTTCTCGTGGTTTCCTCTGGTTGAGATCAGTGCGGATGTGTTTGCAATCCTTAACTATCTCATGATTGCCTTGATGTTAGGTTCAGTTCCTGTGGCTGCACAAGGTAAGCGGGTGGGTATTGTCTTGATGTGGAGTTGGGCAGTGATTGAAATGTTGAATGGAGCATTTCATATTGGCACTTGGGTGTTTTTGCACACCTACTTTCCCGGTGGGATATCGGGGCCAATCTTGTTTGTCTTGAGTATTCTCTTTATCCAGCAACTCCGAGTGGCTTCTGATCAAGTGCGATCGCCGTCATCTTGTTGATTCAACTTTAAAACTGCGATCATTTTGGGAGAGTCAATCTTTTGGGAATGGCGATCCCATTTTGATGAGATTTAGAAGGGCGATCTCTGTTTGGGATGTGAAGTGCGATCACCTGTCGTGAGATTACCCAAAATTAATCTCTTAATAAAGCTCGAAAACCAGCTTGCTGAAAATGAATATCCGTTGTTAATGCTTCCGTTATTTTATGCTCTTCCATTACAATAAAGGAAATACAGTCAACAATTCCCCAGTTTTTATCATTTCTTTGACAATATAGTTGAAAGGCTTTTTGATAAAGATTTTCCGATAAGGGAATAATTGTCACTGTTTTGTCATTTTCTAATGATGACAATAATTTAATTGACTTGAAACGATATTTTTGTTTAGATAAAGCATTACCAATCTCTAGAATAATCGCTCTGGTTGTAATTAAATGTGTTTTTGAAGCTTTTAATTGTTCGGCAATGACAAGTGCTTTGTGATGATAATCGTCCGTAGATGAAGACAAGGCAATTGCATAACTTGTATCGAGAAGTTTCTCAGGATTCATGCTCTTTTTCTGCACCATATAAATATTTATCTAGATTTTCTGACCAATCTGAGGGGCCGTCTAACTGTAATGATTCTGCCGTCTCTAAAAAGGAAGTAAGTTCATTATTTTCATCGGATAAGTTGTCAATAGAAATACGAACGCGAGTATTAGCCCTTAATGTGACGGGTTGCTCTGGATGAAAGACTTTTCCGTCAAATAATGCGTCAATAGAATTAAGCATGATCCGTTGGTGAAATGATTTTTACTCGGAATATTTATATTATAAACGTAACCCACTCAATTGATTGTGATTCACTGTAATTATCTGATTTTTGCGATATTTATGAATGCGATCGCTTTGGCTATTCAAAGTGCGATCATTTTGGGAGAGTCAATTTTTTGGGAATGGCGATCGTTTTTTGTGATGACGAGGGGCGATCTCTGTTTGGGATGTGAAGTGCGATCGCCGATCTGTAGATTTAGATTAAGCAACGAAACCCAATAATCTCTGTTACAATATTCTTGTCATCAAGAAAGACCTCTAAAAATAGATTTATGCCAGAAATTACTCGATTTTACGGAATTATCATTAAACTCTTTTTTGCCGATCATCCACCTCCCCATTTTCATGCGATTTATGGGGACTATAACGCCCTATTTAACCTAGAAACCTTAGAAATCATCGAAGGCGACTTACCCAATAGAGCCACAAAAATGGTTGTAGAATGGGCAACAATCTATCAACCAGAATTATTGAAAATGTGGAATACTCAAGAATTTAATAAATTACCACCTTTGAAATAAAATAATGCTTTACCCCAAAATAATATCAGCCAAAATCATTGAAAATTACACTTTATTGGTGCATTTTTCTAATCATCAAGCTAGAAAATATAACTGTGAAAAGCTACTGGAAAAAACAATGTTTTCCCCGCTTAAAAACTATGCTTTCTTTAAAAATTTTCAACTAGATCCATCAGGTAGTGGAATCATTTGGAATGATGAAATTGATATAAGCGAGTATGAAATTTGGGTCAATGGGATTGAACTACAATTGTAGTCTTCTTGTTGAGTAAATTTTAAAACCGCGATCTTTTTAGTTTTTGAAAATGCGATTTTGGCTTTTAAAAGTGCGATCGCTTTGCTTTTTGAAAGTGCAATTTTTGCTTTTGAAAGTGCGATCGCTGTAACTGTTGAAAGTGCGAGCATTTTGGGAGAGTCAATTTTTGGGGAATGGCGATCCCGTTTTGATGAGATTTAGAAGGGCGAGCATTTTGGGAGAGTCAATTTGTGGGGAATGGTGATCTCGTTTTGATGAGATTTAGAAGGGCGATCGTTTTGGCTGTTGAAAGTGCTATTTCCGTCATCTTGATTGATTAAGGTTTAAAAGTGCGATCATGTATAATCCAAAATGTTATTAATTAGATATAAAATCTCGATAAAATGGAGATAGAATGGGACAATAATAAAGCTGCTTCAAACTTGATCAAGCATAAGATTGATTTTGAAGATGCAAAAAATATTTTTCTAGACCCCAACCGTCTGGAAAGAGAAGATAAACGTGATTATGATGAAGCTAGAATCCAAGTAATCGGTATAGTTAATCAAGTAGTTTTATTTGTTGTCTATACCAAAAGAAACGGCAGATATCGTATTATTTCAGCAAGGAGAGCCAATAAAAATGAACGACGACAATATTACCAGAGTTAAACTTGATCCCAAAAATGTTAGTCATGGCAAGACAGATTGGGAAAAAGTTGAAGCAATGACGGAGGAGGACATTAATAAAGCCGCCGAAGCAGATTCGGACTGTCTCCCCCTATCTCAAAAAGAATTAAATGAGTTTCGCCGTATATCAATACAAGTACCTATCTTGTAGTGCGATCGCCGTCATCTTGTTGATTAAACTTGAAAATTGCGATCGCTTTGGCTTTTGAAAGTGCGGTCTGCTTCGCAGTGCCTTCGGCAACGCTGATTTTTTAGAAAGCTTGATGGTGATATAATTTAAATAAAGACTGCGTAAAAAAGGAAAAAACAGCCGTGAGTCAAACAGAAATTACAGATTCTTTGCTAACTAGCACAGGTTTCTATAACCTCTTTCAAACCTTACCACTAGAAATCCGACAAGGCTTTCTACAACTTTTATTTCAAAATAATTCCTCTGAATTAGAAGACTTTATCCTTTATTTAGCTTGTGAAGATTCTCGAAAAGAAGGATTTTTATCTGAATTAGAGTCTCAATCTCTCTTGGAGAGTTTGCCTCAATGAAATATCAAATTGCCAAACGCTTCAAAAAAGATTTAGATAAAATTAACGACCAAAAAATTCTTGCAAAAGTTAGAAAATGTATTGAAGCAATTGGAAATTCTCAATCACTATCCGAAATCCCCGATCTTGAAGCACTAAAAGGCTTCTCAGGATATTATCGCATTAAATTTGACTACAGCTATCGTATTGGATTTTTTTGGGATGGCGAAGTTATCGAAATTCTCAAAATAGAGAGTCGAGAAGGATTTTACAAAAATTTCCCGTAGAAATTTAGACGATCGCCGTCACTCGACAATTAGCCAAAAACACAGCTATAATATTAATTAAACTAAATATCGTATTTTAATATATGAAAGATCGTCAACATTTCGTAACCCAAGCAGTACTTAGAAACTTTTCTTCATGCAAAAAAAAGGAGAAAATATTCGTCATTCTTCACAAAAACAATCAACTTGCAATACTACCAAAAGCTATAAATAGAACTTTTGAACAAAACAACTACTTCAAAACTAACGAAGAAAACTATGATTCATGGTTTGAAAATATTGATGCTCAAGCTCCATCTATAATAGCCTCAATTATTGAAAATGGGGTGGAAAACTTGACCACCCAAGAACGAGAAAAAATCAATGAATTCATGGCATTTCAATGGCTTAGATGTGCCGCAGTCAGAAACGAATCAATTTCGTTTTCTGAAATCTTAAAAGCTCCTCAAAAGGAGTATCTAGAACTTAAACAAAAAATCTATGATTTGGATAAGCAGAAAAAAATCTCTCTACATGACCTCAAAAATGACCCGCGCTGGTCGTCTTTTGAATATTTAGATAAAATGTTAGGAGAGGATTCGATTAAACATATTCATGCTAATTTGTTTACAGATATTCAAGTTTTAATCCAAAAACTTAACGATTTAACGTTAAGTAGTGTTAGTCCAAAATCATTGGATAGAAAAGACGAATATGTTATTAGTGCTTCCCCAGTTTTATATAATTGTTGGGAACCTGAATTCTATTTTCCTATCAGTCCAACTAATTACCTAAGATTTCATTCTATTGACAGTAGTTTCTCTCCACTGGATTCTAGGTTTCTTAATGAACTACAATTCATTAATGGTAGAGCTTATACTGGTTGCCGTGTTGCTGCTAGACATCAGGAAACTTTAGAATATCTTAAAAATACTCCATTACAAGACTGTGAAATAAAAAATTTAGAAAATTCTTTTTGGAAATACCTTTTTCTTGAAATGTATAAAAAAAATCAAGAAGCTAAAAAAGTTAGTGGTTAGAGTGATCGCTTTGGCATTTAAAAGTGCGATCGCCGTCATCTTGTTGATTAAACTTTAAAATTGCGATCATTTTGGGAGAGTCAATTTTTCGGGAATGGCGATCGCACGTGTCATTACAAAGTCCTATAGAACCTATTTGGTATCTCTCTTGTGACGCTTCACGGGTAAGAATTACAGGTATTTTGGCTAATTCGCTCTAATCCATACTGGGTAATGATTTTGGGAAAGATACCAAATGGACTCTATAGAAATGAGATAGGATCAAGACATCCCTATACACTATCAACAATTTATGAAATCCATTAAAATCATTGTTGAAAAACATCCTGATGGCTATATCGCCTATCCATTGGGAATTCAAGGCGTAGTAGTCGGTGAAGGTGATACCTATGAAGATGCTCTTAATGACGTGCGATCGGCGATCGCTTTTCATGTTGAAACCTTTGGGGAATCAGTTCTCGAAGCTGAATCATCTGTATTAGAAGCCTTTGTTGTAGAGGCAATGGTCTAATGGCAAAATTTCCCGTTGATGCCCCTAAAGCCAAAGTGATTAAAGTTCTTGAAAAATTTGGTTTTTCAATTGTTAGATAAAAAGAGCATATTTCTATGATTAGAAAAAATTCAGATGGAACAACAACACCTTTAACTTTACCGAATCACAAGCAAATTAAAAGCTCTACATTAAGAAGTATTTGCACTCAAGCGGGTATCTCACGAGATGATTTTGTTGCTTCCTATGAAAAAACTTAAGGCAAAATCCTTTAAATGTGATTATTTTGGCCTTTGAAAGAGCGATCTTGTAGGTTGGGTTAAGGTGACGAAACCCAACATTGCCTTTTTGTCTTACCCTAATTTATTGGGTTTCACTTCGTTCAAACCGACCTACAGTGCGATTATTTGCTTTATAATTTTTACTAATCCCTTACAAAAAAATACTCCGAAATCCTCGTGAACTTTATTTTAAGTCACCATGCCGAAGAAAAAATTATTCAACGCCAAATCTCTTTAAAAATATTGCAGGACATCCTCAATAATCCTGAGCAAATTTTAGAAAAAGATGGACTCAAAGTTTATCAAGGTACGTTGGTCGCCATTAACAATAAAACTTATCTTATGAGAATTTACATTAATGACTTAGTTGAGCCTCAAAAAATTGTTACACTATATGTAATCAGTAAACTTAGAAAATATAGGCAGCTATCAAATGAAAGCTAAATATGATGCTGAAGTTGACGTTTTAACAATTACCTGGCATGACACACCCGTAGAAGAAAGTGAGGCAATCAGTCCGGGGGTTATTCTTGACTATGATCAAGCAGGTAATGTAATCGGGATTGAAATTCTTAATGCTTCTCGAAAAATCGAGAATTTTTCTCCGAATGTGCAGGTAGCTATTTCTTCTCGATAAAGGCGATCGCTATTGGCTGATAGTGCGATCGCCGATCTTGTAGGTTGGGTTGAGGCAACGAAACCCAACACTACCTTTTCCTATCTCTTACTTAATTTGTTCGGTTTCACTTTGTTTAACCCAACCTGCCTCTTTCTACTTCTTGCCTTACATTATCTCTTCCTATTTCTTACCTTAATTTTTTGGGTTTCACTTCGTTCAATCCAACCTACATTTTATTCAATACCAATATTAGTGCGATCGCTGATGGCGTAGGATGGGTTAACACAGCGTAACTCTTCACAAACATTGATGATCAAAGGCGATCGCTTTATAGATGGTAAAGAGGCGATCATTATTGGGAGAGCCAATCCTTCGGAGATAGCGATCGCTTTTTGATGACGAGGGGCGATCGCCTTTTTTTATCAGTTCTAACTCATGCTGATTTTGATATAATAGCGATAATTGTTTGACATCTTAGGAGAAAAAATCATGATTAGAGCGATTAAACAGAAAGGAATTGTTGGCAGAGAAGGAAAAATAGAGCTTTATTCTGCGGAACTAGAAGAAGGAACGGATGTGGATATTATTATTTTAGTATCTGATTCTGAACCCGATACAACCGAATATCTTCTTTCAACAGAAGCCAATCAGCGTCAATTATCGGAAGCTATTGACAGAATAGAAAATAAAGAAAACTTAGTGACAATTACCACAAAAGAATGGCGTGAAAAATATAGTATTTGATCCGAAAGCTTTTAAACAATTCAATGAATGGGCTATAGAAGACAAAAAACTCTATAAAAAAATCGTTGATTTAATTGACGACATATTGCGCCATCCCTTCTCTGGAATCGGTAAACCCGAACCCTTAAAACATCAACTCAAGGGTTATTGGTCAAGACGCATTAATGATGAACATCGCTTAGTTTATAAAATTACAGAAACAGAAATTATTATTAAGTACCTAAACAAAATTAATTACCCATTTCTCCGTAAAGCAACAATCGCTGTATTTCTTTTCTGTTGCCCGTTCCGCAGTTCCGGAGTTCCCTCTCACCACTAGGAAATTTAATTTCATTATGACTAGGCTCAAGGTAATCGCCGTTATTTTGTTGATTAAGGTTTAAAACTACCATTGCTTGGGATAGGAATGCAGTGGGCGATCATTTTGGGAGGAGCAATTTTTTGGGCAGGGCGATCGCTTTTTGGTCAGGGGGAGTAGCGATCGCATCTCTCTTAGGGTAGAACGCTGATGGCAAAGGATGGTCAGTAAGCCAGATAGTCAACAGATTACCCGAAAAAGCTAGATTTTGTAACAAGATTTAGTATTACTTAGGGCTGTGTATCGAGAAGTTGCGAATTGTTAACCCTAGCTTTGCTAGGAAAACAAAACATGGTATTGTGACCCCAAGGACGTAAAAAACGGCCAGCTTTTCAGTCTTTTTAAACATCAGGTCGCTACATTCTACAGCTATTTTCGCTCAAAAAAAACGATTTTCTAGGCCTTTCTATGACTTATCTTGTTGAAAATCCTTCTACAACCTTTTATTCCTATACCGATACGGGGGTCGATCCCCTGAAAACCGCTCACGGAGTTTATATCACGGTTCACGGACATTTTTACCAACCACCGCGAGAAAATCCCTATCTAGACAGAATTGAACGGCAACCGAGCGCCCATCCCTTCCACAATTGGAATGAACGCATCCATCATGAGTGTTATCGTGCCAATGCTTTTGCGCGCATTTACAATGACCGGGGGGAAGTGATCAAAATAGTTAATAACTACGAATATCTCAGCTTTAACATCGGGGCCACCCTCATGTCATGGATGCAATCCCATGATCCCGAAGTTTACCAACGCATCCTGACAGCGGATCAAAAAAGTTGTCAACGCTTAAACGGTCATGGTAACGCCATCGCCCAAGTCTATAATCATATCATTCTGCCCCTAGCCAACAAACAGGACAAATACACCCAAATTCGCTGGGGAAAAGCCGATTTTCAGCATCGTTTCGGCCGTGATCCCGAAGGAATGTGGTTAGCGGAAACAGCCATTGATTTAGCCACAGTGACAGCTTTAATCGATGAAGGGATTAAATTCACCATTTTAGCCCCTTCCCAGGCCCTGCGCTGTCGTCCTTTCCCTAGCGACCAAGATCCCCATCCCCAATGGCACGCGGTGGCCGGAGGTCAAATCGATCCCACCCGTCCCTATCGCTGTTACATCCCCGATGGTCGTTATCTGGATATTTTCTTCTACGATGGTCCAATTTCTCGCGATATGGGCTTTAATGATGTCCTAGCCAGCAGTGATTTTCTCGTCGGTCGTCTGGGACAAGCAATTAAAGGGGATCATCGTCCTTCCCAGTTAATCAGCGTCGCTACCGATGGGGAAACCTTCGGCCACCACAAACAGGGGACAGAGAAGTGTCTTAGCTATGCTTTTACGGAATCTTTCCCTAAAAACGGCTGGACAGTCACCAATTTCGCCCATTATCTCAGTATTTGCCCCCCCACTTGGGAAGTGGAATTAAAACCCGTGACCGCGTGGAGTTGCGTCCATGGCGTAAATCGTTGGCAGGATGATTGTGGTTGTGGGGGAGGGGGAAATTACCAGCAAAAATGGCGTAAACCCCTGCGGGAGTCCTTAAATTGGCTCAGAGATGAGTTGATTAAGGTCTATGAGATTCAGGGACAGGAATTTTTCCGGGATCCTTGGCAGACAAGGGATGACTACATTGCAGTTATTTTAGATCGATCCCCAGACGCGATCGAACATTTCCTCGCCCTGCATCAAAGTCGTACCCTGAGTAAAAGCGAGAAAATCGATGCTTTGCGTTTATTAGAAATGCAAAGACAAGCTTTATTGATGTTTACCAGTTGTGGCTGGTTTTTTGAGGAAATTTCTCGACCTGAAGGTACGCAAATTTTGAGATATGCTGGCCGGGCCCTGGAATTAGCGGGAGAAGTGGCTGGAATTCAATTAGAAATGAATTTCCTCAGTCGTCTAGCTTTTGCTCCCAGTAACGTTAAGTTATATCAAGATGGGGCTGATGTCTATCGACAATTGGTCACTTCTGCGCGGGTGGATTTGGAACGGGTGGCGGCCCATTACGCCATTAGTTCCCTATTTACCAATTATCCTAGTCATCATCGGATTTATTGTTACAATACCCGTCAATTAGATTATCAAAAACAAGCGATCGGGTCTTTAACTTTAGCGGTGGGACAGGTGGAATTAACCTCGGAAATTACCCAAGAAAGTGAACATTTTGTCTTTGCTGTTCTACATTTAGGAGGTTGGGATTTTTACTGCTGCATTCAACCGTTTAACAGTCGGTTAATCTATACCAATCTTAAGGATCATCTCTTTGAATCTTTACAACAGGCCAGTGTCTCAACCATGATCGTAGAAATGGGGCGCGGATTGGGAGAAAACTTCTTTGCTTTACCCCATCTTTTTGCCGATGAAAGACACCGAATCATGCAGAAGGTGACAGCCGAAACTAAAAAACGTCTCGATCAATTATACACCCAAGTTTATCGGGATAATTACGGCATTTTAGCGGCTTTCCAACGGGATGAGCTGCCCGTACCTCCAGAGTTACAGGTAGCGGCAGATATTGCCATTTCGCACCGTTGTTTACAGGTGATTAATGCCCTAGAAAAAGATTTTGAGCAGCGGCAAGCAACGGAAAATAATCTCGATCAATTATTGGCTATTGCTAAGGAAGCCAATCATTTACACTGTCAATTAAACATCCCCGAAGCGCGTCAAACCTTAGAAAGTTTGCTCTGGCAATCTCTTGGGAAATTATTACACGATGGTGATCCTTTAACGGCGGAGGAGGATACTCGCTTAATCACCCGTTTAATTGAAGTTAGCCAACAATTAAAGCTAGGATTATCCCTCGATCGCTCTCAGGAATTATACTATTATTACTTCCATGATCGTCTAGTTCCTAATTCTTTGCCGTCCAATTCAATAGCTGCTTTCTGTCCCTGGCCGATGACTCAATTAAAGTGGTTATTACTATTAGGACAGGTGTTAAAAGTTGATGTGAGTATTTGGCTGTAAAATCAGTCAAAGGGTGGGCAATGCTCACCCTTTGATGATTAAGTGGGTTATACTAAATCCGGTTATTAAAAACTGATTATTTATTCCCCCTTTTGCCCCTTGCCTCTTGCCTTTTGCCCGTCCTGATATATAGCCTATACTCAACGGATTTAGTATTAGGTGATGATTGCCCTCGAACTCAGGTTAACCCAGAGACTAAACCCTTAGATTTATAATGGATGATAAGTCTCTCATCGAAGGTTTACATGACTATCACGCCGATTTATGCCGCCTCAGCCAGCACAGCAAGCCAGTATCCCGATGCTTTTGGGCGTTTTGGACGCTACGGGGGCAAATACGTCCCAGAAACCCTGATGCCAGCCTTAAGTGAACTAGAAACGGCCTATAATCAGTATAAAGACGACCCCGATTTTCAAGAAGAATTAAATCAACTGCTCAAGGATTACGTCGGCAGACCTAGTCCCTTATATTTTGCCGAACGTCTCACCGCCCATTATGCCAAAGCTAACGGTACTGGGGCGCAAATTTATCTAAAACGGGAAGATTTAAACCATACCGGGGCCCACAAGATTAATAACGCCCTCGGTCAGGTTTTATTAGCCAAACGCATGGGTAAAAAGCGAATTATCGCCGAAACTGGGGCAGGACAGCACGGCGTGGCCACCGCTACGGTTTGCGCTCGTTTTGGTCTAGAATGCGTGATTTATATGGGAATTCACGACATGGAACGCCAAGAACTCAATGTTTTCCGCATGAGACTGCTTGGCGCAACGGTGCAACCCGTGGCCGCCGGGACGGGAACCCTGAAAGATGCCACCTCGGAAGCGATTCGCGACTGGGTAACGAATGTCGAAACCACTCACTACATCCTCGGTTCTGTGGCCGGTCCCCATCCCTATCCGATGATGGTGCGCGATTTTCATGCGGTTATCGGTCAAGAAACCCGTCAGCAAAGTCTGGAAAAATGGGGCGGTTCACCGGATATTCTCCTCGCTTGTGTGGGGGGTGGTTCTAATGCTATGGGTTTATTTCATGAGTTTGTTAAAGAAACTTCCGTGCGTTTAATTGGTGTTGAGGCGGCCGGGGAAAGTATTGCTTCTGGAAAACACGCCGCCACCCTTACCCAAGGTCAACCGGGGGTTCTACATGGGGCCATGAGTTATTTATTACAAGATAACGAAGGTCAAGTTATCGAGGCCCACTCAATTAGTGCCGGTTTAGATTATCCCGGAGTCGGGCCAGAACATAGCTTTTTAAAAGATAGTGGTCGCGCTGAATATTACAGTGTCACCGACAAGGAAGCACTAGAAGCTTTTCAACGAGTTTCCCGTTTAGAAGGGATTATTCCTGCCCTAGAAACTGCCCACGCTTTAGCTTATTTAGAAACTCTTTGCCCACAAGTAACCGGTAGTCCTCGCATTGTTATTAATTTCTCCGGACGGGGTGATAAAGATGTGCAATCGGTGGCTAAATATTTATCGATGAATGGTTAACAGTTATCAGTTATCAGTTATCAGTTATCAGTTATCAGTGAGAGAGATAAGCTATTGTGCCTCTAAATTTGATATTCGTTTTGACCTGTTTCCCGTTCCAGACTAGCTTAATATGAAAAGTTCTTTTAAGAAGGGTTATCAGTTAGGAATTTTGATGATTGTATCGACAAGTTTAATGGCCTGTAGTTCCTTAAACTATAGCCCTTTTACGGAACTTGTACCATCTTTCTCTCCCTCTCCTTCTCCCTCTCCTTTAGATGCGGCAACTTTACTTGTTTTAGAGAATAAAATCTATCAAGAGGTCAATCGCTATCGTCAATCTCGCAATTTATCTCCCCTACTGTTAAATCGGGCAATTTCGCAACAAGCAAGATTACATAGCCAACGCATCGCTGCGGGTTTAGTTCCTTTTAGTCATCAAGATTTTGACAAAAGAGCGCAAACTATTGGCGTTTCAGTTCCCTATCAAGCAGTAGGGGAAAATCTGGCAGTTAATCAAGGTTATGATCACCCAGTAATGATTGCTCTGGATGGTTGGATTAAAAGTCAAGGTCATCGGGAAAATATGGAGGGAGATTTTGATAGTACCGGGATTGGAGTAGCGACGGATAATCAAGGAAAATTGTACTTTACTCAAATATTTTTAAAACGTCAATCCGCTCCCGTTTCTACTAATACCCTTAGCTACGATCCTATCGGGAATCAATCTTTTTTAATTACCCTTGAAGAAAACACTAATTATCAAGTTAATCGCTACCGAATTTCTCAAAATTTACCGCCCCTACGTCTCGATGCTCGCATTAGTCATGAAGCTCGCTTATTTAGCCAAAAAATGGCCAATAAACAGGCTCCTTTTAGTCATGATGGTTTTGAGGGAAGAATGAAGGCAGTACAAAGGATGATTTCTTTAGAAAAAATGGGCGAAAATTTGGCTTTTATGAAGGGATATCCTGACCCCGTTACCGTTGCCGTCAAGGGTTGGATTAATAGCCCCGGCCATCAAAAAAATATGGTTGGTGATTATAATCTCACTGGTATCGGTATCGCTAAAAATAATGCTGGCGAATATTACTTTACACAACTTTTTGTTAAAAAGCATTGACAAAATGACCATGATGATATTTAAATTTAATTATCAGTTTTTAACATCAGTTATCAGTGAAAAAAGCTCTCCTATCTGCTAACTATATGAACCTAGATAATTTTCAAGTGTGCGATCAAGATTTAAGCGATGACCTATTATCCCGTTATCTAGGGGTTAATTCGATCGCTGTAGATACAGAAACGATGGGATTAATACCGGGGCGCGATCGACTGTGTTTAATTCAACTCTGTGATCCCAGTGGTTTTGTCACCGCTATTCGCGTTTTTAGGGGGCAAACAGAGGCTCCTAATCTCAAAAAGGTCATGGAAGATGAGCGGATAGAAAAAGTCTTTCATTTCGCCCGTTTTGATGGGGCTCAACTATCCCATACTTTTGGCATTGCCACTCAACCGATTTTCTGCACCAAAATCGCCAGTAAACTCGCTCGGACTTATACCAGCAGTCACGGTTTAAAAAGTCTCGTGCAGGAATTGGAAGGCATAGAATTAGACAAAACCGCTCAGAGTTCTGATTGGGGAAATGCCGCTAATCTTACCCCACAACAACTGAGTTATGCCGCCAACGATGTGCGCTATTTACTGTCAGTGCGAGATAAACTAATTGTGATGCTGCAAAGAGAAGAAAGATGGGAATTAGCCCAAAAATGCTTTAGTTGTATCCCCATCTTCACCGCTTTAGATTTACAGCAATACAAAGATATATTTGAGCATTAGTCAGCAAAAGTTACAGTCTATTTAATAAGTAAATAGAAGATAGATTTTGTCTTTGATCCCCCCTGCTCCTAGGATCGTTTCATTCTCTCTTATGTCATTCTCTCAAATCCTTATCTGGCAACGTTTTTAGTCGATTTATCGGAAATAAATAGCTAAAAATTTTTCAACATGAATCAACCTACT